>Ga0209292_1000181_pt1 | contig 89703 bp, 72 predicted proteins | sample GOMGulsemesocosm_2_FD_184634 | JGI IMG/M metagenome (GOLD analysis project Ga0209292, IMG submission 184634) | Methane-oxidizing microbial communities from mesocosms in the Gulf of Mexico - GOM9C Gulf of Mexico (SPAdes) (version 2) | ecosystem: Environmental > Aquatic > Marine > Cold seeps... | reverse complement strand
CACCCATCGTGCGGATCCGCAATGGGCGGTTCCCTATCCGTAGTGAATTTCTACCCAGCGGTCGCGTAGCGATATTAATCCCATGCCTTTGAAAAATTTATTATCAAGTGCGATATGTATGCCCTCTGTTTTTACGCTTCGCCAGTATCTCTCCCCTGACAAACAGCAACGGTTTTGCGCCACGACCAACTTAGCTAAAGGTGATTGTCAGTGTTGATAATGGCTCGAGGTTATCCAATCGAGCCTTACCAATAAGGGATGGTGGTATGCGTGCAGCACCTATTAACGACTTGTAAATTCAACATTTTCTGCCGCCGGACAAAATTTCCGCTACAATCAAATTTATCTCGGTACTACGGGCATTACATTTCACCATGAACTTCGTACTATTAATTTTCAACATAAAAAGTAACACCAATATAGGCCAGCTCATTAGGACTGCCAATGCCTTTGGGGCTAAAGAGATATGTGTAGTGGGCAGAAAAAAGTTTTCCACCTATGGCAACAAAAGCACGACCAGCACGACTAAATTCCAACATTTTTATCTAATTGACGACGCTATAGCTCATTATAAAAACCTTGACTTTGATATTGTAGGCATTGAAATTACCGACAGCTCAACATCCATTAACAAAAAGAAATTTATTAGTGATTCGGTTTTTATTCTAGGCAACGAAGGTTCTGGCATTCACGAGAACGTTCTATCTAAATGTGACTACTGTGTGTTTATACCGCAATTTGGCTCTGGTGCCTCTATCAATGTAAATGCCGCCTGTGCCATAGTGTTTAATGCATTTTCTAAAGACAGAGAGGACTTTAACGCAATTAAAGGTTTTAAATTTGAGAGAAATGAAAGCTAACAAACTTATTTGCGAGCGTCCTAGGGGCTGGACCACTCATCTACTTAGTGGACTCTGAATTTACTCTAAAAAGCCACCCAACTTTGGCCACGGCTGAGCGAGCGAGCGTTATATGCTCGTCAGAATAGATCGCCATGACTTCCAATTCGAGCAAGCTGCAACGCTGTGCTATTAATTTTATAAATGAGAATTAAGTCTGGCTTTACATGGCAATCCCGGAATCCCGCCCAATTACCCGATAACGGATGATCGACATATTTTTTGGCTAGAGTTTCTTGGTTTTGCAAAGTCGAAATAACATTGCCAACCTCAATAGTATCAGGGATAGACATTTTCGTGATTTTCTTGAAATCCTTTTTAAATTGAGAGGAGTATTCAAGGCTAAACACTGGTCACCTTGCCTTCTGTAAGCTCACCTAATAATTGGTTCATACTGGAAGCTTTTAGACCTTGACCATTTTCGAGTTCTTGCATTGCCGCGATTGTAATTTCATTTGGGCGCTTGCCTTTGAGCTCGAAAGGGATCCCTCCATAATTAATAACAGCTTTTGCAAATAGCTTGATAGCTTGCGAAGGGCTTAGACCAACTTCGTCACAAACATGGGTAAAGGCTATTTTGGTGTCACGATCAATTCGTGTTGTAAGTATTTCAGTCTTCATTTAGGTTCCTTTGTGCCACATTTGATACACAATGTAGGTCAAATTATCGACCGATGTATACAGTAAGTCAAACTGACTGCAAGCACAGGGGTGCAATACCAGCATAATATTCGATTTAAGGCTCTGGCCTTCCGGCACGGTGCTTTACTTCATCAGCAGTGAGAGATTATTAGTAGTTGTCCTAACGCAATTGAGTCTTTTTTAGCCGGACTCGATTAGCCCAAGCTTCACCACTCCAATGGCGGGACGAGCCGAGCTTACTGCCGCCGTCGCTAAGGCTAACATCCAAAACCCTAGTTAAGCCCACGACCCGCTTTAAGCTAAAGGGCAGAAGTATTACACTGCGCCCCCACACACACAGCCGCCAACTATCACTATGCCCGCATTAACTCCCCATAGCAGCCAGCCGGCCTTAAAGCGCCTAGCTACCAATGCCTTGGGCGCGCGTCTAGACGCTATTTTTGCTCTGGTGGCCCGCGTGCAGCAGCTACCTGAGCAGCGCTATGACGGCATTTGGGACTGTTGTTGTGACCATGGCTACCTTGGCATGAAGTTACTAGCGGCGCAGCTCTGTCCCACCGTGTATTTTGTTGATCAGGTGCCGCATATAATTGCCGACCTGGCAGAAAAGCTGGCTAGCCTTGATGATGGACAGTTTAATGGCCGCTACCAAACTCTCGCCCTTGACGCTGGCGCGCTGACATTTACCCCCGGCCAACGTCACTTAGTCATGCTGACGGGCGTGGGCGGCGAGCATATCGTTGATATCATGCGCGCTATAGCCAAGCGCCAGCACACTGGCCAGATTGATTACCTGTTATGCCCCGCCACCACCCAATTTGACCTACGTGAATACCTGGTGGCCGAACGCTTTGATTTACAGCACGAGATGCTAGTTGCCGAGAAGGGCCGGGATTACGAAGTGATTCTGGTTGCTAGCCCTACGCCCAGCGGGACTAAAGTCTCGCCTACCGGGGCCATGTGGGACGCGAACAACCCCTATCATATGCGCTACCGCGCTAAACTGATGCGCCACTACCAACAACAAACCCTGGGCCGCGAGCCCCGACGAGCCGAGCGAGCGGCGCAGATTCTTAGCCAGTATCGTGATTGCCTAGCTGCACCGCCCAAACCCTGCGAGACAGCCTGAACCATGGCCGCACCTTTAAACCCAAACCAAAATGCCAGCCAGCAAAACAAGCCCGACGACTTTATCGCGCCGCCCTGCTCTGAGAGCTATAAAATTCTTTATCAAGATGAGCAACTATTGCTGATTGATAAACCCAGCGGCCTACTTAGCCTGTCGGGTAAAAACCCACTCAACTGGGACTCGCTACACCATCGTTTAGTACAAGATTTCCCCGGCTGTACGCTGTTGCACCGGCTGGACTTTGGTACCTCGGGCATTATGCTGGTGGCACTCAACAAAGCGACCAACGCCGCGCTGACTAAGCAGTTCCAAGCACGCAGCATTGAAAAACGCTACACCGCCCTGCTGGCCGGCCACCTTGAACAAGACAGCGGTTGCTTTGAGGGTGCCATTGCCCGGGGGGAGTTCCCACGCCAGAAGATGTGCGAGTTGAGCGGCAAGGTTGCCCGCAGTGATTTTGTGGTGCTGGAACGGCAAGACAAGCCTGCGCTAACTCGGGTGCGCTTTGCCCCATTAACTGGCCGGACTCACCAGCTGCGCATCCACAGCCTACACCACGGCCATCCAATTATCGGCTGTGACCTTTATGGTACGCCCGCGACACAAGCGCTGGCGCCAAGGCTAATGCTGCACGCCAGCTACCTAGCCTTTGACCACCCCGAGACCGGGGAGAGAATGGAAGTTGAGTGTGGTTGTCCGTTTTAAAGTCATACCAAGAAAAATATATATTTTATTATATGTTCACCCTACATTTTTTTAAATTTCATTTTGTATACATCTAATTTGAGCAAGCATTTCAGCTATGGCCATTAGGCGGACATTGCGACAACGTCGTGGTTACACAAAGCCATATCAGCTATTTTTGACGGTGCGACCATTGATCAAACAGCTGGCATAAATCACCGTGAGCAAATTGCTCGTTGGCAAAATTAAAGGTGCCGCTGGTCATCATTTCTTCGCCAGCTTTGCGGATAAACTCCAAGGCAGCCCTAGCAATACTGCCACCCACACTAATACGCTTTACCCCACATTGGGTTAAATCATCTTTAGATAGTGAGTTACCCGACAAACCCATAACCACATTAAATGGCCCTGGTACCTCAGCCAATATCTTGGCTATAGTTTCTTTGTCGGCAATACCCGGCACAAATAAGCAGTCGGCACCGGCTTCTAGGTAGGCATTACATCGCTTAATCGATTCATTGAGAGCATTGGGGTGGCCGGTTAAATAGGCATCGCAGCGAGCGGTTAAGGTAAAGTCATGATCACTACTGGCGCTGACCGCCGCCCGGATTCGGTCTACTGCCGCTTCAAACTCATACAGCGGCATTGCCGAGTCGCCGGTGTAATCTTCAATATTCACCCCCGCCACACCGCAGTCAATGGCTTGGGTAATGACTGTGGCGACGCCTTCGGGGTTTTCACTATAACCCGCCTCTAGGTCTGCATTAACGGGAATACCCGCCACATCGACAATCTCTTTTACTTTTTCAAGCATTCGTTCTTTCGACATTCGCTGATGATCGGACAAGCCCGCCGAAAATGCGATTCCGGCACTGGTGGTGCCTATAGCGGCAAACCCAGCATTGGCCAGCACAATGGCACTGCCTGCGTCCCAAGCGTTTGGCATTATGAACGCACTGTCGCCTTGGTGTAGTGCGTTAAAAATTTTTGCCTTTTGCTGTGAAGTTTTCATCTAGCTACCTCTGAATTAATTGTCACCTGGAAATTTCCAGCCAAGCTCGCCTAATAAGGCCACTACTTCCCTGGCTTAATGCCCTGTATCAAGGCCGTGGCCGTCGCTCGCGCCACCAATACCCCATTCTGGTACAACTCACCGTCCAAATAACTGACTTGTTTACCTTTCGATACTACCCGCCCTTTACCTTCTATTCGACCTGGCACCGCTGGCCTTAAAAATTGGGTTTTTAATTCTAGGGTGGGAGCAAACTGCCCGACCGGAAGGGAAAATACTAAGGCCGGCCCCATAACATCATCCAGCATGGCACATAAAAACCCACCTTGTATATGCCCCGCTGGGTTAACAAAACACTGGGCGCCGTTAAAAGCGACGTGTATTTCTAACGTCTCAGGCGAATAATCAAGCAACTCAAACCCTAGTGTTTTAGCACATTCAGGGGTTGGCATCTTGCCAGTTTTAATCAAATCGTAAATGGTCATCTTATCTCCTTGGATGCTGTAGCCTGTTATGCAGAATTGTCCGCCCGCAATAGACTCTAAATAGACTGGGAATAATGTTCTAACTGGGTCAAAAATTCTTTGCGGTGATGCAGTTTAAAACCTGAGCCCAGCTCGATAGAACCGATCCGGTCGAACCGAAACATGCGAATATCGTCGCGTAAATTATCCCAGGCCAATAGATACCAAATTGGATAACTGAGCATTACATAATGTGGCTCGATATGGCGCTGGGTTTTGCGGCCCTGCTCGTCCTGGTACTGAATATCCATTGAGCACATTTCAACAAAGGCGCGATGAATCAGCTCGACATCTTTGTTGGCAGAGGGCTTAAAGCCACTTAACACCTGCCCAGAAGCGGGGCTGGAAATATAGATACGTGAACCTAAGCGCTGCACCTTGGTTTTAAGGTCGGCACCAAAAGAGGCGATAATTTTGCGTCTTATTGAGGCAGTATTTCCCATAAATATGGGCGAGTTCATTTTTTCAGCGACGGCCAGGCTAATAAGCAGGTCAATACTCTCTTGGGTACTTAGGTTAACCTTGCCCGCCCGCCAGTTGCGATGCAGCTGAACACCACCACCACGACCGCGGTCGGCTTCAATGGGCAGACCCCGTTCGCGCAACAGCTCCAAGTCGCGACTTAGGGTACGGCCGCTAACCCCCAGGCTTTCAGCCAGCTGCGCTATGGTCAAGAACTCACCGGCCTGTAGCAGGGTGGTCAATTCCTCCAAGCGTTGTATTCTGTGCCTATCGCTGCGTTTTTGCATCTCTCAATTCTGCTCTACAAATACGACATATTATGTCACATTAAAAACTATACTGTACGCATACACAGGTATCGGATCAATCACATAAAAGCACCAAAGGTACAGGCATGGGAAATATAGACACTGGTAATACCGTTGAATGGGCACCATTCCGTTTAAAAGAAGACCTTAGCGAAACTCAATTATTGGCACAAGCCGACCGCTTCCAAGAGGATTTTTTACAGCACCAAATGGGCTATAGCGAGCGTCAGCTGTTGCGCCACAGTGATGGCAGTTATGCTGATTTAATTTATTGGCACTCCGACCAAGAGGCCAAAGCCGCCGCCGAACTGGCTCCTACCTTAGCTGAATGCCAGGCCTACTTTGCCATGATGTTAGCGGCCGATGCCACTGCGGGCATGTCGCATTTTACGCTGCTAAAGCGTTACCGGGCTTAAGACCATGGCCGAGCGACAATTATTAAAAGATGGCTTAAATAACGCCGCCATTAAGCGTATAGCCTCCGGCTTAGAGGCCAGCTGGCCGGAATTTGATAGCCCGGGTTTTATCCGTGTTGCCAACCAAGGCCTGCAAGCACTTGAGCTGAAGCAGCGGGTTGATCATATTATTGATGTTTTACACCAATTTTTACCCAGCTCATTTGCACAGACGGCTAAAATATTGTGTCGCCTGCCAAAACACTGGAATCGAGGTAATGACGATGACGCCCTAAGAGGTTTTGCCATATGGCCGTTGACCGATTATGCCGCTCGTTATGGCTTGCAACACCCGGCTGCGGCTATGCGAGTGATGGAAAATTTAACAGAGTATTTTAGCGCTGAATTTGCCATTCGGCCTTTTTTACGGCGGCACTTTGAACTGAGTTATCAACAAATGCTGCAATGGAGCCAGAGCAAAGATGAGCATTTACGCCGGCTGGCCTCTGAAGGCATTCGCCCACGCCTGCCCTGGGGTATGCGCTTAGCAGAGTTTATTGCCGACCCTAAACCAGTTTTAGCCATACTGGAAAACCTAAAATTAGACAGCAGTCTTTATGTGCGTCGCTCGGTAGCGAACAACCTAAATGATATCAGCAAGGACAACCCCGAAGCGGTGATACAAACTTGCCAACGTTGGCTTAAACAGCATCCGGGCAATGAAAATATTTTATGGCTGGTTAAACACGCCACCCGCAGCTTGGTAAAACAAGGGCTGCCGGCTGTTTTTCCTTTGCTGGGTTACACCGCTAGGCCCGCCATCAAATTAGAAACCTTTGAACTCAGCAACAAGACAGTGGCCATGGGCGAGAACATAAGCTTTGATTTGACTTTGAGCGGCGCTGAAGATGCACAAAAAATTGTGCTGGACTTTGCCATTCACTTTGTCAAAGCCAACGGCCAAACCACCGCCAAAGTTTTTAAGTGCAAGAACCTGACTTTAAATAAAAACCAATCGCTGTCGATCAACAAATCGCATTCTTTTAAGCCAATTAGTACTCGCAAATATTACCCTGGCGAACATTGGCTTAGCATTCATATCAACGGCGCCGAAATTGCAAAAAAGGCTTTTCAATTAACATAGGACTTGACCGCTAAAAGGAGAAAACCATGGGCAAGCTACAGCTGAACTTAGATACCGGCCATGAAGATGAGGCTTCTGAATCGGGCCAGGGTATGGAGACCTGCCAGTTCCGACTTAAACCTGGCTGCAGCGAAAAACAATTAGTGCAAGCCGCGCGGCTTATGGAAGATCAGTTTTTAAGCCAACAGCAAGGTTTTTTGCAACACCGTATTTTTAAAAATAGTGACGGCAGTTATATCGATGTTTGCTGTGCCGAGAGCCCACAACAGGCAGAGCAAATTTATAGCCAATGGATGGATAATAGTTATGCCCAACAGTTTTTGAGCCTGCTAGACCCCAGTTCAATTTCTTTAAGCTTATGGCAGCGCTTGAGTGTTTAACTTCGCAACTATTCAGCTCACGCCCGACTTGCGCTATAACCGCGTTAAAAATGATCATTTACACGGGTAAACTCACATTTCTGCCTTGTTCTAGCGTAAATCGAACGCAAGCTGAACAGTTACAGGAAGTGGTCAATAGTTACTTAACTTCTATATTGCCGGTAACTTAGACGTCTAACAATGCACTAACCGACAAGCGCAGCTGCTCGGCAAAGGCTTGGTCCAATGACGCATGGTGGCTCATCAAGCGATACCAAATTGCGCCAAAAACCATATCGAGTACTACCTCCATGGCCACACCGGTTGCTTGGTTGCTGTTTTGCTCAATAATTGCTTGCAGCCTTTGCCGCCTTTGCAATGAGTATTGGTTCCAAACCTTCTGTGCGAATTCGGGCTTGGCCTGGGACTCGGCCATCAGCACCGTGTACATAGCGCCCATCTCATTACCCACGGCAAAAGTTTGTCGCAAAAACTCAAGAAAGTCAGTACTAAAATCACCACTCAAAGCGTGCTGGCTGGTCGCTAAGGCGTAGTCCGTCGCTGCATCCAGGGCTATCTCTGGCTTATCTTTATACCAGCGGTAAATGGTTGAACGGCTGACCCCCGCCATTTTGGCAACCGTGTCGATAGACAGCTTGCTGTAACCCTGCGCCTTTATCCCCTCGATAAAGGCCGCAATAATCGCCTGCCGTGCGGCGCTACTGCGCGGCCTGCCCTTAACTGGCTTGCTCTGATTCATATTGATACTTTTGCTCAAAATTAATAGCCAAATTTTAACAGCCATTTACAGCCACTGAAAACTTTCTTATACTCTGCCACATTAACGATACAAACTGTATCGTTAATGGTTATAACTTCCCCATCATGTAAGTTAATTTGAGGCGATTATGCACAACAAAGCTCCATTGGCAGGAATTACAATTATTGATTGCACCACCATGGTGGCCGGCCCCCTGGCAACACAGATACTTGCCGACCAGGGTGCGGAAGTGATTAAGGTTGAGCCGGTGGGCGGTGACCTGGCCAGAATGATCGGGCCTATTTTTGAGCCTGGTATTAGCGGTTGTTATATCAACCTAGGCCGCAATAAACGCTCTATAGTGTTGGATTTAAGCCAAACCCAAGCCCAGGCGATAGTGCATAAACTAGTCGCTAACGCCGATGTCTTTGTTTGCAACAGCCGCCCCGGGGTAATGGCCTCTCATAATTTAGATTATGACGACCTGAAAAAAATAAACCCCAGTTTAGTTTATGCCTCCATTACTGGTTTTGGTGAAACCGGCCCCATGGCAAAGCAGCGTGCTTATGACCCTATTCTACAAGCCCAAACTGGCATCGCCAGGCTCAGCAAAGCACCCAAGCCTGAGCTACAGCCACAACTTATTTGCGATAAATTAACCGGTGTGTATACCGCCCAAGCAATTAGCGCCGCCCTGGTAAAAGCCGCTCGCTGCGGTGAGGGAGATAAAGTAGAGGTTTCATTGCTTTCGGCCACGCTGGCCTTTTTGGCCACAGATGTGTATTGGCCTATTGCCAGCCCGGGGCGCGAACTCGATATCATTGATACTTCGAATGTCTACCAGCCGTGGCAAACCACTGACGGTTATATTGTTCTTATTGTTTTATCGGATAAAGAATTTATTCAACTTTGTAATATTTTTTCGCTAAGCGATTTAAGTTCTAAGCCTCTGTTTTCCAATATGATTAAGCGCCTAAAAAACTGGCAGCAATTAAAAGACATAATTTCACCTATGCTCGCCAAGCTAAGCAGTAAGGCCGCGTTAGATAAGCTCTGGCAGGCCAACATCCCTGCAGGGCCGGTTAATGATATTGAGTCCGTTCCTAATGATGCTCAAATACTGGCTACCGGCGCACTAACCACCGCCGAACACCCAACCGCAGGGAGTTATTTACAAGTTGCCCCGGCGGCGAATTTTTCGCAGCCGCGAGCCCCAGCACAACACCCAAGCAAGGCCGGCCAAAACAGCCGGGAGATATTGTTGCAGCTGGGTTATACCGAGACTGAGATTGAAAAATTTTATAGCAACAAGATTACTTACTAATAATTTTATAGGTAAAAACCATGAATTTTGAAACACTGCTTTACTCGGTAGAAGACCGGGTTGCCACCATTACTTTAAATCGCCCTGAGCGTTTAAATGCTATTAACGATGTACTACCCCGGGAATTGCGCCAAGCCGTGGAAGCCGCCGACAGTGATGGCCGTGTGCATGTGATTGTTTTGCAGGGCGCGGGCAAAGGGTTTTGCGGCGGCTATGATTTAGTTAACTATGCCGAAGCCACTGGCGAGATTCACGGCAGCCAAGAGATGCCCTGGGACCCAACCGAAGACTACGCCATGATGAACCGCAACACCCAAGACTTTATGAGCCTATGGCGTTCACGCAAACCCACCATTTGTAAAATACACGGTGCTGCAGCCGCGGGCGGCAGCGACATTGCCCTGTGCTGCGATATGATTATCATGGCTGACGATGCCCGTATTGGTTACCCACCCGCCCGCGTTTGGGGTGTACCCACGACGATGATGTGGGTGGTACGCCTGGGCATTGAAAAAGCCAAGCGCATGTTGTTTACCGGCGACTTGGTCGACGGTAAGGAAGCCGAAGCTATGGGTTTAATTCATAAGTCGGTACCCATCGAGCAACTCGACCAAGCGGTGAAAGATTTAGTCGACCGCATCAAAGGTGTGCCACGCAATCAGTTGATGATGTGCAAGCTTACGGTTAACCAAGCCTATGAGAGTATGGGCCTGCACCAAACTCAGATGTTTGCCAACTTTTTTGACGGTGTTGCTCGTCATTCTCCCGAGGGTTTATGGTTTAGAGAACGCGCCCAAGAGGTCGGTTTTAAGCAAGCAGTGACTGAACGCGACAGCGGTGATGCTATTGCGGAGGGTGTGAGCAAGGATATGTCGGGTTTTGATTCTAAAGTTTAAGCATATGGTTCTTAAGTAGACAGAAATATATTTTCTTAATCGAAGCCGGGTACTATTAATTCGGGCCGCCAGGGTGGTTTATATTGTTGCCGGCCGCACGCAGCTCAGTATTGGTGGCGGCTGCGGAACTCGCTACGTCGCTCAAACAGTCCTCGCCTAAAAGCGCCACCAACACTGATCGGCTAAAGCGCGCCCTGATTGGCTACAATACAAACCACCCCGCCGCCCCTAACATCATGAGGATCTGTGAGCTTAAGGGTTCAACTCTAAACGCCAGCACGATGTAGGCTTAGATCTGGGGTTTTGTTTTCCAGGCTCTGTGAGGCATGGATGCCGAACGGAAGCCTCCAAGGACGGATTTACGGCGTGACTGGAAAATAAAACGCCAGAGCTAAGCCGAGATAGAATCCAGGGACTCAAAGCTACTACCCTGCCCCCCTAACTACATCCTGTAAGCATCGCTACGCAATCTTAATCCGGAACAACGATGTTGTTCCGGATTATTGTGTAACTATTTAATATAGGCCTTGGGCATTTCAGACTGGCTCATATAACGCTGGCGCAACTTGTCTTGCCGGGACTCGGTAGAGTATTGCTGGCCGTCTATCCATAGCATTTCCACTTGGCTGCTTAGCTCAAACGGGTCAGCCGACCACAGCACTAGATCGGCCCGCTTGCCTACACTAATTTCGCCGCTGTTTAAGCCAAAGACCTTGGCCACATTGGCCGTAATCGCTTTCAGTGCGGCATCGCTGTGCATGCCGTTGGCGACTGCGTTACCTGCATCAAACCTTAGTTGGTACATGTTATGGCTGTCGGTATTTTGCAGCAACACCATAACCCCCGCCTTTTGTAACTCGCCAGCATTACTCAAGGCGTTATGTAAGCTATCAAAATCCTCAGGTAAGTTATCCATCGCGCTGACGATAACGGGAACCTTAGCATCAGCCAGCTGCGCGGCAACCATTACCGCATCGGCTACATTTTGCAACACTAGATTTAAACCAAATTGTTTTTTAAGTTTGATCAGCTGAATAATATCCGCCGCCCGATCTACCTCGACCAACAACGGCGTTTTGCCTGCCAATACCGACAGCATCAATTGCTGTGCGGCCAGTTCGCTGGGTTTAGGCTTCTTGTCTTTCTTCTTGGTATTTTTGTGTTGATGTTGGGCATCGGCCAAGGCGTTGCTTAGGCTTTGTATATCCATCGCCCGCGAGCCTTTCTTTTTTGCGCCGATACTGACAACCAAGGCGACTGAGCTGGCGCGCACACTGTCAAAACTCGCCGTTAAATCAATCGCGAAGGCCAGCCCTTTAAACACACTTTCACCACCGCCTGGGACAACCACACTGCTGGTAATACCGCCCTTACGCGAATAGGGAATGAGGCTGGATTTAGGATTAAAAGCCAAGCTGGGATCGAAACTTGCTTTGGCCTTTTTATCCTTGCCATCACGGCTGCCGGTTACGGCCCCTACTTCGATCAAACCCAGTGAGGTCATGGGTGCAATAAAACCCGGCGTTAGAATTTTACCCTGGGCGTCAATGACCCTATCGGCCTTAACTTGCTTTGGGTTCAGCGCTACAATTTTCCCATCTTCAATAATTACCGTGGCATTTTTTAAGCGCCCAGCTTCGGTGGCGGTATATACCTGAGCATTGCTGATGGCTATGCGCTCTGCCATTACTGCTGGAGAAACCAGGGCAATAGAAACCGGGGCCAGAGCCAATAAAGATTTAATTAATTTCATGGTCTTACTCCTGCCCCAACATAAAGTCACTTTTAGCTTGGTATTTTTCATCATGGCGGTCATAGACCTTGGCACCATCGATAAAGACCTGCTCCGCTAATGCGTAAACACTGAAAGGGTTACCGTTCCAAATAACTAAGTCGGCGTTTTTACCCAGGGCCAAGGTTCCGGTTTTATCGGCTAGGCCAAGGGATTTTGCTGGGTTGGCGGTTATCCAGCGGATAGCGTGCTCTTCTTTCAATTTAAAACCCGCCGCCTGAGCCCGATATAAAATCTTACCGGCCTCTTGGTTTAGGCGCTGAATGGTGGTTTCGGAATCTGAATGCACTATCGCGCAGCTACCTTTGGCGGCATCAACCATGGCGACATTTTCCTGCACCATGTCGTAGGCTTCCATTTTAAAGCCCCACCAGTCTGGCCACATGGCGGCACAGTTTTTATTGGCGGCTAGGGTATCGGCGATTTTATAAGCTTCAATAGCATGATGGAAGGTACCGGCGTGGTAGCCAAACTCCTTCGCGAGGTCAATCATCATCGCCATTTCTTCGGCTTTATAACAATGGTTGTGAATCAGAATTTCACCGTTTAAAACCCCCATTAAGGTATCGTTGCGTAGATTACGCTTGGGTGCCTTGGCGTTTTTGCCGGCTTTATAATCCCTTTCATATTGCTGCCAAGCGCGCTGATACTCCACCGCCTCAGCCCAAGCAGCCCGATAACCGGCCATATTGCCCATGCGGGTAGAAGGCGCTTGCTTACGACCACCATAAACCCGCTTGGGGTTTTCGCCACAGGCCATTTTTAGACCATAGGGTGCGCCAGGAAATTTCATGCTTTGCACGGTGATTGCAGGAACATTACGTAGAGTAACGCCACGGCCGCCAATTAAATTGGCCGAACCGGGTAATAACTGCAAAGTGGTAATGCCGCCTGCCCTAGCGGTGTTAAAGCCAGGGTCTTGCGGCCAGGCACTGTGTTCAGCCCAAACCTCGGCTGTAACCGGGCCGGTCATTTCATTGCCGTCTTGATGCGAAGCCACCGCTGGAGTTGGGTAGACACCCAGGTGGGAGTGAACATCAATAATACCCGGCGTCAGCCATTTACCGGAGGCATCCACGGTTTGATATTTTTGAGCAGGATCAAGAACTAAGTCTTTACCCACCGCCGCCACTTTGCCGTCAACCATCAGCACTGAACCCTGCTCGATACGCTGGCCATCACCGGTTAATATAGTGGCATTTTGAATCAGGGTATTTTGCCTAGGCATGACCTGATATTGGCTAGGGTAAGGGTCTTGCTTAATTTCAAGTTTGGCGGCCTGCTCTTCCGGCAGGCAAGCCGTTAGCGCCAGGCTAATTGCCGCTAAGGAAGTTAGTTTCAATTTCATCGTTTTTCTCATTGTTGTTAATCGCACTATGGGTTTAGTTTTTAGCAGCATAGTCTTCAACTTGTTGCCAAACTCGCAGTACATTTTCACCCAATATTTTTTTGATGTCGGTACTTGAATAGTCTCTATCCATTAAGCCTTGAACCAGATTGGGGTAGCTGGCAACGTCTTTAAGATCTGTCGGCAAGCTATCACCAACACCATCGTAATCTGAGCCAATGCCGACGTGATCAATGCCCATGATTTTTACCGCTCGATCAAAATGATCTAACACTTGGCTTAAACTAGCGTAGGGGTAAGGGTGCGATTGTTTGTAAGCTGTTTCAAATTTATCCAATTCGAATTGAGCGGCCTTAGGCTGTTGCTTTTTGAACTCCGCCAGTGCCGCTTTTCTAGCGCTATTGTATTTGTTAGCCGGCTCGCTAATAAATGCCGAGCCGTAGTTAATTTGCACCACACCGCCATTGGTAGCCAAGGCTTTGAGCATGGCATCATCCATATTGCGCTCGAAGCCTGGAGTGAAATACCGCAGCGAAGAATGCGAGGCGATGACCGGGGTCTTGCTTATAGCCATCACGTCGTAAAAAGCCTGATCAGAAACATGGGAAATATCGACCATTACGCCGGTATTATTCATGGCTTCGATTAATTTTTTACCAAAGGGGCTTAAGCCCTGCCAAGGCTTATGTTCGGAATAGGAAGAGTCACTAATATGATTGCTTTTGGAGTGCGCCAAGGTGATATAACGGATACCGCGCTGGTAGAAGTGCTCCAAGTTGGCCAGGTCGCCCTCAATGGCTGAGCCATTTTCCATGCCCATAGGCAGGGAAATTTTACCGGCTTTGAAATTAGCTCTGACATCCGCCGCCGTTTTAGCCAGTGCAAACTTATTGGGCGCGCGCCCTACTACCGCCTCTACCCGGTCTATTAACCGGTCGGCCAGGGCTTTGGCCCCGCCCTGCTGTTCCAGTTTTGCCGGAATATAAATCGACATAAAGGGGGCGTCTAGGCCACCACTTTGAGCCCTGGGGTAGTCAAAATCGCCGTCCGCCGTGGCTCGACTAACATCCGAAAACTTCTCCTCTAGCCGATAAGGCACATCAATATGGCCATCTACGATTATGCTATTGCTGGCTAAATTTTCAGCTTGTTTAGAGGCCTGAGCAATTGCCCCAGCGCTGGCACTTAAGCCTGCGGTGGTTATTGCCAAGGCTAACAGAGATCGAATTAACATGGTTTCACTCACTTTTAGAACGTTGCCTATATAACGAAGAATCCGGGGATATCAGTAATATATAGAACCTGGGCTTCGTTAGAAATGGCAGTAGTGGCTTGGATTTTAAACTATGCGGCTTATATGGGAGTTTATAAGGTGCTGGGAAGTCAGGAGCTGGAGCTATGCTGACACGGCGTTTATCCGGACAAAACCTAGCACTGAAATTAAAGGCATGGCTCTGGGTATTGGTTTTTCAGCCCTCTGCAGCAGGGATGCTGCGGCGGAGCCTACAGGGACCAATTCCCCAGGAGGGAATTTGGGCTTGGCCGAAGACCGAAAGCCTGGATGGCTTGAGTCATGTATTTACGGCGTGATGAAAAATCAATGCGCAGAGCTATGCTGGCACTGTGTTCGATTGGCTATAGTGGCAGGTTTGGGGATCGCCGCAGATTATTTGAGAGTCTGTGGCAGGTTTGGGGATCGCCGCTCTTGCGCATCCGGCGCCCGCGGCATACAGGGCTTCGTTTTAATTGGTGATAAACCGATAGTTCTTATCGCGTTCCTTCGGTATTGATTGGCATAAGGGTAGCGTTGAGGATCGCCGCAGATTATTTGAGAGTCTGTGGCAGGTTTGGGGATCGCCGCTGTGGATTTTATTCGGTCTGTGGCAGGTTTGGGGATCGCCGCTACCGCCATCCGGGCTCTCGCGGCATACAGGGCTTCGTTTTAATTGGTGATAAACTGACAGTCCTTATCGCGTTCCTTCGGTATTGATTGGCATAAGGGTAGCGTTGAGGATCGCCGCAGATTATTTGAGAGTCTGTGGCGGGTTTGGGGATCGCCGCAGATTATTTGAGAGTCTGCGGCAGGTTTGGGGATCGCCGCTCTTGCGCATCCGGCGCCCGCGGCATACACCCCCATCCGGGGGGATAAAAAATGGGGGGGCAAGCCCCCCCTAATATCTCTAGCCGAGTGATAAACCGGTTTGGATAGTTTGTTTTTATCCGAATTTTTTAACTTAGTATTTTTTAGTTTAGCGCCATTACATCAGTGTCTAGCTTAGTTAGTACGCGCTCTGAAGTATTACCACGCATTGCAGCTAGCAAACCTTTACGAGCCAAGGTCCCTATCAGCACGATATCTGCGTTTAGCTCTTTGGCCGCTTCTGAAATAACATTTTCTGGCTCGCCTTGACGAATATGGACACGGTTCGAGTCCATATTAATTTTACGCAGCAAAGTACCTCGATCGGGTAGATTCATAGAATCATCATAGGCATTCACTACATGGAACTCGGCGCCGTATAAATCAGCTGCCCACTTACCACGTTTGATGATCTTGTCATTTAGCTCTTGATAACGCTCGTCCTTGGCCTGAGTATTAATTGCGGCCAATACGGTCTTGCGCTTGAACTCGGCACCGGGGCGAACAATTAGCACTGGGCATTTTGCATTACGCAACAGCGCCCACTTTGAGTCACTAAAGCGTACCCCTTTATCACTATCGCAATAGTCTGATATTACAATCATATCGGTCTGAAAATGCTTGCCCGAGGACAGCAATGATTTTTGCCAGTCGTGGGCCCAACAAACCTCTGCGGTATATTCTAAGCCTTCTTTTTGCATGCGCTGTTCAATTTCTGCGATTTTGCAGACATCGCTATACATCGCTGGATTCTTATGGCTAACATCAACAGCGTGGCCATCAACACCAATAAAGATGTGCATTTTTGGCGATTCTGGACGCATTTTCGCTGTGATTATTGAACGCTCTAAAGCAGGATGCTCATCGCGCGTTGGATCTATTACCACTAAAATATTTTCTTTACTCATAATTATAACTACTTTTTTATTACTCGGCTGGGAAGGTCTATGTTTAGACTCTGGGTTCACTATAGTAGAAAATCGCTGAGACTCTACTGATCTAAATCAAATTGGCGCAAACTTCCCTAAACATCCATTTAACTTGATCGATATCAAGTATTAAGTTTGCGCCTACGTTTAGACTGCCGACACTAGAACAGATTAAGGTGACAGTATTTTGACAGCTGAGGCCCAAATGCCCATCGGCCTTGCCGCAGAGCATAATAAACACCTACTCCGATCCTCGTCTAATAACTACCCAAACGTCCGCCAACTTTGTAGCTGTCACAAAACAGATGGCAACAAAATTGATCTTAGCGGCCTGGTTATTTCACCTTTATCCATGCTGATTAACTTTCCTGCGGGCGACACTGCGGCAACATCGGCCGATAGCCGACTGCTGTTAGAAAGTTTACACCAAGAGGCGGCCATTTACGGCCAAACCCTAGGGCGTCGCCCCGTCGGCCAGCTGCTGTTACGCCACCCATTCAAACAATTTACCGGCGCCGATATTACCGAGCTGATGCATGTATTGAGCAGTGGTTTTAATCTTAACCACCGCAATCAAGGCTATTTTGAATTCTGCGCCGAGCTTATGCCAGTGGATTGGGTAGCTGATAATATCGCACTGCTCAAGGGGCTAGGCTTCAATGAACTAATGCTTTGCCTGGCCCAGCAGCCACTTGACCGCAGCAGCGCAGAAACACTCAAACAAAAATGGCGGCTAGCCCAGGGTTATGGCTTTGATTGCCTGAGTGTTCGGCTAGCTTATGGTTTTATTGATTTGGATTTACATGATATCCGAGCTCAGCTTGACCAACTGTTTGAACTTAAACCACAGCGCATATTGTTAACTGACGCCGAAACACTGAACCTTTGGGAAAATTGTTCCGCCCTGGAACAGCGATACAGTGATAATAATGCCGCTGCCGCCAGCCAATTTACCTTGATTTATAACGCCCTACGTGATGCCGGTTATCGCGTAGTTGGCAACGATTGTTTTGTTTTGGGTAAAGACCCACTCGCTACCGCACAGAATCAAAACCGGCTGCGCCGCAATAGCATGGCGTACAATGCGGTTAACGCCGTCGACGTACTCGGCTTGGGGCCTGGCAGTGTCAGCAATATCGGTCATCATTTTCACCGCAATCATTTAAACCGGAAAAATTATATTGACGCCGTAAAACAAGGCCGCCCGGTTCTTTCACAGCTGCAGCTGAATAAATCAGGTAAATTAGCCCGCGTCATTGCTGACCAATTATTGTGCTACCACCGGTTAGATATCCCCTATATTGATAGCCGCTACAACATTCAATTAGGCCACTTTGTTGACGATATTGCCTGGGGTCTAAACAAGCAGGCGGGGACCGAGCTGATACGCATTCACAATGGTTTATTGCAACTTAATGATGAAGGGGTACTAAGAATCTTATTTATCATCGACAAATTTTTGCTTGAATTATCTAAAATTAGCGCAGACTAATAAATCTGCGATTTTGCGACTTAATTCTTTGACATACTTAAGTACCAGCCCTTAAGATAACAGCAGATAAATCCGTGCCGTTAAGGCAATATCTATTAGCCAATAGTGACCTCCATGACCAGTAATGTAATCGCCAAAACTCGCTGCCATCACAACTCGCAGATATCCTGCGGTGACTGCCGATTAAGCAGCATTTGCCTGCCCATCAGTGTTCATGTGGATGAGCTAGACCGCCTCGATGAAATCATTCAGCGCGGCCGACCACTACATAAGGGCGACCACCTTTACCACGCTAACGACCCCTTTACCTCGGTCTACGCGGTTCGCTCCGGCACCATAAAATCAATCCGCATTACCAATGATGGCGAAGAACAGGTCACGGGTTTCTATCTACCTGGTGAAATACTTGGCATGGATGGCATTGCTAGAAATGTGCACACCAACGCCGCCATTGCTCTTGAGACTACCTCGGTGTGTGAAATCCCCTTCTCCCGCATGGAAGAGCTCAGCCTTAAGATCCCGAGCTTACAGCGGCACTTTTTCCAACTAATGAGCCAGGAAATTACTACCGACCAACAGCTGATTACCCTGCTCAGTAAAAACAGCGCTGAGGAGCGAGTGGCCGCATTGCTATTAAGTATATCCAGCCGCAACCACCGCCGGCAATTATCGGCAAGTTTATTTCGACTGGCTATGTCTCGCGCCGACATTGGTAACTATTTGGGTTTAACGGTAGAAACCGTAAGTCGAGTTCTAAGCCGGTTCCAAAAGCAAGATGTGCTTAAAGTGGACAAAAAAGAAATAGAAATTTTATCTCTCGGCGGTTTAAAGAAAATTGCTCGAGTCGACGTCAGCTAAACCCTTAAATCATTGTCGGCTTAACTTAAACAAAACGCTGACATTAAGTCCACAATCAGCTCCCGCCTAATTAATCCAAAGCACAAGATCAGAAACTCTCTGACCTTGTGCTCTCGCTATGTTTTATTAAAACTTATAACCGATTAAAACTGAATAGACAATTGGGTCAACATCAACATCAACTTTAGCGGTTGGCATAGAGCCACCACTAATTGTCGCATCGGTATCAATATCGATATAACGCACTGAAGCATTCAACAATAAGTTGTCGCCCAAATCGAAGTCAAAACCAACTTGAGCGGCAAGACCAAAAGAGGCATCCAGGTCAACCTTGCTATCAGCAAAAGCTCCTTTGCCATCTTCTTGGAAAAAGATGGTGTAATTAACACCCACCCCAATATAAGGCGTGATGGCGCTGTCGGTATTAAAGTGATAGATAGCACTTAAAGTTGGCGGCAACTGCTTCACCGTGGCTATTTTACCAACGCCGGACAATGCACCGGTTGCTTTTACATCATGGGAAAATGGCGTAGCGGCGAGTAGTTCAATACCCCAGTTGCTATCAATCATATAGGTTGCGGTTAAACCCAGCTGAGTATCACTATCGACATCAACCCCAGTATTCGCTTGTACCGCACCACCTAAATTGATATTGCTGCTGTCACCTTCTGGGCTAACATTGGTGACACCTGCGCGCACAATAATATCGCCGGCCTCATAGGCCTGAGCTTGGCCTGCGACCACACAAGCTGCAATGGCTGCGGTTAAACCTAAACGTGCTATGCTAGTTTTCATAGTTTTACTCACTTTAACTCTCTCCAACGCCTTTTTATAAGGCCTTTAATGTTCAAAACTATTAAACTACAGGCACCTAGCTTGCAACTTGATGTAGATTAAGTAACGTAGGTTTTCAGTAATATAATTACGAGATCGTTTATGCCAACTCCTTTAGACAACTGCTTACAGGCTATTGACGCCATCAACCAACAAGACCCGGTAAAGGTCAGCCATGACGGGCAGGACATTGCCAAGGCCTTACTTTATGGCCGGCGCATGAGCAGCTGCTTAGGGAAGAGCTTTGCTGGTGCCAGCGATTTACTGCAAATAGCCGTGCGCGCCCAGCACCTTCAACGCTGGGCCATTGGCCGCGAAGAATATGAGAAAAATCGTGTTGGTTATTTGCGTTGGCGCAAAGCCCTGGCGGCGCATCACGCCAAACTTTGCAATCAATTAATGCGGGCTGAGGGCTTCGCTGAAGAGCAATGTAAAATCGTCAGTGGCCTGCTGCAAAAGCAAGGCATAAAAACCAATGCCGAAACTCAAACTTTGGAAGATGTCGCCTGCTTGGTATTTCTCGAGTATTATTTTGATGACTTTGCGGCCAAACACAGCCAGGAAAAAATCATTTCCATTGTCCAAAAAACCTGGGCCAAGATGTCAGCTGAGGCCCAGCAACTGGCTTTGCAGCTGCCCCTAAGCGACGTCGGCGGTAAGCTGATTGGCCAGGCCCTAGAGGCATAAGAGGTTTGATTATGTCTACTTTTTATCCGTTGTTAAAACACAGCCATATGACGTTTGCGCTGATCAGTATTTGTGGTTTTTTACTGCGCGCTTATTGGTCGTTTTACAAGCCTGCGCTATTGCAGCTCAAACCGATTAAAATTCTGCCCCATATAAACGATACTCTATTGCTACTGACCGCTCTTGGGTTGGCCTTTAGCCTCGGTTTATCGCCCCATAAGCAACCTTGGCTGGCGGGGAAGATACTGTTTTTAGTCTTTTATATCGGCCTAGGCATGGTTGCGTTAAAGCCTAAATACAAAAGCCCGGTGCGATTATTGGCGATCACCCTGGCGTTGCTGACTTTTATCAGTATCGCGGTTATGGCCTTTAGCAAACAGGGGCCGTGGTAGGCGCTGTTAAGCAATCCCAATGCGACTCTGAATAGCCTCTATGGCTTATTCAGAGTTGTGCTCAATTCAAGACTTGGCAGCGCCTGCAGACTTCGCCATAATTGCGCCCCTTTTCCTTTCTGGTCATATCATTTATGTGGTTTAAAAACTGTTTAATTTACCCTTTTTCCAATCCTCAGGAGTGGGATGAGGACAGCCTCAACGATAAATTGACCGAAAGTGAGTTTAAACCCTGCGGTAAAACCGAACCTAGCCAATATGGCTGGGTAGCGCCTCTAGGCCAGGGGCACTCGCTGCTTAGCCATTGGGGCAATGGCTGCTTTATGATTTGCGCCCGCAAAGAAGAGCGTATTCTGCCGGCCGCCGTGGTGAAGGAAAAGCTACTTGATAAGGTTCGCGTAATTGAGGCCAATGAAGATCGCCGGGTTTACCGCAAAGAACAGCTCACCTTAAAAGAAGAGATTGTGCACGATTGTCTACCCCAGGCTTTTACTCGCTCTAGCCTAACCTTTGCCTATATTGACACCCGCAACCACTGGCTAATTATTGACGCCAGCAGCGCCGGCAAAGCCGAGGCACTGATGAGCTTGCTGCGTAATAGTATTGGTAGCTTACCGGTGTTATTACCCCAGGTGGTTGATTCCCCTGCCGTGGTTATGAGCAACTGGCTTACCAGCGCCGAACTGCCCCCACTAGTGGAAGTTGGACAGGAATGTGAACTGCGCGAGGCAGGCGAAGACGGCAGTATTATTCGCTGTAAAAACCAAGATTTACACAGTGAGGAAGTTACTCAGCATTTGAATACTGGTAAACAAGCGGTAAAACTTGCCATCCATTGGGATGAGTCTTTGCAATGTATTCTCAGTGAAGACCTGAGCCTGAAACGGCTCAAATTTGCCGACACTCTGCTCAGCCAAGCCGATGATGAAGCCGGCGATGGCGATGCCGCCGTTAAATTTGATGCCGACTTTGCACTGATGACTGGGCAGTTTGCCGAACTGGTACCACAAATACTGAGTTGGTTCGGCGGCCCCAAGCAAAGTATTTAGCCGTGTTATTTAAAGCTGAAGGCATGAAGCCAGCAGCTTAAACTAGTGACCATCTAGAAATTAACTAGTGGCCACCCAGAAACGGATGCATAAGATGTTTAAGGTAAGTCGTTAGACGTAAAAAGCATTTTTTTAAGCGTATTACATCTCACGTTTTACGTTTTGTCGCCCAGAAACGGAGTTTCTGGATGGGCACTAACTAGGGTCGGTCTCGGTTTGCCGGCTTCTGCTCTTCAGCGATAGCGTTGGTTTCCTCGGCTTTGAGGGGTCACGCTGATATTGCGAGCGCGGTTTATTGGCTTTAACCCCAGTTTTACGTGCTTTGGCCGCAGCGGCAATACTTTCAACCCCAAACCGCAATAGCCTTGCCGCCTGTAACGCGGTTAAATCTTTAGGTAAATGCTTTGGTATCACCGCCGTAGGTGCGCGTGGGTTACCTTCCACTTGTATTGAATAGCCAGAGGTGTGAACAGCCGACAGGCAGTTCTCCGCCACTTTCCAGGCTTCATAATCCATATTCCAACCCTATTTCTTTGTCTATTTTTTCATTATGGTACGACTCTATGGTCGTATGTACTTGCCCTGGGTCAAATTTTTGCCAACAAAAGTATAGCCAACAAGTTGGCTGCTACCTCATTAGACCGACAAGAGGTTTCTATCTGATGAAAAACTATGTGTGGACTTATCAATTTTTGAACTTCAGGGATACAGGGCTTCCAGCCCCTGCTCCATAAGGAGCAATAACGAAGAATTTTTTGCGCTGCTGGCCCAATAAACCGGTATTTCAGATAAAGAATATTGGTTCAGCTGTTGTACTTTGATCTCTCCGACCGCTTCTAAAAACGGTTTTTCATAATCCAGCAAATAAAGATTTGGCTGCTGACGCAGCAGTTTAAACCCCTGCTCATGACTGTCAACAAATATAAGCTTTACCCGGTTTTCTGTTAACTTCAAATAGTCATGCAGATAACCGTAGGTATAACCTTTAAGTAAAATCACCTCTTTGCCACGTAAATCGCTCATATTTCGTACATCTGGCGCGGCGGTGTAATAAACCTTGAGGTGTAAATACGCCAGCGGTCGACTACTAAATTTAAGCTGTTGCTTGGGAACTGGAAAAGCGCCGATTAGATGCGCTATGCCACGATGGCCTTGGTTAACCTGATCAAACAACTGAGGTCTGGGCACTTCGACAAAATTGGCTTGAATGTTTTGCTGCTCTAGCACCTGGCGCGTTAAACGGTTGAGAATACCATTGGCCCGGCCCTGCTCATCGGTATAGGTATAGGGTGGCATATCTACATAAATAACATCAACCGACTGGTCGACAGCCATAACACTCGCCGAGCAATGCAGCGCCAGCAAAAGTACTGATGTGAATAAACGATTTAGCATAATTTTGGACAAAATTTATTATTGCCTCAGTATACTATTAGCTCGGCCCCGCTGTTAAGGAACCGCAGCACAAACTTAAATTCGGCGCTGAAAAGGGAGGAGGAATAAAAAAACCCCGGCTAGCCGGGGTTAAGAAGGGAGAGAGCCAAAAAGTGGTTACATTTTGTACTTGAAACCTAGAGTTACGGTACGTGGGTCGCCGTAATAACCGATAACCGAGGATTCTAAACCTAGGTTGGCAAAATTATAGCCACCCACACGATATTCTTTATCGCTTAAGTTTTTGCCATAAAGGCCTACGGTCCAATGCTCATCGGCAGAGTCCCAAACCACACTGGCATCAAATAAGGAGTAAGCATCCTCATCAATGGCTGAGGCGACCTGCGGGAATATTTGGGTTTTATCACGATAAGAACCGCTGACAGTCGCAGTAATAGCACCGCCGGTATCCATTTCATGAGCGTAAGTCAAACTTAAAGAAGCACTGCGCTTGGGTGTATTGGCAAAAGCCCACTGGTCAGCGACGTTCACACCACCTGAAAGAATCTCATCAAACTCAGCATCGATGTAACCAAAGGTAAACTGAGCCGTTAATGCCGGTGCCAATTGAGCCAAGGCTTCAATTTCCGCCCCCTGGATGGTAGCTTTACCTGCGTTAAGCACCGCACTAACAAAATTTGAACCGCCATCGGCGCTCTCTTGTACCGTTAGCTGCACATCCTCGTAGGAGGACGTGAAAATGGCGGCATTTAGTCGTAGGCGGCTATCAAATATCTCGGTTTTGGTGCCTAGCTCCCAGGTTTCAACGGTCTCAGGCGCATAGCCATTGACGGTATCCGGCAATTTTGTGGCATCGCCACGCATATCAAAACCGCCGCTTTTAAAACCTTCGGAATAGGAAGCGTAGAACATCACCTCGTCATTAATCCGATAATCAAGGCTGACACGGGGGGAGAATTTACTCCAGCTATCGCCATTGCTGTAGTCCGTGGAAACGGCGATGGTTGAAAGTGTTTCGCCACCTAAACGACCGGAACTGCCATTTACAGTTTGTAGCGCTTTATAAACCGTCGCATCTTTTTCATCTTTGGTGTAACGACCACCCAAAGTCAGGCTTAGGTCTTCGGTTAAATCCATTGAGGCATGAACGTAGGCTGCCAGGCTTTTGGTATCAACATTACCGGCGGTCAATGCATTAAACTGCCCAGCCCCATAAAAACCATCAAAGGCGCCCAGTAATACATCGAACGCACCCGAGGCATTACCTTTGTAGTAATACAAGCCGCCGACAATGTTAACTACGTCACTGCTGTAGTTCAGCTGCAATTCCTGGGTGGTTTGGTTGTCGTCATAAATGGCCGGCACATGTAGAGAAGCCAAGGAAGTATTGTCGAAATCAATATTGGTATAGGTCTCACCTTCGCGATAAGAACTGATCGACTTTAAGGTGAGGCTGTCGTTAATTTCCCACTCGACGGTTAACGAAGCACCGGATGATTTCACTTCGTTATCGGTGGCCATATCAGAATTTGTATCGTAGACGTCGCTTGGGTTTGCTTCAGTAGGAATAAGCACGCTTGGCGTTAACCGGTGGCCGCCTTTTGCATTGGAATCATCATTGGTTTTGTCAGCGGCAAAACGTACAAATACATCTTCACTGGGCGTCCATTCCAAACTGATGCGAGCCGCGAGCACATCTTTGTTGTAGTTTTCATCGCCACTTTGTAGAAAAGTACCAAAGCCGTCGCGCTCTAAACGTGCCACCGAGGCGCCGATATAAAGCTTGTCGTCAATTAAAGGTAATTGGCCGGAAATGGTAAGGTCACGCTGGCTATAACTGCCGACTGCACCCTTGATAGAAAGCTCTGGCTCACCGGTCATGCGTTTGGTCACATATTTTATAGCACCGCCAATAGTGTTCTTGCCATATAAGGTACCCTGGGGTCCACGCAGAACTTCGATACGCTCAACATCATAGACATCCAGCACTCCGGCTTGCGGGCGAGCAAAATAAACATCATCAACATAAAGACCGACACCTGGCTCAAAACCCCATAAAGGATCGGCCTGGCCGATGCCGCGAACGTAAGCGGTTAAGGTACTGTTAGTACCCCGGCTAACTTGCAGCGTGGTATTGGGTATAGCGCGCTGTAAATCAACGATGGTGGCCGCACCAGATTTCGCCAAAGCCTCGGCATCAAAGGCAGTAACGGCGACGGGCACGTCCTGCAAAGACTGCTCACGACGCTGGGCCGTTACGGTCACTTCTTCTAGCTGTGCCAGCGCCAATTGAGTGTCGGCGGCCAGCAAGCCGGCAATTATTATTGCCTGGGGTAAATAACGTTTAGCAAAGGGTTGATTATTCATTGAGCTCTACCTGTTTTATGTTTATGTAATTATATAGCGCGATACTCATGCGCATTTTTCTCCTAATGCCGACACTCTACTGAATTAAGTTGGCGCTGGCCTCTAGACCAAGGTATGACACTGGCTTAGGCCTGTCTGAGGTTATACTGGCGAAATCAAACCTATTAAATTTAAATAAGGAAAACCCATGCTAAGCGTTATCGGCCTCGCTGGTGCCTTAATACTGCTGATCGTACTCACCATTCGCGGTATGAACCTATTAATTGCTGCTCCACTATGCGCAGTAATAATAGCGCTAAGCAGCAACCTCGCCTTGCTGCCAATGGCGGGCAGCGAAGAGCTCAGCTTTATCAACAGCTATATGAAGGGCTTTAGCGGTTTTGTTTTCGCTTGGTTTTTTATGTTTTTACTGGGCTCCTTATTTGGCAAGCTGATGGAAGACAGCGGCAGTGCTGATAGCATCGCTCTCTGGATCACCTCCCATATAGGTATGCATAACGCCGCTCTCGCGGTTGTCCTGGCCTGTGCCATTCTCACCTACGGTGGCGTCAGTGTGTTTGTGGTGGCATTTGCCGCCTACCCGATGGCGGTGAGTTTATTTAGAGAGGCGAATTTACCCCGTCGTTTTATTCCCGCGGTTATGGCTTTTGGTTCGGTCACCTTCACCATGACCTCCGCCGGCTCGCCGGAAATTCAAAACTGGATTCCGATCAAACACTTGGGCACAACACCCTATGCGGCCTGGGAGGTTAGCGCCGTGGTCGCCGTGGTGATGGCGGTGGGTGGGTTTTTATGGCTCAGGTTTATGCTTAACAAAGCGGTCGCCAATGGTGAGCATTTTGTCGCCAGGGCCGATGACAAGGAGCAGGAAAATAGAGAACTGCCCAACCCCGCCATTGCTTTTATACCTATTGTTTCGGTACTGCTGGTCACTTTTTTTACCCATCAAATTTTTCAGCAATACGCCTTGGTGGTCGCGCTCTTAGCCGGTTGCATAAGTGCCTGGGCTTTTAACAGCAAACGTTTTAATAACCTCGGCATGGGCATGACAGTCGCCACCACCGGAGCGCTGCTCGCCATTGGCAATACCGCCGCCGTGGTCGGCTTTGGCTCAGTCGCCAAAGCTTCGCCCGCCTTTGCCATGGCAGTTGAGGCTATTACCGGGCTGCCCGGTGATGCCTTGGTTGGCGCTGCCATTGCCGTTACTACCATAGCAGCTTTAACTGGTTCAGCCTCTGGCGGACAATCTATCGCCCTGCCTATTTTGGCACCGCATTATTTGGATGCCGGGGTTGATCCTGAGGCCTTGCATCGTGTGATCGCCATCTCTTCCGGAGCCTTAGATTCGCTGCCTCACAACGGTTATGTGGTTACCACTATTCGAGCTATTTGTGGTGAAACCCATAAAGATGCTTACTGGCCAATGGGCGCGCTAACCGTTGTCATTCCACTGCTTGGCACCGCTTTGGCAATTTTATTATTGGTTTAATCTCAACAAGCTCGGATAAGTCCCGCGTATTTTTTACGGGCTTACAGAGGCCTCTACTTTTTTTGGAAATTTTTATGTACCCGTTTTTAATGAAACATGGTATCCATGCCCTGGCCATTTTTTCTCTGTTCGGTGCCAATGCCGGTGTAGCCGAGCCTCTAGAGGGCAAGCTTATAATAGAAGCCCAGTTGTTAAAATTTCGCCATGCCGCGATTGAGCATAGCTATTACGACGGCAAAAAAAATGACTTATTAACGGCAGGTTTAGGCCTAAAAGGTTTGGCAAGCGCAGTGCCGCCAGGTTTTAAAAACGGCGACAAACCCAGCCCCGAAGAACTGCGTCGCCTCGCGATCTACAGTAACTACCGAGCTATTGTCAGCACCAGCAAACAATCCGGCTTTGGTGAGTTTTATGGCCCATCGGCCAGCCAGGGCCCGGTCGCCGGGCATGAGTACCAAACCCAGAGTTTTTATCCCGATGGCAGCCCGGCGGCCAACTTCGTGGTGCAAGTACCCGATAGTTTCAACCCACAGCGAGCCTGTATTGTTGCTGCCCCTGCATCCGGTTCACGCGGCGTTTGGGGTGCTATTGGCACTGCCGGTGACTGGGGGCTGCGCCAGGGTTGCGCTGTGGCCTATACCGACAAAGGCACCGGCACTGGCTTTTCATACCTAGATGGCGGCCAGCATTATTCCGTCGGCGGTCAATTACTGGGCCAGCAAAACCAGCAACAGGATATTCGCGTCGCCAGCAAACACGCCCACAGCCAAAAAAATGTTGAGCAGGATTGGGGCCGTTTCACCGTGCAGGCGGTGCAAATGGCCTTTTATTTACTCAACCAGCACCACCGTGAGCAGCAGTACTTTCGGCGCGATAATACAACCGTTATTGCCAGTAGCATTTCCAATGGTGGCAACAGTGTTTTGCGCTCAGCCGAAGCCGATGCCGAAAACTGGATAGATGCCATTGTCGCCTCTGAGCCCACTATTATTTTACCCCAGGCCCATACACTGACGGTTGAGTCCAGCAACAGCCCCTACCACGGCCCAGCGTATAATATTTTAGCCATTGCCAATACCATGGCGCTTTATCAGCCCTGCGCCGTATTAGCTCATACACCAACGGCCAGTATTTTTGCCGGACAGATGACATTGCGCCAGGCGCATTTCAAACAGCGCTGCAGTAATTTGAAAAAAACAAATTTGTTGCACGCCACTACGCCGGACGAGCAGGCGATTGAAGCACAGGAAAAGTTAAGCCAACTCGGTTTTGGCCGCAGCAGCTATTCCCTGCAAGGTTTTGCCGTGGCCGCTCAATTATGGGAGGCCCTGAGTATTAACTACAGCAATAGCTATGGCCGCTACAGTATCGAAGATCAGCTTTGCGGCTTTAGTTATGGCGCTACCAGCCCCACCGGACTAGGAATAAGCGCCAGCCAAGCTCTGCGCCACAAAGCCTTTGGCCTAAGCAGTGGCATTCCACCCACCGCGGGTATCGGCCTGCTGCGCCAAGACAAACCACAGGGCGATTACTTTGGCTGGTATCACAGCACACAAAATAAACTAGACCCCAGCTTTGAGCCGCTGCGGTGTTTACAGCAACACTACCAGCACAGCGCCATTCAAACTGGCCTGAAGGAAGCGGCCTTCACCGCGGACTTTAATAACAAACCAACAATCATTATTCACGGCATTAAAGATAGCTTGGTTTTCATCAACCACAACAGCCGCGCGCTAATGTCCTACCGAGCCGAGAAGTACCCCCAGCGCCACAATGTACATTATTATGAGATTGATAATGCGCAGCACTTTGACAGCCTACTCGCGCTACCTGAATTTGGCCGCCAGCTGGTGCCGCTGCATCATTATTATGAGCAGGCGCTAGATTTAATGTGGGCACACCTACGCAATAACACGCCACTGCCGCCACACCAACAGGTGGCCAGTTTTGCCAGTAGCACAGGTATTGGCCAGAAGAACCTGCCGCCTATAAAATATAATCCCGGCAAGCAAGCCATTAAAATTGGACCCAAGCATATCCTGCTGCCTAACTAAACCTACAGCGAGCTTGGAGAAACAGCCAAGCTCGCTCTATAATTACCTAGGGAGCCTCTGATCAGGTCCCGTACGCTTCTGGCGCTCAGAGCATTTTGAGATCGATGCATCAAATATAGCAAAGCTGGTTGCCTGGCGTTGTTGAAAACGAAGAGCTCTGAACACCCCGAAGGGCGAGCTTATAAAAGCCCGCAGGGAACATACGGGACTTAATCAGAAGTTCCCTAACTCACCCGCATGTTTACCGGTACACGTTATGCTCGACAGCTGGGATATAGGTTTATTATCACTGATCTACCTGCTGTGCCTATTTGTTATTGCCTACCTTGGCGACCGCGCCGATAAAGCCTGGCTCAATCGAGTAAAACCCTGGGTCATCGGGCTGTCCTTAACCATCTATTGCAGCGCCTGGAGTTTTTACGGTACCACCGGGCAAGCAGTGTTTAATGGCTGGCCCTTCCCGCCGACATTTATTGGCGCCATGATTACCCTGGTAATTGCCGCCCCGTTGGTACGCCGCCTAATAATCCAAAGCAAACAAGCAAACTCCACCTCAATTGCCGACTTTATTGCCAGTCGCTATGGCCGCTCTTCCAGCCTGGCGGTGTTAGTGACCTTGATTTCGGTCATTGCGCTACTGCCTTATATCTCCTTGCAGCTAAAAGCGATCAGCGTTAGCTTTGATACCTTAACCCAACAAAATAATGCCGCTAGCCCGTGGCAAGATTCGGCACTTTTTATCGCTATTATGCTGGCCATTTTCACCATTTTATTTGGCACTCGCAATATCGATCGCAATGAACATCACCACGGCCTGATGCTGGCCATTGCTTTCGAAGCGCTGATTAAGTTAGCCGTTATCATACTCGCCGCCGTGGTTGTTAGTTGGGGCTATTTTGATGGCCCATTGGATTTATGGCAGCGGGTACAAAACGATGGCTATGTGCAACAAATTGCCAGCAGCCGAAACAGCGACCAGGGTTTTATCACCGCCTTGGTATTGGGTGCCGCCGCCATAATTTGCCTGCCCAGACAGTTCCACGCCCTGGTGGTGGAAAGTCGCGATGACAAAGACCTAAAACCTGCCGGTGCCATTTTATTCTTTTATTTGCTGATATTTGGCGTCGCGATTCTACCGATTGCTTACGGGGGTTTGGTGTTATTGCAGGGCCAGGGCATTAGCCCGGAGAAATTTGCCATCGCCCTGCCGTTACATTTTCAACACCAAGGCCTGGCGACTTTGGTTTATTTAGGCGGCTTGTCGGCGGGCAGTAGCATGGTGATCGTGGCCTGCATTGCGGTGGCTACTATGCTGTCAAACGAAGTCGCCATGCCCGCCCTGGTTCGCGCTGGTTGGCTGCAACCACGCAGCGACCTAAGCGCCCTGCTGCGTTTATTACGGCGGATTAGCATTATCCTGTTGCTGGGCTTGTCCTACGGCTATTATCGTTGGCTCGGCTCGAGCGAAGCCTTGGGCTCCATCGGTTTGTCATCCATGGCCCTGGTTGCACAATTTTTACCCGCCCTGCTCGGGGCTCTATTTATTAAACAACCCAATGCCCAAGCTGCCATTGCCGGCTTATGTGCAGGCTTTTTAGTCTGGGCTTATACCTTGTTATTACCGGCATTTGGCTATGCTGGCTGGATTGACGATAACTTTATTTTTCAGGGCCCCGCGTTTGGCGAGCAGACCATAGCATGGTTGAAACCGCAGCAGTTATTTGGCCTTGATGGCCTATCACCGATCAGCAATGGGGTACTTTGGAGTCTAGGGCTTAACACCCTCGTTTATCTCGGTCTGGGATTTTGGCTGCGGGAAAAAGCCAAGCAGGCAAAAAAGCCCAGCGTTCAAATTTCACCACTGCAATTGAAACAACTAGCCAGCAGTTTTTTAGGCCCGCAACAAGCAGAACTGGCGATCCAGCAGTTTCAAATTCAGCAGGCCAGAGAAGAAAATAATGACAGTGCCAGCCAGGCTTATATCGATCATATTGAAAAATTATTAGCCGGTGTTATTGGCAGCACCAGCGCCCATCATCTAATTCAGTACGCCAGCCAACTGAACAGCTCCCGTTTACATTCAGACTTGGAGTTGCTGCAAGAAACCTCACAAATTTTTCAATTTAGCCGCAGCACCTTGCAATCCAGCATTGACAGCATTAGCCAAGGCATCAGCGTAGTGGATACTAATAATCAGCTGGTTGCCTGGAACCAGCGCTATATTGAGTTATTTGATTACCCCGACGAGCTAATTCATGTTGGTCGCCCAGTGGCCGACTTAATTCGTTTTAATGGCGAGCGTGGCCACTTTGGCAGCAATGACATAGAACAGGAAATTGCCAAGCGGGTAGAATTTTTAAATACCGCGACCCCCTATGTATTTGAACGTAAACGCCAGGACGATTCGGTGTTGGAAATTCGCGGCGCCCCACTACCCGGCGGCGGCTATGTAACTACCTACACCGACATAAGTGACTATCGCAGCGCGGTTAATGAGCTAACTGAACACAAGCTTCTACTGGAACAAAAAGTTGAGCTGCGAACCGAGGCCCTGAGTGAGAGTAACCGCTTGCTGGAGCAGGCCAATGCCAGTAAAACTCGGTTTCTTGCGGCCGCCGGGCATGACCTAGCCCAGCCCTTAAATGCCGCGCGCTTATTTACCGAGGCTTTGCGCCACCGTGACAATGCCGACGGCGAAACCTTAGACCGTATTGCCAATTCGATTCAGTCGGCCGAAACCTTAATTGGTGAGCTGTTGGACATAGCAAAAATTGATAGCGGTGCAGTTGATTGTGAAAAAACTGTATTCCCTATTCAGCAAATACTCGATAGCCTATACAACGACTTTTATTTACAAGCCAGTGCCAAACAGTTGCGGCTGCACTGTATAGCCAGCTCTGCCTATTGCCATACCGATGCCAAATTATTGTTACGGGTGTGTCACAACCTAGTCGCCAATGCTATTCGTTATACTCCCCAGGGTAAAATTACCATAGGTGTTCGGCGCCGAAACAATGAGCTAAGTTTGCAAATTTTAGACACTGGCATAGGCATTGCCAAAGATAAGCAGGAAGAAATTTTTCAAGAGTTTAGCCGCCTTAATACCATTGTCGAAGAAGGATCTGGCCTCGGTTTAGCGACGGTTAAACGGCTGGTGGATTTGATGGCCATTAAACTCAAACTCAGCTCCAGCCCGAGTCGCGGCAGCTGCTTTGATTTAACACTGCCCTTGGCCGCGGCAGAAGCTGCAACCGAAGCGCCAGCAGACATTGATACGCGCATTGGCTCAGGCGCGAAAACCAGCACCACCGAGATAAGCGATATACTCTGTATTGAAAACGACCCGGACATAGTGGCGGCCATGCAGAAGCTGCTGGGCCAATGGGGCTATAGTCTAAGCCATGCCAACAGCCTTAAGGAGCTAAAACTACTTAAGCCGCCGCAGCTTATTTTGGCCGATTATCATTTAGACAATGGCGCCAATGGTTTGGACTGGAGTTTACAGCTGCAACGGTATTGGCAGACCGAGATTACAACCATTGTTATTTCTGCTGACCGCACCGATGAAGTTAAACGTGAAGCTAAAAACAATGGCTGCCATTATTTAAAGAAGCCGTTAAAACCTGCCGCCTTAAGGGCCTTGATTGAGAGTTTGTAGCGTTTAATATTGCGCCCGAGACAGGAAGTCGAAGCGAAGCCCCCAAGGACGGGTTTACGGCGTGGCTGGAAAATAAAACATCATGCTTAAGCCGGGCTAAACTTGCAATGGATCAGTTCATGTTCCTTTTAATAAAAATCACTTTCCCCATATATACAGCGCAGTGATTTATGAGCTACAACTCAAAAAAACTAACCGCAGTGGGCTTAGATATAGAACTTCGCTTAATTTGATTCCGCTAAGGCATTGGCAACAATAATAACTTCGGTACGCTTACGCACCCCCAACTTCTTGAATATAGCGGTTACATGGGATTTTACCGTTGGCTCAGAAATACCCAGTTCATAGGCTATCTGTTTATTCAACAAACCCTGGTTAATCATCGAGAAAACTCGAAACTGGTGGGGCGTTAAAGTTGAAACCTTGCTGGCAATTTCAGCCAAATCATTATCGACACTGGTGCGCTGCAAATCTGGGAACCAGTGTTGGCCCGAAATCACCTGCTGCAGAGCCTTAATCATTATTTGGGTTTCGGAGGATTTGGGAATAAAGCCAGATGCGCCCAGCTGTGCCGATTTTTTGCGCACCGCTTGAGTATCATTGCCTGAAACCATCACTACCGGGGTTTGCGGGTGGCAGCCGCGTAAATTGGCCAAGCCAGAGAACCCCTGGGCACCCGGCATATGCAGGTCTAATAAAATCAAATCGACATCATCTTCCGATTCCATTAAATGGTGTACTTCCGCCAGACTTTGGGCTTCCAACAAAATCAATTCATCGTCAATAAAAGCCTGGGGCACTGTTTGTAACAAGGCGGCCCGGTATAAGGGGTGGTCATCGGCCACTATAATTTTATATTCCACCCGTTACTCCTGCAATTCAAACTAGTATCTTATTGTGCTGTCCAGGCGCCGTCCATAGGCAGCGCAGTACCGGTCATGGTGGCGGCGGCATCGCTGCATAAAAACACCGCCAACGAGCCCAGCATATCGGCCTGGGTCATTTCGGTCATAGCCTGCTTGGCGCCCACTAGCTTGGCCCGGGCCTGCTCATAGCTTAGCCCCTCGGCATCGGCTATGCGCTGTATTTGAGGTTTAACCAGATCGGTTTCGACCCAGCCGGGGCAAATGGCATTGACGGTAATACCGTTGTTCGCATTTTCCAGGGCGGCGGCTTTGCTTAGGCCGATAACCCCGTGTTTAGCCGCACAATAGGCCGACTTTTCAGCCGACGCCACCAAGCCATGAACCGAGGCGATATTAATTACCCGGCCCCAGCCCTGCTCAATCATCACCGGCAGCGCCGCTCGCATGGTGTAAAAAACACTGCTCAGGTTGATTGCAATAATGTCCTGCCATTTATTCAGCGGGAATTTTTCCAGGCGCTCAGCGTATTGAATGCCGGCATTATTAACCAATACATCAATTCCTCCTAGGTCACAAACACATTGCTGTACCAGCTCTTCAATCGCCTCGGGCTGGCGCAGGTCGGCGGCGCTAAACGCTGTGTTTACGCCATGCTCTGTACTTATTTTTTGAGCCAGTGCCTGGCCTTCAGCGGCGCTGGCCAAACCGTGGATCAGAACATTATAACCGGCACCCGCCAGGCTATTGGCTATACCCAAACCGATACCGCTGGTGCTTCCGGTGACCAAGGCGACGCGTGAATCTGTACTCATAATTTTCCTAAAATGGTTTTTCACTCAGCCCAATGTACTACAGCCGCCGCGATAGGACTGTAAGACCTTAGTCGGACTGCTTTTTTTGCACCAGCGATTGCAACAGATCAGGTTGGTCGAAATAACGTTCACCAACAAAGGCAATAATGTGTTTATTGCGAACTCGCATCGCCCCGGGGTTAGGCACACCGGTAGGCCAAAGTAACAACCGCTCCAAGCGTTTTGATTTATTAATGACACCCTGCTGATTAAAAATCGGCCGGCTCCGTAACTCCGTGTAATTGCGCTGCTGTAATGGCTCCAGTGCCAGCTTGGATAATTTATACAAGCCCCATTCCGCAGTGCGTACCGGACGAATAAGCTGGTGGCTATTGGCCTCTAACAATAACAGGGGTGGTGTTGCTCCGGGCCAAAACTTTGATACATAGGCCGGTTCATCTTTAGGGTTTTGCCGCTTGGGCTGAGCATAGCGGGGATTGATAAATAGCTGATACCAACAACCGCAGTTATGCATCGCATCGTAGGCCAGGACATTGCCATCGGCTTTTAAATATACCCGCCATAGTAAACCATCCAATTCTCCTGCCAGCAGATCCAGCCCCTGCTCTGCTCGGCGGCGAGAAAACCAAACCACATAATTAAGCTGCAATACCACCTCACCCTGCCAGCGGCTATAACTGCTATAACGGTACTGGCTGAGTTTATTAGTATTTACCTGAGGGCCGTACATGCTGACCTCAAGTGCGCCCGGGATATCATTTTTTGCACCGGAGTTAAGCGCCCAATATGGGCTATATAAATCCAGCAGCTGCTGTTGCAGGGTTTGGCTGAGACGTGGCAGGCCCAAGCTATCGCGGGGTATTTGCGCCACAATATCGCGCACGGCCTGCTCAGGAAAGCGTTTAGCCGAACCGTATATATGGTGGTTTTTTAGGCCGCCATCAAAAATAGGATTGCCGCGACCATATTCCTGGCGCTCCTGCAGGTGCCGGTGGCCAAGCTCTTTTGACACCGCTTTGCGTAAACTTGGCGCCATTAATTTTGCTAGGGGTTGGCTCCAGGAGCGGTATAAGCTGGCTGTTTGGCTAGCCTCTAGTAGCTGTTGTTTATGCGGTTGCGGTGTATGGCTAGAGGTTAAAGCAGCCACCAGCAATTGGCCACAGCGATATAATTCCGCCTGCAGTTGAGCTAGCCCGCTGACATTGGCCAGGGCCGGCTTTTTACCCAAGCGTTGCCATTCGATTACTAAGGCTTCACGGGCATTACGATTAAGGGCTAGCAACCAATCTTGGTACTGCTGTGGGCTGTGTAGCTCGGCCGCAAAACTGGCGAGAAAACGATCGGTACGGAGAAAATCAGCCCCGGGAAGGCGTTGATAAACGGGGTCTACCACTTGCTGAGATTGAGCTGAGTGGTTAATGGTTTGGTAAAGCTGTAAACACGCCTCTTGTTCAGTATTTAGTGACGGTAAGGTGACGGACTCAAGCTTGGGGGAGTGACTGCAGGCACTGGTTAAGGCCTGCAGTAGTAACAGACCCAAAATAATGATTTTGGACTTGTTGATAAAACCCCCTAAGTTTTAATGCACCAGCCAAGGCCGGAATGACAGTATTCAGAACGCGCCTTATTGTTCGCCGCCACCCCAACACAACTGAAAATCTTCAGCGCTTTTTTTGCTGGCGACTTTGTTCTTGCTGCTGCTTTTTTTGCGCCGATTTGCGCTGGCGATTAAGCGTTTGCAAAGCCGCCACCTCGCCGCCAATATGCAGCTCACCACGTTCCTTGGCTAGCTGCATTTGCCGCTGGCGCTCTATAAAGCGCTGCTTTCGCTCTTCGCTCAGCTGCCCATGGCATTGGTGACAACAGACCCCCTGGGTAAATTCAGCCCGCTGCTTATCTTCTTTCCGTAACGGCATGCGGCAGCCATGGCATAATTCGTAATCGCCTTGTTGCAGCTGGTGATTAACCGTTACCCGGCTATCAAATACAAAACACTCACCCTGCCATAAGCTATCGGCCGCGGGTACTTCTTCTAAGTATTTTAAAATTCCGCCCTCGAGATGATAAACCTCATCAAAGCCCTGCTCTTTTAAATAGGCGGTGGACTTTTCACAGCGGATACCACCGGTGCAAAACATCGCCACTTTTTTATGTTTATCCGGGTCCAGCTGGTCCTTCACATAGGCAGGAAATTCACGAAAGCTTTCGGTATCGGGGTTTAATGCACCCTTAAAAGTCCCGACCTCCACTTCATAGTCATTGCGGGTATCCACTAAAACCACGTCCGGGTCGCTGATTAGGGCATTCCAATCCGCAGGTTTAACGTAGCTGCCCACCACCTTAAGCGGGTCGATCCCCTCGACGCCCATAGTGACAATTTCTTTTTTCAATTTCACTTTGCAGCGGTTGAACGGCTGCAGCTCGGTGTAAGACTCTTTATAAACAAAATCGGCCAGTTCGGGCACGTTATTAAGGTAATCAATGACGCCATCAATCGCTTCACGGCTACCCGCGACAGTGCCATTAATGCCCTCCGCTGCCAGCAATAGCGAACCTTGCACGCCAGTCTGCTGCATAAAGTCGGTCAAGGGCTGACGCAGGGCTTGGTAGTCGGGAAATTTAACAAATTTGTACAGGGCCAGTACAACGATAGCCCCTTGTTTTAATTCAGTCATCTACTGCGCTCCCTTGCTGCCGCCTAGGCACTGGGGCGACTCGGGACTGGCATCCACCTGCTGCCATTCTGGCTCGGTATAGGTGTGTAGCGCCAAGGCATGTACTTCGCCGGCTAATTCTTCGGCCAGCAGGCGGTAAATGGCCTGATGACGAGCGACCTTACGCTTATCATCAAAGTCTTTAGATACGATAACAACCTTAAAATGAGACTCGGAGCCTGGCGGAACATTGTGTTGGTGGCTCTCGTTCTCCACTGTTAGGTAGCTTGGGCTCAAGCCCTGCTTTAGCTTGGTAACAATGGTGTTTTCTACCTGCATCGATCAATACCTTACGCAAAACGGCCATTATATCCCTAAATGGGCTAAATTCGGTAAATCAGTAAATTAGCTAGATATCTCTCAGTTTGATGGTCTACACTTAGGAAAAATGTAGCTATTCATCCACCCCGGTAGTGGTTATGGGCGCAAGCTGAAGGCTTACATAAAAACAACTACAGATCGACGGTACTGGGTGCAATGACAAAATATTTTGTAAATCGAAGAAAGGGCGAGGATCGCCGTTTGGACGAAGATCGCTGCAAGGATATGTCTCTCGACCTATTCCATCGCAAGCGACGTAAATCAACCGATCGCCGCGCCTCGGATCGTGATGTATCGGATGACTATTACGCCTTTATGGATCCCAATAAAGACCCGACTGAAGAAGAGGCTGGCGACGACATTCCAGGCTCTAAGCCCCTGGGTAAAGAAGGGCCCCATGTCTCTTAACTTGGCCAATGCTGGCAATGGTAGTAGTTAGGCCTTAGCAGCTGTTTTCCCTGTTAAGACCCCTGTCGCTAAACCGGTGCCCGCTAAGATAATGCCACAGGCTAACAACATCATGGTGCTGGCCTGCTCGGCCAAGATCAAACCACCCCAAAACATGCCAAATACCGGCACAATAAAGGTCACCATGGTGGCCCGCGTAGGCCCGATGCTTTCGATCAAGCGAAAAAACAGCAGATAAGCCAAGGCTGAGCAGAATGCCGCCAATGCAATGGCGCTGCCCCAGGCTTCGATCGAGGGTGAGCTGCTCGGCCAATAAACCCAAGCCAAAGGTAGTAATACAATACTGCCCCCCAGCTGGCTACCGGTCGCCAGAGCCAATGGGTTCACCCCTTGTAATCGACGTTTGGTGTAGATGGCCGACCAAGCATAAAAGAACGTCGCCAGCACTCCAGCGGCGATAGCAAGCATCACCGCCGTGTTATTTTGTGAAGGAATTGCCAGCTTATCCCAAGCCAGAATCACCACACCGGCGATGCCGATGCCCATCCCCAATGCTTTTAACGGTGATAGCCGCTCACCAATCCACAGCAAGCCAACAATGGCGGTGGCTATCGGGGTAGTCGCGTTGAGAATTGAGGCAAAACCCGTGCTTAGGGTATGCAAGGAATAAGCAATTAAGCAGAATGGGATCGCCGAATTAATCACCCCGACGGCCAACGCTGGGATTAAATTATCGCGCAGGGCTTGGGTTTGTTTCTTAATCAACAGCAGCGGCAGCAAGATTAAGGCGGCAATGCCCACGCGTAAAAAAATCAGTGCCATCACCCCAAATTCCGGTACGGCGACGCGCATAAATAAAAACGAGCCGCCCCATAGTGCTGCTAAAAAAAGTAATATCAAAATGTCGCGTAACGGCAAGGGGACCTCAGGGTTGATCAATAGGAAAATGGGAAGCTATGAGCCCAATAAGAATGCATTTTGTAGCTTGCGCACAGTAACAGTAATTAAAACTGACTACCAAAGAAACCCCTGTCCTGCTTGCATTCCATAAGCCATCCAATATACTGTGTTTATATACAGTATATTGGATGGCTTATGGATACTACCTCTTCCCAACAACCCCTTGGCCAGCTCATTCAACAGGGTTTAGTTTGGCACGGTCTGCGGCAAACCCAGCCACAAGGCCTATTGAGTAGCGGCCATAAAATCTTGGACCAAGCTCTCGCCGGAGGCTTGCCTGAGCAAGGTTTAATGTTGATCCATAGCGATGTCGGCATTGGTGAACTACGATTTCTCCAGGGCTATTTACAGCGGCGCTGTCAACAGGGCTTGCTGGTGTTTATCGACCCGCCGATCGAACTGTGCCATGAAGGCTTAAGCTCTTTGGGCCTAGCAACTGAAAACTGTCTGCTAATAAAACCCAAGCAGGGCAAGGATAGCCTGTGGGCGATGGAACAATGCTTACAGAGCGGCGCCTGTGATTTGGTTTTGTGGTGGGAGAACAGCCAGCTAATGTGCCACAACAAGAACGGCCAAAGAGCGCAGCAAGCCAAGCTTCAAATTGCCCAGGCCAAGCGGTTAAAACTGGCCGCGGCCCGTGGTCAGGCCATGGCTTTAATCTTTCGCAGTAGGCAGGCCAGTCAGCAAAATTTACCCGCCAGCCTAAGTATTAATCTCAACGCCAAAGCCCGGGGGCTGGAGCTGTCAATCACCAAGCGCAGCCATGGCTGGCCTATTAATAAGTTGTTTATCGACCTGCAAACACAATGGCCGCAGCTGTGTGTACCCAAACGCCCCAACAACATCACGCCATTGGCTAGCCAACAACGGAGCCTAGGCTAGTGCTGTGGCTTTATTTGCACTTCCCCCAGCTGCAACTGGACCTGTTACATCGCCAGAGCCCGAGTCCGAGCGGGCAAGCGGTGATCATTGTTGAAAAAAAGCTCAACCGCATTGTGCAAGCCAATGCCCTGGCAAAAAAACAAGGCATCGAACTCGGCATGGGCTTGGCCAGTGCCGTGGCCCTGCATAAACAACTCAAACTATTTCAATACCGGGCCCAGATTGAGAACCAGCATTTACAGCAACTGGCCCAAACGTTATACCAAAGCAACGGCGGTATTGTTATCGAAGAACCCGACGGGCTGCTGTTAGAGGCCAGCAGCATGCTGCTTTATCACCAGGGGCTAGATAATTATTGGCGAACTGTCCTAGCGCAATTGAAGGGGCTTAAGGTCCATTACAGCACCGCCTATTCGCCCACGGCTGCAAAAATTTTAGCCCGCTCAGGTACTGACCAAATCAGTGACAACAAAAAACTCATTCACAGCCGCCTTAAGCAACTGGACATTAACAGCCTGCCGTTGCCGCAAAAAAAGCTCGAGCAACTGCACAGGCTAGGCATTAGAACTCTGGGCAAACTGCTGCGTTTACCGTTAAAGGAACTGGCCAAGCGTTTTGATATCGCCTTACTAAAACTGATTGGCCAAATTAACAATGAATTAAAAACACCCTTAGACTATTTTCAGCCCAAAGAATATTTCCGTCGTTATTTGCCGTTATTTTATGAAATTGACAATGCCCAGCAGCTATTTAAACCACTGCCTAAGCTGCTGTCACAACTGGAGAATTTTTTACGCCGGCATAATGCGGTGGCCGAAATTATTGAATTGGTATTGCAGCAGCGTGAACAGGAAGACTTGCAATTAGAGATCCGTTCAAGCCAAGGCCAGGAAAGGGCCGAAGCCTGGCTGGAGCTATGCCGCCTGCGGTTTGAGAATTTGCAATTACAGGCTCCGGTGGAATCAATTGAGATCATCTGCCGCCAGTATCAACAACAGGGCCGCAACCACCGGGATTTGTTTTCTCAGCGCCAACAACGGGGAGAGCAGCGCTTGTTGATTGACCATCTGCAAGCCCGCCTCGGCACTGATTCGATTTTACGCTTAAGCAGCAATGACAGTCACATACCTGAGCAGGCCAGTGAGTTGCTAACCGCCGAGCTAACAACGCCTAAACCAGCCTTATCACCCGCAGCTCTGCGGCCTATTTTTTTGCACCAACAACCCAGACCCTTGAGCCAAGAGCTTATTTTATTTCATGGCCCGGAGCGAATCCAAAGCCAATGGTGGCAGCGAGAAATACAGCGTGATTACTATATTGCCCGCGACCCGCAGGGGCGCTGGTGCTGGATTTTTAAAGACCAAAAACAGCGCTGGTTTTTACAGGGTTATTTTTCTTAAACCGAGACTTTGCTATGGCCTATGCCGAACTTTACTGCCAAAGTAATTTCAGCTTTTTAGAAGGCGCCTCCCAGCCCGCCGAGCTGGTGCGTCGAGCTGCCTTTCTGGGTTATAGCGCCCTGGCCCTTTGTGATGAATGTTCCCTGGCCGGAGTGGTCCGCGCCCATAGCTGTTTGGAAGAAGAAAAGCTTAATCTCAAGTTGATTATTGGCAGTAAGCTGTGTCATCAAGAACTAGCTTTGGTGCTACTCTGCCCCAATAAAGCCGCCTATAGCGAGCTGTGCCGAATCATCAGCAATAGCCGTCGCCGTGCTGAAAAAGGCCAATACCAGCTGGACTTGTGGGATTTACGCAGCATTCGTCATTGTTTTATTTTATGGCTGCCCAAGGGTGATAAAAAAATCGACCAGCACTGGGGGCAATGGCTGCAGCAACACCACCCCAGCCGCAGCTGGATTGCCTACCGGCGGCATTTGCTGGCCGGCGAAGCTGATTTTTTACAGCACTGCCAAGCTTTAGCGCAGCAATTTAATTTTGCCATTGCCGCCTGCGGCGGCGCCATGATGCACAGCCCCCAACGACAGCCCTTGCAGCATCTACTCACCGCCATACGACTGGGCTCAACGGTAGAAAAACTGGGCCGAACACTAAGCAGCAACAAAGAAGCTTGCCTACGCTCCCAAGACAAGCTGCACAAACTATATCCGGCAGCCTATATTGCTGAGGCCAATGCCATTGCCCAGCAATGCAGCTTCAATTTGACCGAGCTTAAATACCAACACCCAAAGGAGCTGGTGCCTGAAACGCTATCGGCTTCACAGCATCTGCGTAATTTGGTTGAGCAAGGACAGCGCAAACGTTTTGGTACAAGCACACCCGACAAAATTAAGGCCATCATCGAAAAAGAATTGGCGTTAATAAAATACATGCAGTATGAATATTTTTTTCTTACTATTCATGACCTGGTGGTATTTGCCCAAAGCCAAGATATTTTATACCAGGGCCGGGGCTCGGCGGCCAATTCCATTGTCTGTTACTGCCTAGAAATAACCGCGGTAAACCCTGAAAAAATATCTATGCTGTTTGAGCGTTTTATTTCCAAAGAGAGAAATGAGCCGCCGGATATTGATGTCGACTTTGAAAGTGAACGGCGCGAGGAGGTGATTCAATATATCTACCAAAAATACGGCCGCCAGCGCGCTGCCCTCGCCGCAACAGTCATCACCTACCGATTAAAAAGTGCCCTAAGAGAGGCCGGTAAAGCCTTGGGTTTTGCCGTAACCCAGCTGGATTATTTTATTAACAATATCAACCGCCGTGACTCAAACCCCTGGCCCGAGCAACTGGCCGAAATTGGCTTGGATTTGAGCAGTGCCAAAAGCCAGCAGCTGGTGACGATGGTGGAGCAGCTGCGCGGTTTCCCCCGGCATTTATCCCAGCATGTGGGCGGTTTTATCATTTCCGCCGGGCCGCTGCATGAGCTGGTACCGATTGAAAATGCCGCCATGGCCGACCGCACTATCATTCAATGGGATAAAGACGACCTAGAAACACTAGGTTTATTAAAGGCCGATGTGCTCTCGCTAGGCATGCTCAGTGCTATACGACGTAGCTTTGCCATGATTGAGGCTCGCCATAATACCGCCCTTAGCATTGCGGGCATTACTGCACTGGAAGATGACCCGCAGGTTTATCGGATGATTCAAAAAGCCGACACCGTCGGCCTGTTTCAAATAGAGTCGCGGGCACAGATGAGTATGCTGCCCAGGCTTAAACCGAAAAACTATTATGACCTAGTGGTACAAATCGCCATTGTCCGACCCGGTCCTATTCAAGGCGATATGGTGCACCCCTATTTAAAGCGCCGCAACGGTGAGCAACAAGCCGACTACCCCTCGGCAGATTTAAGGCCGGTATTAGAGCGCACTTACGGCGTGCCGATTTTTCAGGAACAGGTGATTCAAATTGCCATGGTCGCGGCTGGCTTTACCGGCGGCGAGGCCGACCAATTGCGCCGTGCCATGGCCAGCTGGAAAAAAGACGGCAAGCTGCATGGCTTTCGCAAAAAACTCATCGAAGGCATGCTCGACAAGGGCTACCAAGAAAAGTACGCCGAACGTATTTTTGAGCAGATTCTCGGCTTTGGCGATTACGGTTTTCCCGAATCCCATTCCGCCAGCTTTGCTATCTTGGCCTATGTCTCGGCCTGGCTAAAATACTATTACCCCGCGGAATTTTATTGCGGCCTGCTCAATAGCCAGCCCATGGGCTTTTATAGCCCGGCGCAGTTAATTCAAGATGCCAAGCAGCACAAAATAGCCGTGCTGCCGGTTTGCATCAACCACTCCCAATACGATCATAGCTTAGAGCAAGGGGCATTACGCCTAGGCCTGCGGTTGGTCAAAGGCCTGAATAAAAGCTGCGGCCTAAAAATTGAGCAGCAAAGGCCCGAAGGCGGTTTTAACGAGCTGGCTGAATTGCAGCAGCAAATCAGTAAAAATAACATCCAAGCCTTGGCCAGCGCCAATGCCCTAGCCTGCTTTGAGGATAACCGTTACCAAGCACGCTGGAGCGCCGCCAATCGTGAACAGGAGCTGCCCTTATTTAAAAACATAAGGTCTAGCCACAAACTGAATGTACGTCCCAGACCAGTCGAAAACCTACTGGAAGATTATGCTAGCTTGGGGCTCAGCCTAGACCACCACCCTATTACCCTATTGCGGCAACGGGGTCTGTTTGAAGATTGCTTGCCAGCTAATCAGTTAGATCAACAAAGTAATGGCAGCCTGGCCAAGGTGGCCGGCTTGGTCACGGGCCGGCAAAGCCCTGGCACCGCCAGCGGTGTAACCTTTATCACTCTGGAAGATGAAACCGGACAGATTAATGTCATTGTTTGGGTGGCCACCGCCAGGGCCCAAAAACAGGCATTTTTACGTTCGAAAATTTTAAAGGTCAAAGGGATTTTAGAAAAGGCCAATGGCGTGGTCCATATCATCGCCGGTAAATTAGTCGATTACAGCGACGAGCTGGAAAGCTTGCAAACCAGCTCTAGGGATTTTCATTAACCTTGCGCTTGAGGTCCCACATCTAAACCCCTGCACTACGCAGGCTTAGATCTGGGGTTTTGTTTTCCAGACTCTATGAGGCAGGAGCCAAAGTGAAGCCTCCAGGGACGGATTCACCGGCGTGTCTGGAAAATAAAACGCCTGAGCTAAGCCGGTAGAGGATCACTAAACTTACTGCTTGTGACAAAGCTAAGCGGCAATAATTCGGGCCGCCGGGGTGGTTTGTATTACTGCCGGTCGCACGCAGCTCAGTATTGGCGGCGGCCGGGTCACTCGCTACGTCGCTCAAACAGTCCTCGCCTAAAAACGCCGCCAACACTGAGCCGCTAATAGCGCGCCCTGATTGGCTACAATACAAACCACCCCGTCGGCCCTAACAGAGTGGGTACTGAAAGAATGGGCTATTAAACTTTAGATACTCAGTTCTTGACGCTACTGCAGTGCAGGCTTAGATCTGGGGTTTTGTTTTCCAGACTCTATGAGGCAGGAGCCGAAGTGAAGCCTCCAGGGACGGATTCACCGGCGTGTCTGGAAAATAAAACGCCAGAGCTAAGCCGGATTAGAATCCCCACACTCCAAGCCAAGTGCCAAAGCCAAAGCTCCTGCTATCGCCCCTTACCTACGTCCTGTAGGCAAAGCTACTGCTCCTGCTATCGCCCCTTACCTACGTCCTGTAGGCAAAGCTACCGCTCCTGCTATCGCCCCTTACCTACGTCCTGTAGGCAAATCTAAGCGCTAAACACAGTTAGACTTACAGCAAACTTATTTGCTACTGTGCGCCTAGTAACAATAAAATTAGAATAAGAAGACAATAATAATGATAAAGAAAATTACCATTGTAAGCTTGGTATTGGTGCTTATAGCAGCAGCCTTGGGTCTAAATTATAAACGTGAACTGCAACGAGTTACCTTTAGCGCCAGCCTGTTCAGTGGCGCCGAGCAACATCAAAACTTTGGCCGCATGGCTGATTTTTTCCCGACCAATACGATGCAAGCCTCAGACAAGCCATTCAATTTTGCTGAGGGGACCGCGATAAGCCTGCCCGTCAATTTTAGTTATAACAGTCATTCCGAAAACAGCGCTGACTTTTTAAAAAGCACAGACACCAGCGCTTTGCTCGTTATCCACCAAGGCCAGGTTCGGTTTGAGCAGTATTGGCTCAGCGGTGGTCGCGATGTAAATTGGTTATCCATGTCGATGGCCAAAAGCTTTATTGCCACCGGAATTGGCATCGCCGTCGACGCAGGCCTAATCGACATAGGCAAACCAATAACTGCATATGTGCCCAGCCTAATAGGCTCGGCTTATGATCAAGTGAAAATCATCGACATCTTACAAATGTCCTCCGGCGCTGGCTGGAACGAAGATTATAGCGACGCAGAATCCGATATCGCCCGGTTAGGAAGAATTCTTGCCCTTGGCGGTTCGCTGGATGAATTTGTCGCCACCCTTAAACCCGAAAACCCACCCGGCACTGTTAACCACTACAATTCCGCCGACACCCAAGCACTGGGCATGTTGTTAGCCAGGGCCACGGGAAAATCGGTTAACCAATACTTAGAAGAAAAGGTATGGCAACCTCTGGGCATGGAGTCACCCGGCTATTGGCTAGTGGATGACCACGGAGTAGAAATGGCCTTTGCCGGCGTCAACGCAACGGCACGTGATTACGCCAAATTGGGTGAGCTTTATCGGTTAAAGGGCAAGTGGCACGGCCAGCAACTCGTCGCCGCCGATTGGATTGAAAAATCGACCACCATTCAAGCTCCGCATCTACGCCCCGGCCTCAACAAGGCATTTCCCTTAGGTTACGGCTATCAATGGTGGATACCAGCAGGTACTGAAGGTGAATTTTCAGCCATTGGTGTCTACAACCAGTTTATCTACATCAACCCTAGCCGCGACCTGGTAATCGTCAAGCTATCGGCCAACTCGGAATACGGCACTACGGAAGGCGAAGCGAGCAATAAAGAAATGGCTACTATTGAGCTGTTTCGGGAAATGGCAAAAAACTTCAGCAGGCCATAAATTGAAGTTGGCCCAAATAATAAAGAGTGATCAGGCTTTGATCGCCGCGGTTAAATATATTTGTTCCACCAAGCCTTCTAGCGATAAGTCACCATCTAGGTGAAACCAGTGGATGGTTTCACCTAGCGCGCCACGAACAAAGTGGCGCAAATAAAATGGCTCAACTTTAATTAAGCCCTGATCTTTTGCCTCTTGATAAATATCACGATGAAAACTTTCATAGCGATCACGTAACTTCAAAATATCGGCCTGACTCTCTTCAGAGAGATAGCGCCATTCTGCCGCGAGCAAAGTAAAGCCAACGCCAACCGATTGGCCATGAATAGCCTCTAACTCACAGCGCAGAACGGCACGCACCTTATCCGCTACAGACCGCATATCTGCCACCGCAGCCTGCAACTCCACCATCGCCAGGCGTATGGCTTCGGCCATCACTTCTTTTAAAATACTTTCTTTATTGGGAAAGTGATGGAAAATACTGCCCGATAATATGCCCACCTCAGCGGCGATATCCCGAACTGTGGTACGGGCAAAGCCTTTTTCTTTAAACAAGCGCGCCGCCGCCGCCAATAAACGTCCCCTGGGGGAGTTTGGATCGGTAACTTGACCTTGTTCTATCAGTTGTTGAAGTTCTGTCATCTGTCTCACTCGTTTTTACCGCTGCGCATTATACCTTTGTTCTACCACTTAGCTGTCAACATAATAGCGGCAAAGGTGAGGTTTAACGTTCCAATTTAAGCAAATCCACCGTGCGGGGTTAACCAAACATAGCTTGAGTAGCTTATTTCCCAGGACTCCTGGCTGCCAATGGGCGGACGCTTAGTTGCGGTAAATAGGTGCTAAAAATAAGCAAAAAATCAGACGCCGCATTGACAACCAAGCGCCCGCTTGGTTAACCTAGGCATCATGCTGGAAACCGTGAAAATGGCGCATCCATTCAAAGCGGATACTGACGTTGTTATTGAAACCAGCGATATCAGCCAGCCGAGCTGATACATATGCAATTTATCGTGGCCGATCAAGCCGAGGACTAAGGTATGTCGAATTTAAATGGAAAAACCCTATTTATCACCGGCGCCAGCCGGGGTATTGGCCGTGAAATCGCTCTAAAAGCCGCCGCCGATGGCGCCAATATAGTGATTGCCGCCAAAAGTGACCAGCCCCACCCCAAGCTTCCAGGCACTATACATTCGGTCGCTGAAGAAGTACGCGCAGCCGGAGGCCAAGCCCTGGCCTTTAAAGTGGACGTGCGGTTTGAGGACCAAGTTAGCGCGGCAATGGATAAAGCCGCGGCCGAATTTGGCGGTATCGATGCACTTATTAATAATGCCAGTGCCATCAACCTGACCAATTTGCAAAACACCGACATCAAGCGTTTTGACTTGATGCATTCCATCAATACTCGGGGCGTCTTGGCTTGCTCCAAGGCCGCTATCCCCCATCTAAAAAAATCAGCCAATGGCCATATTATTACCCTGTCGCCACCGATTAATTTAAACAAACACTGGCTCGGCGGGCACATCCCCTACACCATCACTAAATACAGCATGTCTCTGCTCACCCTCGGACTGGCGGAAGAACTACGTCAAGACGGTATTGCCGCTAACTGCTTATGGCCTAAAACCACTATCGCCACCGCGGCGGTGGAATTTGCCATTAATTCTGATTTGCTAAAGAAATCTCGCACCCCGGCTATTATGGCCGATGCAGCGTATAAAATATTAACCAGCGACGCTAAAACCCTGAGCGGCGAAACCCTGATTGATGAAGATATTTTACGCCAGCATGGGCAGACTGATTTCGACCAATACCTAAATGATCCACAATGCGAAGATTTATTTATGGATCTTTTTGTCGATTAAGTATCAACGGGCAGCCAGCACTGTAAATAATAATAATTTAAATAACCCAGGGTAATAATAATGAATAGGCGAGAACTAGAACAAAATTTAATCGAGCGGGTGACGGTCGGCGATATGTTGCGCCGCCGCGCACGTGATAGTGCTGACAAGCTGGCCTTGGTGGATTTTCCCGGCGGCCAGCGCCGGGAAATGAGTTACAGTCAGCTCAATCAACGCGTTAACCAGCTGGCCCATGGCCTGCAAGCCAAAGGCTTTAAACAAGGTGAAAAGCTAGCGCTGGTATCAAGCAACCAAAGCGATATGTTGGTCGTCTATTTTGCCTGTTATAAATTAGGCATTGTCACTGTGCCGATAAACTTTATGCAAGCCGCTGAAGACATGCGCTACAACCTTGAGCACAGTGAATCAGTCATCGTTATCTATGAGGATATTCTTGCCGATCTGATTAGCCCCTGCTTTACCGGCAATGACCATATACGTTTGAGCGTGCAACTAGGGTCTAACGCTGGCCAGGCCGACACTTCCTTAGATGCCTTGTTAGCCAATCAAAGTGATGCGGAAATTGAAGATCGCATCATCAAGGATCGCGATACCGCTCACATGATTTACACCTCGGGCACCACCTCACGTCCCAAAGCAGTAGAAACCTCACACCTAAGCCTAGTCATATCTGCGTTAACCTCTGCGGTAGAATTAGATACAACCCAAGGCAGTGCCCACTTATTAATTTTACCTCTGTTTCATTGTGCCGCCTTATCTCTGGCCTTCCCCACGCTGCTGCGCAGTGGCACCCTAGTTTTACACGGCAGTTTTGAGCCGCAAAAATTCATCGATAGCCTCGAGCAGGATAAAATTGAAAGCGCTCTGCTTTTACCCATGATGTGGCACGCCCTGCTGGGCCTGCCGGACCTTGATAAACGTGATCTATCTAGTTTTAAAATTGGCATATATGCGATGGCGCCGATGGATGCCAATAGCTTAGACCGAGTACGCCAAGCCTTTGGCTGTGAAATGCACCTGGGCAGCGGTCAAACTGAATTTGCCCCCTCAGCCTGCTTATATCGCGACCGGAGTCCAACTGAATTTGGTGAGGGTAATTACTGGGGCAAAGCGGTTTGCACTGTCGATCAGATCGTCATTGATGACTATGGAAAAGAAGTGCCCCAGGGAGAAATTGGTGAAATTGCATGGCGCGGCCCTCAAGCCATGACCGGCTATTACAAAAACCCCGAAGCTTCCGCTGAAACCAGCAAATTTGGCTGGCACCATACCGGTGACTTAGGGTTAATAGATGATCAGGGCCAACTACTCTTTGTCGATCGCAAAAAGGATACCATTAAATCCGGTGGCGAAAATGTCTCCTCGATGAAAGTGGAGCAAGCTCTATTATCATTTGCAGGGGTGCTGCAAGCCGCCGCCTTTGGTTTGGCCCACCCGCGCTGGGGAGAAGCTGTTTGCGGCTGCGTTATCGCCGTACCAGGTGCCGAGCTGGATGAAGAGGCCATTATCGCTCATTGCAAACAACACCTAGGTCGCTTCGAAACCCCTAAACGTATAATCATCGCCGATGCCCTGCCCTTAACCGGCACCGGCAAAGTCCGCAAAGTCGAACTGCGCCAGCAATATAAAGATTTATTTGTCAACGAGCCGGCATAAACTCCAACTGCCTAGCTCTACCAGAGCTAGGCAGACTTCCTTTTTATTATCGATTATTATTGCCTTCTCTATCGATAGCAAAAGTTGCCCATAATGCTGGATATCAATGCTTCCGTTATTTTCACCTTTGTCCTTTATCTTGTCATCATTCTCGGCATTGGCGTTTATGCCTGGCTGAAAACCCAAAATGCCAGTGACTATTTTCTAGGCGGGCGCAACCTCTCACCCTTTGTTGCGGCCTTGAGTGCGGGCGCTTCCGATATGAGTGGTTGGGTATTACTAGGCCTACCTGGTGCGGCTTACCTGAGCGGCATGGATAATATTTGGATCGCCTTGGGCTTGCTGGTCGGCGTATTTTTAAACTGGAGCCTATGCGCCAAACGCCTGCGTATTGCCAGTCAAGAACTGGGCGATGCGGTAACGCTACCCACCTATTTGCAACGCCGCTTTAATGATGACGGTAAAGCTCTGCGCGCCGTAGCCTCAATGGCTATTTTATTGTTCTTTTTATTTTATGTCTGCGCCGGACTTATTGGTGGCGGCAAACTATTTGAGGCGGTATTTGGCCTAGATTACCACCTTGCCGTAGTCGTTGGCGCCGCCATTGTAATTTTTTATACCCTATTTGGCGGGTTTTTAGCGGTTTCCTGGACCGATGTATTCCAAGGCTTGTTAATGTCTGCGGCGCTGTTGATGGTACCCATCGCCGTAATTAATAATGTCGGCGGTAGCGAGGCCTTCTGGCAAAGTATCGACAGCGTCAACCCAAATTTACTCGACCCTTTTACCGATAAGAACGGCGAGCCACTGAGCCTAATCGCTATGGTCAGCTTACTCGGCTGGGGGCTGGGCTATTTTGGCCAACCCCATATCCTAGCAAGATTTAAGGCTATAAAATCCCCCGACGCCATTGCCAGCGCCACCCTGATTGCCGTTGTTTGGACCTTGTCTATTTTTATCGGCGCTATTTTAATTGGGCTCGCGGGGAATGTGCAGTTTGAGCAAGCCCTTACTGATAGCGAAACTATTTTTATGGCCCTAGTCAGCACGCTATTTCACCCGGTTATCGCCGGTATTTTATTGGCAGCTATACTAGCCGCCATTATGAGTACCATCGATTCTCAGCTGCTGGTTTGCTCCTCGGCCCTGGCCGAAGACTTATATCCGCTTATCAGCAAGGCCAAACCCTCGCCCGAGCGTCGTTTAGCCGTCGGCCGCTATGCGGTCGCAGGAATTTCTATTTTCGCTATTTTATTGGCTATGGATAAGGACAGCAAAGTATTGGATGTTGTGTCTTATGCCTGGGCCGGACTTGGGGCCTCATTAGGGCCCGCGATGCTTCTCAGCCTTTATTGGCGCGCCATGACTAAACAAGGTGCTCTTGCCGGCGTAATCGTAGGCGGCTTAACGGTATTGGTTTGGGCTCAGTTTAAACCACAACTATGGGGCTTATACGAATTGATCCCTGGGTTTTTCCTATCGGCTGTAGCGATTATTGTTGTCAGCCTGCTAAGCCGCGACAAAGACGACCATAAGATCGACCTGTCTTCGAATTACTAATACATAGACATCTGCCAACGCTAAAAAGCACCAAGAGCAACTTGGTGCCGCAGGCCCGGCTTTATTTAAGGCTGGCGTAATAAGCCGAAATATTCGCCACATCCGTATCGCTTAACATTTTTGCCATAGAGGCCATTGCGGCATCTTTACGGACGCCACTTTTAAAATCCCTTAGCTGTTTGGCCAGATAGGCTTCTTTTTGCCCGGCTAAATTGGGATAACTAGCGATAGCGCTAATACCAGCAGCGCCATGGCAAGAACCGCATATCCCAGCCTTGGCTTTACCAGCGGCAATATCAGCGGCCGATGCAATACTTGGGGCAGAAGCCGCTAGCAATGCCGCTAAACTTAAAAACATTTTTTTCATAGTTTCCTCGATTATCAAACCTAAAAATTAGTCGTTATTGGCAACCGCTCTACGGCGGTATTTTATCACTCAAATATTTAAAGTAGCCCTAGCAAGTACCGTTACGTTGTGGTGAACAGCTAAACCAATACCGTACAGGCCAATTACTTGATGTTTTAGCGGAGTGTTGCAATCTTTGTTCGATAATCATACAAGTTGAGCCGAAAGTTCAAGAACCCGGCCTAGCTTGCGCCATGACATCAAACAATAACGCGGTCATCTTAACATGGCTTAAATCTCTACGGGCGAACTCACATCAAGTGCAACTTAGCCAGTGAGGGCCAAGCCCTACTTACTAGCGCCACGTCTCTACGGAAAATCCGCCTAGTATTCTTATTAGGTTAGGCTAAGCGCTAAGCATTTGGTATGATTAGGCAGACTTCATGCTTTTAAGACTAGGGATCCAACCCTATATACGAGATAAATGAGTAGCAACGATTCCAATAACAATAAAAACAACGGCATACTGGAAAAACTGTTCAATGAACACGGTTTAAGCCTTGTTCGCTTTTTAACCCGAAAAACTCGCAGCCCAGAAGACGCTGAGGATATAGCTCAGGGTGCCTTCCTACGCATTCAAAAGCTAAAGCTCGATGAACTCGACAACCCCCGTGCCTACCTGTATCAAACCGCGTCTAACCTCGCCATTGATCAGCTTCGCCGCGCCAAGTTACACCGCGGTTATATTCAGAGCGAAACACCGGACATTTCTGAAATAGAAGACGCTAGCAGCCCCAAGGTAGACCAGGCTACTCCAGAGCGGTTACTTGCCGCCAAAGAAGACCTACTTAAAATTGAAGTGACTATTTCAAAGCTACCCTTTAAGGCGAGGCAGGCCTTTTTGCTGCACCGTACCAAAGGGCTCGCCTATAGCGCTATAGCCAAAGAAATGGGGGTTTCCGTTAGCAGCGTAGAAAAATATATCCTGCAAGCGCTAAAGCAATGCCACCAAGCGGTCGATTAACTGAACTAGGATACCCATTTAAGGTCTCACTTTAGCCGGTTAATCAAACCGTTTACCGCAGTTATCGCTATTTTTAGTTTTTTTGTGCGGAAAGAGTAAGATTAATCGTCTAATATTCAAGAACAAGCAATATATTTGGCAATCCAGTTTTTGCTTAACAATATTATATTTCGGTATAATGGCGGCTGGCAAAATATAAAATTGCACAACCGGTGGTTTAAAAATCTATATCTGTACTATAGTTAAAACCATCTACAATATTTAATACTTAACTACTTAATCAGGAAACGAAGTGAACCAGATAGAAGCAAATTCCGCCACTGAACAAGCTGCCGCCTGGATTGTGCGCCTAAGCTCTGACCAGTGCGCACCTGGTGACCGCAAGCAGTTTTCTGATTGGATAGAGGCCGAACCTTGTAATGGTGCCGCCTTTGATACAGTTCTTAATACTTGGCAAAAATCATCTTATGCCTCAACGCCCCTAGCCGCTACAGCGACTAAGACCGAAACCAGCTCCAACTGGAACCTAGGATGGATGTGGCCAACCACCGCTATAGCTAGCCTTTCTTGCTTGGTGGCAGCAGCCATATTTATGCTGGGCCTGCAGCAACCACCACAAGTAATAGAGCAATACGCCACCGCTGTAGGTGGGTTTGAACGAATTGAACTCAGTGATGGCTCGATAATTGAGTTAAACACCAACAGCAAAATTACCGTTGCCTACAGTGATCGGCTACGTGACATCCAACTATTACAGGGTGAAGCTTACTTTCAGGTAGCCAAAAACAAAAACGCGCCATTTGTGGTTAGCTTTGATAGCGCATCAGTAACGGCACTGGGCACGGCCTTTAATATCCATAGCTCAGCCAGAGATAGTAAGGTAATAGTCACCGAAGGCGTTGTCGCCGTAGCAGAAGCCGATGCTGGCTTAGCCCTAAAAGGCGAGCGGGCCATTGTTAATGCCGGCCAAGAGCTCAACGTTAACCTCAATACCGGCTTAGGCAAAATTAAGCCGAGTATGAATCTAAATAACACCGCTTGGCGTAAACGCACCCTGGTGTTAGAAAACATTCCTCTCAATACCGCCCTAGAAAAGCTCAACCGCTACCTTAAGCAACCTGTCGATATTAGTGATGCCAGCCTTCGTAAGGCTCGGGTATCCGGCACCTTTAGCTTGGAGCAACCAGAAGCCACACTGATGGCTTTGATCGAATCGTTTAAGCTAAAACGTAAACCTTCTGGCAACGCACCTACCAGCACAGCCTACTATATTGCCGATTGATTCGAGATAGGTGAAGTAATTTGCCTGCTCACCCTCTACCCACACGCCAATCGGCAATTTTCGCCATTGATTAGACGCAACATTTCAGTTATAAATGCTGGCAACTCTGCAAAGTCTTATTTTGTACCCCTTTAAGACACCATAAATCGGCCAAAAGCCAAAAAATACAGAGAGCACCATAGCTTGCGAAGACCCATGGCCCCTACATTTAGGGCTATCATTGTTGCCATAACAGCAACATTACTGCCCGCGCAATCAGATCTGGCCAACGCCGAGCGTCCCAGGGATATCCACCTGCCCCCTCAAAGCTTATCCTCCAGCCTTATAGAGCTAGGCAGAGCCCGCGATATCAGTATTGTTTTTGCCTCCGAGATGGTCGAGGGAATAACGGCCCCCAAAGTTAATGGTAAACTCAGCACCAAACAGGCCATTAGCAAACTCTTAAAAGACACCAATATCGAACCCCGCATCAGTAAAAATGGTGTCATTACCCTGCACAAAGAAGACCCAATAACTGATATAAAACCCAATCGATACCGGCAAATAGAAGAAGTTTCAGTTGTCGGCAGGAAAATCACTGGCTCACGGCTACGCCGAACTGATATGGAAGGCAGCTCACCGGTTGATATCATCACCGCGCCAAAAATTGCCGAAACCGGCGCCCAAGGTATCGGCGAGCTGCTAAAATTTCTCCCTGCCGCCTCCGGCAACTCCACCAGTACTGCTATTGGCAATGGCGGTAATGGTACTGCCACGGTCACCCTGCGCGGCCTGCCTGCTAGCAACACCCTTGTATTGATCAACGGCAAACGCGCCGCCAACAACGGCTATGCCGGTAAATCCTTTGACTTAAACAGCATCCCCCCGGCCTTGGTAGATAGTATTGAAATTCTAAAGAGCGGCGGCTCGGCGGTCTATGGTTCCGACGCCATTGCCGGAGTTGTGAATATCCGCTTGAAAGATGACTTTCAAGGCTTACAAATTGACCAATACTATGGGCAGACCAGCCGCGGCGATCTAGGCACCAGCACCACTAGCCTGCTCTGGGGCCAAGAATCAAATCAGGGCAATATAATCGTTCACTTGAGTCACTTTGAACAAGAACCTATCTTCAGCCGCGACAGAGAGTTATCGTCAACCGCCGACGGCCGACGCTACGGCGGTACCGATGGCCGCGCTAGCGCCACCAACCCCGGGCAGATACACCTTGCCGATAACTCTACCCTTACCTTTGATAGTGATAGCCAGCAGTACCGGCCCGTAGGCGATGCCGACTTCTTTAATTTTTTTGACTACACCTCATCCCAGTCAGAGTCCAGACGCAGTAACGCCTATATAGCTACCCACTACGACATCAACAAACACATTCAATTACACAGCGAACTGGCATACAGCCAAACAGACTCAACCATTGTGTTGGCGCCAACACCTATTTACACCGCATTTAGCCCCATTGACCTGACCGTCTCAAAAGACAATATCTACAACCCTTTTGGCGAAGATATACACGATCTGCGCTATCGCTTAACGGAAGCCGGGACCCGCGACAAACAAGACCAAACCACCAGCTACCGTTATTCCTTTGATTTAAGTGGCAGCTCTACTAGCCGGCGCTGGTCATTAAATTGGAACTGGAGTCAAGTCAATTCCCAAGAAACTCAAATCGGTCTGTTTGACGCTTATCGGGTGCAAAAAGCTCTTGGCGACTCAAGTAATTGCATCAATGATTTAGATGGCTGCGTGCCGCTAGACTTGTTTTCTGGCTCCATTGACCAGGCACAACTCGATTATATAAAGGCAAGTACTGAATCAAACGGTCATAGCCGACTAAATGAAACAACGGCTATTTTGGAACAAGATTTTTTTGCCCCCGGCGGGGCCACGGCTACCATACTAGCCGGTATCAGCATTAGAACGGAGTCGATCAGCTTTAGCCCCTCAAACCAGAGCCTGGACACAATCATCGTAGGGGGTGGTCAAGCCGGTTCGGCAAAAGGCAAGCGCCGCATCACAGAAGGTTTCTTTGAACTCTATATGCCCCTGCTAAGAGACAAGATGTTTGCCCACCAGCTGGATTTGGAAATCGCCGCACGCCACTCCCAATACAGCGACTTTGGTAAAAATACCTCACCCAAAATTAGCATCAAATATCGGCCAATCGAAAACCTGCTGATACGCACCAGTTACACCGAAGGTTTCAGAGCGCCTAGCCTACAAGAACTGCACAAGGCCTCTGAAGGCAGCTACCTGAACCTAATCGACCCCTGCTCCAACAACCTCAATATACACAGCCTGCCTGGCTGCCCAGCAGTGTCAGACGCTAGCCTCAATCAATTTTTAACCATTCATTCTGGCAACCCCGACCTACAGGCAGAAGTTGCCCAAACATACGCTTTAGGTTTGGTTTGGACACCGCACTTCTTTCAAGGCCTACATCTAAGTATTGATTACTTCACCATTCATCAAGACAGCGTAGTAGGCTCAAGTGGGCAGTTTGTTGTTAACCAAAGCGCCTTGTACAATCGATTTAGCGAGCTAATTGAAAGAGATGTAAACGGCAACATCAAAAAAATACACGCCCCTAATTTAAATATTGGTCGCCGCCAAGTATCCGGCTGGGACTTCCAACTGGAACAACGCTGGCGCTCTAAGCGATGGGGCAACTTTAAGCTCGCCATTAATGGCTCTAATATTCGCAAATATTTGTATCAAGTCAATCCAGAGCAAGCGCGAGTAAACCAGGCCGGCACCTTTTCAGACGAGGCCTCAGAAGGCAATGGCGCGCTGCCCGAATGGAAAATCAGTAGTGGCTTAAGCTGGCAGAAAAAACAATGGCGAGCATCGTACAACATCTATTATATAAGTAGCCTTGAAGAGAAGTTTTCCAACAGTAATATTACACGTGAAGCAGGCAGCTGGTCGAATCACAACCTTCAGCTTAGCTTTAAAGCATCCTCCGCCCTCAAAATAACGCTGGGTATTGATAACCTTTGGGACACCCCGCCACCTTTTTTAGACTCTGCGTTTAACGACAATTACGATGCCCGAACTTATGATGTTAAAGGACGGTATTGGTACACCCGGTTAAACTATAGTTTTTTATGATTCATTCTATTGTCACTTCAAACAAACAGCTGAGTCAGGCGTAAATAGCCAGGCATAAGTAGCCACCCTCTTAAGAAACACCCACCTCCTATTAGCAACGAAACAGCCAGGCCAAAGCTCAATAATTCCGAAACCTCAAGTAACCACAAACCTTAGCTTTCTTGCACAGCCATTACGCACTGTGAACATAACGCATATCACTCCACCCAAAACGTTTGATTCGTTAAGTAAATCCAGCGGCGTTCACTTTTAAAAAACTAAAAAAAAGGCGAGCCACTGGCTCGCCTTTTTCATTTCTTCAGCTTAGCAATTAGAACCTTAGCTTGGCTGACAGGTTGTAGCGGCGACCCACAGCATCGAAGGTCGATGGGTAGGTATTGCCACTGTTATAACCGGTTGCACCGATAAAGGCACCGGTTAAAGGTGGCTCTTCATCCAGCAGGTTAGAAACAACGCCTGTAATCGCAAAGTTTTCGGTAATGCTGTAACGCATTGTTAGATCAAAAATGCTATACGATTCCGTCTTGTTGAAGTTCTGGCTACCTAGGACACCACCTTCGGGTGAACCGATAAATGCAGTGTCGGTATCAGCATATTCGTATTCGTTGCTGCTGATATAACGCCACATCAAAGAAACATCGAAGTCTTCATAAGACAGAGTATTGCGCCAGTTGAAGGTTTTTTCTGGTTGAATCGATTCACAATCAGCACTGTACAAGCCTACACAATCACGGTTGATCGAAGTTGGGCTAGCTTTGAACGTAGACTTAGTGGTTTTGTTAGCCACAAAACTGGTACGCCACAGAAAATCACCAAACGCTTGTTGGTAGTTAACCGCCAAGTCAATACCAGCGGTTTCAAGCTCACCCGCGTTAGACAAAGCCAGAGGCAAACCCTTAACAACTGCCTCATCGCCACTCAAGCCACCATTAATTGGCGAACGAACAATGGAAGTACAAGCTGAACTAGTAGGATCAGGGTTGTCGAAACATGCGGCTATCGCGTCACCCGTAGTTGGGTCGGTAATAGCGCCATCGATAGTAATATTGTAGTAATCAACGGTCACCGTTAGATCGGGAATCGAGGAAGGCTGAATCACAAACCCAACCGTCAAGCTATCTGATTCTTCAGGTTCCAAATTAAGATTACCCCCACCGGTTACATTGACCTGGCCGGCCGCTGGCTGAGGAATATTACCGATAGCGCCTGCAGGTGCACCCTGGGCAATACAGACATCGCGCAGCGCGCCCGTGGGCACGAAGCCGGAGTTGACGCCCTGGTCATTAACAGAGGCACAAGGATCAGTGGCAAGGTTTTCCAATTCAGTTACTACGGGCTCAAACAATTCTTGAATGTTAGGCGCTCGTACTGCTCTAGCAAAGGTTGCGCGGGCGATAACATCTTCAACTGGCGTCCAACTTAAACCAAGTTTCCAGGTGGTGTCAGAGAAGCCGTCAGCACCGTTTGCTCTAATGGTATAGTCCGAGTAGCGAACGCCCACTTCCGCGGTAACTTCTTCGGCAAAAGCAGCGTCTTGAACAATGGGGATCACCGCCTCTGCAATCAACTCTTTAACCGAGTAGCCCCCGGTGATATTCGGAGATGCCCCGCCGGCACCACCTAGATCACCTGACTGAGAAAGTAAGTCTGACTCCCGTGTACCTTTGTAATCTCGGAATTCAAAACCCAAGGCGAAGTTAACTTCATCATTGGCCCAGGGGCTTGAAAAGCCCGCTTCGCCGCTGACGTTTGCAGAAAACTGAGTCATGTCAAACTTCATTGAAATACGACTCTCACCACCCGACAGATAGTTGTTCATCTCATCAGTGATGGAGCCAGTGGGGCCAAAGAAGTCAACCGGAACACAGCCGCTGCTGGAATCGTTACAACCATTTGGGCCAGACAACAGACTTGAGCGGAAGCGAGATTTCAGCCAATAACCTTTTTGAGTTTGAGTCTGGTCGCTTCGACCATAGGAGCCAAAAACGTCCCAAGAGATAGAGTCATTAAAGTCACCCCGTAAACCCAAGCTATAGTTAAAATAATGCCCCGTGTAGTCACTGATACGTGGCCCACCTTCAACGTTGCGACGACGTAATTCAGTGTCAACGGTCAAGTAATTAGGATCGGTCGGTCCGGTTGCCGCCCCTGCCGCACTACATTGTGCTGGTGTAAACTGAGGCGTGTAAGTCCCTGCCGCCGAATCGGTGTCAAAAGCACACAAGGCATTGCGTTGGGCATCAGACAGGAAGGGGTGGTTCAGAGCAATTGTGACTGAGTCACCGAACGAGCCCGAAGGTGCAATCAAGGTGTTAACTGTATTGGTTGAGTAAAGCGCCTTAGCGTATATTTCGACAGTATCGGTAATGTCATAATTTATCGAAGAGTACATATTGTAGCGTTCGAATGGCGTTTGAAATACGTTCGAGGGACCGTAGTTGTAGGGAGTAAAAGCCGCAGCAAAAGTACGATCATCCTGCACACCACCTAAGGCAAGGTTGGCGTTATCAGCACCAGTAGGGTTTACATTGCCGATACGGGTATTGAAGGAGCCCAGACCAGATCCGCCACGGGCACCGTCGTCATAAAAGTGAACATACTCAGAAAATTTACGATCGCCCTGATAAACAGGGTCAGAATTTTGGTAGCCGATGCTAAAAACAGCGTTGCCACGACCCCCATCGAGATCGGCACCCAAGGTAACCTCGATGCTTTTTTTGTCACCATCACCTTCGGCGGTCTGGCCGAGCGAGGTATTGATTTCAACGCCAGTAAAGTCAGTTTTGGTAATAAAGTTCACCACACCGGCAATAGCATCGGCACCGTAAGTTGTGCTGGCACCACCCGTCAAGACATCGACGCGTTCTAATAGAGCAACAGGTATATTGTTCAGGTCAAAGCGACCATTGAGCTCAGAAGGTGCCATGCGACGCCCATCCACAAGAACAACGTTTCGGTTTGAGCCTAGTCCACGCAGGTTAACGTAAGAAAAGCCGCCGTTGCCGTTATTCACGTTGGCACCGATACTAGGAACGGCACCCGGTACTTCACGCAACATCTCTTCAATAACATTAATTTGCTGGTATTCTATCTCTTCACTGGAAATAACATTAACCGGCGCCGAACGGGTCAGGTTTGGATTACGGATCAACGAACCGGTCACTAAGACCTCTTCTAGCTCACCTGCGCCGCCCTCCGAGTCTTGCGCCAAAACTGTCTGCGGAAAAACAAATGCAGCAGCAGATAAACCAATCGCTGTTTTAATTGATTTTGATAGCAATGTTTTTTTCATTTTATGCATCCCCTCAATGGATTTTACTTATTTTGCCGACAATTAAAATTTAGGCGGCATTAAGTTGGGAACGTACACTGCTAGATTAGCCTCATGAATTTTGCTGAAAACCAAACTAAAAAACCATTACCTCATAATTCGAATAGAACTTTATAGCCAAGCAATCTTTGTTGATAAAAACTTATTACCTATAAAAGCCCCCTCGCAACCTACTCTAACAAGCTTGAAGCTGCAGTTTTTTCATCAGCAAGGCCATAAACCCTCAAAGAAAATAGGCTCTTCACAAAGCGTGCATGCCTCACACGCTTATCCGGCGCTCTGCTCAAATCCAGATTTTTCACTTTTATAAGGCGAAAAAAAAGGCGAGCCATAGGCTCGCCTTTCTCATTACTTCAACTTACCGATTAGAACTTCAGCTTGGCTGAGAGGTTGTAACGGCGACCAACAGCATCGAAGGTCGATGGATAAGTATTACCACTGTTATAACCTGTAGCACCAATGAAGGCACCGGTTAATGGTGGCTCTTCATCAAACAAGTTAGAAATAACGCCTGTAATCGCAAAGTTCTCTGTAATGCTGTAACGCATTGTCAGATCAAAGATGCTATACGACTCAGTCTTGTTGAAGTTCTGGCTACCCAGAACACCACCTTCAGGTGATCCAATAAATGCAGTGTCGGAATCAGCATATTCGTATTCGTTGCTGCTGATATAACGCCACATTAGAGAAACATCGAAGTCTTCATAAGACACAGTGTTGCGCCAGTTGAAGGTTTTCTCTGGTTGAATTGAAGGACAATCCGCACTGTACAAGCCTACACAATCACGGTTGATCGAGGTTGGGCTAGCTCGGAAGGTAGACTTGCTGGTTCGGTTAGCAACAAAGCTGGTGCTCCAAAGGAAATCACCGAACGCTTGCTGATAGTTAACAGCCAAATCAATACCGGCGGTTTCAAGCTCACCTTGGTTAGACAAAGCCAAAGGCAAACCTTTAACAACGGCCTCATCACCACTTAAACCACCATTGATTGGAGAACGAACAATAGAGGTACAAGCAGAACTGGTCGGATCAGGATTGTCGAAACAAGCCGCAATCGCGTCACCGGTAGTCGGAGTGGTAATAGCGCCATCGATGGTGATGTTGTAGTAATCGACGGTCACCGTTAGATCAGGAAGCGCAGAAGGCTGAATAACAAAACCAATGGTCAAGCTATCTGATTCTTCAGGATCTAGATTAAGGTTACCACCACCGGTTACATTGACCTGACCAGCGGCTGGCTGAGGAATGTTACCGATAGAACCTACAGGTGCACCCTGGGCAATACAGACATCACGTAAAGCGCCAGTGGGTACGAAGCCGGAGTTTACGCCAGAGTCATTAACAGAAGCACAAGGGTCGGATGCAAGGTTATCCAACTCAGTTACTACGGGCTCAAACAATTCTTGAATGTTAGGTGCACGCACTGCTCTAGCAAAAGTCGCGCGGGCGGTAACATCTTGAATTGGGGTCCAGGCTAAACCAAGCTTCCAAGTCGTGTCGGAGAAACCAGAAGCGCCGTTTGCTCTAATGGTGTAATCCGAATAACGAACACCGACTTCTGCGGTTAGCTCTTCAGCCATAGCAGCGTCTTGAATGATAGGCACTACACCTTCAGCAATCAATTCTTTTACAGAATAACCACCAGTAATGTTCGGAGCTGCACCACCGGCACCACCTAGATCACCTGACTGAGAAAGTAGATCTGATTCCCGCGAACCTTTGTAATCACGGAATTCAAAACCCAGCGCGAAGTTAACTTCATCATTGGCCCAAGGGCTAGAAAAACCCGCTTCGCCGCTAACGTTGGCGGAGAACTGAGTCATATCAAACTTCATTGAAATACGGCTTTCACCACCAGATAGATAGTCGTTCATCTCACTGGTGATAGAGCCTGTAGGACCAAAGAAGTCAACCGGAACACAGCCGCTGCTGGCATCGTTACAACCACTTGGGCCAGCCAACAGGCTAGAGCGGAAGCGAGACTTCAGCCAGTAACCTTTTTGCGTTTGAGTCTGGTCACTTCGACCATAAGAACCGAAGACGTCCCAGGAGATGGAGTCATTAAAGTCACCACGCAGACCCAAGCTGTAGTTAAAGTAATGACCGGTGTAGTCACTGATACGTGGCCCACCTTCAACGTTACGACGACGCAACTCAGAATCAACTGTCAAGTAATTAGGGTCAGTCGGTCCAGTTGCCGCGCCAGCTGCATCACACTGTGCTGGGGTATACTGGGGAGAGTAAGCACCGGCTGCTGGATCGGTATCAAATGCACACAGCGCATTACGCTGAGCATCAGACAGGAAGGGGTGGTTCAAAGCGATTGTAACCGAGTCACCAAATGATCCGGAAGGCGCAATCAAGGTGTTAACGTTATTGGTAGAATAAAGCGCTTTCGCGTACATTTCTACGGAATCGGTAATGTCATAGGTTACCGAAGAAAACATATTGTAACGTTCGAATGGGGTCTGGAATACGTTGGAAGGACCGTAGTTGTACGGAGTGAAATCCGCGCCAAAAGTACGATCGTCTTGTACGCCACCCAAGGCCAAGTTGGCGTTATCAGCACCAGTGGGGTTTACATTACCAATACGGGTATTGTGAGAACCTAGACCTGAACCACCGCGATTACCATTCCAATAGAAGTGAACATACTCAGAGAATTTACGGTCGCCCTGGTAAACAGGATCGGAGTTTTGGTAGCCAATACTGAAAACAGCATTGCCGCGACCGCCATCGAGATCAGCACCAATGGTGACTTCGATGCTTTTCTTGTCGCCATCACTTTGAGCCGTCTGGCCAAGTGAGGTGTTGATTTCAACACCGGTAAAGTCAGTCTTAGTGACAAAGTTAACCACACCGGCAATAGCATCGGCACCGTAAGTTGTGCTGGCGCCGCCGGTCAATACATCAACGCGTTCCAATAAGGCAACGGGGATGTTATTCAAGTCGAAACGACCGTTGAGCTCAGAGGGGGCCATACGACGACCATCGACAAGAACAACATTTCGGTTAGACCCTAAACCACGAAGGTTAACGTAAGAGAAGCCGCCGTTACCGTTGTTGACGTTGGCACCGATGCTAGGAACAGCGCCCGGTACTTCACGCAACATTTCTTCAATAACGTTGATTGACTGGTATTCTATCTCTTCACTGGAGATAACGTTAACAGGTGCCGAACGGGTCAGGTTAGGGTTACGAATTAAAGAACCCGTAACTATGACCTCTTCAAGAGATTCGTCATCCTGTGCAAATACAGCACCAGGCAATGCCATAGCGGCCACTGATAACCCCAGCGCACTTTTAACTGCGACTGAAAGCAAATTTTTCTTCATGTTACATCCCCTCAATGGATTTTTATCATAATGCTTTTTAAAATGACGACTTATATTTATATAACTGTCATTACAAAGAACTAGACGAAGACAAGATGAAGCACCTCAAAACAATTAGCCTTGTAATTCACTATTAACAATAGTCGCAATCAATCGTCCAAAATAACGACCAGCCATCGGGGCAGTCATAAACACAAAGGATTGTACAAATCTATTAGAATGCTGCATTCGATAGTATTAATTGGAGGTCAAGGCCCTGCTCAGCCAGCATATCCTGGTGTAGAAGAGGCCAAACTATCTCTTTAGTCAGCTCTTGCAATAACCCAATCAAAACAACAAGCGCTTAGGGGTTTATATTTAGCCAAGTGCAGAAAAGGCGGTGATTGGGTGATTGGGTGATTGGGTGATTGGGTGATTGGGTGATTGGGTGATTGGGTGATTGGGTGATTGGGTGATTGGGTGATTAGTCATGTTGGCCTTCGCCAGCTTGACAAGGCGAGAAGGTAGATTGTTTTGAAGCGCGGCGCTCAGCCTCTACATTAAGCTACCTCATTTTTGGTGCTCGGCCCCACTAGCCCCGCCAACCGTCCTTAGGGGTGGCAACAAAAGGCACTGAAAAGCAGCAGAAATTCAGTTTTCCTGTTTCTTCCATCGCAGAGAACCTATATGCCATACCACATAAGAGTAAGTTCAGTAAGCCGCCCGCACACCTCAGCGGTAGTGCGGCCAGCAGAATCTTAAATTCTGATAATACCTGCCTATAATATCTCTGCAAAAAACACTGCCAACTTCCCGATCAGTGCTTATTCAGACATTAGAGCTTACTAAAAAACAACTCCCCATTAGCATTGGCCGCTAAAATTTCATCCCCAGCCACAAATCTACCGGCCAGTATAGCTTCAGCCAATGGATTTTCGATCAACTGCTGAATAGCTCGCTTTAAGGGCCTGGCGCCATAAACTGGGTCAAAGCCAACCTCGGCAAGCTGCTCCATCACCTCATCTGAAATTTTTAGGCTTAGCTCCCGCTGTGCCAAGCGATCTGACAGCAATTGCAATTGGATGTTGGCAATATTGCGAATATGCTCACGCCCCAGCGGGTGGAAAACCACCGTCTCATCAATCCGGTTAATCAGCTCGGGCCTAAAGTGCTGACCTACCACCTCCATTACCGCCGCCTTCATCGCCTGGTAACGCCCCTCGGTGAGAACATTGCGATCTTCGTCCGAGGCGCCAAAGCTGATTTCATCAAAGGTATGGTCGCTGGCCAGGTCTTGGATCCGGTCGGAACCTAGGTTTGAGGTCATAATGACCACCGTATTACGAAAATCAACGGTGCGACCTTGGCCATCGGTTAAGCGGCCATCCTCTAAAACCTGCAGCAAAATATTAAAGACATCGGGGTGGGCTTTTTCTACTTCATCCAGCAGCAAAACTGAATAGGGCTTGCGGCGGACCGCCTCCGTCAGATAGCCGCCCTCCTCATAACCAACATAACCCGGCGGCGCACCAATTAAACGGGCGACCGAGTGTTTTTCCATAAACTCCGACATATCGATGCGTACCATGGCCTCTTCGCTATCAAATAAAAACTCGGCCAAGGATTTACACAGTTCAGTTTTACCCACCCCGGTGGGACCTAAAAACAAGAACGAGCCATTGGGTCGGTGCGGATCAGACAAACCCGCCCGTGAACGTCGTACCGCATTGGATACCGCCGTCACGGCCTCCTTCTGCCCGATGACTCGATGATGTAAAGCGGCCTCCATTTGCAGCAGTTTTTCGCGCTCACCTTCAAGCATTTTGCTGACTGGAATACCGGTCCACTTAGATACCACCTCGGCAATTTCCTCCTCGGTAACTTTATTGCGCAGCAACTGCATCGGTAACTGCTCAGAGCTATCGGCCGCAGCAATCTGCTTTTCCAATTGCGGGATTAGCCCATATTGCAGTTCCGACATTTTACCTAGGTCGCCACCTCGGCGCGTCGCCTCCAAATCCAATTTAGCTTGTTCGAGCTGACTCTTAAGTTCGGCCGAGCCACTCAGGGCCAACTTTTCTGCTCGCCAAATTTCATCCAGGTCGGCAAATTTACGCTCCACCTCGAGAATATCGTCGGCAAGAATTTGCAGCTGTTTTTTCGCCCCTTCTGAACTGTCTTTTTTCACCGCCTCGCGCTCAATTTTCAACTGAATTAGGCGGCGCTCTAAACGATCTAGCGCTTCGGGCTTTGAGTCTATCTCCATCCGAATACGGCTGGCGGCCTCATCAACCAAGTCGATGGCCTTGTCCGGCAACTGGCGGTCAGAGATGTAGCGCTGGGATAATTTTGCCGCGGCTATAATGGCGCTGTCGGTAATATCAACACCGTGGTGCACCTCATAACGCTCTTTTAAGCCACGTAAAATAGCAATGGTATCTTCCTCGGTAGGCTCATCGACCTGCACCTTTTGGAAGCGTCGCTCTAGGGCCGCGTCTTTTTCTATGTATTGTCGATACTCATCCAGGGTGGTCGCGCCAACACAATGCAACTCGCCTCGCGCCAAAGCTGGCTTAAGCATATTACCCGCATCCATCGCACCCTCAGCCTTACCGGCACCGACCATGGTGTGCAGCTCATCAATAAATAAAATGATCTGGCCTTCTTGTTTTGACAGCTCATTTAGAACACTCTTCAATCGCTCTTCAAACTCACCACGAAATTTAGCCCCGGCCAACAAGGAGCCAAAATCCAGTGACAATAAACGTTTGCCCTTTAAACCTTCCGGCACCTCACCATTAATAATACGCTGAGCCAAACCTTCGACAATGGCGGTTTTACCGACGCCAGGCTCGCCAATTAACACTGGGTTATTTTTAGTGCGGCGTTGCAAAACTTGTATGGTGCGACGTATTTCATCGTCTCGACCAATCACCGGATCGAGCTTGCCAGCCTCGGCGCGCTCGGTTAAATCCACCGTGTATTTATCCAAAGCCTGGCGGTTTGACTCAGCATCCTGATTGTCAACTTTATCGCCACCGCGGACGGATTTTACCGCCTGCTGCAGGGCTTTTTTATCACCGTGTTTACTGAGTAATTTACCCAGGCTATTGCTGTCGTCATCGAATGCCGCCAGTAAAACCGATTCACTGGCAATAAATTGGTCGCCCTGCTGCTGGGCTTTTTTATCGGCCAAGTTTAGTAACCGCGATAGCTCTTGAGATATAGGGACTTCACCGGTAGGTTGTTTAACTTTGGCCAACTGATCCAAGGCTTGATTAAGCTCAGACTTTAAGTTCGGTACACTAAATTTGGCCTGGGCCAGCAGTGGTTGCACTGCACCGCCTTGCTGATTTAGCATTGCAGCCAGTAAATGGGCAGATTCTAATTGACTATGGTCAGCGCCAATCGCTAAAGATTGAGCGTCGGATAAAGCGGTTTGCAGCTGATTGGTTAGGCGATCGAATCGCATAAACACCTCGATATAAAGTTGGACAAGCATTACGCCTTGTCAGAATAAACCCACCTTGATTCCAAGCCTGGGTTTTGCCTTCATAGTTTTATATAAGGTTGTTTCAAGCTAATTCAATGGATAGAGCAAGTAAATTAGCGACTGCAATGCTAAGACTTGAGCCAGATCATGCTGGCCATGCGCCCCGTTTCCGGCTGCTGCTGGCGGGAACGGCGATAGGAATAAAAGTGCTCCGCGTCGCGATAACTACAGTAGTCACCGCCATAAATAGATGACAGCCCCAATGCCTCCAATTCAGCCCGCGCCAATTGGTATAGGTCGGCGTAAAATTTTAACGGATTATCGCTGCTGGGTTTAAAAGCCTCGCCGATTGCCATCATATGATTGGCATTTAGAGCCGATGCAAAAAACTGCTCTAGCACTTCGATACCAACTTCAAAATAATTTTGCCCAATTGCCGGGCCAAGATAGGCGCTAAGCTGCATGCCCGCAAAAGCCTCAACACTGCGACGTAAAATTCCTCCGGCCAATCCCCGCCAACCGGCGTGAGCCGCCAACACTTGGTCGCCCTCATTATTCCACAATAATACCGGCAGGCAATCAGCACTGAGTACCGAACAGACTATGCCCGACTCGCGACTAAAACACGCGTCGGCACCCGGGGTCGCGTCGGCTTGGCGTAATGACGCAGTGGATTCCACCACGCCACTACCGTGCACCTGATTTAACCACTGGAACTGCGTGGCGCCGGGCAGCTGCGCTAATAGTGTACGTCGATTTTGCTGTACCACTTCAGCCTGATCGCCCACATGCAAGGCCAGGTTATTGCTATCAAAGGGCGCCGCGCTCCGGCCGCCCTGACGACTACTAATAGCCACACCCACCCCAGCAGGAAGCTGCGGGATACTGACCTCGACCAGCCCTGTTTCAAGCAATTAGCTTACTCCGCCCGCCTAACCTGTAGCTTCAACTTTTCCAACATATCAATCATATCCGCAGGCAGTGGCACCGCCCACTCCATATATTCACCCGATAGAGGGTGAATCAAGCCCAACTGGGCAGCGTGTAGAGCTTGGCGTGGGAATTGACGCAACTGCTCAATCAATTCACGCCCCATGCCCTTAGGTATTTTAAAACGACCTGCGTAGGTACTGTCACCCATTAAGGGGTAGCCAATATGGGCCATATGCACTCGAATTTGGTGGGTACGGCCGGTTTCCAACTTAAGGCGAATATGTGTATGGCCGCTAAAACGCTTTAATACCCGGTAATGGGTAATCGCTTCTTTACCACCAAAGTCAGATACCGCCATCTTGATGCGCTGGGTAGGATGGCGAGCTATATTGGCCTCAACCATGCCGCCGCCGGTCATAACACCCTGAGCAATGGCTTCATACTCTCGACTTACGGTTCGATCCTGCAACTGCGCCACTAGGTCGGTATGGGCTTCTAGGGTTTTAGCCACCACCATCAAGCCGGTGGTGTCTTTATCAAGACGATGAACGATACCGGCCCGGGGGATATTGACTAGATCGGCACTATGGTGCAACAGAGCGTTCAATAAGGTGCCGCTGGAGTTGCCCGAACCGGGGTGAACTACTAGTCCGGCGGGCTTGTTGATAACCAATAGAGTATCGTCCTCGTACACGATATCCAGATCAATGGCCTCAGCTTCCCATTCGCCTTGCTGCTCCAACTCGGCCTGCAACTCCAGTAACTCGCCGCCAAATAGCTTGTCACGGGTCTTGGCTGTTTCACCATTGACCAATAATTGGCCGCTTTTTATCCAAGACTGTAAGCGGGAGCGGGAAAAGCCGTCGAATAATTGCGCGGCTACCTGGTCTAAACGCTGGCCTGCTGAAGTTTCTGGCACCTCAGCCGTCTGATGGATCGTTTCTGTCATTCTGATGTCTACCTATGCAGCGCCAGATCAGCGATATAATAAAAGACCATTCCAACATTGGTAATGTTACGGCCTTATGTTTAAATAGCTGCCTTTAAAAGCTGGCGCAAAAGCACTAGTTTAAATGAGTTTGAACTTTTAAACACGAAACAAACACGTTTTTAATCAGAGTCCGCATTTCATGGGTTTACAGCATAGCCTTTCAACAGGCATAAAATTAATCATAAGCATCACCCTATTCTCCCTCTTGAGCGCCTGCTCCTTCTTCCAGACCGAGGATGAAGACGAGCAAAAGCCAAGTTATGACAACGAGAAGCAATTCTACGACGCCGCGCAAAAACAGCTCAACGTACGGCAGTGGGATAACGCCGTAAAGACTCTGCAGGCCTTGGAGGAGAACTTCCCCTTTGGTAAATATGCCGAACAAGCTCAACTGGAGCTTATTTATGCTTATTACAAAAGCTCCGAACACGAAGCCTCTTCAGCCGCAGCCGACCGTTTTATTCGATTGCACCCGCAACACCGAAATGTCGATTATGCCTATTATCTAAAGGGCTTATCCTCATTCAACGAAGGCAAGGGACTATTCGAACGTTTTTTACCCACCGACATTACCCGACGCGACCCCGGCAATGCGCGTGAGTCATTCGCATACTTCTCTCAGCTGCTGGCCCGCTTCCCCAAAAGTAACTACGCTGACGATGCCCGCAAGCGTATGGTTTACCTGCGTAACCTGCTAGCCCGCTACGAAATTCATGTCGCCAACTATTATTTCAAACGTGGTGCCTACGTTGCAGCAACCAACCGCGGCCGTTATGTGGTCGAGAACTTCCAAAAAACCCCGGCAGTACCCGACGGCCTAGCTGTAATGATCCAGGGTTATCATATTTTGGGCATGCAAGAACTGGTTGAAAAAAATCTAGGGGTATTGAAAAGCAACTACCCAAGCTACCCAGCATTGAGCGCCCAGGGTGAATTTAACTACCAGTACAGTGCCGATGCTGGCGATAAGTCTTGGTTAAGTACCGCCACCTTCGGCGTGCTCGACAAACAAGAGCCACCCGGCTTTGATAGCCGCGCGATTTACAATCCAGAGTATAAAGACAACGACGCCGCTAAGCGTGCCGCCGCCGAAACAGCTGGCGAGCGCTCTTGGACCAGCATCCTAAGCTTTGGTCTGTTCGATTAATTTTCCACCCCGCTTTAACGGCGGGGGTCGAGCCGCTGTTCGCGGGATTTGCGACTTTGACGCAAATCCCCAATCACCGCTTCCAAGGCACGATCAAATAACATACCTTCATCTAGTACCCTCAAAGCACCTCGCTCCAAGTCCTGCGCCAAGCTAGCCAGGTCCAGCTCTAGTAACTTTTTGCCCATGCGATCAACAAATATATAACGACCTATGCTGCTGACTATCGCAGCCAGGCGGCAGCGACGTTTACTACCTGACTCTGAAAACTCCAACCACGCGCCCGGCTTTAAGGCTTTAGCTTGTTTAACAAAATCAGCGTCAACCTTGATGCTTGCTGGCGCCTTAACTGCAGCAGGGTCAGCCTGAGCGCTCGCCAACCGGACTGATTTTGTTTGCTCAAAGGCGCTATCCAGGTCTTGAGCAACCCGTTCCTGAACGCTCTGCTTTAAGGGTTCTTGCGCCGGCTTTGTGTCCGCCGGTTCAGCTACAACACTGCGCTTACAGTCCGCCACCAAGCGATTAAACAAAGGTTTTAGCTGGTATTCATCATAGCCAACATCGGTCAACTGCTTGCGCATTGCGCCCAGTAACTGCCCCAATCTTTGCAGCTGCGCTTTTGGCTTGGCGCCCGCGTGCTCGCGCAGGCGCACCACAATGGCACAAACACTCTCAGCTAACTGTAGCTGCTGCTGCCAAACCAAGCTGGCCTGACCATGTTTTAACAAGACCATATGCAAACAGCGGGCCCAAGCCTGATGCATCAAATCCATCAAGCTTGACGGCGAGGGGTACTGCGCTAAAAGGTCATCTAAACTTTGGTGGGCCTGCTGCCTAGCTTGCTCAGATTTCGCCTCACCCTTGGCAGTATCTACGGTACGCTGAGCGATTAATTTAGCCCGACGCTGCTCCTTGCGAGTAAAATCCCGCAACTGCTGCAGCAGCAGCCCAAATAAACTAACATCTTGATCAAACTCATTAAGCACCCGCTGGACTATATCGTGCAGCAGCTCATACAGCGGGTCTTGTTGTTTTTTACCACGAAACCTTTCCGGCTCCTCCCAACTCAACGCAGCCTTGGCCATTTCATTTAGTAGCTGCCTAGCCGGATGACTGCCTGCGCCAAAAAAAGCCTCATCCACCAAGGCCACTTTAAGCAAAGGTATTTGCATCCGGCTAAGTAAACTGCGCATAGGCTCGGCCAGATCAGGATCATCCCAGATATATTCGAACAGCATATTTACCAGGTTGATCATCTTCTGATTCAACTGGGAAACCTGCCCATGCTGGCCGAATGTTGGCTGTAAATACGCTAATAAGCTCTGCCCCTGCAACTGCGGCTGCCCTATGCCCTGCTGCTGAACCTGATTCAATAGCAAGCTCAAATCAGCCTGCTCAAGTACAGGCTGATGGCTATTAAGTGATGCCTGACTAGCGGCATCGCCCTCCAACAGATCGGCACTTTGCAACAGCTGTTGCACTCCAGCCATCGCCCGTGCCGTCACCCCCACACCCAATTTTAACTGGCGCTGCTGGCGCTTTTCCTGTCGCAGCTGCTGGGATAAACCCGGCAAAACCCCAAGCTTGTCTAGACGTTGATTAATCGCCCGGGCAAGATCAGGTATAACGTTCAATACAGTTTTTTCAAATAATTTAAGTAGCATCAGCTTGGCTTTAATGGTCAGTGACAAGCCGGTAAGTTGCTGCGCCATTTGCTGGCACAGCGCTTTGGGGTGCAGAGCTATGTGTTGCAGCTGCAGCTCTTCAATTGGGCGCTGCAAAAGGCAGCAAAAGCGCCGTAATAACTGCTCCAGTACCTCCTGCTCCGAGGCCAAACAGCGGCTTACCATTGCGCTAACGGCTACTTCCTCTTCCAATACCTCGTCCTGCACCAGGGTGACGTCATCTAAAAACAACTCCTGCTCATAGATATTCGAAGCGGAGTCAGCCACGCTTACCACCTGAGGCAAGTCTTTAAAACTTTTGTGGGCATCCAGCAGCAATTGCTGAGTAATAGCGCCGCGCTCTAAACGCAGACTGCGCATAGCTTCAAAGAAACTACTTTGGGCGTGATTATTGGCATTGTTGCTAGCCTGCTCGAACAGCAGGTCATCAGCGTCGTTAAAGAATTGGCTCAGCAGCTTGAACAGCGCCTCAGTATAAAATTCACAGGAGTCAGATAGATACTGCGGTAAACCCTGCAAGTGCGGCAGCTGCGGCATAGTTAAAGCTATCGGTTTCTCGGTCGCAGCGGTATTAATGCCACCCGTACGCGATTTAGACCGGGACTGCAAATTTATAATATTACTGGGCTTTGTAACCATATCGGTGCCTGAGTTCGTAGCGCTGACGCCTAAATAATCCTTCCTGACGTCAAACTAATTAAATCCCCTTGCAGCTTAATCTCTTTTATTAAACTTTCACCCAAAGGGTAGTTTCTATTAATCCAATCTACCTATATGACCAGGCCAATGGCGAGAAATTCCAGATGAAAGGTATAAGAACACAAGGTACTTAGAACATTTTAGTATATATTAAAGGGCAAGCCCCCAGCCTGAATATAAGGCGAGCCAATTAATTGCCTTAGCCTTGTATTCAGGCTGAGGCTCAGATTGAGACCTCGATAGCAACTTGTTAAACTGCGCCGCTGTATAACAAGTGTAGACTCCTATGAGCGATTTACGTCCAATTATTAAAGCCAACGTCCTTGCCGCCCTGACCGAAGATATTGGCGAGGGCGACATTACCGCGGCCCTAATTCCCGCCGACGCGCAGGCCCGCGCCAACGTCATTACCCGCGAGGCCTGTACTGTCTGTGGTACCGCCTGGGTAGACGAAGTTTTTGCCCAAGTAGACCCCGCCGTTAAAATTGACTGGCAGGTTGAAGACGGCCAGCAAGTCGCTGCCGATACCCTGCTTTACACCCTTGCGGGCAATGCCCGCAGCTTATTAACCGGCGAACGTGCGGCTTTAAATTTTTTACAGCTGCTTTCCGGTACCGCCAGCCGCTGTCGTGAGTTTACAGAATTGGTAACCGGCACCGACGTCAGGCTATTGGATACCCGCAAAACCATTCCAGGTCTACGCCGCGCGCAGAAATACGCAGTGACCCAAGGCAGCTGTTACAACCACCGGATTGGTCTGTACGACGCCTATCTAATCAAAGAGAACCATATCGCTGCCTGCGGCGGAATCGAGCAAGCCATACAACAGGCCAAGCACAATGCCCCTGGCAAACCGGTAGAGGTGGAAGTAGAGAGTATCGAGGAGTTGCGCCAAGCCCTAGAGGCCGAGGCTGACATTGTCATGCTGGATAATTTCAGCAATGACCTGCACCGCCAAGCGGTTGCTCTAAATAAAACCTTGGGCAGCAAAGCCAAGTTAGAAGCATCGGGCAATGTAAATAAAAACACCATCCGCGCCATTGCTGAAACCGGCGTTGACTATATTTCGATCGGCGCCTTGACCAAAGATTGCAAAGCGGTGGATTTGTCGATGCGTTTTACTATGTGATACGGATAGGCCAACATATAAAAAACAGCCCACTAAGCTCAAGTGGGCTGTCTTAAACAATATACACAGGGGAAGATCGTAAAAACCTAGGGCGGACGCCTTAGGTCTTAAAAGGGATTAAGAACCCAACATCCCTTGAACCATTGAGATCATCACTCCGGCTGCCACAGCGGAACCGATAACACCGGCGACATTGGGGCCCATTGCATGCATTAACAGGAAGTTCTGGGGGTTGTATTCCAGCCCAACCTTGTTTGATACTCGGGCCGCCATAGGTACAGCGGAAACACCAGCCGAGCCAATCAACGGATTGATCTTTTGCTTGCTGAACTTATTCATCAGCTTGGCCATCAACACACCCATTGCGGTGCCAATAGCAAACGCCACGATACCTAAGGCTAAGATGCCCATAGTCTTGGGGTCTAGAAACTTATCGGCGGCCAACTTTGAGCCGACAGACAAACCCAAAAAGATGGTAGTAATATTAATCAAGGCGTTTTGCGCGGTATCACTTAAACGATCAACAACACCGGACTCCTTCATCAAGTTACCAAAGCAGAACATCCCCAGCAAAGGCGCCGCAGACGGCAGCAGCAAAGCAACCAATACCAACAAAATAATGGGGAAGGCTATCTTTTCGCGGATTGATACAACTCGTAGCTGAGTCATTACAATTTTACGCTCTTCCTCATTGGTCAAGGCGCGCATAATTGGTGGCTGGATCATAGGCACCAAGGCCATATAGGAATAAGCCGCTACCGCAATGGCCCCTAACAGCTCTGGAGACAGAATGCTGGCCACATAAATTGCCGTGGGGCCATCGGCACCGCCAATGATACCAATCGCCGCGGCATCGGCAATGGAGAAGTCCATAATGCCTAGAGTCGACATACCAACTGCACCCAGCACGGTAGCAAAAATACCAAACTGCGCTGCGGCGCCTAGAAACAAGGTCCGCGGATTGGCCAACAACGGGCCAAAGTCGGTCATGGCGCCCACGCCCATAAAGATAACCAGAGGCGCAACACCCGAGGCAATGGCGACGGAGTAGAAGGTATACAACATACCATTAACAAAGCCAGCGTCATTGGCGACTTGAACCGCAGCCAAATGGTGACCCGCATCCGCTCCAGCATAAGCCGCCTTAAGCTCTTTCGCCGTGTCCCAACTTTCCAACCCTAAAGCTTGCCCCAAAGCGCTAAGAACCGACACATCGCCAGATGCAATAGCCGATTCTACCGCCGACAAAGCCAAATCCGCACCGGGAATATTGGCCGCAATACCACCAAAGCCAATGGGTAATAGCAACAGCGGCTCGAAGCCTTTATTGATGGCTAAAAATAACAGCAACAAACAGACTAGTATCATGGCCAGCTGACCCGGCGCCATTTGATAAAGACCGGAGTCCTGCCAAAGTCCAATTAGATTATTCATTTGATTAACCCCCAGGCTTAAGCAATGGTCAGCAAGTTATCGCCAACGGTAACAGCGTCACCCTCTTTGACACTAATGCTACCCACAACGCCAGCTTTAGGCGCACTGACTTCGGTTTCCATCTTCATGGCTTCCAAGATAATAATGGTGTCACCCTCGCTAACCTGCTGGCCAGGCTGCACCATAACCTTAAAAATATTACCAGCCAAAGGGGCGGGAACCGGATCACCACCGGAAGGGGCGGCGCCCGTAGGCCCAGCAGCAACACCACCAATCGGTGCAATGCCGGTCAAATCACCGCCATCGCCCACGGTTACAGTGTAGCTCTGACCCTCAACGGTTACGGTATAAACCTCCTCACCGGCGTCATTGGTAACCGCAGAGCTTTCTTTGCCCGTTGGCACGGGCTCAAAGGCCGAGGCATCACCGCGATGCTCTAAGAATTTCAATCCAATCTGGGGGAACAATGCATAGGTTAAAACATCGTCTATCTCTTTGTCGCCAACGGCCAGCTTAATGCCTTTCTCAGTCGCTAATTCACGTAATTCAGTGGTGAGTTTGTCCAGCTCCGGCGCCAATAAGTCAGCCGGACGGCAAGTAATGGCTTCTTTACCATCCAGAACTCGCGCTTGCAGCTCTTTATTGTATGGAGCTGGCGCGGCTCCGTATTCACCTTTCAATACGCCCTGAGTTTCTTTGGTAATAGACTTGTAGCGCTCACCTGTTAGAACGTTGAGTACCGCCTGGGTGCCAACGATTTGAGAGGTTGGTGTTACCAGCGGAATAAAGCCAAGATCCTCTCGAACCCGAGGAATTTCTGCCAATACTTCATCAAACCTATCTTCCGCACCCTGATCTCGTAGCTGGCTTTCCATATTGGTCAGCATGCCACCGGGAACTTGAGCGATAAGAATACGGCCATCGATACCGCGTAGCGAACCTTCAAACTTAGCGTATTTTTTCCGCACGTCGCGGAAATAAGCAGCGATTTCTTCCAGTCGATCTAAATCCAAACCGGTATCTCTCTCAGTACCCTGCAAGATAGCCACCACAGATTCAGTTGGGCTGTGGCCGTAGGTCATCGACATGGAAGAAATGGCGGTATCAATATTGTCGATACCGGCCTCGACACACTTTAATGCCGTTGCGGTCGACAAGCCGGTGGTCGCATGGCACTGCATATGAATAGGGATATCACAAGCTGCCTTAAGCTTAGTCACCAGTTCGAAGCCGTCATAGGGACGCAACAGTCCTGCCATATCTTTAATGGCAATAGAATCGGCGCCCATATCTTCAATGCGCTTGCCCTGCTCTACCCACATATCAATATTGTGGACCGAGCTCAAGGTGTAAGAAATAGTACCCTGGGCGTGCTTGTCCTGCTTTTTAACGGCTTTCAAAGCCTGTTCGATATTGCGCATATCGTTCATAGCATCAAACACACGGAATACATCAACACCGTTAACCGCACAGCGCTCTACAAACTTATCGACGACATCGTCGGCATAATGGCGGTAACCCAAAATATTTTGGCCGCGAAACAGCATTTGCATCGGCGTATTGGGCATGGCTTTTTTCAATTCGCGGATACGATCCCAAGGATCTTCACCCAAATAGCGAATGCAGGAATCAAACGTAGCGCCGCCCCAGGTTTCTAGGGACCAAAAGCCAATTTGATCCAGCTTTTCAGTAATGGGCAGCATATCGTCAATGCGCATACGGGTGGCAAATAGCGACTGGTGTGCATCGCGCAGCACCACATCAGTAATACCTAAAGGTTTTTTAGCTTGCTTATCGGTCATGGTCTTGCCTTCTTATTTATTCCGGTGTTGCTCAATCGCAGCTTGAATAATAGCGATCAACTTAGGATCGTTAACTCCAGCGGGAGGAAAATTTACAGGAGTAGGTCCAGGCTCGATCGTTTCGGGCAAGAACTTTTGAATAAATCCAGACATAACGATAACCGCTATGACCAGTAGGCTTAGGAACACAAAAACGGTTCCCATTCCAAAAAGCATCAGGTCGATACCCTGTTGCATTAGGCTTGCTGGCATGGTGTGTCTCTCCTCACGAAAATACTTCGTTTGGGTTTTGGCCTCTTTGGACCTTTTTATTTACCCACTGATTTTGTTGAAATCGTGGCTTGTAACAGGCTGAGCGGGTAGCCCTGGCACTGTGTTATTGCCTCAGCCAAAGACCAAGCGATTGGTTTCGCATAGGACTGGCGAGCTGGCAGAATGTATATCGAAGTCGCAAGGTAAGCAAATTTTTATTATTACTACAAAATTTCGCCCGAAAAATACCAATAACAACTTAATTATCAATGACTTAAGAGATATTAGTTGCTTGGAAAACCAATTATGTAGTAAAAAATAAAATTCAAACTACACACTAGCTACCTATCGTCATAATCACGACTTGCAGCCGCCTACCATCCTGCTAAGATTGCCGCCTTTTTGAACAGAGCCAAAACTGCCAATAATGCGAATATACTCAGCCCCCATGGAGGGTGTACTGGATTTTCATCTACGCCAAATACTCAGCAGCATAGGTGGTATTGATGGCTGCGTCACCGAATTTGTCCGGATAAATGATGCCGTACTGCCCCGTCGAGTCTTCAGCCGAACCTGTGGTGAGCTACACCATGGGTTTAAAACCGCACATGGCACCCCGGTTACCATTCAGCTGCTCGGCAGCAACGCCGACTCACTGGCCGCTAATGCCGCCAGGCTAGCGCAACATGGCGCCAAGCGTATCGATCTGAATTTTGGCTGCCCGGCCAAAACCGTCAACAAGAATCGCGGCGGGGCAATATTACTGGATGAACCGGAAACGATCTTTCGCATTATCCGTAAAACCAGCGAGCAATTACCCGCTGATTGCCTACTGAGTGCTAAAATTCGGCTGGGCTACAATGATCGCAGTCGCGGCATGGAGAATGCTCTCGCCATTGAAGCGGCAGGCGCCCAACAGCTTACCATTCACGCCCGCTCCAAGGCCGACGCTTACAAGCCTCCGGCGTATTGGGAGATGATTGCCCCTATCCAGCAGGCGTTAACGATACCGGTGATTGCCAACGGCGAAATATGGACCGCTGCGGATGCCCAGCGCTGCCAAGACATCAGCGGCTGCCAAGATATCATGCTAGGACGCGGAATTTTGGCCCGTCCCGATTTAGCTCTACAAATAAAAAAAGGCGAGCAACATCAAGCCTGGAACTGGTCACAATGCCTAGCTCTGCTTAAGACCTATTTTGAAATCACCAGCCCTCTTTATCCAGAAAAATTTTCTGGCAATCGAATAAAACAATGGCTGGTGTATTTACAACGGACATTTCCGGAAGCTGGGCAGTTTTTCCAATCGATACGGCGCTTAAAAAGTAAAGTTGACATCATGACGCAGCTAGAACTAGCGCAACGACATTTCGACCAAATAGCTAAAAAGGCAGTTTAAAATGAAGACGGGGCCGGGCCAGCAACTGCAGCATCACCAAGCTATTAAACGACAGCGGCAAACTAGCCTGCCCCTGAGCTTGTTGATTCACGACATTGAGTCTCCTGCCAATGTCGGCGGCCTTTTCCGCTTGGCTGACGCCCTGGGCATCGAACACTTATACCTGAGCGGCAGCACGCCTGCCCCACCGAATCACAAACTGCGTAAAGCCGCCCGCAATTGCGATCAGTGGCAGAGCTATAGCCAGCACGATGATATCGAGCAGTTGGTGCTGCAACTGCAGCAACAAGAGATACAATTACTGGCGCTAGAAATTACCGAAAACAGCCTAAGTTTAGACGATTTCTATCCGCAACTAAGCCGCAAAAAAAATTGCCGCCAACATTACTGCCTGGTGCCGGGCAGTGAAAGCACTGGGGTATGCGATTTTTTATTACAGCTATGTGACACGGCTATCCACATACCCATGTACGGAAAAAACAGCTCCATGAACGTGGTCAGCGCCAGCAGCATTTGCTGCTACCAAATTTGCCGCGCATTACAACAACAAGTAATTACCGAAACCCCCTAACCGACGGCATCCGCTATTTCTTCACGGGAAATAGCTACCGAGCCATTATCCGACAAACCCTGCACAACTTGATTAATTTCAAAAAAAAGATCACCCACGCCACGTTTCAATTGGCGCAATATATTATCTCGATGAATGAGAAAAGGGGAGCGCCAACCGTGGTAATCGACTGGCTCACCGACCAATTCAAAATAGAATCCATAACGCCTCAACATCCGCGCCAGCTTAGGTTCAATTAAGGCAAAGGCGTATTCGGCCTCCGAGGCCAATATCATCGAAGCGATGGCAACAAAAAGGCTGACCGGAATAATCGGCACACCACAGCTTTCCGTTAAATCCGCATTTTCCGGCAACGACGGATCGCGCTTGGCGGGGTTACGAAAATCACCCAGCACGGCCAAGCGAGAAATCTCTAAAATTTGCCCAGGTAAAAACATGTCCGGATCAAAACTGCTGCGATCTATAGCGCCTGCACATAAGGTTTCATAGGGCAACATGGATTCCGGGCGGACCGGGTCGACACCTATCAACCTAGCGCTGGCAACAGCGCGGTTAGTGGGCTTATGAATTAAAATGCAATGCTCAGATTGAGCATCATACTCATCGGATTCAAGCTTGGTCTGGATGCCGTGGCTGCCAAAATAGCCCAACTCCTCACAAAAAACCTGATACCGAACATTAAAACTTTGTTCCAACAATTTTTTATTGGTCACAGGCACAATGGAAAAATATTTCTTAAAGTATTCTACAGGTGTCATACCTCATCCCTAAAAGTTATTGATTAACTGCCCAGCACCCTGCAAACTATTCCTTATAAGTTGACAGGAAAAACTTTACCCAAACTGAGTCTCAAAAAAGACCAGATCCAACCACAATCCGTTATCGGGAAGGCATAATGAACAAAAACAAAGGCTATGTAAACAATGATTATTTATTAAAAGCAGGCCAAGTTTTCACCCCAATTAAACTTAAAAGTTACCAGAATCTAGGGGAGCTGGCCGGTAAAAAAGTCTTAGATATTGGCTGCGGCCCGGGCCTAGACACTAATAACATTGCCCGTTTAAATCCCGACGTCGGCAAAGTACACGGCATTGACTTCGACCAAGACATGATCACCAATGCAAATATCAGCGCCAAGGAAAACAATCTCGACGACAAGGTGTTCCACCAACAGGGCAGCGCCTACAAATTGCCCTATGAGGCCAATCAATTTGACGCAATTCGCGCTGAGCGCTTGTTCATGCATTTAGAAAATCCTCTCGAGGCTCTGGCTGAAATTAAACGTGTAGCCAAACCCAATGCCAAGCTAGTGATCGTAGAAACCGACTGGGGCAGCATGTCATCACATACCGGCGACGACCCAATGGAGCGCAAGCTGACCCAGCACTTTATCGAAAATTTTTTCAACAATGGCTTCTCCGCTCGAGCTTTGAGCGCCCAACTACGACAGCAGAATATTGAATTAATAGATATCGACAACGATTATTTGCATACCGACGAACTGCCGCTATGGAACCTATTTACCCAGGCGGAACGCATGGTTGAAATCGCCGTCAAGCAGCACTGTATTAGCGAGGCCGAAGCACTAAAGTGGCAAGAAACCATCACCAGCACCGCGGCGGAGAATAATTTTTATGGTAGCGTCAACATTTTAACCTTTACCGCCAGCCTCTGAACCCATTGCAATAAAAACCCAAATAGCGTCGGCAGGCTTACGCCTCTGGCGCCCATTTCATCACAGAGACGCCCAGTACAGCACCAAGATTAGGCAATTAAAAAATCCTTAGATTTAGCGCCCTAAATTCGACATTAACACTATACTTTACTATTGAAGCTGGCATTATTGCCGTGCTAGTTGTTGCGCTATAGCAATGTGGTCCTACAGGGAACTTCGTTATATAAGCAAGCGGCAATAAGCGCCTGGACCGATAGATGTTGAAGTCACTGCCTGCCACCATTGACAGCAGCAATGAGTGCTTACTCAATAAAAGTGATCATTTTATCTAACCATGCGTCAGCACCGACAACGTCTGCTCTTAGGCTAAGCCAGGGCAACGAATGGATATGTCAAATTAACCAATTGGAATCGTTCTATCTAGGGTAGTAAAGGATTGTTATCCAATTCTCGGGATATCTATTAAATGCGCCATGATTTCATGAGCCTAAAATGGCAAGTTGCCATCAGTGTCAGTTTAATTTTAATTTGTGGCTTTGGTATCATCACCTCTCTCGGCCATTCCAATTTACAACAAACCTATATCAACGAACGCGGCCGTGTTTACGAAGACCGTCAGCGCTCGGTAAATACTGCCCTTAAATCTATTCAGCTACAGCTCACCCGTATAGCCAGCCACTTACAAGGTTTGGCCTCCCAAAACACGGACAGCGACATTGTTAAGAGCAAGCTTTCCCAGGTAATCCATACTAACTGGGACCAGCTCAGCTTTGACTGGGGAGTTGACTCGCTGATGCTCTACGGCCCGGAAGGTGAAGTTTGGCAGGCTATGGGCAAGCCCATTATTCAGAATTTGGTCAGCCAACAATGGCTGGACGATGCCCATCGCTCGGAAGCCCCCCTGGACAAGGTTCTTTGTCGGCGCTCCTGCTGGCAGTTTGTTGCAGTACCGGTATTGGTCAATGCCAACCAAAACGGAGTCATGATTTTAGTAAGCTCACTGGAAGATGCGGTCATTGAATTCCAAAATTCCACTGCCGCAGACGTTGGAATTTTGGTCCCACAAAACAATCAAACTATTAAATCAAACTCCGAACAGCGCCGGCTCAAAGCCTGGCAACGAGATATCGTCGCCCTGACCAACGCCCCTAAAAATCTTTTCGCCCTGCAATCTATTGCCGAGCAAATTCCGCTAGAATTTTTAAAGTCCCAACGTTTGCAAACCAGCATCGGCAAGCGCCAGTTAGAAGTTAGTTTAATCCCACTGGCCGGGCTTGATGCCAGCCACGGTGCATCCTTGATTATTCTGGAAGATGTGGCTAGCGACCTAGCCGGTCTGGATCGGGCCTTATCGCTGTTTTTACTGACTGCTTTTGGCATTTTGGTACTGGCCGAAGTTGCATTAATTTGGCTGCTTAGCTCGCCGATGGCGCAATTAAAGCAGGTGGCCGAAATATTGCCCAAATTAGCCCTGGGAAACAAAGATCGTAATCTCGTCGAGCTCGGCACCCCGGTTGGAGCGCGTCGCCTGCGCAATGAAACCCACGAACTGCAAGATGCAGCCCGGGTACTGGCCAGCAAACTTAATGATCTTGATACCCAGGTGAAAATTCGAACTCGGGGCTTGAAAGTTCGCAGCCGCGAGCTGCTGGCGGAAAAGAACTTTGTCACCACCCTACTCAACAGTATTCATGCCGTTATTCTCACTCAAGACAAACAAGGCAATATCCAACTAATCAACCAAGAGGGTAAAAACCTACTCGGCATTGATGAAGGCAGCCTCGCAGAGCTAAATTACCTGAATTATTTGCAACTTGATGATCACCGCCGCATTCATCAAGCCATGCAGGATATTTACCACCACAAAATCACTCAGTTTCGCCATGAGTGCGACGTAGTCTGCAATCAGGGTAACCTGTTGCATATGGAGTGGCACCACAGCCTAATTGCCGGAGACAATAACAGTTCCGCCAAAATCCTTTCCGTTGGTTTGGATCTAACCGCCCGCAAAGCCGCCGAAAACGACCTCGCCTGGATGGCAGACCATGATTCCTTAACCGAGTTATTTAATCGGCGCCGCTTTCAAAAAGAATTCGAACATATCCTCAAGCGCTCTCGTCGTAATCAGCGCCCTGGCGCCCTAATTTTTTTCGACATCGACCAGTTTAAATTGATCAATGATACCTCTGGCCACCCGGCTGGCGACCGCCTACTCTGCGAGGTTGCCAACCGGCTGAGCAACGGACTGCGTGATGTCGACGTTGTCGCTCGCCTAGGCGGCGACGAATTCGCTGTCCTCGTTGAGGAAATGAGCTTTGAAGACACTATTACCTTAACTCAAAAAATCTGTAAACTTATTGGCGACATTGAAGTTGATCTTGATGAAAGCAGCCATAAAATCACGGTTAGTCTTGGCATCGCTTTATTTCCCGAGCATGGCGATACGGTTGACGAACTATTAACCAATGTCGACCTGGCCATGTATAAGGCCAAAGCCAAGGCTAATGGCCGCAGCAACTGGCATGTATATTCTGCCGATACACTCGATAAATACGAAATGCGTAATCGTATGGATTGGAAAGCAAAAATACAGAAGTCGCTAGAGCTAAATCGATTTATTTTGTACTACCAACCAATACTGGACATAAAGGCCAATACCATTTCTCACTATGAAGCATTGGTCAGAATGCAAGATGAAGACGGCGGAATTATTGCACCGGCCAATTTTATACATGTCGCTGAAAAAACAGGTCAAATACTACAAATAGATCGCTTTGTGGTAAAACAAGCCATGCGTGATCTCAGCAAGTTTACCCAACAGGGTCATGATATCAGTATTTCTGTCAACGTTTCCGCCAAGGCCTTATCCAATTCCGAGTTCACCAGCAATTTGGCCAAAACTGCCAAAGAAATTGACATAGACAAGTCAAAACTTATTTTTGAGCTTACCGAAACATCGGCGGTTGACGACATAGAAACCACCGCCGAGATTATCGCCATTTCCAGAGAACTTGGTTATAAATTTTCAATCGACGATTTCGGTATTGGTTATTCCTCCTGGTTTTACTTACGCAAATTACCCGTCGATTTTGTCAAAATTGACGGCTCCTTTGTGCGCAATCTCGGCAGCAAGAAAGAAGACGGCTTATTTGTTAAGGCGATCAACGACGTCGCCCAAGGCCTAGGTAAAAAAACCATTGCCGAGTTTGTCGAAACGAAAGAATCGCTGCAGCAGCTGAAAGAACTAGGAATTGATTTTGCCCAGGGTTATTATATAGGCAAGCCTCAAGCCGACATATTAATTAATAGCTTAAACGGCAGTGATAGTAAATCCGCCCTCCCATTGGAAAAACTTAAACTAGTATGATGCGCTCTCTAAATCTTGGGTTTAAGAATTTGGCCCTGAGTCTATTTGCATTATTGCTAATATTCCCAAGCTGGCCAGCACACTCCCAATCGAGTGCCCAGCCCTCTGCGCAAATTACTATCATTGCCCACCCTGAGGTTGATCACGGCGCAATTAACATCTCCAAATTGAAGTCCATTTTTTCCATGCGCTACCGGCAGTGGCCTAGCGGGAACACCATCAAGGTTTATGTTCTAAAAGACAATAATCCGACACATATTCTATTTACTAAAAAAATTCTCCAAACCTATCCCTATAATCTTCGCAGAATATGGGATAGGAGGGTGTATTCAGGAACGGGAACTGCTCCTATAGTTTTAAACAGCCCAGCAGAAATGCTTCTGGCCGTGGCTAATAACAAAAATTCTATAGGGTACTTGCCAGAGTCTCAGATCAACGACAGGGTAAAGGTTTTAAATTTGCGATGAGATTGAAGATAGCAAAAAACATAGGCATGGTATTGCCACTGCTGAGCGCAATGGCAATCGCCGAGCCTCAGACTCAATCCGAACAACTGCTCAAATCCATTGAGTTTCATGGTTTTGCCTCGCAAAGCATGATTCATACGGATCACAATAGTTATTTTGGTGATTCTCAAGACACAAGCTTTGAATTTCGAGAGCTGGGCCTGAATGCCCAGTGGCAAGCCAGTTCAAACCTACGCATTGCGCTGCAGCTGGTATCACGTGACGCCGGGGCAACTGACGACAGCGAAATCCGAGTAGATTATGGTTTTGCCGACTACCACATTAACATCAACCCAAAACTCACCGCCGGCCTACGCCTCGGCAGAGTGATCAACCCCTACGGTTTATATAACGATACCCGTGATGTGGCGGCCACTCGGCCGAGCATTTTATTACCGCAATCAATCTATTTTGATGTTAACCGAAATCTGGCTTTATCTTCAGACGGCGGGCTATTTTATTTTAATACCGTCAGCAACATCGGTGATTTTAATTTTGAGGTGGTTCAAGCCAAACCCCGTAGCCGCGACCCGGACTTAGAGCCAGCACTGTTCGGCTCCCAACTGCCTGGCAAACTAGAAGGTGATGACAGCTGGCTGGCGCGCTTAAGTTACGAGTACGACCTGGGTCGTATTCGTCTTGGCATCAATGCCGCCAACATTAAACTGGATTACGTCCCTGGCAACACCGACCCGGTAGCGGGCGCTGGGGTTGGCTTTAAACCTATCATTTTCTCAGCCCAGTACAACGCTGAAAACTGGAGCCTAACCTCGGAGTATGTGCGCCGCACCGTAAGCCAGCAGATTGATTTAGTGTCACCGCTGACCTCTATCCAAGGAAAAAACACCGGCCGAGGTTATTTTGTCCAGTATAATCGGCGCATTAAAAGCAACTGGCAGGCCTTTATTCGTTACGACGAATTAATTTGGGACAACAAGGACAAAAAAGGAATTCGTTTTGCCCAGCAAACCGGGCGCCCGGCCCACAGCCGCTTCGCCAAAGACTGGACTTTAGGCTTGCGCTGGGACATGAATCAAAACTTGAGTTTTAACGCTGAATGGCACCGTATCGATGGTACCGGCTGGTTATCCGCGCTAGAAAACACCCCACTAAACTCTACTCGTCAAAAATGGAACTTGCTTGCCCTGTCCGCTTCCATTCGCTTTTAATGATTATCTAACAGCCTGGCATCTGACCTCGCCAGGCTGTATCAGAACCAAAAACTATTAGATTGCAAGCCCTGCCGCCCCAGAGTTGCGCCGACCTGGCCCTGGGTAATTACCCGGTGATGAATCGCAATCCAGCGAAGCTTGGCTTTTATACGATGTAAAGACAGTCCCACAAGTAAAAATCCTAATGCTAAAATGACGAAATGGACGCCATTATAGCAAATGTGCGCGAGGGTATAATGTCCAAATCAGCGCTATTGATGCAAATCAGTATAGCCTGTGCCGATATTGGTCATACTCCAGATAGAGATCCAGCGGTGACAGCCGGACAACAATATCTAGCCAGGTAAAATAATGACCCAAATTAGTTGGAACCGCGACATGATTCGCCGCCATGACCTCGCCGGCCCACGCTATACCTCATATCCAACGGCACCGCAGTTTCGCCAAGGCTTTAGCGGCGCAGAGTTTGAAGCAGCTATAGCTCGCAGCAATCAATCCATGCGCCCCTTATCGCTGTATTTCCACATTCCTTTTTGTGACACTATTTGCTACTACTGTGGCTGCAATAAAATTGTCACCGCCAATAAAAAGCGGGCCCAACCTTATCTGAATACCCTGCACCAGGAAATAAGCAAGGTGTCCGCACTGGTCGACCGAGATCGTCCGGTAACGCAACTGCACTGGGGCGGTGGTACTCCAACTTATATCAGCGACCAACAAAAATCTGAGCTGATGCAGCAAACCGCCAAGCACTTCACTTTAATTGAGGGCGGGGAATACTCGATTGAGCTGCACCCGGGAAATACTGAAGTTAGAACTATCGATAGTCTGCGTAAATTAGGTTTTAATCGCCTAAGCATGGGGGTACAAGACTTTGACCCCGGAGTACAAACAGCCGTTAACCGATTTAATAGCCCGCGCGAGGTAAAAGACTTAGTCGACCGGGCCCGCCTATTGGATTTTGACTCGATTAGCTTCGATTTGATTTACGGCCTGCCCCTGCAAACCCTGGCAACCATAGCCGCCACCCTAGACCAGGTCATCGCCATAGACCCCGACCGGATATCATTATTCAACTACGCCCATCTGCCCCATTTATTTAAAAGCCAAAAACAAATGGACGCCGCAACTCTGCCCGCAGCCGAAACCAAATTGGCCATGCTAGAACTAGCCATCACTCGCTTGCAGCAGGCCGGATATGTCTATATTGGCATGGACCATTTTGCCAAGCCCGATGACGAGCTGTGCAAAGCCCAGGATAGCGGCAGTTTACAGCGCAACTTCCAAGGTTATGCCACCCATGGCGATTGCGATATGTTTTCCTTTGGGGTGTCATCCATTAGCTGTATCGATAATATCTATGTCCAAAACCACAAGCAGATCCCATCTTATACCGAGGCTTTGCAGTCCGGCCAATGGGCCTTTAACAAAGGTATGCACCTAAGCCAGGACGACATTCTACGGCAGCATATTATCAACCGCCTGATCTGCCAATTTAAACTAGACTTTGCCCATATCGAACAACGATTTTCAATTAACTTTAACCGCTACTTCGACCAAGAGCTGCGGCAGCTGCAAACCCTGTATCAAGATGGTTTATTAAGCCGCCTCGATACCGATGGCGTGGAAGTAAGCCAAGCAGGGCGTTTACTCATCCGTCGTATCTGTATGGAATTTGATGCTTATCTACCGGGACATCATCAATCTGGCTTAATTGCCACAGAATCTACCGCCTCAGCCCCTCGCTATTCCAAAATTATTTAGTACACTGGAGCACAGTTTAAGTATTTAGGAAATATAGTGCATGCCCCAGTCTAAACTTAGCCACCTCAACCAGCGGGGCGAGGCCCATATGGTCGATGTCAGCGATAAAGACAGCAGTACCCGTATCGCCACAGCGCAAGCTCATATCAGTATCACCGCAGATACTTTGGCCTTAATTGCCGATGATAAAATGCCCAAGGGCGACGTCTTTGCCACCGCCCGCATCGCCGGCATACAAGCGGCCAAAAAATGCTCAGACCTTATCCCACTTTGCCACCCGCTGGCCTTGAGCAAGGTCAGCATTGATATCGATCCACAGCCAGAAAATAACACGGTATTGATTACCGCCACCTGCAAACTCAAGGGCCTTACCGGGGTAGAAATGGAAGCCCTGTGTGCAGCTTCGGTAACCGCCCTAACCCTGTACGATATGTGCAAAGCGGTCGACAAAAGCATGATCATCGGCGACATTAAATTGCTGCAGAAAACTGGCGGAAAATCTGGCGACTGGGTTCACCCTGATAGCGCCCAAACAAGTATTAAGACATAGAATCATGATTACAATATTGTATTTTGCCCGCTTAAGAGAGCAGCTGGGACTCGAGCGCGAGCAATTCGAACTAGGCCAAGCAACCACGGTTGCTGCAATAAAATCCGAGCTATGCCAACGCGGCGATTTATGGCAGCAGAGCTTAACCGCAGATAACATTTTGGTCGCCATCAATCAGCAGCTAAGCCAAAATGAAGATCAGGTCCAAGCCGGTGATGAGCTGGCATTTTTTCCCCCCGTTACCGGCGGCTAAGATGACTGTAGAAATTCAAATACAGCAGCAAGACTTTGACTATGCTCACGAATACCAGCTCCTGCGAGGCGATAGTCCGGATGCCGGTGCGATTGTTTGTTTCAGTGGCCTAGTACGAGACTTAAACCTGGGCAGCCAAGTTGAAAAATTGGTGTTAGAGCACTACCCCGGAATGACTGAATCGGTATTACAGAATTTGCTCGAACAAGCCCGCCAACGCTGGGATATCAAGCGCGCCAAAATCATCCATCGAGTTGGTGAATTAACCCTCGGTGAGCAAATAGTGTTTGTGGGCATTGCCAGCGCCCACCGCAAAGACGCCTTTGCCGCCTGCCAGTTTTTAATGGATTTATTAAAGACCCAGGCCCCCTTTTGGAAAAAAGAAGTTAGTGATCAAGGTCAAACTTGGCTAGATCAACGCGAATCCGACCTAGACCAAGAAGACGCTTGGGAAAAATAAAACTCCAGGGCTAAGCCAGATTTGAGCCTAGACACTCAAAGCCCACGCCCAGGAGGTAAAAATAAGCGGTAATAATCAGGGCCACCAGCGTGGCTTATATTGCTGCCGGTCGCACGCAGCTCAGTGTTAGCGGCGGCTGCGGAACTCGCTAGGTCGCTCAAACAGTCCTCGCCTAAAAACGCCGCCAACACTGAGCCGCTAAAAACGCGCCCTGATTGGCTGCAATACAAACCACCCTGTCGGCCCTAATATTGTGGGTGCTTATAGAATGGTTAAAAATTTAGAGTCTGCCGCGATGCAGGCTTAGATCTGGGGTTTTGTTTTCCAGACTCTAGGAGACAGGAGTCGACGTGAAGCCTCCAGGGATTGGATTCACGGCGTGTCTGGAAAATAAAACGCCAGAGCTAAGCCGGAAAAGAATCCAAACGTTCAAGCTAGGTGATAATGCTTCGGGTCGCCAGG
>Ga0209292_1000179_pt1 | contig 90032 bp, 69 predicted proteins | sample GOMGulsemesocosm_2_FD_184634 | JGI IMG/M metagenome (GOLD analysis project Ga0209292, IMG submission 184634) | Methane-oxidizing microbial communities from mesocosms in the Gulf of Mexico - GOM9C Gulf of Mexico (SPAdes) (version 2) | ecosystem: Environmental > Aquatic > Marine > Cold seeps... | reverse complement strand
GTATTTAGGAACAAATCTAAATACGCTATAAGCACCAATAATGATAACGAATAAGGTAATCGCAATTAAAATTTGCTCACTTTGCTTTAATTTTGCTAATTTGTTCATAGTTGTGGCTCTCTGTTTAGTAAAGAGTCAGCGCTAACTAACTTAACGATGCGCAATGTCACGACGAATCCATCTAAATTTAACGGGCCTGCTCGGCCAACCACATTACTGTTTAGCACTTTAAGGTCCCATGGGTGTGATGCTTTTTCTAATGTTTGAATAAACTGCTGAGCGCTTGTTTCAGTTAATGCCCAAGCTTGCAGGTTAAAACTGTCAACCTCTACCTGCTTATTTTTGTTAAGTTTAGTGCTAACAGGCAGAAAAGCTGAACGTCTAACCTGTTCATCAATAGAGTTAATGATGATATTTTCACTGACGGACTCTTGCAAAATACCTAAGATTATTTGCACCAAAGCAGCGCGTTCTGGTAGTTCTTCACCAAAAAATATAAAGCGTTGTTGCTCACGTTGTTTATCTGATTTTCGAACTTTTAACTCTTTTTTACGTTCGGTAACTTGTTTAATATCGCCATTTATACGCTTCATTACCGTGTCGATAATTTGCCATCTTTCGTCTATTTCACTTTTATGCGCTTCAACAATGCTACTGCGTATGAATAAGCTTGCTTCGGCAAGTAAAATCAAAATAGTAATCGTACCCAGTAAAATGGCAGCTCGCACATTTGGGCGTTGTAATAAATCTGGCAATGGGCCGCCCATGCGGATATTACTAACCCAGTTACTTTTACCCATATTTAAATAATGTAAGCCAGCACCAACCATGCCCGGGCTAGACTTTTCAGTAATTGAATTATTATCAATCGCAGTAATGTCTTGGTCTACGCTTATTGCTAACTCTTTATGGGTAGTGTCATCGTTTTTAGACCAGTTTGATAAACTAAGCTGACTATCGTTAGCAGCATTTAAGGTATGAAAACCTTCTAAACAGCGTTCAAATGGGCTTTTTGATGAGTCTAGGTATAAGTGTTGTTCAACAATATGATTACCTTTCATTTGCATGGTGAATGACATACCCGCATGCGACTCAATCAAAACTTGCTCTTCGCTTGAATTACTTAATAAACAGGCACTTGAACCCGCTAATGGGTACATTGCTTGTAAACTAACCCCTTGCATTTGAAACACAGTTGTCCAGCGTTGTAACAATGTTTTAGTCACCGCGCTTACTTGCCAGTGATAAGTGCCGGGTATATCGCTTACTTCCCCCTGAGGAGACCAGCCACACTCAATAACATCGTCATTTGATTTTAACCATTCTTGCCCTGCCAAACAGGCGTTAAGTTGGCTGCGTTTGATATAACCTAACTCTTCAGCAAGATCACCAAAGCGGCGTAACGAAAACTTTTCCATTAGCTCAAGGCCACCAGCAGGATTGGTTCTACCTTGTTGTAAATCCATTACCGCATCGGCTTGTTCTCTGGTCATATAACCACGAGCAATAAGCAAGTTACCAACAGAGCACTGTGTCGTATGTTGTACTAATAACGGCTCAGCTTCCCAACGAATTAGCTCATTCATTTGAGCTAATGGGCGAGGTTTTTTGGGATCTACCGGTAATTCAAGAATTGTTGACAGTACGGTTGGTGATAACAAAATTGCTTCACCTCCCTCCCAGCCATTGTCTTTAAGGCTTTTAATAACATCGGCAACTGCATCGGCCATATCAGCTTGTTGCGATTCAGCTGTTTGCAATACCGCTAATTCACTGCCTGTGCGGGTATAAACTGCAGCACGTAGTAAGAAACCATCAGTTTCACAAACTAAAATTGATTTAGCTTTGCCTAATTTTAAAAGTGATTTAAGCATTATTGAATTGTCCACTCTATTGCGGTGTTATTGATGGGCAGGGTTGTTCTTGGTACTAAGCTCATGCTTTTAGGGTTACTGATATTATTTAAGTTGCCATCGTCACAATCACCGTCAAATAATTCGCCTTGTTCAGCGCCTGTTTCACAGACAATAGTGAAAGATTTTTCTCCCATAATGAAAGAGGATGCCGCAGGTATAATTAAAGTGTTGCCAACAGCGGGCGGGGTATTACTTGGAATGATAAAAGAATCATTAGTAAAATCAGTAGTGATGGTATTTCCGCTGCGTGTGAATGGCGCTGAAACTGTGATTGTTGTGCCGGATAAAACAACATCTAGACCATTAAATTGAGCATCATTATCAGCTAGGGTAACAGTGGCGTTTAAAGGTAAAGTTAAGATGTTGGCTAATAATCCACTGCCGGGGGCTACTGTGATGACTGATTTGGTAAAGTTAGGTGCAATAACAGGGGCGACATAATATGGTGAGATGGTTATTGTGTTAGTGGCTTCAAATTCAAGTTCATCAATATCACCATTTGGTACTTCACCTCCGCCTAGCTTGGCTTTACGATCGCCAGAAGGGATCGTTAATATACAATCGGGTAAACATTTACTATTTGTAGTAAATACACCAGAAATACCATTTTCATCTGTATAGGTGATTACGGTTGCCGCAGTAATGGTAACGCTGACGTTATCAGCTGATAGCGTTGCATCAGGTACAAAACTAAATGATTCAGTATTTCTCACTTCAATGCTGCCATCTAATAATGGCATAAACACATCATTTTCAGGGAAGGTGTTGCTCAGATAAATAGAGCCATCTCTTTTATCACTGGTATTTAAGTCATCATCTGAATAATTTAATACGTCACCTCCAACAGGGGTGTTGAATTTCACTCTCAGGCTATTGGCCGCAATAAAAGTGCCGTTGACTGATTCAGAATAAAACTGTACTTCAAGGTTTTGCCAATCGGATCCTAAAGTGACTTGATGATCAAAAGAGCTAATTAATTCTTGTGTGACGTCAGGGTTTGGCACGTCATCAGTATCGACACTTATATCAAAACCGTTACTGACAAAGCTTAAGCTACCGAGCGACTCTGAAAAAATCCAACCAGAATTTTGCCAATCGTCACTACCTATAGCTGAACCGTCACCAGAGTTGCCATAACCATCCCGAAAATGTAATTGGCCAGAGATTTCTGAATTTCCTACCAAATAAGGGCCACGCCAGCCAGCCCATATTTGTGAATCATTATCTTGATCCCATGTGGTAAGCCCAACGTTATTACAATCGACAGGGCTGAGTAATTCACGTAAACACTCAGGTAAGCGGCCCATATCTGCGGCAAAGCCACTGATTTCAGGGCGGCCATTAATGGTTCTGCTAGTATCACCAATAATGGCGGTGCGGATCATGTTAAGGCGATTTTTGGTTGCCTCATACTTAGCTTGATCTTCAACGTTCTGGGTTAGGAATAAAGTTGATGATGCCATTAAACCCAGTAGAAACAGTACCAAGACTATTTCTAGTAGGGTGAAGCCTTGTTGGCGAGATGTAGTTAGTTTAATAAACATAATACCTGATCCAAAGTTTGCTCGTTTGTATCTACTGGCGAGCAGTTATCATAATCAGAATCATCGTCTTCATTTTCTTCATCTTCTTCATGGCGTTCAAATTCGCCATCGTCACCTGCGGAAACTATTCTTGCTTGATAAACATCAGGGGAATTAACTAAATCGACTAATAATAGGTAAGGTAAGGCGGCTTTATTGAGTATTTCGCTATCTGTGTTAACAGACCATAGCACACCCGTACTTTGTTGATTCTCGACATAAGGGTCGGCAATTGCCCAAACTGGAGTGGCAATATCAGTGAGGTATACGGTATTGGAACTTAGCGTTAAATAACCATCTTTACGTTGCAAGTAAGGGCCATTCCAGCCTCGTTTGGTATCAATATTCCAGCCAATATCGAGCGGATCTGCAAATAACATCCAAAAGTTTGTCGGGTGTTGGCACCAAGCTATTTTGTCAGCGTCACTTGTGCCCGCTTCTGTGGGCAATTGTGGGTCTATGTTGGGATTTATTTTACTGTCGTCGCTAGAATCAACGCAGTCATAAACGCCTTGTGTGGGAAAGTCATTGCTGCCACTGTCTTGACGAAACTGGATCAAGGCTTTACGTATTTGGTTCATTTCAAACTTTGTTACGTCATATCGGCCTTGCTCTTGTGTACCGTCATAGCTTGTTATGGCGACAGTTGAAATAATGGCCATTAAGGCGATTACCGTTAATAATTCCATTAAGGTAAAGCCGTATTGACTGTTATGCTGTTTGCAATTTTGCGATAGAAAAAACAATAAACACCCCATTTACTTGTTTTTATATTGAAGATAAATTTCCTTTTTATTCAATACTCTTTTTTATTATTACCCTGTCTGTTAAGTATTCTTTAGAAAAACTACTTAACAGACTGAGCAAGTATTATTGTTAACCTGAGCTCGGCTTAATTAAAAAAAAGCGGGATAAGGCATGAAACTTATCCCGCCATATCGAATGATAGATCCGATTAACTATCATTCTCAAAGCACTAGACTCAAAGTAATTTATCAATAGCACGACTAAACACTATTCATTACCATCCATTGAACTAGTAGCAACAGAAACCATTTAACCAATTTTACGAATAGTAATTATTAGCTATCATCTGAAGCAGCAGTCGCAGCAGCTGCGATTTGGTCAATAGTACGACCTTCAGGACCTACCACGGCGATCAAGCGTGCTTTCTCGAATATTTCACTTTCTTCAATCTCGCCGTTTTCTACTGAACCGTCACTACCATCACTACCTACTTGGAATAAGGCAATGGCACGAGCGTAATTATTTTTCGGATTAATATTATTAGTACCAACAGTTGGTACTTGACCAATCTCAACTGCTTCACCTAAGGTTGCCCCTGGAACTTCTTTACCAACACCTAATGCAACTACTAAATCACAGCCAGTTGAGTCCATACCATCGCTGATAAGGTTAAGTGCTTTATTCTCATCGGCAGCAGTTGCAGCAAACGTTTGTTTTAAGCTAATACTATTTACAGTACATGTCCCTGCGCCGGGTGTACCGTCATCATCGCCACCCGATGGAACGATAGATAGTGAAATTGATCCCGTTATAGCAGCTTCTGCAAACTGTACGGCGCCGGCATCGGTAAATTCAATTTCTGAACCTTGATCTTCTGCTGTTACTGTTGCTGCTGTATATTCACCATAACTCTCATTCATTGCTAAGTTAGGCACATAACCTGGGTTCCAGTCTGTAGTACTTGTTACAGATTGTAGCTCTTCAAGACCCGCCTCACTTAAAGATTCAAATATTGCAGAGGTTAGCGTATTACTACCATCTGTATCTGCGGCAGCAATAGTTAGCTGCCCAAAGAAGCCTTTAGTCTCATTAGACATCAACTGCATTGCACCACCTGTTAATACACCATCAGCATTGGCCAAGTTATCAAACTGCTCTGGGTATTCACCAACGATTGAGCGGTAGTTACGTAATGTGCCTTCTAATGTGGTCACAGAAGCTGCTGCTGATGCGTCAAGGGCAGTTTCACCAACACTATCATAAGCAACTAAGGCGGCAGTTGATAAGGTAGCTAATAAGGTGATTACTACTAATAGCTCAAGTAAGGTAAAACCTTTTTGTTTTGCTTGTAATTTTTGAGCTTTAGCGCGCATTGCATCATCTTTAATAATTGATACATTGGCATTTTTAAATTTAGCTATTACTGTTTTTATTTGACGTATGTTCATTGTAATATTTCTCTTTTTAGTATTTAGTGCCTCATCTGCCTCGTACAGACTGTTGGTCATAAATTCTTAATTATTATTGTCAGATGTAAACCCACTTCACACTCTGTATTCATAGTTATACTGATCTTTTAAAACAAATCCCTTCAAATTATCTAACTATTCAGTCGTTTAAATTCAATGTAAAAAGTAATACAGGGAGATGCCATCCGTAAGCAATATCCCCTGTTTTATTTATCCTTAATGGCAACATCCTAGTTGCAATACCTTGTCCTTAAAGTGTCCTAAAGAAGCATCCTGCTACTTTTATCCTTAACAACTTACTTTCAGTTAGGTAAAAAACTATTTACCTAAAACTATTGACGTAAAAATATTTACTTAAAACTGTTTACTCAAAAAAATTATTTATTTAAAGGTTATGGTGCATCCACTACAAATCTGTATTGCTTGCCACAATGAATAATAACTTCCTTTTGTTTTCGCTTTAGGATGCTGACATCAACTCGAATTTCACCAAAACCATCGTGCGCTATAATTTCATCTAGTAGCAGTAATAGTTTGTCTTTTGCTAAATCGCTGCTGCTCTTTATGCTGCTGCTCTTTATAATTGCTGTCATGCTACTCTCTTCAAATAACTGTGCTTGCTTGGGTTAAATATTAATCGCATTGTTGGGGATTTCACTATAGGAAAAATTCCTTTTTGGCAGATATTTTGGATAATAATTAGGTTAAGGTTAATCAGGGAAAGCTTTTAATTATCAATCACTAATGTACATAGTACTAAAGTATGAATCGATCTGTTTTATGGTAGGTAATAAAGGGGTGGGTCAAAGGTATTGTGCAACTGATTCTTATGGTTTATGTTATGGCAATAATGCATTTTATAGAATAGTTTTACTGGTAATTTCTATCAGTTTACTCTTAGAATCTACCCCGTAAACAGACATTGTTAAGAAGCTTTCTATATATTGTCTTTGGTTTTATCTCGCTTATTTTTCTATGGAGTTTTACAAATGAGTATACGTGCACTTATTAATCTTAGGATCATCGCCTCGGTTATTTTGATTCTAATATTTAGTGCTCTTATTGCTATTTGGCAAGCAAGAAGCTCTGTTGAAAATGAAGTAGATTCTTCAATTAATTTAGCGGTGCAAATGATTGAGTTTGGCTTTACTCAACTCCCTGCTGTAAGTAAGGACAATGACGCATGGTTAGAGCAACTTGCTACTATGCAACCAGTAAGGCATTTACATATTTCAATTGAAGACAATATTGAAGAGAATAAAGCTGATCTGCAAAATAATAATTCTATTTATATAGATGATGAGGGTAGCACCACACCCCACTGGTTTGTTAAAGCGGTTATGGTTGATTTTCTTACTCATAACTATGATATTAAAATTGCTGATGGCTCAACCAAAACCATTTTTATTACTGCCAATCCAATGGATGAAATAACTGAGGCTTGGGGAGAAACGAAAGCTTTTTTTTGGTCGATAGTGCTAATGCTGTCAATTATCTTTTCTACGGTTAATCTTGTTTTTAATTCTATGTTACAGGCGGTGAAAACTATTTTATCTGGCCTACGTCAAGTTGAAACAGGTCACTTTGATCATATATTGCCTCACTTTAAAATTAGCGAACTTGATGCCATTGCGACCGAAGTTAATGGTATTTCTTTAGCTTTAAAAACAGCGCAGCAAAATAACCAAGCCCTTGCACGCCATACCATGCAAATTCAAGAAACAGAAAGACAAAACATGTCGCGTGAAATGCATGATGAAATGGGGCAGTCATTAACGGCCATTAAGGCGATGGCGATAACGTGTCAGCAAGATAATACCGATGTTAAAACGGTGACCAGTTCTATTGTTGATATTTGTAATCATTTATCCGTGGTTGTACGTTCAATGATGAAAACTCTGCACCCGCTTAGTTTGACCGAACTAGGTTTAGGAGCAACCTTGTCTGACTTGGTTAGAGAGTGGCAACGACGTAGCCCTGAACTACAATTCAATTTAAATTACGATGCTGCTTTAGAGGAATTGAGTCATGATATTACTATTCATGTTTATCGCATTGTTCAAGAATGTTTAACTAATGTTGTGCGCCATGCAAATGCTTCTGAAGTGGCGGTTTTAGTGGTTAAACGTGTTAATAAAGTATGGATTACCGTATCGGATGATGGCCAAGGAAATCAGTTAAATTCTCCGGGCTTTGGCTTATTAGGTATGCGCGAAAGAGCGGAAAATTTAGGGGGCCAATTCACACTAGAGTCAGCCCCCAATGGCGGTGTTAACGTAGTTGTACAATTACCTTATTGGGAAGACAAATAATGGAAATAGATAAAATAAAAGTCTTATTGGTTGATGACCACACGGTTGTTAGAGCTGGGTTTAGAATGTTACTAGCATCGCAAGATTTTATTGGTGATATTGTTGATATTGAACGCGGTGAAGTGGCAACCAAAGAGTACCAACGGTTTCAGCCAGATGTAGTCGTGATGGATTTATCAATGCCCGGCATTGGTGGTTTAGAAGCCATTCGCCGCCTTTATAAGCATGATCCCAAAGTACTTATTTTAGTTTATAGCATACATGATGAATCGATTTACGTTGAACGCGCTTTAGATGCAGGCGCTAAAGGCTATGTTAGTAAAAATAGTGCTGCGGAAGTTTTAGCGAAAGCCGTTGCAGTTATTGCTAGCGGCAAACGCTATATTGAGCAAGGTTTATTGCCTGAGCAAAATGATATTACCTTAACTGAAACTCAACATTCGAAACATAATCTTAACTTATTGTCGCCACGCGAGTTTGATGTATTTCGCCTGCTATCAAAAGGCTTAACGGCACATGACGTTGCCGATGAACTAAGTCTTAGCTATAAAACAATTTGCAATTACAATACCCAAATTAAAAGTAAGTTAAATGCTAATACCTCAGCAGATCTGGCGAATATTGCTATGTTACATAATATTATTTAGCCATTAGCCATTAGCCATTAGCCATTAACTAGTTGCTAAGCGTGTTTCCATGCCTATGCTTGGCTTATCAGGAATAAGCAGCGCTAAAGATAAAGAGCATAAGGCAAAGCCAGCACCAATGTAAAACACCCACGAAGGCTTAATAATCCACAACATACCTAATAGTGCAGGAATAATCACAGCTGCAATATGATTAATTGAAAAGCTTACCCCAGCACTAGCAGCAATATCTTCAGGCTGTGCTATTTTTTGAAAATAAGTTTTAATTGCGATAGCCAAAGCAAAAAATAAATGATCAATAACATATAACGCTGCCGCTATCGTTGAGTTTTCCACTAAGCCATAGCTGATAAAAATTATGACTAAGCCGATATACTCAAAGCGTAACACTGCTCGCTCACCAACTTTCCCTATAAATTGACCAATTCTCGCTGCAAATAACCAGTTAAAGATATAGTTAATCAAAAATAAAGCACTAATGTCAGCAACGCTATAGTGAAATTTTTCAACCATTAAAAAGCCAGCAAAGACGACAAATATCTGTCTTCGGGCACCACTAAAAAACGTTAATGCATAAAATAACCAATATTGTTTTCTTAAAATTAACTTTTTGGTTTGCGGTGTTTTTTCGGGGAAATGCCTAAATGAAAGCGCCAATACTAGGGTGAGTAATAAACCTATAATGCCAAATAGTGCATAAGTCACTTGATATCCCCATGAAAATTCTGTCATTAACAACCATATACTTGAAAATGCTAACAGAGACGCTATCGCTTTTATTGATAACAGGCGGCCCATAAAATGAGCCGTTTTCTCTTTATCGATCCACTGCAATGTTAATGATTGACTTATGGTTTCATAGTAATGAAAACCCACAGACATCAACATTGTGGTGAGGTATAAACCGACAACACTTGGGAAAAATCCTGTAAGGAACACACCTAAACTGGTGATAGCGAGAGAGATTAACGCCAGACGCTGCTCTTTTATAAAGAGCAAAGCATAGATCACGGTAAAAGCTAAAAAGCCGGGGATTTCTCGTAAGCTTTGTAAAATGCCAATTTCTACGCCAGTAAAATGAGCTTTTTCAATAACAAAGTTATTGAGTAGTACCATCCACACAGAGAAAACTAATGGCATAGTGAAAGCCATGGCTAATAATAAATGTTCAGGCTTGTTAAAGCGTTTAAGTAATTGCTTCATGAAAAATTTGTAAAACAGGCAGCTTTTATAGATGAGTAGTTTACGCTTTTTAGTCTTTATTTTAAATAGTGGCAGTATTAACACCAGCTATATAAGATACAGTGATAAGCAAAAAATAATTTTTAATACACTTAATTAAAACGCCTGTTTGAATTTGTGTTGCAATTAGCATTTTTTCAAGGCACACTCAGTCGTCTATTACAAAATAGTATTAGATTAATAACACGAAAACATTCCCTTACTCAGATAGAGCTTTACCTATTTGGCTATATACAAATTAAATCATCAATATATCAACACCACATTTTAGGTGAAGGAGACAAAGTATGATATTTCAAGGCAAAAGCCTTAGCGCACAGTTACTTGATGACGGCATTGTTGAACTTAAGTTCGATGCTCAAGGATCAGTAAACAAATTCGATCAAGCAACATTTGAAGAATACAGAGCAGTTGTTGCTGCTATTAATAATTGTAGTGAAGCTAAAGGGGTAATGGTGACCTCAGGTAAATCAACGTTTATTGTTGGTGCTGACATCACTGAATTTTTAGAAACGTTCAAGGAGCCTGAGGAAGCGTTAATTCCTTGGGTTAAAAATTCGTCTGATGTATTTGACTCATTCGAAGATATTCAACTTCCAACCATTGCAGCCATAAACGGTGTCGCATTGGGTGGTGGTTGTGAAATGACCTTAGTCTGTGATTATCGTGTGGCGGATACTAATGTTAGCATTGGTTTACCAGAGGCTAAACTTGGTTTAATGCCAGGCTTTGGTGGCACGGTGCGTTTACCACGCATTATTGGCGCAGATAACGCTATTGAGTGGATGAGTACAGGTAAAGCTTATCGCGCAGCCCCTGCATTAGCTGCTGGTCTATTAGATGCGGTAGTTGCTCCTGAAAAATTACAGCAAGCAGCAATTAGCATGCTTAAATTAGCAATTGCGGGCAAGCTTGATTGGCGCGCAAAACGTCAAGAAAAATTAGAGCCATTAAAGTTAAGTAAGATTGAAAGTGTTATGACTTTTAGCACTTGTAAAGGCATGATCGCTGCAAAAGCAGGTAAACATTACCCTGCACCAATGGTGATGGTAAATACTGTTGAAGCAGCTGCGACGCTTGATAGAGCAGGCGCAATGGCTTTAGAAAATGCTAATTTTGCAAAATTAGCGAAAACCGATGCGGCTACTGCGCAAATTGGTTTGTTTATGTCAGATCAAGTGATCAAAGGCAAAGCGAAAAAAGCGGCGAAACAAGCAAGCAAATCTGTGAAGAAAGCAGCAGTATTAGGTGCAGGTATTATGGGCGGTGGCATTGCTTATCAATCCGCTTATAAAGGCACGCCTATTATAATGAAGGATATTAACGATCAAGCCCTTGATTTGGGATTAACTACCGCTGCAGGTATTTTAACCAAGCAAGTTGATCGTGGTCGCATGAACGCTAAAAAGATGGCGGGTGTATTAAACAACATTACACCATCACTGAGTTATGACAGCGTTAAGGATGTTGATATTGTTGTTGAAGCAGTTGTCGAGAACCCTAAAATTAAAGGCTTTGTCTTAGCTGAAGTTGAAGGTGTGTTAAGTGATGATGCAATTTTAACCTCTAACACTTCAACTATTTCTATTGATTTACTGGCGCAAAGTGTCAAACGACCTGAAAACTTCTGTGGTATGCACTTTTTTAACCCGGTTAATAAAATGCCATTAGTTGAAGTTATTCGCGGTAAAGACACGTCAGATGAAACGGTAGCAGCAGTAGTTGCTTATGCGGCTAAAATGGGTAAATCGCCTATTGTTGTTAATGACTGTGCTGGTTTTTATGTTAACCGTGTATTATTCCCTTATCTTGCTGGTTTTAGTCAGTTAGTGCTTGAAGGCGCAGACTTTGTTGCTATTGATAAAGTAATGGAGAAAGAGTTTGGTTGGCCAATGGGACCAGCGTATTTAATTGATGTAGTAGGTATTGATACTGCTGATCACTGTATTGGTGTTATGTCTGCTGGTTTCCCTACTCGCATGAAGAAAGTAGCTAATGATCCAGTGAGTACTTTATACAGCAATGAACGCTTTGGTCAGAAAAATGCTAAAGGCTTTTACGATCATATTAAAGATAAACGTGGTCGTCCTAAGAAAGTTGCAGCGCAAACCGCTTATGATTTATTAAGCGCCCATTGTGCAGACAAAAAAGACTTTTCAAAGGAAGAAGTTATTGCCCGTTTAATGATTCCTATGGTTAATGAAGTAGTGCGTTGTTTAGAAGAGGGCGTGATTGCTAGTGCAGCTGAAGCTGACATGGGGCTAATCTACGGCCTTGGTTTCCCTCCGTTTAGAGGTGGCGCAATTCGTTACTTAGAAACGCTTGGTTTAGATAACTATATTGCTATGGCTGATAAATATGCGCATTTAGGCGAGTATTATCAAGTTACTGATGGCATGAGAGAAATGGCTAAATCAGGTAAATCTTATTTCAACACTAATGTTTCACAAGCCTAAGGAGAACTGTTATGAAAGAAGTTGTTATTATTGATTGTATTCGAACTCCTATGGGACGTTCAAAAGCGGGTGTTTTTAGAAATGTTCGCGCTGAAACTCTATCAGCTCATTTGATGGAACAAATTTTAAAACGCAACCCAGCATTAGATCCAAATGATATCGAAGATGTTATTTGGGGTTGTGTTAAGCAAACTAAAGAGCAAGGCTTTAACATTGCTCGTAATGCATCACTACTTGCCGGCTTACCAAAATCTATTGGTGGCTTAACGGTAAATCGTTTATGTGGCTCGTCTATGCAAGCAATGCATGATGCCGCTACCAGTATTATTGCGGGTCAAGGGGATGTTTTCTTAGTTGGCGGTGTTGAGCACATGGGTCATGTACCTATGATGTACGATGTTGATTTTGCACCTGAATTAAGTAAACACATGGCGCGCGCTTCGGGCAATATGGGTTTAACTGCTGAGTTATTAGGTAAGCAGCACGGTATTACCCGTGAAATGCAAGATGCATTTGGCGCTCGCTCTCATCAACGTGCCCACCAAGCGATGCTTGATGGTCGCTGGGATAACGAAATTGTGCCAACCTTAGGTCATGATGCCGATGGTGCGTTAACCTTAGTTGAGCACGATGAAGTGGTTCGCCCAGATACCACAGCAGAAAGCTTATCAACATTGCGACCTGTATTTGATCCGGTTAACGGCACTGTTACCGCGGGTACTTCATCTGCCTTGTCTGATGGTGCATCAGCCATGTTAATTATGTCAGCAGATAAAGCGAAAGAATTAGGGTTAACGCCAAGGGTTAAAATTCGCGGAATGGCTTTTGCTGGTTGTGATCCTGCGACCATGGGTTACGGTCCTGTTCCTGCAACAAATAAAGCATTAAAACGTGCTGGTTTATCAATTGAAGATATTGAGTTATTTGAATTTAACGAAGCATTTGGTGCACAAGCATTATCATGTGTTAGAGCATTAAAAGTGGAAGATAAATTAGATGATGCGATTAACTTAAATGGTGGTGCTATTGCATTGGGTCATCCATTAGGTTGTTCAGGTACTCGTATTTCAGGTACTTTGATTAACTTGATGGAAGGGAAAGATGTAAACCTAGGGCTAGCGACTATGTGTATAGGATTAGGCCAAGGTATTGCGACAGTATTTGAAAGAGTCTAATCTTTTTGCTGAAATTCTTTATTAACAGCGTTGAAAGTACTCACAAATTCTTCGGGAAATAATTTGAACACCCGAAGGGTGGCCTGAAAGGCGAAGTACAGGATGTACGGAGTAATGACTAACGTCAACTCCGTGCATTCGCCTTGTTACTAAAGTTTTCATCGGCAAGATTAAAACGCTTTTATAAGCCGTTAAATAAAAAAAGAACCAGCAATTGCTGGTTTTTTTGTTCAAGATGAAGTGGCTTATTGATTAAGCAAAAACGCCTTGTAAAGGTGGTACAACTTGTTTCTTACGGCTAAGTACGCCGTCAAGCCATACTTTACCGTCTGTAGTGGCTTCACCAAAAGCTTCTAGTGAAAGGTTGTCATTATCACTAACAACAAGCAGTTCAGAGCCTTCTTTCATGATATCGGTTAATAACAATAAGACGGTGTGGCGTTCGCCTTCAGCTTTTAACTTTGCGATATCGGCTTCTAAATCAGCTTTCATCTCATCAAAAATAGCTAAATCGATTACTTCTAATTGGCCTATGCCAATAAGGTTACCGTTCATGTTGAAATCTTTAAAGTCACGCAATACTAAATCTCGTACCGGTGTACCTTCAACCGCAGATTTAACTTTAAACATATCCATGCCCAGCTCAGCAGGGTTTTCAATACCGGCAATTTCCGCTAAGGCCTCAACACATTTGATATCAGCAGTGGTACAAGTAGGAGATTTGAAAATAACAGTATCACTTAAAATAGCGCACATCATGGCACCAGCGATATTTTTAGGAATTTCAACGTTATGAAAATCATACATCATTTTAATAATAGTATTAGTACAGCCTACCGGGCGCACCCATATTTCTAGTGGTGTTGAGGTGGTGATATCGCCTAATTTATGATGATCTATAATGCCTAAAATAGTCGCATCGTCAATATCATCTGGACCTTGAGTACGTTCAGAGTGATCAACAATATAAAGGCTTTCACCAGCATAGCTAGTTTTTAGCTCTGGTTGTTCAAAACCAAACTTCTCTAAAATGAATAAAGTTTCTGGGGTCAACTCACCTAAACGAGCAGGAACAGTTTCCTCGCCTAAAGTAGTTTTTAAATATGATAATGCAATCGCTGAACAGATAGAGTCTGAATCTGGAATTTTGTGACCAACAACATAATTTGGCATAAGTAGTACTCTCCTTAAATTTCTTTCTATTCTACCAAACTCTTGATTGCTTGGGTATATAGCAAAAAGTCTAGTTAATATCGTTATTTAGTTGTAATAAGTTTAATGGTAGTTAACTTATTGTTATTTAATGATAAAGTGTGGTCGTGTCAATGAGTTGGAAATAAAACGTTATATTTCAATAATGAGAAAAGCATTTTTTTGCACTAGGCTTAAAGATGTGTAATACCAATCCGTATAAGAAAATGATCGCTTAGCGAGAATTTAGAGGCAAGGCATTGATTGCAGGGAATGGTTACTCCCTTATCAAAATCAATAACGCAGCATATAAGCCCTTAAAACTCGCCCTTTGGGAATGCATGGGCACTATGATAACAGCACAAAATTTGTTTGATGTAGATAACTATATCCTCATATATTTTGTTTGTTCTAATGTCGTCCATGTCGTCCATGTCGTCCATGTCGTTCTAAGTGGTTACTTCTTTATACGGAATGGTATAAATGATTTCTGCTTTCAATTTAATGCTGAGGTATAAAATAGGAGAAAATGATGTTGAAGAAATTATTTCTTTATTCACTTTTGATCATATTTGCCATGATCGTGGCCAAATTCACTCTACACTTTTTCATGCCAGCAGAATCTTATGCGTTCCGACAAGTAAAAAATATAGCGCCAAAAGTTGATAACCCGCTATTGCTCGTCAACAAACATATTAGCTTGAGCGTTAGGCCAACTGAGTATTTTAACTTTCCAATTAAAATTGGCCAACATGGCCCAGTTAAAAGCTTATACTCCGGAGATACCCAATACCCATTTTATTGTATGACGGTTGATTCAAAGTTAGGGCAGCCATTAGTCGATAATCAGTTGGCTTATGGTGTACCTGTTTATCTTGATGTTTTAAAACAGGAAAAAATTATCGGTTATTCTAAAGATTGTAGTATCGCAACTAATGTTCAATATTTCGTTTTATATCAAAGTGGCGAAATCACCAAATTAACTGAATCAGATCTAGTTGCTTACATTGATAACAAGAACAATAACGATAAGACATTGCTAAGAGTAGAGCAAGGAACCATTAACCGATTTATTTATACTATGATTATGCCAGTTAGTGCTGATGAAATTGGTCAGCGTTTAGCACAGTCAGAGTGGAATAAACGTTTAGTCTTTCAATTTAATGGTGGTTCTGGCATTGGTTATCGGCAAGGAAAACAAAAAGCTAAACGGGTGATTGACAGACAAAAGCAGCAGCTTCGTGATGGTTACGCAGTTATCAGCTCTAGCGGTAATAAAACTAGTTATACCTACAATATGTTATTAGCGGAAGATACCGCGCGCCGGGTAAAAAAACACTTTGTTAGCTTGTATGGTGAACCCTTATATACTGTTGGTATAGGTGGCTCCGGTGGTGGTTTGGCTCAGTATTTAATTGCCCAAAATAGCACTGGTATACTCGATGGTCTGATTCCTCTTTATTCTTATCCAGATATGATTACCCAAACTACTTATGCGCTAGATTGTGATCTGCTAAATAATTATTTTGTTTTTAGAGCGCAAAATAGATCTCAGTGGCTTGATTGGCATAAAAGGCAAGCAGTGGAAGGTATGAATGCCCTAAATAATTTCCCTCAACGTGGGGGGTACTTACAGCCAGTTAATCAAATTATGGCCGGGTTTGTGCCCTCATTACCTAGTGGTAATAGCGAATGCATTAATGGCTACTTTGGGTTATCAAGCTTTATAAATAATCCAAGACAAGGATTTTTAAGAGATTTTTTTCATCCTGATGTGGTTAAGCAAGTAAAGTGGAGCTTTTGGCAAGATCTAGTCAGCGTGTTAGGTGAGGATAAGCAAGGCTATGGCTTATCGACTTGGGACAATGTTGGTGTTCAATATGGCTTGTTGGCGATGCAGAAAAAAGCGATAACAGTTGATGAGTTTATCGATCTCAATAGTAAAATTGGCAGTTGGAAGCCTCAAATTGAAATGACAGCTGAGCATATTTGGCTACCTTTTGGGAGAAAAATACCACTCTGGCTATCATTATGGGGTAGTCACAATATCACGCCAATTATTCAAGGAATCGCTGAACGACATGAGGGCTCAATTCACGGCATGAAGGCTGCGTATCGAGCAGGGCAGGTGTTTATTGGAAAAATCACTTTACCTGTCATTGATGTGCGTCATTATTTAGAAAAAGATTTAGATATGCACCATGTATCCGCATCGTTCTTTTCTAGATTAAGAATAATAGAACAAAATGGGCACAGCGATAATCATGTAATTTGGATTTCAGATAAAAACTATAATCCTGCTGTTTTGGCTTTTAAGCTTATGGATGAATGGTTATTAACATTAAGGAACAACCCTAACATTTCAACTTTAGAAGCTAAACCTAAAGGCTTGTCTGATCAATGCTTTTCAGCCAATGGTGAAGTGCTCTTTCAAGGAAATGATATTTGGGACGGCCAATGGAATAATAAAAGCGAAGGAGAGTGTCAAAAAATATATCCGATGTTTAGTACTAGCCGCATTCAGTCAGGTAGTACTTGGTCTGGCGATATGTTTAAATGTCAGTTAATGTCGGTAAATCATGCAATAAAACAAGGCTTGTATGGCTCTATAGATATGGAGCATTACCAACAAAAACTGGAAAAAATATTTCCAAATGGCGTATGTGACTACAACAAAGTAGATCAAGGACGTCCAAGTGATTTATAATAAAAATACGATTATTCTATTTTCAAAATAGAGCAATAGCTAAATGAGCGTAACCTTACGCTCACTTCAATATAATCTTTTTTTAAATACATGTTTTGCCAATCACTCAGGCAACTTTTTAAGCACAGGCATGATTTTTAACGTATATTACAATATTGTAACTATCAACTTGTCATTGATGCTCAATAGAATTTTTGTCATCTAGATCAAATAAATCGAAATAAGCGAGCCTTTAGTTACATTTTTCAAAACTATGAATAAATCAGGGAATTACTATGAACACAGAAGAAATTATTAATCAAATCACGCAAATGACCGTACTCTACGGTCCGAAATTGCTTGGTGCTATCGCAGTATGGATTGTTGGTGGATGGATAATAAAAGCCATCGGTCGTGGTGTAGAAATTACTTTAAACAAAAGTAAAACGGATCCATCGTTAATGCCTTTCCTAACAGGCATTGTTAACGGTCTGTTAAAAGTAATGCTAATCATCACGGTGCTAGGAATGCTAGGCATCGAAATGACCTCATTTATCGCTATCCTTGGTGCTGCTGGTCTAGCTGTGGGTATGGCATTGTCGGGAACATTGCAGAATTTTGCTGGCGGCGTGATGATTCTCATTTTTAAACCGTTCAAAGTTGGTGATGTTATAGAAGCGCAGGGTTATGTTGGCTCAGTATCTGAAATACAAATTTTTAATACCATTATGAAAACTCCTGACAACAAAACTATCATTATTCCTAACGGTGGGTTATCTACATCATCGATGATTAATTATTCAACTGAAGCGACAAGACGTGTTGATTGGACAATTGGTGTTGGTTACGGAGATGACGTAGACAAAGCTCGAGCAGTTATTAAGCGTTTATGCGACGAAGATTCACGTATTCTAAAAGATCCTGAAGTATTTATTGCCGTTTCAGAATTAGCAGACAGCTCAGTTAATTTTGCCGTTAGAGCATGGGTAAATGCGCCTGATTATTGGGGTGTATATTTTGAATTGAATGAAAAGGTATATAAAACATTTGCCAGTGAAGGATTAAATATTCCTTTCCCACAAATGGATGTTCATGTACATAAAAGCGCCTAAGCGAATACCTTTTAGAAAAGAGCTAACCAATTGACTTGCTTAGCTCTTTTTTTTAAGAATTTTGCTACTTTGTTGTTTAAGATCAGCCATTACATTGTGAGTTATTTTGTCACAGCAACGATGAAGTGATATTGCTCAAGCCCTTCTTCGATGGCTTTTAATTGCCACTGAAATTATGCACTTTGAATGATAACGGATATAAGCTAAGGCTCTGATCGGTAAGTACATCTGTAATTTCTACTTTTGACATTTTTTCAGCTTGATGGAAGCGTACTTTTACTACGTTATATTCGAGTGATAGTATTTGAGCAATATTGTTTATGGCTATTTGCTCGATAGTAGGATAATTTATCGGCTGGAGTGCTAATAATTCTGAATTAGGTTAGAGATTCTCTATTAAATAGACCTTCTAAATACTGTTTAGCCTCATCACTGAAAACTAAAGAGGATTTTATTTCTCTTAATTCCTCACTACTGACCTTTTGATGTTCTAGCCTCAGTGCTAATTCACTAATAATATTCGCTTCATATACATAGCAAGCAATTGGTCGCCGACTAAAAACTGAAGGTAGCATTGAAGATTTAGTTAACTTCCCCTGTAACGCCAACGCATCTAGAATTGAACTTGGTAAATTCCATTCTTTTGCAATGAAATAAGTTAGCCTTTTTGAATTTTTAGACATGATCTCTTTGAAAGCAAAAGAGCTGGGTCGGTAATCTGGATGTACGTGGGCAAAAGCTTCTATTAATAGCTGATAAATTATCATATCACCTAAGTTACAAAGCAAGCCTATAAGGTATCCTTGAGCTGATTCTTGCTTATGGGGTGAGTTGTTTATCAATTCTTTTGCAATCTCCCCAGTAGTAAAACAGTGCTTCCATATTTTGTCGCCATATTGTCGAAAGTATAAAGCTGACTGAGGCGTTAGATTACTTATAAAGCCATTAATGACACCTTCCATCAATCCATTCGTTCCAAGTAACATAAATGCCGATTTAAGGTCTATTATGGGCTTATTACTTCGATTGTAAAATGAGGAGTTAGCTAACTCTATGACTTTTATTGATATTGTTGGTTCTTTCTGAATTAGCTTTATTAATACTTGTGTATCGAACTCTTTATCATTCAATTGTTCGATAACTTTGATTAATGAAGGGGGCAACAAGGGTAAGGCTTCTAATACATGTTTTGGTGTTGAAAGTGTTTTTTCAATTACTTTAGTGACATATAAAGATAATTCATCGTGTTGTTCTGTTGAGGGGGATTGCCCGAATAGAAAATCATAAAATGCTTTTTGATGTATTTCTTCGATGGAGGTAAATTTTAATGGTGTTAACGGTATTGAAGCTTGCAGCTCAGCTCTATTTTCTTTTTGGATATCTTGCTCTGACTTTCTATTCTCTTCAAAAATATAATAGTTTGGTTTTTTATTTTTTTTAGAGGAGAGAAATAAGATTTTTAAGATAGATTTAAACATGCGACACATTAATCCAATTGATTAAAAGCAAATAAATTTTAGCTTTGTCTAAGTCATTAATAAATGAGCCGAATAACACTTAGACTCTTTGATATTATACTTGTCGCCTACATTATAAATTGCTGAAGCCGTAAGGTTAGTAATTAACAGCTTAACAATGAGCTAAACCATTGTAAATATATATTCTTACCTTAAGTTAATTACATTGTAGAGCTATAAACGGTAGTAATTGGCGAGACGAAACCAGTAAAATTATTGGCTGCCCGAGTAAAGTTACCAATTAGGGGCAACTGTCAAAATATTCATGTCGTTTTAAATTCATATAAACACATATATAAATAAAAGTTATTAAAACTATAATTTCTATATATTATATTTATTATTACTTTAGAGGTAGAGTGTAACAATAATTTATAACTATCAACGCGCAATAAAATACAACCGGAGTAATAACATGAGTCAAGCACTATCCCCTTTTAACTGGCAAGATCCTATGTTTCTTGATAATCAATTAACCGAAGAGGAGCGTATGATTCGTGATACCGCTTATGATTATTGTCAAGAAAAATTACTACCACGTGTGCTAGCAGCGAATAGAAATGAAGTTTTTGATCGTGAAATCATGCGTGAGTTAGGCCAGTTAGGTTTATTGGGTGCTACCTTGCCAGTACAATATGGTGGTAGTGAGGTGAACTATGTGAGCTATGGTTTAGTGGCTCGTGAAGTAGAGCGCGTTGATAGTGGTTATCGTAGTGCTATGAGTGTGCAATCGTCTTTGGTAATGCATCCCATTTATGCTTATGGCTCTGAAGAACAGCGCATGAAATATTTACCTAAACTCGCTTCTGGTGAATGGGTTGGTTGTTTTGGTTTAACCGAGCCAAATTCAGGTAGCGATCCTGCCTCTATGCTCAGTTATGCAACCAAAGTTGACGGTGGTTATCGTTTAACTGGTAATAAAATGTGGATCACTAACTCACCAATAGCCGATGTTTTTGTTGTTTGGGCGAAGCTTGATAAAAAAATTCGTGGTTTTGTACTTGAAAAAGGCATGGAAGGTTTATCAGCCCCCAAAATTGAAGGTAAATTTTCTTTACGTGCCTCAATAACAGGCGAAATTGTAATGGATAATGTTTTCGTGCCTGATGAAAATATGTTTCCTGAAATTACAGGTTTAGCGGGGCCTTTTGGCTGTCTTAATAAAGCGCGTTATGGAATCGCTTGGGGTGCATTGGGGGCAGCTGAATTTTGTTTTAACGCAGCAAGAGAATACTCTGTGGATAGGCAACAATTTGGTCGACCTCTGGCTTCGAATCAATTAATTCAAAAGAAATTGGCCGATATGCAAACAGAAATAAGTTTAGGTTTACAAGGTTGTCTACAAATGGGTCGTTTGATGGATGCTGGTCAATGCCCCGTGGAATTAATATCTTTATTGAAACGTAATAATTGTGGCAAATCTCTTGATATTGCCCGTGTTGCTCGCGATATGCATGGCGGCAATGGCATTAGTGATGAATTTGGCGTAATTCGTCATATGATGAACCTTGAAGCGGTTAACACTTATGAAGGCACTCATGATGTTCACGCCTTAATTCTAGGCCGTGCCATCACAGGTTATCAGGCCTTTTGTTAATGGCAGCGCATCAGAGAATATTAGATACGATAGTATCACCTATTAACCTGTCAGTGACGCCATTGCAATATAACAGCGCGTCACCTGATTTGGGACCACATAGCTGTTAGGTATTATCATTAATGCCACAGTTGGTTAACAAAACTATTTTAAATTTAAAGAACAAGATATAAAGAGATAAGCATGAATACATCAGTAATAAACATCAATTATGAATTAAACCCAGTTGGTTTTTCAGTTACTCCTTTTGCAGTAAATCCTCGCTTACAAGTTGTAACGTTAGCCTCAGAGACAGTAAAAAGCTTTATTGAACAGGCATTGCCTTTAGGAGTACAAGCAATAGAATATAAGCCATTTTTACGTTTTCATGTTGCTGACATTCTCAATAAACTTACTAATGACACTTTAGGCACCACGCTGCTTGGTATAATAAAGAGCAGAGCTACAGGTGCATTTATGTTGCAGTGTGAACCCGTTGTTGCTGAATTTGATCAACTTGAGTTCAATATTTTATTATCTACAGCCGTCTCACATTTAATTGGTGTGCCAAACTTAGATGCTATGTATGGTAAGTTTTATGCGCGCTTTAGTGTGAAAAATGAAGATGATAGTGATAGTTATTTGCGCCAAGCTCACCGTCGTATGGAGTTACATAATGATGGTACTTATGTAAAAGAGCGTACTGACTGGGTTATTATGCAGAAAATAGCTGAAGAAAATATGGAAGGTGGTGACTCTTTATTATTGCATGTAGATGAATGGCAAGAGTTAGATAAATTCTATAACCACCCGTTAGCAAAAGAAGATATTCAATGGACATCACCTTCAAGTAAAAATGTTGGTTATAAAATACAGCATCCGATATTTTTTGAAGAAGATGACAATGGCCGACCTAAAATGTTATTTATTGACCAATTTTCCGAACCTTTAAATATGCGCCAAGGACAGTATCTGTATGAGATGGGCACATCATTGGAAGCGGAGGAAAATACTTTTAATGTTCGAGTTCCTGTGGGTAGCATGTTAGTTGTTAACAACCATGCTTGGTTACATGGTCGAGATAAATTTGTTGCTGATAAAGGTCTTTATCGTGAATTACTGCGTCAACGCGGCGCTTATTATGAAAATGCAAAATTATAAAGATTAAGTAACCACAAAGAAGCTAGAGTATATTTATGATCTATGACTACATTATCATTGGTGGTGGCATTATTGGCGTGTCAACGGCTTGGCAACTACAACAGCGCTACCCCGATAAAAAAGTATTATTGCTAGAAAAAGAAAGTGAATTTGCGACTCATCAAACTGGACACAACAGTGGTGTAATTCATGCTGGCGTTTATTATCAACCGGGTAGTTTAAAAGCTAAATTTTGTCGTGAAGGAGTTCAGGCGACAATTGATTTTTGCCTGCAACATGATATTCCCTATCAGCAGTGCGGTAAGTTACTAGTTGCCACTAATGAACAGGAAAAAGAACGCATGTTGGCACTTTATCATCGCTGTCAAGAAAATAACATTGAGACAGAGTTGTTAGATCAACAGCAATTGAAAGTTCATGAACCTAATATCACCGGCCTTGGCGCTATTTTAGTTAAATCAACTGGTATTGTCGATTACCAGAAAATAACAATTAAAATGGCGCAAGCATTCAAATCTTTGGGGGGAGAATATAAATTAAACACCAAAGTAACTCAGCTAAATGAAACGGCAGAAAAGATAAAGGTTGGTACAACAGCAGGTGATTTTTCGAGTCGTTATTTAATTACTTGCTCTGGTTTAATGGCCGATCGTGTGGTCAAGATGCTAAATATCAAAGTTGATTTTCAAATTGTTCCATTTCGTGGTGAGTATTATCAGTTGCCTGCTAATAAAAATGCCATTGTTAATCACCTGATATACCCTATTCCTGATCCTGAATTACCTTTTTTAGGTGTGCATTTAACTCGAATGATTGATGGTAGTGTTACGGTAGGGCCTAATGCAGTATTGGGTTTCAAACGTGAAGGTTACGGAAGAATTAATATTAACTTTATTGATATCAAAGAAATGGTGATGTTTCCTGGGTTCTGGAAAGTACTCAGGCAAAATTTAAGCTCAGGGTTGACTGAGTTTAAAAATTCATTATTTAAACGTGGTTATTTAAAGTTAGTACAAAAATATTGCCCAGAGATTAAGTTGTCGGACCTACAGCCTTATCCTGCGGGAATTCGTGCTCAAGCAGTGATGAATGATGGCTCCTTAGTGCATGACTTTTTATTTGCTAACAGTGAACGAACCATTAATGTTTGTAATGCTCCTTCACCTGCCGCAACCTCAGCAATTCCTATTGGTAATTATATCGTTGATAAAGTAAATCAGCACTTTTGTTCTTAAGTCATTTTTATACAAAAAGACCAATAAACTTCAAGGTCTTTTTGGCCGAGTATGGACTCATTTTTCGCCATTGACTCTAAGTTGTTACTTGAAAGCAGTCGGTGAGGGCTCAGAAAAAAACAGCATTATTTTCAGGAGCCAACCTAAACCTTTATACCTTGATATTGTTCATTTTCGTAATAATATAGAACAGTATAAAAACCTGGTTATCAATTTAGGCGACAACTGTCTTGAAAAGTGCCGATCATGCCCAACTACGAATAAAAAAATAATAAATGGATTTATTGAATAGTAGATTTACATTTCTCAAGCGTCTTAATAATAGACAGGTTAGTAAGACGCTAATAGTTATTAGTTTATTAAGCTTTTGTTTTTCGGCATCAAAAAAATTTTGAAGCAAAAGAAAATAAAAAGATGAACGAGAAATATGAATTTAATATTCAGGCTCAACCTTTAAGTACATCTCTTAATAAACTATCGGATATCGCTAAGATATCTTTTCTATTTCCTTATGACCTCGTTAAAAGCAAGAGGGGAAACTAAATTCAAGGTAATTATACCGTTGAGCAAGCACTAACCATGCTGCTTAAAGGTAATAATCTTGAAGGAGACCTTTCAAATAAAAAGGCTTTTTTAATAAAGCCTTTATCAAAAAATAATAACGATGAACAGGGGAATGAACAAGTGAATACTCAAAAAACATTACTAGCAAGCATATTTACCCTTATGTTTTCTTCTACAGCGATAGCTGAAGAAGCACAAGAGACCAAAGAAGTTGAAAAAAAAGAAAAAGGCAAAATTGAAGTTATCGAAGTAACATCACAAAAACGCCAACAAAATCAGCAAAAAGTTGGTATTGCGGTTAGCGCCTTCAGTGAAGACATGTTAGAAACATTGGGTGTGGAACAACCTATTGATATTGCGCAACATACTCCGAACTTAAACGTAAAAAACGTCCTTAATAAATCAGCACCTATCTTTACCATTCGTGGTATTGGTAATGCTGCATTTACTTCAAATAGTGTGGCGCCTGTTGGCGTTTATTCTGATGAATTGTTTTTACCTACCAACTCAATGATGAGCTTTTCTGTTTTCGATGTAGAACGAGTTGAAGTATTAAAAGGCCCACAAGGAACATTATTTGGTCGTAATACTACCGCAGGTGCGGTGAGTTTCATTACCAAACGGCCAAGTGATGTAAGCGAAGGCAACTTTAGCTTAACATTAGGTAATTATGGCACAGTAGAAGCTGAAGCCGCTTATGGCGGGGCGATTTCTGATGATTTATCAACACGCATAGCGGGCAAGTGGACATATCAAGATGAAGGTACCTTTGAAAATACACTGACCGGAAATAAGCTTGGTGCAACAGATACCTTTGCTGTTAGAGCAGGCTTCTTACTTGAGTTAGATGATGCTGAGATCTATTGGAATATTCATGGTGGTCGTGATAGATCAGAAAATGAACCTTGGATTGCTATCGGTACTGGTGCTTTAGATAACCCATCATCCCCTGCGACAGAAACTCCTGGTTTAAATGGCATGCAGTATCGTAATCCCTGTTTAAGTAAAGATGATAATAGCGCTATGGATTTTGTTAATAACAAAAATTGTGTAGATCGTCTAGGTTATCATGATAACAACCATGACTTACGTGTTGGTGAATTCTCAAAAGAGCCTAAAATTGAATCAGATAGCTTTGGCGCGTTAATTAATGCTACCTTTGATTTTGATTCATTTTCATTAACCTCAATAACAGGTTATGAATCTCTTGATAAAATGGCCGAAGAAGATTTTGATGGTGGTCCACATAGAATTGGTGATGGTAATTATTCCAACGAGGTATCGTTATTTTCTCAAGAGTTTAGATTTGCCTCAAATGAGCCTTTATTTGGCAAAATGAACTGGATGGCGGGTGCAATATATTATGTAGACTCACAACATATTACCGATATTTATGGCTATAGAGATCGTTTAAATCATGATGTATTAGTTGATTTCGAACAAGATACTACATCAATCGCTGTTTATGCACATACCGATACCCAGTTAACAGACAAGTTAAGCATGATTTTAGGTGTTAGATATACAGATGATGAAATCACCTTTGATGGCGGTACCTCTATTATTAATAGAGATACAATAGACTCTAGTACCAATGTTGATGATCTACCGTATACCGGTGATACAACCTTCTTTTCAGAGACAGCTATTAATGTTGATAATGGAAAAACGACATCAGAAGAGGTGACTGGAAAATTTGGCCTTAACTATGATATCAGTGATGATGTAATGATTTACGGTAGTTATAGTCAAGGTTATAAAGCAGGGGTTTGGAACGGTTTTTGGGCCTTACAGGACGGTGATCACTCTGCAACAGAGCCGGAGTATATAGATGCATACGAAGTAGGTATCAAGTCAAAGATGCTTGATTCTACTCTACAGGTGAATGCTTCATTGTATTTATATGATTATACCGATATGCAATTATTTGCTGACGTTGTAGAGACTGGCGCATTCACTATATTTAACGCTGGTGAAGCTGAAGTTTCAGGTGGTGAAGTTGAAATCAACTGGTTCCCAACGGACAATTTAGAACTTCGTGGTGGCATTGGTTACACAGATTCAAAAATTTCAGCCCACTTTGGTTCATTAGATTTTGATGATGTGCAGGCAGCTAATACGCCTGAGTTAACTTATAACATGATGGCCCGTTATTTCTGGGAAGTTAATGGTAATACTAATGCTTATGTTCAAGCCGATTACGTTCATCAAGATGATGTATTCTTCTCTTTAGGTAACCAGAAAGCTATTAGCCAAAGTGGTTATGGTTTAGTTGGCTTTAGAGCCGGTTTTGATATGGATATTGATGGTCAATGGTGGTCTGTCTCAGCATGGGTTAAAAATGCTACTGATGAAGAGTACTTTACTGAAATCTTACCTTCAGGTAGTGCAGGGACTATTTCGGGTCAAGTTGGCTCTCCTATGTTGTATGGTATTACCGTTAAAAGTGACTTTTAATTACTAATCGCCATTATTGCGCCTTAATATTCTTTATTAGGGCGTTTTTGATTTCTGTTCAAAATAATATAAGGTTTGGTTTATGAGCACAGAACACGGTTTAAACCGTAGTTTGAAGTGGATAGATACTATGGCGCTAGCCTTTGGCGCAATGGTTGGTTGGGCCTGGGTAGCTTTGATAAATGACATATTAGCGCGAGGTGGCAGCCTTGGCAGTATGATTGGTACAGCGCTTGTTGGCGTAGTTATTCTTGCTATTGGTTTTGTTTATGCTGAGTTAACCGCAGCAATGCCAAATGTTGGTGGCGAGCATGTTTACACCAAAAGAGCTATGGGTGGAACCGCATCATTTATTTGTACTTGGGCTATTATTTTTGTTTATGTTGCCGTATGTGCTTTTGAAGCGGTTGCTCTCCCCAGTGTTCTAGGTAACCTCTTTCCTTCTTTAGGGAACATTTCTATATACCAAATAAACGGTAGTGATGTTTTTTTAGATATGGCGATAATTGGCGCGGTTACCTCCATGCTTATAGCATGGATTAATATTCGCGGTGTAAAGCTTGCCGCATTTATACAAACTGTAGTGGTCGGAATTATTCTTATTGCTGGTGCTATGCTAATTGTAGGCATAGGTGTTGAAGGTAATACTGTTAATATGGAGCCTTTGTTTGTTGGTGGTGTTGGTGGCATATTTGCGACCATGGCGATGGTGCCATTTTTAATGACTGGTTTTGATGTTATTCCTCAGGCAGCAGAAGAGATAAACCTACCACCTAAAAAAATAGGTGTATTATTAGTTGTTTCAATTGTTTTCGCTATCTCTTGGTATATTCTAATTGAACTAGCCGTCGCGATGTTATTATCCTCAGAAGAACGTTCAGCATCATCATTTGCTACGATGGCAGCAGCTGAAGCAGCTTTCGGTCGTAATGGTGGCTTATTTCTTCTGCTTGCTGGTGTTGCAGGTATATTAACGAGTTGGAATAGTTTTATGATTGGTGGCTCACGTGCTATTTTTGCTATGGCACAAGATGGTATGTTGCCTTCATTTCTGGCCCGCGTTCATTCCCGTTATAAAACACCGTACAACGCTATTTTATTTATCGGTATACTTGGCGCGATAGCTCCTTTTCTAGGAAAGAAAGCACTAGTTTGGTTTGTTGATGGCGGTTCATTTAGTTTGATGATTTCATATTTGCTTGTTTGCTTATCATTTATTCTTTTACGTAAAAATGAGCCAGAAATGGAAAGGCCTTTTAAAGCTAAAGGTGGGATGTTTCTTGGTTGGTTTGGGGTGATTTCAAGCTTAGCAATTGCATTATTGTATTTCCCTGGTTTCCCTGCTGCCTTAGTATGGCAAGAATGGGTTTTAGTTATTAGCTGGTTTGCATTAGGTTCAGTGTCATATTTTAAAATTTATAAACCTGTTTTAAAAAATGAAATGAGTGTAGCTATTAGGTAAATATCACTAAAAGCTTTAATTTTGATTATATTTTTCAATTATAATCAAAAAATAAATCTAGCCTATTTATGGGGATTACTTCCTTCACATCACAAATTGAGGAAACTTAGTTTGTGATGCTTTACACTTTCTAATATGTCTTATTAAAGAATGCAGGAGCATATTCTCCTGAATAACCATTCTCTTCAATCAATGCCTTGTCTCTAAGCCTTTTAATTCTCACTGAGTGGGAAATAACTTAATGGACTTGGTATTATTCCATTAATAGGGTGTTAACAAGGGAATATTAATGCCAAAAATCCTTTCTCAAAATCCGAAGTTTTATTTACAAATTGCTAACCATAATGACGCAACACTGGTTGTTAGTTTCATGAAAAAGTTAGGTGCTTTTCAGAAAATGGCCGATAAAATTACCGCTACACCGAAACGAATAGGGCGACTGCTTGAGTCTAAGCAAGGAGAGGCCGTGTTTGGTATTTATGAAGGTAAAGTTGTTGGCTTTGCATATTTCCATCAAAAAAGCTCTGCCTTTACTGGACGTTCAGGCTTGTATATTGATGGCTTTTTCATTGATAGTACAATACGCGATAAAGGTTTAGGCAATATCATGATGCAGTTTTTGTCAAAATATGCACTTGAGCGCGGATGTGAAATGCTCGAATGGGCTTGCTTGGATTGGAATACTCCAGCCATAGCGTTTTACCAAAGATTAGGTGCTTATTGCATTAATGATATGCACATATATCGTCTATCACCAGACGACTTAGCGGTAAACGCAATGTTGTTTAACGGTGTAACAAAAACTGAGGGAACTTAGTTTGTGATGTTCACTCACATAAATAAGGGGTGGATCAAGAGAAGAAAACAAAAATCCACTTTTACGAGATTGTGATCATTATCAATAGAAAATAATGAGAGCATTTTTTGGCTGTTTTGTACCATTACAAGATCTTTGTAGATAATCTAACAACTCCCTTCATTCATAAAACTACTATTTATCCCTCCTTTATATTGAGTGGTAATAAAACAACATAAGTAGTGTTTTATAGAAAATAACTTGTGTAACTACAAAAATAACGTAATAATATTACATTAGTGTTTAAAGTCATAATCAGTTAACACTATAATTGACCAAAAGAGAGAGTAAAATGGAAGAGAAAAACGTAACTTTAAAAGAAAACAAATCGGTAGAATTAACAGAATTTGATTATGAGAATACTAATTGGCCTCGTGATTTTGACATACGTATTGAAGTAGCTGAGCAGCGTGAAATACTAGAAAGATCATAGTTCTCTTTAGTAGATATAGGGTTTTTGCTTTTACCAGGCCTGAGTTTTTTAGATTGAGTCTTTCAGGTAATGAATAACCTCGCCGCAAGCAGCGAGGAATTACACCATAAGAAGATTTAAGTACGCACAAAGGCTCAATTTTCGATGGTATTTTTCAAATGCTTTATGTTATTTCAGAGCGATTAATAAAAAACTCAGCTTAATCTATGTCCATATCTCTTCATCAGTCGGAATTGTCTTTCCTTGTATAGTAAATCCAATTCGTTGGGTATTAATCATGTGCTTAAAGCTAAAATTCTCAGAAATTGAATTATTGCCCCATGAACCACACCCTAGTGTGCCTGTAGGCACAAAGCCATTGTGCAAAGCTCCACCGACCGATAGAGATCCTGGTTCGTTGATAGCAATTCGACTGACAGGCAATTCGAGACTGATTTTTTCAATATTAGCTTGATTATCTGAATGAATCACACAAGTATGTCCTTTACCTCTGACCTCCAAGTTGGCCGAAGCAATCGCAATGGCATCATCCAATGTTTCGTATGAAAAAACGCTCAATACCGGGCACATCTTTTCACTACGTAGAATGTCATCAGCGCTTCCATTAGATTTAATTACTATGACCTTTGTTCCCTCTGGTAATTCGACACCGACAAGTTTAGCGATTGTTTGTACGCTTTGCCCGATGACTTCTGGCCTCATGTAGCCATTTTCAAATAAAGCTTCACGGAATTGATTCGCCAATGTTAAATCATCAACATAATAAGCACCTTGAGATTTGAAAGCCTCAATGACTTGATTAAAGTCCTGAGCTGGTGCGATGATGCTCTGATCACCAGAACAAATAATACCGTTATCAAATATACGGCCAGCAATAACCTTGCCCGCAGCAGCAGTATAATCAACGCCTTGATCAATAATGCTCTGTACGTTACCGGCTCCGACACCAAACGAGGGTTTGCCACCAGAATAGGCTGCTTTAACCATTGCTGGTCCGCCAGTGGCTACGAGTACATCTACAACCGACATCAACTCATTCGTCAGTTCCATAGAGGGTTCACGTATAATTTGTAATAGATCCTTCGGTGCACCTAATTTATTGAGTTCATCGTTTATTAGATCGACAGTTCTAGCACTAATATTTTTTGCACGTGGATGAGGTGCAATAATGATGGCGTTGCCTCCCTTAAGAGCAAACATCACGTTGCACAATATGGTCATCGTTGGACTAGTAGTCGGAGTAACTGCCCCGACGACGCCTACTGGCTTCGCAACGGTAATGATGCCTTCTTCGTTCTTAGTTTCAATAACACCGATTGATTTTTTGTTTTTAAGGTAGTTCCAGACATTGCGTGATTTGCCTTGATTTTTCAAAAATTTATCATGGACGTTACCCATACCTGTTTCTTCTACAGCATCTACTGCTAGAGTCTCGGCATTGTCGAAAACGACTTTGCCGACAGCTCGAACACAGACATCTACTTGAGCCTGAGAAAATTCCTCGAAAATAGATTGAGCACTTCGTGCAGCGGTCATTAAGTCAGTAAGTTGATATGTCATTTAGTTTGTTCCTCTGAAAATTAATCTACTAGTGTGGGAATAATTTCGCGCAACACTTTGAAAGTATGGTCAATATATTCGTGTTTGATGATTCGTAGTGGCAACACGCAAATAACGTCACCTATACCAGTCGCTCAGCACAGTTACTAGAAAATTAAACCATAAGGTTATTGTGTCTACTTAAAAATATTCAGAAAATACATTGTTTTAAAACTAAAAGTTGATAAATATTAACATTAGCATTAACTTGTGCTTTATCATTGAGATAAGGTTTTAATAGGTGATAAATAATATCTATATGTACTGTTGTATGAGTTTATAATTGGTTTTATTGTATTTTTGTTAAGTGCAACTCAGGAGGTATCTATGAATGGTTCAACATTACGAGGAAAGTTGAGTGATATTGATCTGCGATTGCTACGAATATTTATTGGTGTTGCTCAATCGGGAGGTTTCGCAGCAGCTGAAATTGAGCTGAACATAAACCGATCAACTATCAGTATTCATATTTCTAATCTGGAAGCTCGACTGGGTATGAGGCTATGTCGACGTAGTCGGGGTCGCTCCGATTTTTCTCTCACCTCTCAAGGTGAGCAGGTATATCATGCGACAAAAGAGATGCTGGATTACCTCGATGGTTATCGCAATCAAATAAACGCGATTGAGTCACAGTTGACAGGGAGACTAAAGATAGCACTACCGGACGACTGGCTAGAAATGAGCGAGGCTTGTTTCGATCTTGCTCCAATCATCGCACGATTTAGAGATGTTGCGCCCCGTGTAGATCTACAAATTGTCACGAGGGCACCTAATGAAGTTGATTTTGAGATACTTAATGGTAAAGCAGATCTAGGTATAAATACGGTACACATAAAGCGTACAGGTCTTGAATATAAACCTATTTTTGAGCATCAGAGTTTTCTTTTTTGTGGACCCTCTCATCCCCTTTTTGAATACCCAGAAGAAAGCATCACTGAAGAGGTGATTACTTGTTATGATCTTGCGGCATCAAGTTATAAAGTTCAGCCATCAACCTACGACCTGATTAGCATGTTTGGTAATCAGGCAGAGGCAGACCACATGGAAGGCTGTTTATTATTGATATTATCGGGTAAGTATCTCGGCTTTTTGCCAGACTATTATGCTGAAGCTAAGGCCGCTAAATATCAGCTGCGTCGTCTCCTTCCTAATAGGTTCAATTACAGTGCTGAAAACTCACTAATTATCAAAAACGGAACGCAAGCAAACGCAGTCGTTAATATTTTTATTAACGAACTGACCTCTGCGATGAGTTGATCAAGCGTCTATACTCAACTCATTTTAACTCATTTTAAGATATGGGTATTTTTATTGGGGGATAGCATCAAGTAAACATTGATAAAATATATTGGTAATGAGTTCATTGCCATGCTTTTTTCTACGAATGGCTTTAAATACATTTTGATAACCGTAGGTGTCAATAAATAAAGGTCTTAGTTTGTTTTTGAATCCCCATTTATTGACTAACTGCTTGGGCAGTATTCCTAGGTACGAACCGCTTAATATTAATATCGCTCGAGCTTCTTGATGATGCGCTTTTGCTTGTTTATTCCAGACCTTCATATCAGGATGAGGTTCACGGTCTAACATTAACCTTGGTGACTCGACAAAATTATATTTTTCAAGCTCGTTTTTTGTGATTTTGGTATCATCTTTTAAATAGAGGGGGTGACCAGCGCCGCAGTATAGCAACATCTCTTCATTAAAAAGTGCTTGAGCTTCAAGCTCTGTATAGTTTTGAGATAAAACAGTGATACCAATATCAACTTTTTTATCTAGCACAGCAGTGGTTACATCATCCGAACTCATTGTGCTAATTTGCACATGTACATCGGGTGCTTGAGCCGTAAACTTTTGAATAGCATTAGCGACATAGGCACTATGCACACCTAACATGTGTTCAGCAAATCCAAGGTGTAAATGACCAAATATACGGTTGTGTGATTGATTGATTTTAGTACGAAACTGTTCTACAGAACCAAGTAATTCTAACGTTGCTTGATATACAACGCGACCATGTTCCGTTAGTTTAAATCCCGCCCGACCTCGCTCACATAAGCGCATATCTAATCGTTTTTCCAGATCAGAAATATAGTTTGAAATAGTCGAATTTGCGAGGTTTAACGTTATTTCGGCAGCGGTATATCCACCTGCGTCGACAACAGACTTAAATACCTTTAATTGTCGTAAATCGATATCAGTTAATTGCCCCGATATCGCTGCTTTTTTTCTACCCATCTTTTTGCCTCTTCGGTAACTTTACCTCTATTTATATTTGAATATTCAAATGTAAGCAAGTGAATATAATTATATTACAGAGATAAACAGCTCCGTATCATTCGTAAAATTGAAAAATCATTATCCATTTTATTTAAACTTTTTTATTATATTGAGTATGTTATGAGCAAAATTATTTACCCTATATCAAACCTTAGCTTGAATAGTACATTTATAATCGAACGTGGTGAAGGTGCATACGTTTACGATAGTCATGGCAAAAAATATTTAGAAGCTATGGCCGGTTTGTGGTGCACATCCCTTGGTTATAATAATAAAGAACTCATTGAAACAGCGACTGAACAAATGAGTCAGCTTTCATATTCTCATATGTTTGGCGGAAAAACTCATCAGGTTGGTATTGATTTAGCTGAACGATTAACTGATATGGTGCCAGTAGATAATGCACATGTGTTTTTTGGCAATTCAGGAAGTGATGCAAATGATACTCTCATTAAATTATTACGTTATTACTTTAATGCTATTGGCCAGCCACAAAAATATAAAATAATTGCACGTGAACGTTCATATCACGGGGTAACAATAGCGTCAGCATCTTTAACTGGATTACCCATTAACCATACACACTTTGACTTACCTTTTGATGCCTTAGGCGTTCTACGTACAGACGCACCACATTATTATCGAGGTGCAACTATCGATGAAAGTGAGGAAGAGTTTGTTAACCGTATTACCGATAATTTAGAGGCGCTTATTCTTCGTGAAGGGCCGGATACTATCGCCGCATTTATTGCTGAGCCAATAACGGGCGCTAGTGGTGTTATCGTTCCGCCAAAAGGATATTATGAAAAGGTACAGGCAATTCTTAAAAAATATAATATCCTATTTTGGGCTGATGAAGTTATTACAGCGTTTGGTCGAACAGGGCAGGATTTCGGCTGCACGACCATGGGAATTGAAAAGCCAGATATGATGACTCTGGCAAAACAATTGTCTTCGGGCTATATGCCAATTAGCGCATCGGTAGTGAGTAATGATATCTATCAAGCATTGATTGAACCAAGCAATAAACTGGGTGTGTTTGGGCACGGTTTTACTTATTCTGGTCATCCTGTCGCTTGTGCCGTTGCATTAAAAACACTTGAGATATACCAGCGAGATAACACTTTTGCACATGCTGCGACTATTGGCTTTTATATGCAAAAAAGGCTTCGAGAATTTTTACCTCATCCTTTAGTTGGCGAGGTTAGAGGCAAAGGTATGATTGCAGCAGTTGAGCTGGTGGCTAACAAAGCTACGGGTAAGGCATTTACTGGGCCACTTGTAGGTGATTTTGCCATGCAATCTTGTCAGAGGCTAGGAATGATAACGCGAGCGATGGCGGGTTCTTCACTTGCTTTTTGTCCTCCGTTGATTGTTACCAAAAACCAAATTGATGAAATGATTGATATACTCGCCAGAGCACTTGATGAAACGTTAGATTTTGCCCATAACAAAGGTTTATTGCAGTAACAACGCAAATTGTTATTGGGGCGATATGTATAGTCCGCCTCAGAGTCTATATGCTCTGAGGTTATCCTCGAAGATAGTTGCTTTAATGAATAGCTAATAGCTAGTGACTTTTTAGAGACGAATAATGCTATTAACTTAAGCATTTAATATAATCTTTCTATCGTCACAACTGCAGGTTTTTCATTTGCTTGTACCTTTGTACCTTTTTAATTAGTTACTGTAACTCTAAACTAGCCTTTTAGGGGCGACTGAGTAAAGCATGCTCGTCGTTGATAATGGCCATTATTCTGAGCAAGCGAACCCGACTGATAAGCCAACTCAAAATTATGATAGAGTGACGTGCTAGGTTAAAATCCAAACAGTGAGGTCGCAAAATATTTTTGCGCTACGGTGTTTAAGAATATTGCTAATAACATCACGGGAATAAAAGTACCTAATGAAAAGTTAATATATTTTTGCATTAACGAACCTTCAAATCCGTCATTACCAATACTGAGTTCATGGTTAAGTGAATGCTTTTTCCAACGGTAACTGACAAATAGACAAACCAATAGTCCATTTAGTGGTAATACGGTGTCATAGAATAAATCCATTACAATATCGAAAAATGACTTAGTTTCGCCACCATAACTAACAAATTCGGTAAATAGACTCACCATGCCAAATGATAAGGCACAGAGTATGGTTAAGAAGCCGCCAAATATAGCGATAATTGAAAGGGCTTGCTTACGACAGTACTTCTTCTCATCAATTAAAAAGGCCACTGGTACTTCAATAACTGAAACCAATGACGTTATCGCTGCGAAAAAAACCAATATAAAGAACAAGGTTGCGACTGTACTAGCGCCAATAAAGCCGATAGATGTTTGTAGCGCCAAGAATATCTTGGGTAATAATACAAAAATGAGGCTGACCGATGAATTGCTAAGCTCTGCTGGATTTACATCAGGATCGAACGAGAAGATCGCTGGTAAAATCAATAAACCAGCAATGAAAGCGACACAGGTATCGGCAAGGGCAATAAATTTTGCCGAGCCAACGATATCAGTTTTTTTAGTTAGGTATGAGCCGTATGTAATTAAAACCCCCATCCCTAAGGACAACGAAAAGAACGCCTGAGACAATGCACCATTAACCACCGAGGCGGTTATTTTATCAATATTAGGGATCATATAAAAAGCAATGCCGGCACCTGCATTGTCTAGGGTTAGTACAAAGGCGACTAATGCCAACAACATAACAAACAACGCAGGCATTAATATTTTTGAAGCCTGCTCAATACCTTTTTGGACTCCTAGCCTTAATATTGCGTAAATAATTGCGGCAACTACTATTAGTGCAACGAATATATAAGGACTATTGATGAATTCACCAAAAGTCCCATCTGCAGCTAAATGGTCTAAGTTTCCCACTGCAGCCATGATTAAATAACCAAGGATCCAAACACTGATTACGGTATAAAATACCCCGATCATAAAGGGCGTGATAACACCAATTAGTCCTGCGGTTCGCCATATTGGTTGTTGATTGGATAATGCACCGAAGGCACCAACGGGGCCTTTTTCTGTTTTGCGACCCATTGCCAGTTCAGCCGCCATTACAGGTATACAGATTACGGCGATGAAAAAAGCATAAATAATTAAGAATGCTCCCCCCCCATTCTTTGCAGCATTTACGGGGAAACCGACCAAATTACCAATACCGACTGCGGAGCCTGCCGCGGCTAAAATAAACCCCAATCGTGAGCTGAAATGTTCTCTTTCACTGCTCATTAAATCGTTATTGTTACTAGCTTTTTCGTCGCTAGATGCTCCACCGCTTATAAGGCCGACTTTTTCCTGTGAGTTCATATTTAATTCCTAGTAATTCTTGAATAATTAGTACTGAACGATTGAACAAAAAAACCATAGAGTAATATTTTGATATTAATACTTGGAACCAGCGCTAATTAATTGTCACTCTATTCATTGGGAGTTAACCTAATAGATAAGTTGGCGATGATTTTGCCAAAACAATCTTGCAAAGGTATTTTTCAATAACTACGACGGTTTTGTTGATAAAGGTAGCTGAGGTTCCAAGTTGCATAGTTTTTCTTTTTAGCTATAGCAATAGAGCGAATGAATCCTCAAGCAGTTGCTTTAAATATGCAATAAACCTTGCTCCGTCAGCTCCATTGATTATTCGATGATCAAACGCAAGTGTGATTGGCATCATCAAGCGCGGCTTAAATTCACCGTTAATAAAACAAGCTTCAATTTGACTTGCCGCAACCCCCAAAATAGCCACTTGTGGCCAATTCACAATAGGGAAAATAGCACTCAATCCCAACCCTCCTAAATTTGAGACAGTGATACCTGCGCCACTTAAATCTTTTGCCGTTAACTTTCTTGTCCGTGCTTTATCGGCCAACTCTACTAGGTCTCTCGATATCGCCATCAAACCTTTTTGGTCAGCATTTTCTACTTTCGGAACAACTAGTCCTACCGGAGTATCTACCGCAACCCCAATATGACAATAGTCTAGATAAACTATCTCATTGCTATGTGCATCAAAGGCCGCATTAAAGCGAGGAAACTGGCGCAAAGTTTGTGCTAAGGCTTTAACTAAAATCGCGGTAATGGTTAATGAACCACCAGTTTGCGCCTTAACCGTCCCTTTATGTCGCTGACGTGCTGCTTCAAGCTCGGTAATATCTATTTTTTCTTGTAGCCAAGCATGTGGGATTTGTGTCCAAGCATGAGTCATGTTCTCAGAGGTAATGCGTTCGATACCAGTCATAGCTTGACGATGGACATTGCCATAGGCTGACAAATCGGGCAAAGATTTTTGCGCGGTATTAGCATGTGCTGTAGCCACTTGTTGAACTGTTGCTCGCTGTTTCGCATACGCTTTAACATCTGCAATACTTATTCTGCCTCTGGGACCACTACCGGTGACCTCAGAAATAGCAACGCCAATTTCCCTTGCTAAACGACGGGTGCCAGGCCCAGCTGGGAAAATTGCGCCAATAGCTATTTGTTGTTCATGTGTTGACGCTATGGTTATCTCAGGAGGAAGCCTTGTTTGGGTAATAGGATCAGCCGTAACCGACTCACTAGGGACTTGCTTGGTTACGGCTTTGTTTGGTTCACTCGGGTTGTCTGCTTCAAGCGAACCTAAAGCCAAACTTATGATTTTATCCCCTTGGCTGACTTTATTATCAACGGCTAGGTATAGTTCAGTCACACAGCCAGCTTTAGTTGCGGGAATTTCCAGTACTACTTTATCAGTTTCAACCTCTAATAATGTCTGACCTTCACTTACCATCTCCCCTACAGCAACGGCAATATTCACTACTGTACCTTCTTTTACATCATCCCCTAAATCAGGGACTAATATAGTCTCAGTCACTTTCTTTGCTCCTTAACTGTCTGCTGGGTTGAGTTTATCTGGGTTAATATTCCAGTCAGTCATTGTCTGCTTCAGTACCTCAAGCGGTAACTCACCTTCCATGACTAAGGCATACACTGTGGTATACGCGATATGCTCAGCACTGACTTCAAAATAGTCGCGGATATCTTCACGGGATTCACAGATCCCAAAACCGTCTGTACCTAACGTGGTATAACTGCCAGGAATCCAGCGGCCGATACTTTCAGGTAAGGCTTTCATATAGTCTGAAGTTGCTACAAAGACGCCAGTTTCTTCTTGTAATACTTGAGTTACGTAAGGTTGCTCTGATGTTTTATCACCACGGAGTCGATTACGGCGATCACAGTTTAGGCCATCCCGCGCTAACTCACTGTAGCTGGTGACACTCCAAATATCGGTAGCAACACCAAGTACTGTAAGTAAGGCTTGTGCTTGAATAACTTGTTGCATTATCGCGCCACTACCCATTAAATGCGCTTTGGCCTTAGGTTTATCTAAGTCACTGCGATTGAAACAATACATACCTTTGATAATGCCTTGCTCAATGGTATCGCCCTCAGGCATTTTTGGCATGGTAATATTTTCGTTATATACAGTTAAGTAATAGAACACCTTCTCTTGCTCGGTGTACATGCTTCGAATTCCGTCTTTCACAATTACCGCTAATTCATAAGCAAATGCGGGGTCGTAACTGCGTAAGTTTGGCACTGTTGCAGCAAGTAAGTGAGAATGACCATCTTGATGTTGTAAACCTTCGCCATTTAAGGTGGTACGCCCAGCTGTACCGCCTAATAAGAAACCACGACACATGTTATCAGCACAAGCCCAAATCATGTCACCGACCCGTTGAAAGCCGAACATAGAATAAAATATATAAAATGGGATGGTAGGCACGCCATGATAAGCATAAGCTGTACCTGCTGCGAGGAAAGAAGCCATAGCCCCAGTTTCACAAATACCTTCTTGTAATATTTGGCCATCAGTTGCTTCTTTGTAAGGCAATAAGCTATCACCGTCCACTGGCTGATATTGTTGTCCCTGTGGAGAATATATACCGCTATTACGAAATAGCGCTTCCATACCAAAGGTACGGGCTTCATCGGGTACAATCGGCACGATATATTGACCAATTGCTGAGTCTTTGAGTAATTTTGCCATCACTCGAACCACAGCTGTGGTGGTTGAGAATCGACGTTCACCTCCACTTTTATAAAAATCAGCAAAGAAGTTTTTATCTGGTAGTTGAAGTATAGGACAATCAACCTTGCGCTCTGGCAAGTAGCCCCCTAGTTGCTGACGCTGATTTTGAAGATAAGTCATTTCTTCACTGTCTTTTTCAGGCAAATACAGCTGGGCAGCAGCCAATTGTTCATCCGTTAACTCAATGCCAAAGTTACGACCACAGGCAATGCGTTCCTCACTAGGAAGCTGTTTTTTCTGGTGAGCGGTATTTCGTCCTTGCGTACCTTCACCCATGCCATCACCTTTCACTGTTTTAACTAAAATAACTGTCGGTTTACCGGTTTCTTTAGCTGCGCGTTCAAAAGCGGCATAGACTTTCTTCACATCTTGTCCACCGCGTTTGATGGCTTTTAACTCTTCATCGGTCAAGCTATTCATTAACGCTTTTAATTCTGGTGACTTCTCTACCCAGTGCTCTCGTTGAGAACCGCCATCAGAGACTGAATACATTTGATAATCACCATCAAGTGCTTCCTCCATGCGTTGTTGCAAAATGCCATCGGTATCACGGGTGAGTAAATCATCCCAACCACTGCCCCAAATAACTTTAATTACTTGCCAATCAGCACCGCGAAAACTGCGTTCAAGCTCTTGAATAATTTTACCATTACCACGTACAGGACCATCCAGGCGCTGTAAATTACAGTTAACCACTAAAACTAAGTTATCAAGTTTTTCTCGTGAAGCAATGTTGATAGTTCCCATCACCTCGGGCTCATCCGATTCACCATCGCCGATGAAATTCCAGACCTTACCGCCATTTTTCGGTTTTAAGCCACGCGCTTCTAAATATTTGATAAAACGTGCTTGATAGATAGCACTTGGCGTCGATAAACCCATCGATGCTGTTGGTCCTTGCCAAAAGTCAGAAAGTTGTCTGGGATGTGGGTAAGACGGCAAACCTCCGCCTGGTTGTAGTTGCCTGCGATAGTTTTTTAACTGTACATCACTCAAGCGCCCTTCGATAAAGGCACGGCTATAAATCCCCGGTGCAGCATGGGCCTGAACATTAACAATGTCACCACCATAATGTTCACTTTTGTTTTGAAATATATGATTAAAGCCTACTTCTAACATTGTTGCCGCTGAGGCATAGGTGGCGATGTGACCACCTACTCCTGAACTACTATCATACCCTTGTAAAACCATTGCCATGGCATTCCAGCGGATTATATTGGCAATTTTTTGCTCTAATTCAATATTGCCTGGATAGGCCGGTTGCTCATTCACTGAAATGCTATTACGGTAAGGAGTGTTGAGGGTCGCCTCATCAAATTTAATGCCTTGACCTAACAAACTATTTTGTAAACTACGGAGTAATAATTTAGCACGCTCAGGCCCTTGTTCTTTTAATACATACTCAATAGAGTCAAGCCACTCTTGTAATTCTTGTGCTTCTTCTACAGATACAGTGTCAACTGAATCAGTAATGTTGTCTTTCATGGTAGTATTACTCTTAGTGTAGTGGTCAACTAATTTTGGCCACGGAATTGTATTCAAACCAGTATCATTTTTCTGACTCATTTGGTGTTAGTCCTCCCTTAGGGCTGTGAGGTCTAACTTGCCTGTAATACCCAAAAATGTATTTAACAATCGTATATTCAGCTTTTAATAAGTGAGCGGTAGTCCAGGGGTATTTTAAGCGTCTAAAAATCGATCTGTCGGAACCGAGTCTAAACACGTCCTCGCCGACTCTTCTTTTTGTCGAATATGACATTGTTCAGCTCACTAGCTTTTGTGCAAATAAATCGATGACAAGTGATCTTAAATGAGAAGTTTTTAATCAGGCTATCTTCACGGCTTAAAATAAGCCTGATTAAAAGTAACAATTATGCCGCGTTAGGCGTTTCGGCTTTATTAACAGTTTTAACTTTAGCTAGCGCTTGGGCTAAATCGAAAATGATATCTTCAACATTTTCTAAACCCACAGATACTCTGATTAAGGTGTCACTTATCCCTGCCTCTTCAAGCTCTTCTGGTGAATAAGTAGAATGGGTCATAGAGGCAGGGTGTTGAATTAAGGATTCAGCATCACCTAAGCTAACGGCAATCGAAAATAATTGCATATTATTAATAAAGTCAGCACCTCCAGTCAGGCAAGTATCTAACTCAAAAGCGATCACACCACCGGCGGCTTTCATTTGCTTACCGATAAATTTATTACCTGAATGAGATTTAAGTCCAGGATAGTAAACTTGATTAACAACTGGATGTTCTTGTAAAAATTCCGCAACTTTTTGTGCATTATTGCAATGACGTTCCATTCTAATTGGTAATGTTTTTATGCCGCGCATAATTAACCAAGCATCATGTGGACTTATGGTTGCTCCAATATCTTTTAAGGTCGTCATTTTAATTTCATTAATCATATCAATGCTACCGCATACAATGCCCGCAACTACGTCACCATGGCCATTTAGATATTTGGTAGCACTGTGTACAACAATATCAGCACCAAATTTTGCTGGTTGCTGTAATACAGGTGTTAAGAAAGTATTATCAACAACGGAGATCAAATTATGTTTCTTGGCAATAGCGCAAATTTTTTCTAGGTCTAATACCAGCATATTAGGGTTGATTGGCGTTTCTAAAAATACCAGTTTGGTATTTTCTTTAATTGCAGCGTTGATATTTTCTGGATCAGTCATATCAACAAAGGTGACTTCAATAGCAAATTTTTTCAACATATGATTCATTAAGGCAAAAGAGCAGCCATAAACTGCTTTTGATGAAATCATATGATCGCCAGCTTGTAAATTGGTTAATAAGGCTGCAGATACTGCAGCCATTCCTGTTGCTGTAGCTGCCGCATCTTCCATGCATTCCATAGCTGCAACACGCATTTCTAACTGACGAGTAGTAGGGTTACCAAGCCTGGAATAAATGTAACCTTCGGCATCACCCGCGAAACGGTCGGCACCTTGTTGAGCATTATCAAAAATAAAAGTAGACGTTTGATACAAAGGCGTTGCAAGAGATCCAAATTGTTCGTCGTTTATTCTTCCTGCATGAATGGCTTGTGTTTCAATAAAGTTACTTGGTGAATGCTTGATGTCAGTCATTAATTTCTCTTTAGTTAAGTTAATTCAGTTACTAAGTCGTTGCTAGAAACCTTGTTAGACTTACTCTAAGCAATTTAGCTGCCAATTATGTTAATTTGTTATTTTTCAATGGTTTATGTTTTTCTTGTGTTTCGTATAAGTTTATTTGTAATTTATTTATTACAAATAAATCACAATAAATCAGGTGATTAATTGAAATATACCCAAATCATCGTATTTGCGGTCTTTATGATGTAATATTGTTATTACAAGTAGTAATAATAATATTACGGTTTAAGTATGAAAACTCAATGGAGGCTACTTGAGCACATAAAAATTGAATCCACCGACATTAGCTAATAAATTCCCGTTAAATTCATCAAGCAAGCTTTATTAAACAGGATCTCTGAGTCAATTATTTACATTGACAATAAAAGCATTATTTTGCCTGCTAATTCCTAAATATTTAATTTTCCCATTTTAAAAGACAACGTATTGCTGTGATGGTTTTCGATCTTGTATCAGTTCTAATAAGGTAATTCACAAATGGTTTAATATCCGTTTGTGTTCAGGTTATTGAGAAGGCATTTCACATGGCTAATGATTTCATAAAAAGTAATACTTTTAGATGACGTAAAAATACGGTTTTGCTATAGTGCGCGCAATGAATAGCCTCTAAAAAATACGAGTAAATCAATGAGAATAGATACTCCTACCACTGCCTTATGGGCTTTAGTGATGGTGAACCTTATTTGGGGTTTTGGCTTTGTTGTGGTTGATGGTGCTATTGAAATTATGCCCGTAAATACCTTTAACGCTTTTCGTTTTGGTATTGCAACCTTAGCACTAATACCTTTATATTTTTTGAAAAAGAAGCCCGCCGGTTCAGAGGGAGACTACCGAGTTTCTGAATTATTCAAAACGGGCTTTGGTTTAGGCTTGTTATTGTTTTTAGGATTTGCATTACAAACCAAAGGCTTGCTTTATACCAGTGTTTCTAATACGGGGTTCATTACTGGATTATGTGTTCCTTTCGTACCCATTATCGGTTTCCTACTCTTTAAAACCAGAGTAGGTATTGAAATTTGGGTCAGTGTTGTCGCCGCGACCATTGGGTTATATTTTTTAACCATAGGCGACAAAATGGAGTTTAATTTTGGTGATATTCTCGTTGCTATTAGCGCAGTTTGCTACGCCAGTCATATTACTTTAATGGCTAAGTTCGGAGGACGATTTCCCGTGATTCCGCTTAGTATTATTCAATTAGCTGCGGTTGCTTTTTACAGTACTATTGCGGCAATTTATGAAGAACTTATGAACATCAATGTTGGCTACCCTTCATTGGTAGAACAATTAAACAGTACCGATGTTTGGGCTGCGATTCTATATTCTGGTATTTTAGCGAGTGCTTTTGCATTCTGGGCGCAAACTTCAAGCCAACGTTTACTTGAACCTCATAAGGTAGCACTAATTTTTGCATTAGAACCCATATTTGGTCATCTTGCTGCCTTTGTTATATTAGGAGAATACCTTGGTGTAAAAGGGTGGTTTGGCGCAGGACTCATAATTGCGGGTATGCTTTACTCAGAGCTGGGTGGTCGAAGAAAAATTAAAGTACAGCCATTAGAGCAAATGGCTGCACCAATAGATAAATAGAGATTGAGTAATCGCTTAAAGGGACTTAATGTCTGTATTTAGGTCTATTTAGGTCTATTTAGGTCTATTTAGGTCTATTTGGGTTAATGTAGAATAATGTGTGAATTCCATATGATTCTCTACAGGCCTGTATATTAAGCTACGTTAACCTTAATACATTTTGAAAGAGAATGAGGCAGCCTTGCCAAAGGCAACATTAAAATATTGATTAACTAGTTGTTATTTATGTGTTTAAAGTTCAGGTGTTATATTGGGGAGTCACTGGGGATGCTTCTGTTTTGAATTTTATTTTATAAATAAGTTATATGGTGTTAGTTTCTCTAACCAAGTTATCCAGATAATAAACTGTTTCTACCAATCAAAGGCTAACAGCTTATTATTCTTATCTTACATTAATACAGTTTAAATTTAACAGTTTATACATATTTATTGAAGTAATGTAGACCATATGTAGTCTATAGCGTGAGTAAACTTTAACCTTAAATTGTATTTTCTATTTTTAAATTACAGCAATTATAATGACAGTAAATATCACTTTGCGGACTAATTTATGAAGCTGAAAACAGCCTCGATATAGGCCGGATTGTGCTAAAAACCTGACAAATTGATAAGTTCATCTGAGTAGTTATTTTACCGTGTATTCCGAGATTTATGCATTGAGATATGAACTGAAACAAGCCACCGGAGATAAATTTAACCTCGCGGAGTTTCATAGTCAGTTTTTGAGTTATGGCAGTGCGTCAGTTGCAATCATTAGCCAGTTAATGCAAGAGCAATTTCTTAGTAGTCATAAATAGCTCCGACAGTTAATTTTGCTTGTCAGAGCTATAGAAATTTAATTACATTGCCCCCACATTTGTTCATGCAAAAGACAAGGCATTACTCCATACACTCACAAATTAAACCTAATCCAATTTAAGTTTAATTCACTAAATTCAAGAATAAATTAGGTATCTAGGTGAAAATGAAATTTCCACCTAGATATTTATAACTAAGTTACCGTTAATACAAAAGTATCATTTATTATTGTGGTGCCATCATCAATGCTAAGAGTGATAGTGGTTACACCCGTTTGACCAGCTTTAGGGGTAATGGTTATGGTTCGAGCACCTCCTGCACCTCCTAACACTATTTCTCCTGTATCCACTAAAGCGGTATTACTTGATGCCGCTGTTAGAATAAGCGAGCCCGACGCGGTTTCAAGATCACTAACAGCAACAAATAACGCCATTGTTGCTGTATCTTGAGAGATTGATAAATCTGCCGGCGCTGCAACCGTTGGATTATCATTTACTGAACTTACCGTTAAGGTAAAAGTGTCTGATGTTGTAGTAGTACTATCATCAATGGTTACGGTTATGGTTGCTGAACCAAATGCATTACTTTTAGGGCTTAAGTCAATAGTACGAGAAGCTCCTGAGCCTGCAAGTGTCATTTGACCTGTATCTATTAATGCGGTATTGCTAGAGGAAGCGGTTAAGGTCAGTGAGCCTGCCGCAGTCTCTACATCCCCAACAGTAACTGCAAGAGCACCTGTACTTCCATCTTCAACTATTGACTGGTTGCCAGGTCCTGCAATTGTTGGAGCACTGTTAACCGCATTTACTGTCAGTTCAAATGAATCTTGAACTGTACTAGTACCATTATTAACGGTAAGTTCAATGGTAGTTGTGCCATTTTGATTCAACTTTGGCGCAACGGTAATGGTTCTATTGGCACCTGTGCCTGCTAAAACCATTTCTGCGGTATCAACCAGTGCGGTATTGCTAGAAGAAGCCGTTACAATAAGATTAGCCGCAGGGGTTTCTTCGTCAGCTATGGTAAAAGCAAGCGCTGCCGTTGAGGCATTTTCATTGATATTGTTATCGCTAATAACTGATATCGTTGGCGCGGATTGAGTATTGCCTCGTAACAATAGTACCCAGTTGGCTGCATCACTTGCTGGTCTAGTGGCGCTACTAGTATGTGCATTTAATGATAAATACAAATAACCATTATTATCATCACGTACAATTTGATTTTTTTCATAATTCGTGGCTGCGACCCACACTAACTCGCCACTTTGAAAAATAAATGATTTAGCTAACAATGCATATGAAAGTAATGCAGAGTAATCCACATTACCAGTTGCTCCAGTTGCTCCTGTAGCTCCAGTTGCTCCTGTAGCTCCAGTTGCTCCTGTAGCTCCAGTTGCTCCTATAGCTCCAGTTGCTCCAGTTTCACCAATAGGTCCTGCAGATCCTGCACCATCTGCACCAGTTGAGCCATCTGCACCAGTTGAGCCATCGGCCCCAGTTGAACCATCTACTCCTGAGGTGCCTTCATCAATTAAATTAGGACCAACCCATTCACCATTAGAATTAACGACTAAATTACCACCAACAGAAATTGAACTTGCATTCACTTCACCTACAACACTCCCTGCTACTTTCGCATAATAAGCCTTTGGTAAACTTCCGATGGGGAGTCTCGGTTCCATTTCAGAGTCATCACCGACTTTGATTCCAAGTGTCAACTTATCACTTTGAAAAAATACGCTATTAATTGGTGTATTAGCGCCCAAACGAACTTGATAATGGCCCTCAATAAAATCTATATCACGAATTTCTTGCCATACTTTAAGGTCGTCGTCGTATAGTGTAAAGGTTACAGAAGCAGAGCCTTCAAATAGCTCTTGTGTATTACTGTCTGTTAAAATGCCTCTATGATTCAAATTTGCTGCTTGAAGTGGTAATGATAACAGCGAGATAAAAAATAATAAAAATACTGAATGGAACTTCTTGTACATAACTATTCCTAAATTTTGATTTAATTGCTTAATGTTAGTTGAGTGCTCACTAAATTATATTGTGATGAACTACTTTCTAATATTTGTATGCTGGTTTGAGCTTCTAGGTCATATGAACCACTACTTGCCAGTTCAATTAATACACCACTGTTTTGTGGTTGTACCTGCTCCGTTAATTCATACGACGGAGGAGCCTCGATAACGGGAACAGTTTGAACTTTAACCTTATTATCAGAGTTACACCCCCCAATGATTAAAAAACAAAAAGAAACAGCAATCAATGCCCCAAATTTCAACACCATAAATTCACCTTTAAATCATGTAACTTGTTTTTTTAATAAAAACAACATAGTAAACAAAATTTCGACTCTACCACTGATAATATCTTGTTACAACAAGGACGTTATACCACTTGAATTAATTTTATGATCTAATTATGTTTTATATAGATCATTTTATCGAGTTCTAATAAAATAGGGCAACCATAATAAAGTGATTTTAATACGTTATTACCTTGTACGTCTGGTGAACGCTCGAAGAAGAACTTAAATTTTTCAGTTTGTTAGGTCAACAATAGTGCGACCTTGTTGTCTTTACAATATTAATGATTAGTACAGTTATTTACAGAGCTCCAAGTAAAAGCATCTTCGCCATTCTGGCAGTCGACTAACTAAAGCCTGAAATTACTATTAGAGTGTTTTTGATTTGAGCTAAAGCTTCTTTTCAGGTTATTTAGTGCGGCAATGGTGAAATTAAATTTCTTACTCATAATATCGCCATTTTTATTTGAGAATATAATTTTGGGGTGCCTCAGGGGGGCTTTGCATGTGTATTTAGGTCTATTTTGGTTAATGTAGAATAATGTGCGAATCCCATGTAACTCTCTACAGGTCTGTATATTAAGCTACGTTAACCTTAATATATTTTGAAACAGAATGAGGTAGCCTTACCAAAGATAAGGCTACTATAGTAGAAGAAGTAAACTTTAAGCTATGTTACTTATAATAACTTAAACAAGTTTCCACTTCATTTTTTGAACCCATAATCACTTCTACGCGTTGGTGAATGCTGTTTGGCTCTATATCCATAATACGACCTTCGCTAGTCATGGCTAAGCCACCTGCTTGTTCGAGAAGAAATGCCATCGGGTTTGCTTCATACATTAAACGCAATTTATAAGGTTGTTTTGCGTTTTTGCTGTCGGTAGGGTAGGTGAATATACCGCCACGACATAAAACACGGTGAATATCGCCAACCATTGCAGCAATCCAACGCATGTTAAAGTTTTTATTACGTGGTCCAGTATCACCAGCAATTAAGTCACTGATGTAATTTTGCATAGGTGCTTGCCAGAAACGTTGGTTGGACATGTTAACAGCAAACTCTTGCGTATCAACGGGTACTTGCACGTTACGCTCAACTAATAAATAACCGCCGTGCGTTCTATCTAATACGTAAAAATGCGTGCCACTACCTGTGGTCATAACTAACATGGTTGCCGGGCCATATAAAACATAGCCAGCACAAACTTGACGATGCCCTGCTTGTTTGAACATATCAGAGTCATCGGCAGCCATATCTGTTGGCGCTTCATGGATAGAAAAAATGGTGCCAATAAGTGAGTTAATGTCGATATTTGAGCTGCCGTCCAACGGGTCAAATGAAACAATGTATTTCCCATTATCATTACCTGCTACCGAGGTATCTTCTTCTTCAGATGAAATGGCTTTGACAAAACCTGATTCAAGCAAAATATCTTTAAATAATTCGTTAGCAACCACGTCTAATTTTTTTTGCACTTCACCTTGAATATTTTCATCTAAGGTTGACCCCATTAAATCACCTAAATGTGCTTGGCTAACGCGAAAAGAAATTTCTTTGGTTGCCGCTAAAATGGTTTTGATTAATGAAATAAGGTCTAGTGGTACATTGTCTTGACGTAAAGCGGGTGCTAATCGTTGCATGGGGTTACCTAATTGCTTTAAAGTTTTATAATTTAAGTTAATAATAGCTATTAATGAGGGTGCGTACTAGTTAATAGCGCTTTATTGCCCGAAAGTAGTTACACCAATGCAAATAAATATGTGATTGCTAACTTACTAGCATTGGTATTAATCATTATCTTTGTAATAATTTATTTTACTTTCACTTGAATTATAACAAGCTTACGGCATATTTCAGAAGCTTTAATGCTATCAATTTAATTAATTTGATAGGATTAAAGTCGATTTTTGTCTACCGTATGCTGTTTTGCTTCAACAGTAAATTATACCTTGCATGAGCAGAAAACTGATTTTAGCTAGAACAAGGCATTAAGTTACCCTCCCCCGAGCAACTACTTACTGGCCGCTGAAATTCTATTTGTCAGTAATCGTGGTGGTAACCTAAACTTTGTTAACACCACTAAATTTCCCAGTAAGATAAAGCTTAAACCAATTACGGTGTATTCACTCCAATGAAAGCCTTCAACTAGTGTCGAAATTAATACAGCAATAGCGGGAAAGAGAATATTAGCATAAGAGGTTTTGTGCGCGCCTATACGAGTCATTAACGTTAAGTAACTACCAAATGCGATGACTGAGCCGAACAATGATAAATATATTAGTGAACTTAAGTAGGCTATCTCAAAAGAAAAGCTAAATTGTTTACCCTGTAAAACAACGGCTAAACCGGTAAAAATTGCGCCATATAACATGCCCCACGCATTTGCTTGCACGATAGGCACATTATTCTTTTGATTTTTAATTGATAGCATATTACCTATTGAAGCAGAAAAAGTGCCTAGTAAACACAGCCCTAACCCTAATAGTGTCGTTGCACCGAGTGATATATCGGTTAATTGTGGCCAAAAAAGCGTCACTATACCGAATAAGCCAAAAGCACCGCCAATATATACTTGTTTGGTGATTTTAGTTTTATAAAAAATACGGGCATTGACTATATTCATTACCATCAAGGTTGAAAAAGCAATACATGCTAGTGCTGAATTGATGTGCTGCTGTGCGGAATACAGTAATAAGTAGTTCATGCCAAATAAACAAATGCCAAACGCCGCGAATAAGCCATGCTGCTGTAGTGAAAAGCGCATCGGTAATTGTTTTATTTTAGCAAAAGAGAACAAAATCAACGCGGCAAGTGCAAAGCGATAGGTTATTGAAGCTTCCAGAGCGATATCGCCTAATTGGTAATTAATGGCAATCCAAGTGGATCCCCAAATCACTACGGTGATCAAATATAAAAAATGATTATTCATGAGCGCTTCTTACCCTTTTTTCTTTATTTCAAAAGATGAGATGACAGTGTAATGATAATTTGATTTAATAACATATACAGAATAATGAAAATGAAACCTATACAGTTTACGCTGGCAATATTGAGTTAATTATGCGTTTATTAGACAAAACATCTTCTGCTTTTTTATATCAACAAGTAATTGATTTTATCGAAAAGCAACAACAAACTGGCGTTTTATTGCCTGGCGATAAACTACCCAGTTTACGTAAGCTGAGTGCACAGTTTGAAATTAGTGTACCGACAGTTAAACAAGCTTATATTGAATTAGAGCGCCAAGGACGTGTTTGTGCTAGGCCGCAATCAGGTTACTTTCTAAAGGCGTTACAAGCGCGCACCTTAAAACCGAGACCAGCAAAATGGTCTCATTGTGCACCTACAACGGTTCAATGTCGTAGTATGATTGAGCAAGTCCATGAAGCCGTGCATTTGCCTAATACTGTGGCATTAGGCATCTCTAATCCTATTCTAGCTAATCCACCAGATAAAACCTTAGCGAGATTGATGCGTTCAGTTATTTCAAAAGTGGCTGAAAAAGCGGTTAGTTATGGTCCACCTACGGGGGATCCAAAACTACGCATGCAATTGGCATTTCGCTATCAAGACCAAGGCGTTGCCGTAAATCCGGATGATATTTTAATTACTAATGGCGCCCAAGAAGCGTTGTCCATTGCATTGCAATGTGTCGCGCAACGAGGTGATGTTATTGCTGTGGAATCACCGTGTTTTTTTGGCATGATTGAATTGATTGAAACGTTAGGCATGAAAACATTGGAAGTTTACACCTGCACGGAAGATGGTGTTTGCTTAGATGAATTAACGAAAGCGTTAAAACAACACCCAATTAAAGCATGCTTATTTTCTACTGCAATTAATAACCCGCTTGGCTCTATGAAAACCGATGTTCAGCGACAGGCTATTGTGAGTTTACTTGAGCAATACGATATACCTTTGATTGAAGATGATGTTTACAGCGAGCTATATTTTAGTGAACATAAACCTAAACCTGCCCAGTTGTATTCAGAAAAAGGCTTAGTGATGACTTGTTCGTCATTCTCAAAAACCGCCGCGCCAGGCTATAGAACAGGTTGGATATTACCGGGGAAATATGAAGAACAAGCAAAGCGTATTAAGCGCGCGCAGTCTTGTTCTACGCCAATGCTACAGCAGTGGACATTAAATGAGTATATTCAAAGTGGTGACTATGATCGCCATTTGTGTGTGCTGCGTAAAAAACTAATTTATAACTGTGAACGCATGCGCGCATTAATTGCGGAGCACTTTCCTAGTGAAGTCTGTATCTCTAAACCTCAAGGAGGCAGTGTACTTTGGGTTAGGTGTCAGTCGCATGTTAATACCAGTGAGTTTTTTCAGCAAGCACTAACGCAAGGGGTTAGCTTTGCCCCTGGTATTATTTTTTCACCCTCAGGAAAGTATGCTAATTATATGCGTATTAGCTATGGTGTGCAGTGGAGTGAGCAAGTAGAAAATGCAATAAAAACACTGGGAGAATTAGTGTTTGAATATTCGGTAAAGCAGCAATGCCATGAGAAAAATAATAAGCAAGTAGAGCAATGATAAAATGACTCAGACCATGAATACCCCCAATAGCGTTTCATTAAAATTATTATTGCCCTTGTTAGCGTCAATAATGGCGTTGTCACCGTTAGCAATTGATATGTATTTGCCAGCAATGCCTGTTTTGGCTGAGTATTTAGCCACAGATATGCCGATGGTACAAAACAGTTTAAGTGTTTACTTATTTGGTTACGCTTTAGGATTAGTGTTATTTGGCCCAATGGCTGATAAATATTCACGTCGAAAAATGGTGTTACTTGGCGTCAGTGGTTTCCTATTGGCAAGCTTACTACAGCCTTTTGTCAGTAACATTGAACAATTTTTATCACTGCGTTTTAGTCAAGCATTTATTAGTAGTGCCGCAACGGTTGTTGTTCCCAGTGCTATTCGAGAATATTATAAAAAAGACACTGCCAAGGGGCTATCGTATGTCTCTATGATTATGATGTTAGCTCCAATGATCGCCCCCACTATTGGTAGTGTGTTATTAATCGCGCATAGTTGGCAGATGATTTTTTATGTACTGTCATTTTATAGTGTGGTGGTATTGATACTGGTGGTAAAATATTTGCCAGAAGTGGTTAGAAGTAGTAAGGCTGAAGATAAACAAATTAGCTTTTTAGCGCGCTATAAAATTGTTTTTTCCAATAATGAAGCACGATTAGATATTATCAGTTCGATGACAATATCACTGGCCTTTTTTGCTTATATTACCGCAATACCATTTGTATACTTAACGGTCTTTAAAGTGTCAGAATTTAGCTTTAGTGTGTTGTTTGGTATTACTGTAGTGGCTTTAATGAGTTCGCATTTTATTAATACTCGTTTAGTTGTGCGTAAGGGCTCAAGAAAAATGCTGGGCTACGGCTTAAGTTGCGCACTGATTGCAGCAATAGCATTATTAGTGGTAAATTATTTTTCATTACCGCTTGTTTATACTGTGTTGTCGATATTGCCATTAATGGGGGGGATTTCCATGGTGGCGGTTAACTCAGATGCCTTAGTCATTACTAAATTTCCAGAACACGCAGGTACGGCGACTGCTGTTATAGGGACGTTACGATTTGGTATTGGCGCGTTGGCAGGGCCAATACTAGCCTACTTTTATGACGGCAGTGCCTTGCCTTTTGCAGTATTAATGTTCTCAGCAGTATTGGTGGTGTTATTATGTCAGGTTATAATTAATCGTAATGAAAAAATAAACTCAATAAAAACAAGTTAGATTAGAGGGATTAGCATGAAAAAAGTAGCAGTAATTTTAAGTGGTTGTGGTGTTTATGATGGCAGTGAAACTCATGAAGCGGTATTAACGCTATTAGCCATTGAACAAAATGGCGCAAGTTATCGTTGTTTTGCCCCTAATATTACTCAACATCATGTTATTAATCATCTAACAGGTGAAGTTAGCGAAAATGAAACGCGTAATGTCTTGGTTGAATCAGCACGAATTGCTCGTGGTGATGCTGAAGACCTATGCGAGTTACTCGTGCAAGACTTTGATGCCCTGATTGTTCCGGGTGGTTTTGGCGCGGCAAAAAATTTATGTAACTTTGCGCTTGATGCCGATAACTATCAAGTAAATGAGCAAGTTTTAACGGCTTGTCAGGCTTTTGCTAAAGCAGATAAACCCGCAGGTTATATGTGTATTGCACCGACAATGTTGCCATTAATTTATCCTAAAGGCGTGCAAGGAACCATAGGTACCGACCGAGATACGGCAGCATATATAGAAGCGAAAGGCTTAGTGCACAATAATTGTAATGTTGACGACGTGATTATCGATCAAGCCCATAAATTAGTGTCTACGCCCGCTTATATGTTGGCAACATCATTAACGGAAGCGTCATCTGGTATTAATAAGTTGGTTAAAAATGTGTTGGCATTAGTTGAGTGACATTTAACTACATGAAAAACAGCAAATTTTTACCTATTATCTTTTACTTTTATACACTTTGTTTTTTTACTTTAAGTGTTTGTTATGCACTACCTAATAACCATATGTCCAATAACTATGTGCCCAATAAAAATGTATCGAATAGCGCTATGATTAAAGAGTTTACATCACCCAATCAACTTTCTGACTTTGAAAGACTAGTCGCAACAAAAATGGCGTTAGATATTCGTTATTTTTGTTCCGAAACTGAGACTAATAAGCCAGAGTCAACAGAGCAATGCTTACAACCTGTGACTAAACTGCCACAAGCATTAGCTGATATGGTTACCGTAACGGGTATTGGCAGTGTTGTGCTTTTTGCTGAAAATTTAGCAACAACAAAACAAATAATTCAGCTAACTCATGATTTACAGCAGGCGGCTCTGCAATCACAGTCAGGACAACCATTGATTATTTCTATCGATCAAGAAGGCGGTAGAGTTGTACGTTTACCTCAGGCCACATCGTTTGCTGGCAATATGGCAATTGGTGCTACTTATGCAGATCATGGCGTTATGTTTGCCTCAAAAACAAGCGCGGTTATTGCAAAAGAGTTGATCGCATTAGGCATTAATAATAACTATGCACCAGTGGTTGATGTAAATACCAATGCCGCTAACCCAGTGATAAATACTCGATCTTTTGGTGAAGATCCTCTGCAAGTAGCCGAGTTAGGTGTTGCTGCAGTAAATGGCTTTCAACAAAATGGCGTTATGGCAACGTTGAAGCACTTTCCTGGGCACGGTGATACCCATGTTGATAGTCATTTAGGATTACCGCTTGTTGCTCATGATCTTGCCACCATAGCAAAGCAAGACCTAGCTCCTTTTCAGTGGGCGATTAAGCACAGCTCACCAGCGATGATCATGACTGCTCATATTCAATATCCGGCTTTAGATGATTCAACAGTAGTGAATAAAACAGGCGAAAAAATTATTCGACCAGCCACTATGTCACGTAAAATATTAACTGACTTGTTAAGAGAACAAATGGGTTTTGAAGGTATTGTTGCCACAGATGCTCTTGATATGGCGGGTATTGCCCATTATTTTGATGAGGTGAGCGCCGTGGTAGAAACCTTTACTGCTGGTGCTGATTTAGCGGTAATGCCTTTTAAAATAAGAAAGGTTGCAGATATTGAACAATTTTATCTATTTATCAAAGAAGTTGCGCAACAATTACAACAAAAAATTGATACTAATGACTTGTTAGCAGCAGAGTTAATGCAATCTATCAACAGAATAAATCGTTACAAAGCGCAATATTGTCAACTACCTCAAAACCCGATTGCCAAGCAGAAAATTTTAGCTGAGCAGTTAATAGCTCAACCAGAACATTTAGCGCTTGAACAGACATTAGCTGATAATGCCGTGGTTCAGCTATCGACTAAACAGAATAGCCTCCCCCTAAATGTTGCTGAAATTAATCGCATTCATTTGTTTGTATTAAGTTGGCAAGAATTTGGCGCATTAAAACAAGCGATTATCAATCAATGGCAAAGTATTGGTAAAACTGCTCCAGAAGTGAGTGCAACGGTTGTCGATGAAGGCGATACGCAATCTCAATTACAGAGTGGTGAAAAACTAGCCAAGGCAGATTTAGTGATTGCCACGGTTGACACTAAAATAGCCAGTGCCATCAGTAGTGTTGTAGACACGGGAGGGGCAGAAGACTTGTTAACTCAAATTAACTCGGTAAGCAATAAACAAGATAAAGCCGGTTATAGACTACTGCTCAGTTATCAGTTACAACAAGCACAACAACAAAAAATACCCAGCGTGTTAATTGCCAAAGGCTCTCCATATTTACTACAGCCTTATAGTGCTTTAACCGATACTATGTTGGTCACTTTCGATGATCATATTTATCAAAAGAAAGATCAACAAACCAATAAAGTCCAAGCGTATAGCTCAGGTTATACTACCAGCATGGCGATTATCTTTGGTAAACAAAAAGCACTAGGTAAATTGCCGGTAAGTCTACAATAACTTTTCCATACCTATTCTAATAACTTTTTACATCTAGCATTGAGCCTGACAATTTTATGATACAGATTACAAATTTTGAACACTCCAAATTAGCGATTAAAAGCTGGCAAATACTTGAAAATGAAAGTTGGTGTGTTTTGGGGCGAAATGGCGCTGGCAAACAATACCTTGAACAACTGTTAACTGGTGTTCTTGAGCCTGATACAGTAAATGAGCTTATCTTGCCTCATGCAGATAAAGTCGGTCTGGTTTCTTTTGAAAGCCAACAAGATATTTACGAAAATGAGTTAAAACTTGATGCCAGTGATTATATCGACGCCAAAGATATAGGCACTAAAGCGAAAGACTTTTTACCTAAAGATAAACTTAATGATGCATTAATTAGTGAATTTGGTTTGAGCCATCGACTTGAAAGTGGTTACCGACAGTTAAGTACAGGTGAGGGCAGAAAGCTTTTAATCTTACAGGCAATATTTAATGGTATTGAGCTTTTAGTTTGCGAAAATCCTTTTGATAGCTTAGATGAATCGTCTTGTATCGCATTGTCAAACGCACTCGAACGATTATCAAAAACGGGTATTACTGTTTTACTTATGCTCAATAATCGACAAGATATTCCAGAATGGTGTAGCAAGATTTCCTTTATTGAACGAGGGCAGTTTGATGTTATTGGTAAGCTTGAAAGTGATGAAACCAAACGACAACTTGATGCTTTATTAACGCCTATGCCTGATGATGTTAGTTGGCCTACTAATATGCAAGAGCTATGTGATTATAAGCACCCCTATTTAGTAAAACTGTGTAAGGGTAAAGTACAGTACAAAGGGGTAAGCGTTTTTGAAGATTTAGATGTGCACATTAAGCCTTTGCAACACACCTTGATTACCGGTCCCAACGGTAGTGGTAAATCTACTTTAATGCAGTTAATTACTGGGGATTGTACTCAATGTTATAGTAATGATATTCATGTTATGGGCTATAAAAGAGGCTCAGGTGAAAGCATCTGGGAGCTTAAGAAAGACATGGGTATTGTTAGTGCAGAATTACACCGACAATATCGCGTAAATGGCGACTTATTAACGGTAGTGCTTTCCGGTTTTTATGACTCTATTGGTCTTTATCAACAACCTGAACACCATCAAATTGAAATTGCGCGCCAGTGGTTAGATAAAATAGGCTTACTGGCGGAGCAAAATAGCTCTTTTAGAAGTTTAAGCTATGGTGAACAAAGATTAGCGTTAATCGCTAGAGCTTTAGTGAAATCGCCTTATTTATTAATTTTAGATGAGCCGACACAAGGTTTGGATGAACTTAATAGACATAGAGTACTTAACTTTTTAGAGCGTCTAGCCGAGCAAAAACACAGTACTATGTTATTAGTTAGTCATCGTAAGGATGAGTACCTATCAATATTTGAGCAGCATATAAAGCTGTAATATTTAATGATTAACTGGCAGGAGTAAAGTTTAGGGTAAGTTATCCTTGGTGTGGCACATTTTACATTGTCTTACTGGACCATGCTCTTTATTGCCTGCTAGTTGTGTTTCTCTATGGCATCCCATACATAACTCGTGAAATTGCTCTTCTAGTTTATATGTCAATTCTACTGTAGATAAATGGCAGCTCATGCATAATTGGCTACGGCCAGTATTGTCGACATAATTATGATGACAATCTATACACTGTTGCTGCTTATGGCTCTTATGTGAAAATGTCATGGGAATAGTCGCCTCATAACGAGGAGTTGCTAGCCATGATTGTGTTATATCAGACAAATATAGAGAGAGCGCTAGCAGACTAAGCAGCAAGAGAGTGCCAATAATAATTGATATTCTCTTCATATTGGCCAACTCCAAAAGCCAATGAAAATAGCCATAAATGTCATTAATTGTATAGTAACTTGATATGAGTTTATGAGGGCTAACCGTTTTATGGGAATTGACCAAAGGGAAAGAATAGCAACTAGAACAATAGCAATTATTTGCCATTGTTGATAAATATAAAATCCACTATCAACAATATGATAAAGGCTTCCAGCAATAATCAACCAAGACATTATTCTATGTACTTTTTTAAAGCTAGTAGAATTGTTATAAAAAACGTGTTTAAAACGAGTAAGTGAACTGACTATAATACATACCATTAAAATGGTAGAGAATGAGCCCAGCCACATATATAACGGTGCATTGGGCATTAAATACTCAATAGTAATAGGATCAGTAATCAATAAAACAAGAACATGAAGACTAGTGAACAGCAGTGCCATATAGGCAAGAGATCGGTGACTACTAATATTAAGTTTTGCTGGTTTTGAAAAGCAGGTATACAACAAACATATGAAAGCGGCATAACCTAATCCATGGGCTACATCCCATAAAATTCCGGCTCCTAAGCCCCAATAATTCACGCAGGTAATAATGAGCATTAAAAGCATAAAGCAAGAAAGCCACTTTTTGGTTATGATATTAAGACATTTATGATACAAGGTTCAAATACCTCCAAAGATATACGGCCAGCCGGGACAGCTAAGGTTAAATTTTGCTTACTACTTTAGATTATTATTTTCCGTCTACATTCCTAAGCTTTGATAATTACAGTTAATCACACCATAAAAATAGTTGCTTGTTCTACAGGGAACAAAAAACTGGTCTATAGTGCAGTACTTAATAAAGTTAAATGCTGCTCTTATATTATTAATTTTCACTACGGGTTTGTAAAACCTGTATGAGGCTTAATATTGAGTTGTTATTATTTGGGTAGGCACAATGGAGTAATTAAGTAAAAAATGTGCAAGTGGAACGGGTATAAAATAAAGAAAACCCCGTAAGCAGACGCTTACAGGGTTGAGATATTAAATAAATTTAGGTAATTAGCTTAATAAAAAGTATCTTCTCGGTTGTGTGCTTGAGGGTCTTCGATGATTTCTTCAAACTCTACTTCAAAATTATTATTATTGCAGGTATCTGATAAATAGATAATACGGGTTGAACCATCAATCCAAGTTACGGTACCACTGCCTTTTTTACTACCGCACTTCATACCAATATGAATATCATTAAATTCCATAGATCCTCCTATTAATTATTGTTAGAACTAGACGTAACTACTTAGAGTATATTTTTTATGTTTAGTTCATTTTTTGTCCAGACGCACTAGGGCTGAGTGAAAAGCCGTCAAGTGTAGAGTGTTTTTTATTCACCTGGTGATTCAGTATAGAGACATTGCTGATGTTTACTAGAGGGGTTACGGAAAATATGCAGTGCCAAGCGTGCAACTTCTGCTAGCGCCCGTAACCGCTGGCATACTGCTTAAGAACTTTTTGTCATAAGCAAATGCTAGCCAAGCAAAAGCGATTGCTTCTAATTGATCGCCATCGATACCTTTTTGATTGGTCAGTAGTAGTTGGTACTGTTTATTTTTTGATTCTAATTGTTGATTTATTTGGCTTTTCAAGGTGTCGTTGTGAGCGCCACCACCACAAAGATAAACTTTAGTGCTGTTTGTGGCATTAGTGCTATGTTGCTTAATCGCATTGACTATGGTGATTGCAGTAAAGGCTGTTAGTGTTGCTTGTACATCTTGATTTACAATTGAATCAATATGATTTAGTTGTTTTTTTAACCATGATAAATTGAAGTATTCTCGGCCTGTACTTTTAGGTGGAGCTAGTTGAAAATAATCATCAGACAATAATTGCTTTAATAAATTATCATTTATTTTTCCTTTTGCAGCCCAATAACCAGCTTTATCATAGCTAGTATTGCTCTTGGGATTATGCAATTGGAACCAATCATCCATTAATGCATTACCTGTACCCGTATCATAGCCAATAACATTTAACTTACTCGTTGCAGGGAGGAAAGTGAGGTTGGCAATGCCGCCAATATTCACCACAAAAACATCACAGCCGTTTTGTATTAAGTCTTCATTAATAGTGCTGTTATTCGCGATGTTTTCACTGAATATGGTTTGATGAAAAGCTGGAACTAATGGGGCACCCTGGCCGCCAAGTGCCATATCTTTACGCCTAAACTGACCAATAACGCGAATGTTGGTTACGGTTGCTAAGGTTTGACAACAACCAATTTGTAAGGTGAAAGGGTATTTTGCTAGTGGTCGGTGACGAATAGTTTGTCCGTGGCTACCGATGGCAATAATATCATCACAACTTAGCTGTTCTTGGATTAAAAATGCATTAATAGCTTTGGCAAAAAGTTGTGCTAGTTCTATATCTAATTCAAAAGCACGGTCTATTTCATTATTATTCGGATTGTTATTTTCAGCGCGGTACAAAGCGGTAATTTTAGCGGCAGTTTGAGCATTATAAGCTTGATAATAACTGGCATGTTGTTTTAGTTTATTATTTTCATCAAAAGTAACTAATGCTAAATCGATACCATCGGCACTGGTACCAGACATCAAACCAAGGTAATAATTGCTTTTTTTTGCTGGACCTTTGTCCATATTACTCATCACTTAGTTGCGTGTCTGTTTCTTTAGTTATCAGCGATAGCATGGCATTTTTAGAGCCTGTTAATGCTTGTATGCGTTTTTTAGCGAGTGCAATAAAATCAGTTTTATATTTTTTGGCTATAGGTTTAGCATCAGGAAGTTTCACTGTTCTTGGATTGCGGTGCACGCCATTCAAGAGAAATTCATAATGTAAGTGAGGGCCTGCCGCTAAGCCAGTTGCTCCTACTTTGCCGATTAGTTGTCCTTGTTTTACTCGTTGGCCTTTTTTAACTGCACGTTTTGAAAAATGTAAATATTTAGTCACAATGCCATTGCCATGCTGAATAAAAACATAATTACCATTGTATTTGTTATAGGTTGAATGCGTGACTTTTCCATTACCTGCAGCAACTACTGGAGTGCCTGTTTTAGCAGCGTAATCAACTCCTCTATGGGCTTTCCAACGCTTTTGTACCGGATGAAAGCGCTTACGTTTAAAGCTTGAGCTAATATATTTAAAATTAACTGGTGCACGTAAAAATGCTTTACGCATGCTTTTGCCATCGGGAGTATAGTATTCATCATCAGTAAAGCGTACCGCTTGAAAAGGCTCATCTTGATTAATAAACTCTGCGACGAGAATATTGCCGGTACCTATATATTCACCTTCAATATATTTTTTTTCAAAAATCATATGAAAGCTGTCACCAGCGCGAAGGTCTAAAGCAAAATCAATATCCCAGCCAAAGATATTTGCAAAGTTGATTATTTGAGCATCAGTTAAACCAGCCGTAGTGCCAGCATTCCAAAAACTTGAACTGATTATTCCATGAGCGAAAGCTTGACGAATTTCGACGGTTTTAGATTCTTTATGCGATTGAAATGTATCACCAACTAGGTTGATGTATAAGGTATCTGTTTTTGATAACGGGTACTCAAGTGCTGTTACTTGTTTTTTATCATTGCTCGCTATACGTAAAATATCGCCAACATTAATTTTCCTTAGTAACTTACTATATTTACCTTGTGCAGTACTTACCGCGTAAGTTTCTTGTGCACTAAAACCTAAGCGTTTGAATATTCTTGCTAACGAATCGCCACTGCGTACCTTTGCCGTTTGCCAAGAAATATTATTTTGTTGTTGCGAGTTCACTGTATTCACAAGAGGATTAGTTGGTGACTCGTCCGGTATAAGAGTTTCAGTAATAGTGTCTTCAATAGATGGGATTTTTATTACGTTATTAGTGGTTACATCACTACCTTCATCACTACCTTCACCACTGCCTTTTTGAGGCATCGCAACTTGGTAGCGCTTGCCTAATTCAAAACCTTGGTTGCTAGCATCTTGTGTGGTTAGTTCATGTTCGGTAGGTAACACCACTAATAGCAATAAAAATGCACTGATGGACACAATGAATATGCGATTTTTTTTGGGAAGATGGAGAAACATTTCGCGCAAACTCAGAAATATTTCTTGTAGACTTTTCAATTGACGTTTTATTATTTGTTGTTTATTCACGGAGATATTTATTTTTTAAAAGGAAATGGAAATACGACGACTGTCGTTAACTACTCTGCACTATATCAAAGTTTTAGAAAAGTTTTTATAAAAGTTCTTAAAAAATAAGGCCACAATTGCTTTTCTACTTTTATGTAGTAGATAAAGTGAGTAGAATTCGGCTATTGAAATAAATATAGGCCTATACTCATGATATTTAAAATGCCTGTTTCAGAATTTCGAAATAACATGAGTATTACTAGTGGAGCTAAAAATGACCGATGTTAGTCAAGCGTTTGCAGAATTGAAACGCGGTGCGGAAGAAATCTTAGTAGAAGATGAGCTTTTAGAAAAGTTAAAAACAGGAAAACCATTAAAAATAAAGGCGGGTTTTGATCCAACTGCGCCAGATTTACATCTTGGTCATACAGTCTTAATTAATAAATTACGTCAGTTTCAGTTACAAGGTCATGAAGTTATCTTCTTGATTGGCGACTTTACCGGCATGATTGGCGACCCTACGGGTAAAAACGTCACTCGTAAAGCATTAACCAAAGAAGATGTTTTAGCTAATGCGGAAACTTATAAAGAGCAAGTTTTTAAAATATTAGATCCTGCAAAAACAACGGTTGCCTTTAACTCTACTTGGATGGAAAAGTTAGGTGCGGCGGGTATGTTACAGCTTGCTTCTCGTCAAACAGTTGCTCGTATGATGGAGCGTGACGACTTTAAAAAACGTTACGCTAATGGCCAAGCCATCGCTATTCATGAATTTATGTATCCGTTAGTACAAGGTTGGGACTCTGTTGCTTTAGAGGCAGATGTTGAACTAGGTGGTACAGATCAAAAATTTAATTTATTAATGGGTCGTGAATTACAAAAGTCAGAGGGGCAGCGTCCGCAAACTGTATTAATGATGCCATTACTGGAAGGTTTAGATGGCGTACAGAAAATGTCAAAATCTTTAGGTAATTATATTGGTATTACTGATAGCCCATCAGATATGTTTGGTAAAATCATGTCTATTTCTGATGTATTAATGTGGCGTTATTACGAATTACTTAGTTTTAAACCTTTGGCAGAAATTGAAGGCTATAAAACTGAGATTGAAAACGGTAAAAACCCACGTGATGTTAAAATTGATTTAGCAAAAGAACTTATTGCCCGTTTTCATGATGAAGTTGCTGCACAAGCCGCGCATGATGAGTTTATTAATCGCTTTCAAAAGGGCGCCATGCCAGATGAAATGCCAGAGTTTGAGCTGACTCCTGAAGGGGGCGAAATTGCTATTGCCAACTTATTAAAAGAAGCTGGCTTAGTCAGTAGTACTTCAGATGCATATCGTATGATCAAGCAAGGTGCAGCCAAAATTGATGGTGATAAAATTACAGATAAAGGCTTAACTATCACCACTGGAAGTAAAGCTGTATATCAAGTGGGCAAACGCAAGTTTGCGCGTGTTAGTGTTAATTAATAGGTAAATGACGTTAATAAATTATTGATCGTTTATTAATAGGTTACAACGGAAGTTGTAGCCTATTTTTTTACCTTAGTTACAGCGAAAATTCATTGTTTAACATGACTATGCAGTTTACTCAGGTAACCGTAATCTTTGAGGTGTATTAATTGAAGATCTTGTTATTTATGACTAAGATCCCCGCTTAAAACACTACGGGAATGACGAACCTGAGCAATGTACATTGGCAAGTTGTTTAAAGAGGCCTTTCTTATCCGGTAATATGACATCGCGCACTATACCCTTATAAAAAAAAGGGTTATATCTTTATGTTCTTATTAATCTTTTTTCATTATTGTTTTTTGATCTATATCATATCGACTATATACCAACAGCGTACACTGTGACATATTGTCGCAGTGGGTAATTAATTTTACTCACTATTTCTCTATTAAGAAGTGGATGCTTGATGTTTCTCTTTTCCGTTAAAAGTCTATTAAAGAAGGTACTTAGTCTTTTAGGCCCTATATGCATGTTATCCCTTGCAATGACCTTTCCTGCACAGGCTTTATTTGTTAGTCCGCCTAAAGATCCAATGCCGCTTATTAAAGATATCTTTGCAGGGCAAACTCGTATTTCTGAAAAAGTGGTTGCCAAAGAAGGTGCACCATTAATGTGGACTATCTATGGTGATAAAGAAGGTAAGGCAGATGAAATTATTGGTTATGCTTTTGAAACCAATGATTTAGCAAGAATTCCAGCTTACTCTGGTGAGCCAGTAAACATGTTAGTGGCGATTGATACTGCAGGTGTTTATCTTGGTGCTAAAGTGCTTGAGCATCATGAGCCAATTATTTTAGCGGGCATCCCAGAAAGTAAATTACATGCCTTTACGGAACAATATGATGGCTTACATGTTAGTGATCGATTAAAGGTAGGTGGCAATAAAACCGAGGGGGTTATACACATTGATGGCCTTTCTGGTGCCACGGTTACCGTAATGGTAATGAATGTTGCTATTGTAAAAGCAGCAAAATTAGCGGCTCGTTCTTTGGGTATTATTAGTGCCAGTCAAGAAGCTATTCAGCCAATGGGAACTATCTACCCCGATGTTTATGAAAAAGCTGATTGGACAACACTTACGGGCAATGGTGCAATTCGAAAACTATACCTTAATAGAGAAACAGTTGATGAGGCCTTCATAGGCACAGACGCTGAACATGTTGAGGAAGCAACGGCCGAACAAAAGCAAGATATGTTTGCTGAGGTTTACTTTGCGCAAGTTGACATCCCATCTATAGGACGCAACTTATTAGGTGATGATGAATTTGAGTACTTGATCTCTAAATTAAAGCCGGGCGAACATGCAATGGTTTTTATGGGCACAGGTTATTCGTTTAAAGGCTCTGGTTATGTACGTGGCGCTATTTTTGACAGAATTCAAATATTGCAAAATGATAATGCTTTTGCTTTTAGAGATTTAGATCATAGTCGTTTGCCTGACATTTATATTGATGGCGCACCAAAGTTTACTGAACGTTCTACCTTTATTGTCCGTGAACATCATGAATTTAATCCTGCTTCAGATTGGCAGTTAGAATTATTAGTTCGCCGTCAAACAGGTCCTCTAGAAAGTATATTTACCAGTTTTAAAGCGGATTATCACACCTTAGATAAATACGTAGATCGTCCTCCACTAATTATGCCAACGCCTGAATTATCTTTAGCGCAGCAAGTGTGGAAAGAGAAAGATGTAGAAGTGATTGTTTTGATTGTGTTACTTGTGATTGTCGTAATGAGTTTATTCTTTCAAGATGTTTTAGTCCGACACCCAACTTTTATGCACAACTTCCGTCATTTATTCTTGATTGTCACCGTAGTCTTTATTGGTTGGTCATGGGGTGGACAGTTGTCAGTGGTAAATGTATTTACCTTCTTGCAAGCCTTTATGTCTGATTTTTCTTGGGACTTATTCTTACTTGATCCCGTTATCTTTATTTTGTGGGGAGCCGCTGCTGTAACGATGATCTTATGGGGTCGTGCCGTTTATTGTGGTTGGTTGTGTCCATTTGGTGCGCTGCAAGAGCTAATGAATATTTTTGCTCGTTATATCAAAATTCCACAATTCGAATTGCCTTGGGCTGTACATGAGCGTTTATGGGCAATTAAATACCTAATTTTATTAGCCTTATTTGGTTTATCAATGGAATCATTATCTCTTGCTGAGCAGTTTGCTGAAGTTGAACCATTTAAAACCACCTTCTTGTTGAAATTCGATCGTGAATGGCCGTTTGTTTTGTATGCATCAATATTGCTGATTATCAATATTTTTAACCGCAAATTTTTCTGCCGCTATCTATGCCCACTAGGCGCCGCATTATCAACCAGCAATAGTATTCGTTTATTTAGTTGGTTACGTCGTCGTCCAGAATGTGGTCAGCCTTGTAAAACATGTGCTAAAGAATGTGAAATTCAAGCAATAGATCCAGATGGTGTTATTAACATGCGTGAATGCCATTACTGTCTTGATTGCCAGGTAACTTATTTTAATGAAGAAAAATGCCCGCCACTTAAAAAATTGGCGCGTAAGAAAGCTAAGTACAAAGAAACAGAAATTAATATAAAAGAAGTCGCGTAGATTTTTTTAAATAAAACAAACTAATTTAAAAAGCAAAATGGAGAAAGCAATGAGTAATGAAGATCAAAAAAATAATGAAGTCGCATTAGAAAGTGCAGACCGAAGAAAGTTTTTCGGAAAAACAGCACTCATTGGTGCTGGAGTTGTTGCTGCCCCAATGACAGCTTCAATGTTCGCAGCAACTGCGCAAGCAAATGCAAAAGAATATGCTAATAGTCCGGTTGTTCACCCTGGTGAATTAGATGAATACTATGGCTTTTGGTCAGGTGGTCATTCTGGTGAAGTTCGTATTATGGGTATTCCATCGATGCGTGAATTAATGCGTATTCCAGTATTTAATACTGACTCAGCAACTGGCTGGGGCTTAACGGAAGAGTCTAAGCGCGTTAAAGGCGAAAGTGCTGATATCATGATGGGTGACTCACATCATCCTCATATGAGCATGACCGATGGTAGTTACAACGGTAAATATGTTTTTATTAATGATAAAGCTAACTCTCGTGTTGCTCGTATCCGCTGTGACATAATGAAGTGTGACAAAATGCTTACCGTACCAAACGTACAAGCAGTTCACGGTTTACGAGTACAAAAAGCGCCATACACTAAATATGTTGTTTGTAACGGTGAATTCGAAATCCCAATGGATAACGATGGTAAAGACGGCATGAGAGATGTCAGTACTTATCGTTCTTTATACAATGTTATTGACGCAGAAACTATGGAAATGGCTTTCCAAGTCATGGTTGACGGTAACTTAGATAATACTGATGCAGATTTTGACGGCAAATACTTCGCTTCAACCTGTTACAACTCAGAAATGGGCATGAACTTAGGCGAAATGATTGGCGCTGAGCGTGACCATGTTGTTGTTTTCAGCCTTGCTCGTTGTGAAGCCGCATTAAAAGCAGGCAAATTCAAAACTTACAATGGTAATAATGTACCAGTTTTAGACGGTCGTAAAGGTTCTGAATTAACCCGTTATATTCCTGTACCAAAATCACCTCATGGTTTGAATACTTCGCCAGAAGGTAAATACTTCATGGCAAATGGTAAATTATCACCAACAGTAACGGTTATTTCAATTGCTAAATTGGATGATTTATTTGCAAATAAAATTAAGCCTCGTGACACTGTAGTGGCAGAGCCAGAGCTAGGTTTAGGTCCACTTCATACTGCTTTTGATGGCCGCGGTAACGCTTACACTACATTATTCCTAGATAGCCAAGTTGCTAAATGGAATGTTGAAGATGCGATTAAAGCTTATAATGGTGAAAAAGTTAATTACTTACGTCAGAAACTAGATGTGCATTATCAACCAGGTCATAACCATACAACACAAGGTGAATCACGTGATGCTGATGGTAAATGGTTAGTTGTTCTATGTAAGTTCTCTAAAGATAGATTCTTACCTACTGGACCTCTTAAACCAGAAAACGATCAATTAATTGATATTTCTGGTGATGAAATGAAGCTTGTTCATGATGGCCCAACATTTGCTGAACCGCATGACTGTATTATGGTACACCGTAGTAAACTTAAGCCTAAGAAAGTTTATACTCGTGATGAGCCAACGTTTGCAGAAACGTTAGCAATAGCGAAGCGAGATGGTGTTGATCCAATGAGTGATAACAAAGTTATTCGTGATAAAAAAGATCCGAAAAAAGTACGTGTATATATGACTTCAGTTGCACCAACATACGGCATGGAATCATTTAACGTTAAACTAGGTGATGAAGTAACGGTTATCATAACTAACCTTGACCAAGTAGAAGATGTAACTCATGGTTTCTGTATGACTAACCACGGCGTACAAATGGAAATTGGTCCACAGCAAACTGCTTCTATTACGTTTACTGCTAACAAGCCTGGCGTACAGTGGTATTACTGTAACTGGTTCTGTCACGCGTTGCACATGGAAATGCGTGGTCGTATGTTTGTTGAAGCTTAAATAAGAGCTCTTAAACAAACCTAAGTAAAATAAAAATGAAGAACACAACATGCTGCCATGTTGTGTTCTTTTATTTTTGAAGTTTAGAGTGTTAATTATCATAATCAGAAAATAAATATTTTTTTACAATTTAAGTTAAAAAACACATCAGAAAACTACTTTATTTATTCAAGATCAACAGCATAATAATTATAAGTGTTATGCTATATCTACCTACCGTTTTGATGAAGATCTTTCCTTGTTAGTTTTAAATAATTTATTTTATTATCTATCGTTACTTTTGTTTCTATTAGTCAATAGTGCTCTTACAGTGAATGCGCAAGAGTTTACGCTTACTACTAATGATAACTTACAACAGGTGCTTAATAACAGCAGTGACGGTGACATCATTACGTTAACAAAGGGGCGCTATATTGGTAACTTTGTTATCAATAAACAAATAACCTTGCGAGGTGTTAGTGCTAATGATAATAAAGCTATCATTGACGCTCAAGGTAGTGGCCATGCGCTAACCTTAAAAAACTCTTATATCACTATCAGTAATCTCAATATTATTAATTGGGGTGATGATCTTACTGAGCAAAATTCGGGTATTTATTCTAATGAAAAAGTTGGTTTAAAATCAGCTAAGAAAAAAGCGATTGGTTTAGTGATTGAAAATAACATTTTATCAGGCGATGGTTTTGGTATTTGGTTAAATCATGTCACCAAGGCTAAAATTATCAATAATAAGGTTGAAGGTAACCTAACATTACGCTCTGCTGACAGAGGTAATGGCATTCAAGTCGCGAACGTGACACATAGTCATGTTTTTAATAATGAAACCCATAAAACACGTGATGGTATTTATGTTATTTCGAGTCAAAATAATATAATAGAAGCCAATACCATGCATCATTTACGTTATGGTATTCACTATATGTATTCTTACGATAATACCGTGAAAGACAATACTGCCTATAGCACACGTGCAGGTTATGCATTAATGAGCTCAAGACGATTAACTATCACGGGCAATAAAACTACCGACAGTGAAGACTATGGCTTTTTATTGAATTTTATTACCCAGTCAACCTTTACCAATAATCATATTAAAAACGTATGGACTAAACCAGAAAATAAGGTTTTAGGCCGTGATGGAAAAGGTTTGTTCGTTTATAATTCTGGTTATAACACTTTAGAAAATAACATTATTGATACTGCCGAAATAGGTATTCACTTAACTGCAGGCTCCGAAAATATTAATATTTACGGCAATAGCTTTATTAATAATCCCACCCAAGTGAAATATGTTTCAAATAAAAAACAAGAGTGGAGCAAAGAGGGGCAAGGTAATTACTGGAGTAATTATTTAGGCTGGGATATGGATAATGACGGTATTGGCGATGCTATTTTTGAACCCAATGATGGTATTGATAAATTAGTGTGGCAATATCCTGAAATGAAAATGATCATGGATAGCCCTGCAATACTTATTTTACGTTGGGTACAAAAACAGTTTCCGGTGTTAAAGCCGCCAGGCGTGAAAGATAGCTACCCATTAATGCAATCTCCGCACATTAATGACTTGTCTACGGTTATAACCAAAACGCTAGAAAATCAAAAAACGTCAACTCAAAACAATTCAAAAAATGTACTGGTAAATAACGTTAGTACCAAGGAAATAACACGATGAATACTCCGTTAGTCTCGTTAGTGGAGGCAGGTAAAAGTTATGGTCAATTAGATGCATTGAAATCAATGACCATGTCACTTAATGAAGGTGAAGTTTTAGGGTTATTTGGTCATAATGGTGCGGGTAAAACCACCATGATGAAGCTCATTTTGGGGGTTATCTCTCCAACGGCCGGTAAGGTCGAAGTAATGGGAATGGCACCGGACTCCAAAGAAGCGTGGCATTGTCGTAGTAAAGTTGGCTATTTACCTGAGAATGTTAGTTTTTATGATCAGTTGACGGGTTTAGAAGTACTTACTTATTTTACTAAGTTAAAAGGCTTCACCAATAAATACGCCAAAAAACAAGCAATAGACTTACTTGAGCAAGTCGGCATTACTCACGCGATGAAGCGACAAGTCAAAACCTATTCAAAAGGCATGCGTCAACGCCTTGGTTTAGCGCAAGCCTTTATTGGTGAACCTAAGTTGTTATTACTTGATGAACCTACGGTAGGTCTTGATCCTATTGCGACACGTGATTTTTATAAAACCGTAGACCAACTCAAATCTAATGGCTCAAGTGTTATTTTATGTTCTCATGTTTTACCGGGTGTAGAGCAGCATATTGACCGCGCTATGATCTTATCTACAGGGCAATTATTAGCCATGGGTACCTTGAGTGAATTACGTCAACAAGCGGCTTTACCTGTTGTTATTAAACCTTCTGGTTTAAACGGCGCAGTGGCAAAAGATACAAAATTAAACGCATTTTTAACGAAAACTTGCCAACATACCTTGATGGTGCCAGAGCAAGAAAAATTAGCCGTATTAAAGCAACTCCTTAGCCTAGAAGGGCTTGATGATATTCATGTTGAGTCGGCAAATTTAGAGCAAGTATATCAACATTTCCTTGAGAAGCATGAGCTATTAACACATGAGCCTTCGCAACAAAAAATTAAGGGAGGGCAAGCATAATGAGACAAATTTTTACGGTTGCCAATAAAGAATTTCATGACGGTTTAAGAAATCGCTGGTTAGTTTCTATTACCCTCATTTTTGCCTTGTTATCTGTAGGTTTAACCTATTTTGGCGCGGCGGCATCTGGTGAGGTTGGTGTCACGTCACTGTCAACCACAGTGGCCAGTTTAGCCAGTTTAGCTGTTTTTTTAATTCCCCTAATTGCTTTATTACTCAGTTACGATAGTTTTGTCGGTGAGCAAGAAAGTGGTACTTTGCTATTACTGCTTACTTATCCCTTAAGTAAAAGCCAATTATTATTAGGTAAATTTATTGGCCAAGGTAGTATTATTGCCCTTGCTACCTTACTTGGTTTTGGCGCATCTGCGGTGTTGTTATATTTCCAGGTAGGGGATGTTGACATTTTTAGGGCTTTTGGTTTATTTATCGTTAGCGCGATCTTATTGGGATTGAGCTTTACTGCTATTGCTTATTTGATCAGCCTCTCGGTAAGTGAAAAATCGAAAGCCGCAGGTTTTGCTTTGATCATTTGGTTTTTGTTTGCACTTGCATTTGATTTAGCATTACTTGCCTTATTAGTTGGTGTTGAAGACGGTGTTACTCAACAAGGATTAACGCAGTTGATGATGCTCAACCCGACAGATATTTTCCGATTAGTGAACCTTTCAGGACTAGACAGTAGCGATGTAAATGGTGCCTTAGCGGTCGCCATCAATGCTAGTTTATCGCAAGTTCAGCTAATTTCTGCTTTGATTGCTTGGGTCGTTATACCGTTAACCCTAGCCATTTTTATTTTTAAGAAAAAGACACTTTAGCCTATTTACCTATAAAAGTTACCGAGAAAATTTATCATGAAACTATATAAATCATTCGCCTTCATTGCTGCACTTACAGTTGCCGTTACTTCTTTAATGTCGTGTTCTGATAAAGCTGAACAACAACAAATGTTGCATAAAGCGGTCGCCATGGAGGCTTCTGATGAATGTCATTTATGTGGTATGTTAATTACTCGTTTTGACGGCCCTAAAGGTGAAGTTTTCCGTAAAGAAACAGGCGAACAGGTTTTTAAATTCTGCTCAACGCGCGATATGTTTAGTTACTATTTAGACCCAGAAAACAAACGCAATGTTGAGCAAATGCTTGTACACGATATGAGTAAAATGCCTTGGGGCAATGACAGCATTGATGACAAACATTTTATTGATGCTAAAACAGCTTGGTATGTTGCCGGTTCAGAAAAAACCGGCGCTATGGGGGAAACCCTAGCCAGCTTTAGCAAAAAAGATGATGCGCAAGCTTTTGCAAAAGAATTTGGAGGAAAAGTAATAAGCTTTGTCGATATTAATTATGACACCTTAATGTAGGTCTTATCTGTTCTGCTTTATTGTCAATGAAGAACTTGCTAGGCTAGAGTAAGTTCTTTTATATCATATTTGTTATATTCTCATGTTTAAAATGCTTGCTTTAGCCGTGTTATTTATCCTATTGAATGCTTGTTCAAACATTCAAAATGTTGGTGTGGTTTATCATGATAATTTTGATTTTTCACAAGTGAAAAGTTATAGCTTATATAATCGAAACTCTCCTTTTACAGACAGCCAAAGTCTTATTGATATACGTCGAAATGCGATAGAAATTGCTATAGAACGCAGTATGAGTAATCAAAAATTCAATTATGTTGAGCCTGAGCAAGCTAATGTAATTGTGACCTATTATTTACTTAATGACATGCCCAAAGAATACGAGAAATACAATAACGTGGTGAGGTTTTGTGTTCAATGCTTACGTGCTAATACTTGGCAAACTACTAATCAATATTCCAACTTATCGAAAGGAAGCTTAATTATAGACCTTGTTGACCCGAAAAAAAAACGCTCAGTATGGCGTAGTGCTTACCCATTGAATATTGATGCAAAAGATAATAGCGCTGAGCAAAATGAAAAAATCCTACAGGCAGTAAGCTTGATGTTGGCGCAGTATCCTCAACGTAAAAACCAACCCAATTGACCGTCATGCGTACATTATTTAAATGGCTGCTTATTACAGTTATTGTTTTAATATTTTTTTTCATAGCTTTGCTAGGACTGGGTTATTTATTAAAAGAAAATGAAGAAAAAACTAACCAGTTAAAGATAACACTAACTCAAGAAGCGCTACTTAAACAAGAAAAAGAAGCCCGAAAACAAGCACTTTTTCGCGGTATACCTATAGACTCATTAAAGAAAAAATTAACAGCATTCGAACAATCACAACAAAAAATAATTACCAATAACTCCAGTTGCCAAAACCAAAAAGAGTGTTTCTTAGTGCATACTTATAGCCAATCTTTAGGTTGTATAGTAGCAGTGAACTCTACAGGGGTCGCAATTTTATTAAAAACAGCGAGTGAACAAAAAGCATCAAAATTACAGACAAATGATTGTCAGCAGGTATATTCACAGGAAACAGTATTTCCGTTGTTTTGTCAAAATAACACTTGCATGTTTACCCATTAATAATTTAATCAAAAAACTATTCAAGGTGTTCTCCACTGTTTATAATGTCTTTCTTAAGTAAAAAATTAAACCAAGCAGAGAACAAAGCGTATATGAACTTTCCTTCTGATGAAACAGGCCAAGTGCTAGCAGAAATGCAGCAAGCGGGCATTGATCTTAGCATCGCTCATGATGTGACTTTTTTTCATTTGTTTGAGCAACAAACTCAAGCGCAAGCAATGGCTGATTTCGTTAATGAAAATATAGCCAATGTCAACGTCAGTGTACATGCTGATGAAACGCCTAATGTTTGGGATGTTGATTGTACCGTAAAAATGGTACCAAGCCATGAAACAGTAGTAAAACAAGAAGCTGATTTTGAACAATTAGCAACTAAATTCTCTGGTTATAATGATGGTTGGGGAATAGAGGCTTAGACGGTTGTTTTTGCAATACTTGATCTAAATTTTATGCTGTCTTTTATCTTCAAAAAATACAAAGTATATTTAACTATTGCTGCTGAATCTATTGTGCTGTCTTTGTGTCCGCGACATGGTAATTTATTTAATAAGTTACGCCGTTTTTTTAGTATTACAATTGTTAGAAATGCCGGGGCAACTGTTAACCTAACAGGGGTTATTGATGATGATACTGATATTCTTATCGTAAACCATCAAAGCATGACTGATATTTTTGTCCTAGAGGAAGTTATCGGTAACGATGTACGTTTTGTTGGTAGAACCGGCATTATGGATAAGTGGCCTATTTCGCGCATAGTTAACAGAGTAGGGCATATTACGGTAGATCAACAAGACAGAAGGGCAATCATTAAATTGCTCAAAGATGTTCGTGCCTGTAAAGGTAAAAAGGTAATCATATTCCCTGAGGGCACTCGCTCACAGTCAGGTCATATAGAGAGTTTTGAACCAGGCACTAAAGTTTTAGTTGAAAAATTAAACCTTAAAGCGCAACCTGTGGTCATTAAAAATATTTTATCTATTTATAATGAATCAAAATGCACAGCAAAGAATGGTGTTATTGAAATAGAAGCCTTACCAGTGATATGTGTAAAAGAAGGCTGGTATGAAAAAGCTCATCGAGATATGAAAAGTATTTTTGAGAGCTGACTTTCTATTTTTCTCTATCCTCTTTCTCAATAATATCAAATGCGGGCAGTGATACTTTCCAATAAATGGCTGCTAACCTTAACAGCAATGCGCCTGAAATAGCTGTTATGGTAGCTTCATTTTCTGGCCAACCAAGTAAATGAAATATCACAAATAAACACCCGCCAAGCATGGCTGCTAGTGCATATATTTCTTTTTGTAAAATCATAGGAATAACATTACATAACACGTCACGAATCATTCCGCCCGCTACGCCAGTAATTATTCCCATAACAATAGCGACAGGTAATGGTGAGCCGAGTGCTAATGACTTTTGTGTACCTAATACAGCAAATAGCGCTAAACCTAACGCATCAGCAATAAGTAAAAATCGTTTAGGAATAAGTTTGGGCTGACGAACCAGTAATATGGTGAGTAGCGCTGTAGTTAAAATAACATAAAGGTAAATAGGTTGAACAACCCAAAAAACTGGCGTTTGCAAAATAACATCACGAATTGTGCCGCCACCGACAGCGGTAACTGAAGCAAGCACGACAACGCCAAATGGGTCAAGTTTATACCGACCAGCCATTAACGCCCCAGAAAGGGAGAAGACGATAATGCCAAAAATATCTAGCCAGTATAATAGCTCATTCATTTTATAAAATATCGTTGTTAGTGCGAATTTTCAGTTGTCACAACAGGTAGATCTGCTTTAAGCCAACCGTTCATATCACCGGTGAGATGACGTAAATTTTTAAAGCCATTTTCGGTTAATATGTGTTCAGCAACACCTGCACGTCGACCAGAACGACAGTAAACCACCACGGTACTATTTTTATATTGAGATAATTGCTCTAACTTTTCTGCAACAGTGTTATGACTAATGTTAATCGCATCAACAAGATGACCATTTTTATACTCTTCTTCAGAGCGAACATCTAACACGACTATATTATGGCTAGGTGCTTTAAGTGCAGTTAATAATTCTTGCTGTGATATTTGTGGTGTTTCGCTAGCAAATAAAGCTGTAGAAAACAAACTGAATGCTAAAATGATAAGGTTTTTAAATGTGAACATTATTGATTTCCATAGGTAGGTTTATGCTAAATGTATGCGTTAATATTAGCGTGTTCTACTATATATTAGCAAAAGCTAATTCAAAAATAAAGGCGATAAATACCATGAAAAATAAGCTAATGTAAATAATGGTTTTAATTTTATTACTCGCATGAATAATATCAGTAATTTGTGGTTGTCTGGCTAGATCATTAAAGCTTACTTTACGAAGTTTTAGTTTTTCTTGATTTTGATTATTATACAAAGCAACACCACCTAATTTAATCTCTAAATTTAAGGCCAATAGCAATAAAGCGATATCATTATTGAGTTGGAAAAAATGTTGTTTACATAGGCGCCAAAAAAGCACGAAGTTTTTTCCGATACTAGTAAAAAGCAATAGTATAGAGAAAACTCTTACCGGTAACCATTGCAGTAAATTAACCAAGCGTTTGCTATAGAGGCCAAAGTAATTATAGCTGACTAGTTTTGTATTCCAGCAATAATGCATCTCAAGTAACAAGCGGTAGCTTATGGCTGTTAAAGGTCCAGCAATAAGAAAGATTATAGCAACGGCATAACCTTCTTGTAGCGTACGTAATAATTGCATTTCAATACTGCTTTTACTTAGCCCTAAACTTGATAAGGGCTCAGTCTCTCTAAGTACCCAAGGTTTGAGCGTTTGTTTGGCAAAGTAGTTTTGTTTAGCAACCAACGCTTGAGCAATGGTTTTATTTATCCGTGTTAAGCCAAATGAGCCAATCGCGAAATAAAGCAGCAGGGCTTGCCATAGTATTTTAACTTCAATGAAAGCTTCAAATAAATAGAGAATAATAGCAATAGGCAATAAGGTCACTAGGATAGCAATTAAACCGGCAATTGTTTGTTGTTGTGGGCTATTTTGCGGCTTGTTAACCTTGTCACCTAATTTTTTGCAATAGAATTGAAAAAACTGCAATGGCTCATGACGAATAAAATGACTGATTATAGCCTTGCAGCCCATTACTACTAATAATGTTAATAGCTGATAGCTAAAAGAAGAGAGAGTGATGAAGTCAGTCATTATTGTATCCGTTCTAAATTAATTAAGCGTTTTACCTTTTAGCGCGTTGAGCATATTCATCACTAATTGTGATGAGTTAACTGACGCTGTTTCTAAATATTCATCAAATGAAGTGGGCGATTCTATACCGGCAATATCTGATAAAGAGCGAACGATCACAAAGGGGACTTTAAATTGATGGCAGGTATGAGCAATAGCAGCACCTTCCATTTCTACCGCTGCCATGGTTGGAAAGTTAGCGCGGGCTTTGGCGATATCATCCTCTTTAGTCATGAAGGTATCACCAGTGGTAATTAGACCAAGCATAGCGTTGATGTTATTTAACTCTTTTATACCGGCTTGTGCAGCACTCACTAACGTAGGGTCAGGTATATACGCTGCTGGGTTAGCTGGTAATTGACCTATTTCGTAGCCAAAAGCTGTTACATCAACATCGTGGTACCTTACTTCAGAACTCACGACAATATCGCCTACTTTCAATGATGGGTCGAAGCCGCCAGCTGAGCCAGTGTTAACGACATAATCTGGTTGAAATTTATCTATCAGTATTGCGGTTGCTAGCGCGGCAGCCACCTTACCAATACCTGATTGAACAATGACTACATCACTGTTATCAATCTGTCCTTGATAAAAGCTATAACCAGCATGAGTAATGGTTTCACTGTTGGAAAGTTTTGCTTTTAATATAGCCACTTCTGGTTCCATGGCGCCAATAATACCTGCTTTCATTTTGTTATCTTCTTTATTTTGTACTGAAATATGAAAGAATTATAACCTGAGTTAAACTAAAAATCTTTAGAAGACTGATCTGTTTAAATCAAGCAACTAGCGATTAGATTAAATGGCTTTGAAATAAGCTTCACTCGCGTAGGACGTATAAAGAAAAACCAGCAGATTGCTGGTTTTTTTTCTAACGTTTTTACAAGTAAGCTAATGAGGTAATGCTGTTAACGATTGCCCCGATAACTGTGGAGTCAATTGCGCTTGCGCTGCCGTAGGCGTTAAAGCGCCAGTTGTTCTTGAACGAGCTTTTACCATAGGAGCAGGAATTACCTTGCCCTTAACTTTAGGTAAAGGTGAACGATTGCCCAATAAGCGAGAATGAATACAAGCACGAATTTCATCTAGTGTATAATTGGCTTTTACTTTAATACGAAGATGAGGAATGGCTGCTGCTTCAAGGGCGCCACTTACAAACCAGTCTTTTTTGATTTTGTAACCTTTACCTTGGGTGTCAACTAAATCAATAGTGCCAAGTAATTTCATGGTTTTACGATCGCAAATAACAAAATCTAGATATTTCCCTTCAGCATTATTGACCGCACTTTGGCTTGCTCTATCAGAGACACCATTACGAATGGTTACGATATCAGCCAGCTTTACTCGGTTGATAATTCGATATTTAGCGCCCATCGCTTGTTCAACTAAATTTTGGAAGTTCTTTTCTGCAGGAGTGAATACTGAATTTTTACTATCAAAGGGGAAAGGAAAGCTGTTGTCATTTAATCGACTTGCTAAGACACCAACAATAACAATTAGACTGATTAAAGCAAATAATATAAGTTCCATAAACATCTCCGGCTATTCAAATTCTTGACGCTTTACTCTTTAAACCGAGTGAAGCGCCTTACTTAAGGCTTATTAAGCAGAATTTGTGCCAAAGACAAGCAGTATGAGTATTTAGTTTTGAATTACTCGCCACTGTATAACTTAATTGTAATTACTTAACCTGAACTTGGTTTAAGCCATAGTTAACATATTGAAATTAAAGTATAAATTAATTTACGCTATCTCTAGTTTGATAGTTTCGCTTAATTCAAGGCAAATTTACGTGTCAATAGCTTGCCTATTGCAAGTGAATTTAACGCAGAAGTAAGTAAAAATAACTGCTAGAGAAACATTTGTTAAGCCGAGTTCAGGTTACTTAGGGTATTTTTCCTCTAATGCCGTATATAGCTGTTGTTGAAAGTCATCAGCACTGGTATCTAAGCTGTTTACTAAATTAGCTAAGACTTCATTGTCTTCTTCGCCATGCCAAATTTTAATGTAGCTACCTTCTTTATAGCCATGATCTTGACGGAAAAAATTTAAGGTGTTTTTGCCAACATACTGGCGAAACAATTCATTTAAATCCATGTTCATTAATGACATACAGTCTGCTAATGCTTTAGCATCAAAAGCTTTATTGGTGACTGCAGCTGAGGCTAAATTCTCTAAGGCGATTTTAAAATCATTTTCAGCGGTGCCTTGATGTAGTTCTTTAGCCAATTTTGTAGAAATACGGTCAACAGAATCACCAGTTATTAAGCGTAAACTTAAGCCAAAATGAAAAATATCTACTAACTCTAACTGTACTTGAGCAATGTCAATTTCTTGATGTTTCCACCATTTCCAACCATGGTGATCAAGCATTTCAGCACATTCTACCCAAATGGCGCGATACCACTCGTAACCATTATCACGCCATGTTTCACTTACACGGCTGTTCATGGCATCTTGCATGGTTAGCATTTGATTGATTTGCTGTTGGGCAACAGATAAGGCTGTAGATAATTGTTCGCTCATTATATTCTCTGATAGTTTAATCTAGACTGCGTTATTTTGCCTAAGCTTGGCTAATCTGACAAGTATTAGCTGTAATTTGCTTTGATTAACTTTGACTAAAGAGCTTTTTCCTTACCATTGCACGATAATCTTTTGGCGTTAATGCCAAACTTTGCTTAAATAAGCGAGCTAAATGTCCTTGATCATGATAACCAACATGATAAGCAATTTCTTGAATTGATAAATTACTTGAAGCAAGTAAATCTTTTGCTGTTTCAATACGTAATTGCTGCCAATATTGGGTGGCACGCATGCCTGTTGCCATCTTAAAGCGACGAGAAAATGAGCGTTGACTTAAACCAAATTGCTGTGCTAATTCGGTTAAGCTGAGTTCACTATTTAAGTTAGTGCGCAGCCAAAATTGAATTTGGGCAATCAACTCATCAGCATGCCTATCAACCGCGCCTTCTAGATAGCGCTGTTCTTCATAAGGTTTTCGTATTTCATGAGAAAAATTACGCTCTACATTTTGTGCAGCCGCCCGGCCGTAGGTTTGGTTAATAATATGAACAATAATATCAGCCAAAGCATTTAAGCTAGCGGCGCAGTATATTCGTTCAGATTGGGTGATGAAAAAATCTGGTTTTAACGCTACTTTAGGATAATCACGCTGAAATTGTTCAACATAATGCCAATGAGTCGTAGCGCTATGATTATCAAGTAAGCCTGATTCAGCTAAAAAACAAACGCCAGTACCTACGCCGAGCAAGGTTGCGCCATGTTGCCAGCAGTAATGAAGCCAAGAGATAAGCTTTTTGTGCTTTTGTAATACCGGTCTGGGGTTGCGCCACAAACTAGGTACTAAAATAATATCTGGCACCTCTATTTTCTCTATAGGTCTGTCGTTTAACACGACGTCAGGTGAAAATGTTAAGCCGGCACGTGAAGTTATTGCTTTGCTCTCTTGGCTTACTAATTGGGTTTTCAGTTTTACGGCGGATTTATCATAGCGGCGAGCAAACGCCTCACCAGCTAATAACATCTCTAGTGGCAAGGTTAACCCTGTTGCTAATACATGTTGGTATATCACTAAACTTAATCGTAATTCGTTGTCTTTAACGGCAGGCATAAGAAGATGTTTCTTGTTTTAGTTATATTTAGTTATATTTAGTTATATTTAGTTATATTTGGTTATATTTGGTTATGATTTGTTATTTTTGGCCATTATGGCATATTTTATGGCTATTTTGTCTTATTATTTTATTGCACTTAGCTTTACACTGTAGATATTATATTTATTAATCATTTTGTTAGATTAGGTTTATTCATGACTTCATCATTACCGGTAATTATTGGCATGGGTGGCATTAATGCTGCTGGCCGTACTTCGTTTCATCAAGGCTTTCGTCGTATTGTTATTGATAAGATAACTGCCGAAGCGCGTCAAGAAACCTTTGTTGGTTTGGCTAGTCTAATGAAATTAGTGTCATATAAAGAAGGTCAATTGGTTGATCTACAAGGTGATGAAGTACTTGCCAGTGATATTGAAGCAAAGTTTGGCCAACAGATCCTTGATGGCACTTTGATTCGAAAAATAGAAAAAAATCATTTTGATCCTGATGCTACCCACTGGTATCAGAAAATGCATGTTAGCCCTGTTAATAAAACCATTTGTTTTGAACTACGCGCTAAAGAGTTACCGCACCCATTACCTAATGCATGGCAAGTTACTGATTTAGACGATGGTAAAGTACGCGTTGAAATTCCTGAGGAGTTAACTATTTCTCACGACGCATACCGTGATAATCCTATTAAAGCGGCAGGACAAATGCCAACTGGTTTTGAGCCAGGCTCGCTTTATAATAGCCGTTATCAGCCACGCGGTTTACAAGCCACTATTTTTGCTGCTACTGATGCTATTCGTTCAACCGGTATTGAATGGGATGCTATTTTAGATAAAATCAGCCCTGATCAAGTAGGTACTTATTCCGCGTCTATCGTAGGGCAAATGCAAGCAGAGGGTTTAGGTGGCTTATTGAAAAGTCGTTTGGCGGGTTCTCGTGTTAGTACTAAGCAATTAGCGCTTGGACTAAATACCATGTCGACTGATTTTATAAACGCTTATGTTACCGGAAATGTTGGTACCACGGTTACTTCTTCGGGCGCTTGTGCCACTTTCTTATACAACTTACGTTCAGCAGTGCAAGATATGAAAGCAGGTAAAGTTCGTGTCGCTATTGTTGGAAGTGCTGAAGCGCCAATTACTCCAGAGGTTATTGAAGGCTTTGGTAATATGAGTGCTCTAGCAAATGAAAAAGGTTTACAACGATTAGATAATACCGATAACGTTGATCACCGTAGAACAAGTCGACCGTTTGGTAATAACTGTGGTTTCACCATCGGCGAGGCTGCGCACTTTGTGGTGTTAATGGATGATGCCCTTGTTATTGAAATGGGCGCGAACGTAATGGCGTCAGTCGCCGATGTTTTCGTTAATGCTGATGGTTATAAAAAATCTATTACTGCGCCGGGTCCTGGTAATTATATCACCATGGCAAAATCAGTGGCATTGGTACAAAGTGTTTTGGGTAAAGAGTCACTGCAACAACGTAGCTTTATTTTGGCGCATGGCTCAAGTACGCCGCAAAATCGTGTTACAGAATCATTAATCTATGATCGCATAGCAACGAGTTTTGACATTGATAATTGGCCTGTTTCTGCGCCAAAAGCTTTTGTTGGTCATACGTTAGGTCCAGCTAGTGGTGATCAAATGGCAATGGCATTAGGAATTTTTAGTGACAACATTATGCCCGGTGTTACCACCATAGATAAAATTGCTGATGATGTGCACAGTGATCGTTTGAATATCGCTACCGAGCATTGGCATTGCGATGATATGGATGTGGCTTTTATCAACTCGAAAGGTTTTGGTGGTAACAACGCTACCGCAGCCGTGTTCTCTCCTAAAGTGACTTTAGCTATGATAACAAAACGTTATAGCGAACAAGATATGACTGAGTATCATCAGAAACTAACACTTGTTGAGCAAGCACAAGCGGATTATCGCCAACGCGCTAACCACGGTGAATTTGATATTATCTATAAGTTTGGTGAAGGTTTACTTGATGAAGATGCAATTGAAATTAATAATACTAGCTTAAGCTTCGCTGAATTTAAGCATGCTATTGATTTACCTACGCAAAACCCATTTTCTGATATGGTGTAAAGCTGCGTTAAATTAATACATTCCAGGACGAGACACAAAGCAATAAAAAGCCAGTATTCAATTGAAGCTGGCTTTTTACATAGTTGAGCTTATTGAGCTATTTTTACTCTAATTCTGTTATTTGCAACTCTTGTCTCATGTAAGGTAGAAAGTGCTGACTTCGCTTCTTTGTCATTAGGCATTTCAACAAAGGCAAAGCCTTTGGATTTACCTGTTTTTTGATCTAAAACTAAGTCACATTCAGTGACAGAGCCATGAGTAGAGAACAAGATGCGGATTTCTTGTTCAGTTGTTGAACGTGAAAGGTTACGAACTAAAAGTTTCATAATGAGCCATGTGGTATGTTATTGCGATCTGAATTGTCTCATATATTTGAAATAGACCAAGTTATTTTGTGTCTTTAGACTAAATAATGCATATTTGCGGATTTATTTGCTGGTAGTTCGCAATAAACTGTTTACTTATTAGTCTAATGCTTATATAGTCTCGTCGTTATTTATTCTCCTCTCGTTTATCTAACTGATTATCCTTTACGATAATCTATGTTTTGCCTTTCCCTTTCACAGTTAGTCATCACTCAAATTATTAAGCTAAAATTATTGTCTGAGTTAGCGAGATATATTCTCGTATTGAGTTGATATTTATAAAATATCTAAAAGTTTTCATACAATAATACAGCTTTTATTATTCATGCGCTCTAACGCAAATTAAAAGAGTTCTATTATGTCTTATACCCATCAAGGTATGGTTTATTCAATTAAATCACCAGTAAGTGCCATTTCAGTTAATAACCACAATATTGTGGTTACTGACCAAAACGGTTCTAAGTTAATCAAATTTACTAACGTAAACGATTCAAAACGTTTTTTAGCCTGGGTTTATCAAGTTTAGTTTGATAGCCAAGCTACAAAGCGGTTAGTTAACACCTAACCTACATTTGGCGATTGTGCTCTTGGTCGCCATTGCCACCATTGTTGCTCACTGTCTTGTGAGCTTTTAGACGCATTTTCGCTGTTTTTCTGCTCTTTTAGCTGATAAATATCCCAAGTAACTAAATAGTCTGGGTTTATTATTTTTACGCCCGTTTGACTGGTAGAAAACTCGCCTTTCGGGGCGTTAAACCAACACGATAAGTCAGTAGGTAAAATAAAGTGCGCCTGCTGGTTTTGAGCCGAATCTGCCTTATTTTTGTTATCTGGTTTATCATCTAAGTCAGATAATTCAATGGTGATACCCATTTCACTATCTACCTTAATAACACGACCAGCAATTATATTTTGCTTTAATTGTTCACCTTGAACATTAAAATAACTTAACCCTATTAAGCATGTTTTGTTCAAGGTGTCTTCAATTGTAGTTAGCATAAAATTTCTCAACTCTAGTGTGCCAAAGGTGCTACGCCCGTTGCGGGGTTATTCGCTAAGCCGGTATCACGGGCATGCTCTTCAAAGCTTTTATTTTTCCAAAAGAAAGCCCCTGGCATGGTGGTCGGTATCACTAAAATATAGAACAAGGCGCGTCCTATGACAGCTGTCAAACAGTTAAGTAGCCCTAAAGCCAACCAAGGTAGCAATAATGCTGAACTATCAGTCCCTAAATATTGCACAATTAACAATGTACTAGCGATAATGATATTCATAGCTAGCAGAATATTACGTAATAAATACGTTTTACCAAACGTAGTACATTGCACATAATGCGCAGCACCACCTTCGTTTTCACTGCGATTTAATTCATGGTTATGGATGGTTAGGCCGATAGCTTCAATCACTAAACCTAATGTGAATACGCCAGCAAAAACGCCGACACTTTCATTAATTATGTAAGTTTGAACCGTACCTTGTGATAAGAACGTGCGTATCACGATAACGCCACTGATTAAAGCGCCTAACGATAAACTGTTACCAACAAAAGAAGTCGCTGTTTGGATATGATGCCAAAATGGACGAGCTTTAATTTGATAACATTTGTTCATATAGAATAAGCCAAGTGTACCCGCGAACAGGGCAAATACTCCTGCGCCCGTCACTAATTCTGCCAATGGTAATTCTTGCGTTAACACGGCGATATCAACAGCTAAGTTTTGCATGGCAAAATCAACAACCCAAGGATTACTCGGTATTGAGAATAAAGCTGTTAAGGCACAACCAGCAGAGAACATAGCTAGGCCTAAGCCTTCACGCGCCATCGGTGAATAACGTAAATTATTAAAGCCGCGATAAAAACGCATTGGTTTGCCTAAATGACTGACACTCATTAATAATGCAAAAGTGGTCATCAGTAAAGCCGTGATGGTCAGTGGTAAAAATAGCGCTGAATCAACAAAATGTATTAACGATTCTACGCCGAGTAATGCCCCTAAAAATGGAATTAAAAACACACCAAAAGCGGCTTGAGCAAATAAGGTGAATAGCACTAATGGGTTCTCCCGTGAGTTTAACCGGGCAAAGTTCCAGTGTTTAGTCACACCTGCCTTTTGATCTATTACTGGCTTATAGTTACCTTGCTTATCTTTATGGTATTTAACCGGCATAGAGTCTGTGCGGGTCATTTCATCGGGTAAACCTTTCACCTGTTGAAAGCGAATATTTGGGTGAGTTATCTCTGGATCTGGAAAGCCAGGGATACTCGTTTTACATTGCTGACGATTTTCAGGGGTATTTTCTATTACGCCAAAATCTAACGCATTACCGATACAAGCAGATACACACGCAGGTTTTAAACCCACCTCAAGACGGTCGACACACATATTACATTTTGACACTTGCCCTTTTACCGGATCAAGTTGAGGTGCATTGTACGGGCAAACCCAAGTACAGTAGCCACAACCAAAACAGGTTTCAGGGTCTTGCAATACCGCGCCATATTCAGCATGTTTAGTATAAGCACGGGTAGGGCAGCCTTTCAAACAAACCGGATCATCACAATGATTACACGCCATGGAAATATTCATGCGTTTGTAATCAGGATAAGAACCACCTTCAACATAGCCTACTGATCTAAAGGCTAAATGCGCCGGTGTTTCATTTTTTTCTGCACAAGCAGATTCACATGCATGACAGCCAATACAGTTATCAGCGGTAAAGAAAAAACCATGTTGTTTATTACGGTTTGGATTACTACCAACCTCTGGGTTCTCGTTGATGAACATAGAGCGCTGTGCAGGCTCATCGGTTAAATCAACTAAATCAATCAATTGGCCATAACGGTTTTCAACATCATTTTCTTTATCAGATAAAAAAGCATAAGGTTGCTCTTGAGTACGAACTTGCCAGTGACTTGAACGACCTTGTTGTTCTTCGTTTTCTGTTTTGCTTTCAGCTTGGTTAGTCATCGTTTTCGGATCAAAGGTTTCTACTGATAAAGTCTCGACGGCGTTTGCTGCTTTTAATATTTGGTTCATCTTTTTTCCTAGCTAAAATTCGCGACGTTCAACGTTGAGTTTTGCAGCTTCCACTTGCTGCGCTGCATCTAATACTTCAATACGTACTGAGCCTTGTTTAAAAGCAGGTTGTCGTGAGTGAGGATCAAGTAACCCCAGTGTTAAACGGTTAACACAGTCGTGAAAATGAAAGGGCACAAATACCATGTTACGTGGCACACGTTGGGTTAGTTGTACCATTACAACGCTGTCACCGCGACGGCTAGTTAAACGCACATAACTCATGTGCTCAACACCTAACTCCTTCGCTGCATCAGGGTTCATTTCCATATAGGGTGTCGGGCTAAACTTATTACAGTTACCTATTTTTCCGGTACGGGTTCGGGTGTGAAAATGTTCTACTACTCGACCACTATTGAGCCAAAATGGGTATTCTTGACAAGGTTGCTCGTTATTGTTGTAAAAATAAACCGGCACTAGGTTTGCTCTCCCGGACTTTGTTTGAAATTCACCATCGATATATAAACGAGGCACACCCTTTAAGCTACCTTCACTTTGACCTGCTACATCATCGTCTTCTTGGCTATAAGGCCATTGAATACCACGCGCTTTAACTATTTTTTTATAGCTCATGCCTGATATATCTAGGGTTCTTTGGTTACCGTAGGCATTAGTGCCTTTAGATAGGTGCTTCATTTCATTAAACACGTCTTCAGCCCTATCAGGGAAATGGATAATATTGCCATTATCAAAACGCTTAGCCATGTGGTTGAATATCCACAAATCCGGTTGAGAGTCAGCATAACAAGGCATTATTTTGCTGATTAAATTAACACGTCGCTCGGTATTGGTATGGCAACCTTCTTTTTCTGACCAAACAGATGCTGGAAAATAGACATGAGAGTATTGATTAGTCTCTACATCACGATAGACATCTTGCACGATTAGAAAGTCCAATTTTTCAAGAAGCTTACGAATTCGGCTAGTATTTGGCATTGAGGTCATTGGATTAGTCGCCACTAGCCACAAGCCTTTTATTTCACCGGTTTCAATTGCGGAAAAAATATCTGTTTGTGCTAAACCGCGTTTCTTAGGGAAAAACTCGGCATCAATTCCCCAAAAGTCAGCTATTTCTTGACGTTCTTCTTCATTCTCTAAATAGCGATAACCGGGCAAACCTGAACAAGAAGACCATTCTCGTGTGCCCATGGCATTACATTGTCCGGTAATAGATAAGCTGGTTCCGCCTTTTTTACCAATATTACCAGTGATCAGATTTAGGTTATTGATATTCGCTACACCGTCAGAGCCGTGAGTAGACTGATTGATACCCATGGTCCAAATGCTCATGGCTGCTGGGGCTTTGGCATACAAACGCGCGACGCTGCGAATGGTGTCTTCATCGATGCCACAGATATGTTGGGCAGATTTTGGATTATAATCTTGCACTAAACTTTTTATTTCATCAAAGCCTTGAGTATGTGCGTCGATATAAGCTTGATCTTGTAACTTCTCATTGATGATGACATACATCATTGAGTTGATTAATACACAATCAGTACCTGGCGTAATGGGTAAGTGAATATCGGCAAATTGTGCGAACATGGTTACGCGTGGGTCAACAACGATCAAAGGGAACTTACGTTTTTCTAATGCTTCTTTTAAACGCCAGTAAATAATGGGGTGTTGCTCTGGCAAATTCGAGCCAAATGCCATTAAACAATGAGTGTGTTCAAAGTCATCGTAACAGCCGGGCGGGCCATCAGCGCCGAACGAGCGCTTATAACCACTCACGGCTGATGCCATACAAAGCGTGGTATTACCGTCATAGTTATTGGTACCTATACAACCACGAGCAAGTTTACCTAATGTATAAAACTCTTCAGTTAATAGTTGCCCACTAGAGACAATAGCAAAAGCATCGCGACCATATTTTTGCTGTATCTCTTTAATTTTATTCGCGCTGACATCTAGGGCTTCATCCCATGAAGCGGGTTTAAATTCATCAAAGTGTTGTCCTCGCATCAATGGCTCGGTGCCACGACCTGTACTTTCAAATAGCTCGTGCTCAAGTAGCCCTTTAATACACAGCTTACCGCGATTAACATCAGCGCCAGCATGGCCACGAGAAGTTACAATTTTTTTATCTTCATTTAGACCGATTTCAATCGAACAACCGGTAGAGCAATAGTTACAAGTAGTGTAGTGCCACTCTTTAACTTGCTTGCTGGGAATAGTGATAGGTTTTCTGTTTTTGCGTCCAAACAACATAGACGAGCCTTTTGCTTTGTTTAATATAAAATTAATAAGGAATAAGAATCACTCCCTTTTTGTATTTAATAGCAAAAAGTAGTCCAATTAATAAAAACCTTTGTTTTTAATGTGTTAGCTTGTGCTTGATATGCTGTTATGCGCCTTTGTAGACCTTTTGCGCAACTTTGGTGCGCATGGGGGAATTGTAATAAGGAGATGTTTCTCTTGATGATATGAACCTTCTTTATTTTGTTGTGTCTATTATTGGCAGTGTTATAAAGTGTAATTTTAAAATAAGCGCGTGCTGCTTAAAGGCGTTTCTAATTCCTTCTTCGATGGGTTTAAAAGCCATTTATGCTGCGTTATTAAATTAAAGAATGGAACAACCATTCTATAAATTTAATGCCTTGCCTAAATGGCTTTTAATTCCCACTGAAATCACGCACTTTGAATGATAATGGGTATAAGTGCCAAAACTAAACCGCTTGGGAAATTTAGTTTAATCGTCACTTAACCACAAAAGAGACATATTTAATATTACGAGGACGACTCAGTAATATGGCATAAGTGATTCATTAGAAAATTTTATATTGATAGTTTCAGTGTTACCGCACCCGTTTTTTGCTGTTTGTTGTGGCCTGATTTTTCGGTAATATGTGCAGCAAGTGTACGAAAGAAAACTCCTAATATTTTTGCTCAGTTATTATCGATAAGCTGGAACATAGTATATTTAAATTTCTTCAATGGGTTCGCTTAAGAGCTTATTCGCAATTTACATCGGGTTATGGTGGCAGTCTTATCGATTACAATCATTTACAGCAACGATTTGGCTTAGGCATAATATTAACTAATGTCTTGTAATCTAGAGTGAAAATAACTGGAAAAATATTCAAATTCTTTTATATTTAAAAGTAATATTTATATGAAGAAGTATTAAATGAAAAAATTACGCCTACTTATAACGTCGGTTTTTATACTAATACTAACTGCTTGTGCCATTAACTCTAACCGAGAAGCAATATCAAAAGAAATTAGAGTGGTTGCCGTTAATGATTTTAGGAGCGAAATTTTGGCTGAAACACCTCTGACTTGGTATACCGATTTTAAAATAATTATGGCAAATCCAAGGCCAGATACTGCTGAATTTACCTTATTTATTAAACAGAAAATAGAACAAGGAATCATTAAGAAAGGTTTCAATTTTCAAATTGATGGCGAAGAGTCTAAATACCAAGTTATTGCATTTGCTCTTGTAGGAGAAAAAGAAGCAGCGCGAGATTACTTAGGTATTTTTAAGCTCTTTCCTGAACTTGCTCAAAATACCGATTTTGAACAAGGAACTTTAATTATCGCGATTATTGATCCTATCGCTAAAAAAGCGGCTTGGCGGGCGAGCGTTAAACTTTATATAGATCCTAATTTAGTAAAAGAACTACGTAAAATCCGCATATCAGAAACAATAACCAAAGTGCTAAAGACACTAAAACTACCGAATTCAACTTAACTTATGCTTGATTATTAATGAGACGTCTTACTAGCATAACGATATAAGAATTAGAAAATATATTGCAAATATTTTGAGGTTAATGTCCGCAATGTCGGACTAAAACGACAACTGCTGAGTCAGTCTAATTGAGCGCAAATTGGTCAATGTGATGGAGAAGTGAATCGATTGACAACATTAATGCGTGGAAATACGGATTGGCTAAACCAACGCTACTCGGAAAATATAGAGCAGCATCAGTTTAAAGGAATTACGGAAAAAACAGAATGTTGTTAGTCGCAACACTTTTTATATTTTTTGCCACTACCGCATGAACAAGGATCATTACGGTTCGGGGTTTTGTCGAACGTAGTGGTGGTTGGCTTGTTTAGTATGGCGTTAAGTTCATTAATATTTTCATAGATGGCGCAATCTACGGTAATATCGGCAAACAGTCGTCTGTTGAATTAAGGGAATTGCCCCTTGTCTGCCTTTTATTTTGTCTTTTGCTAATGACCGCATTGCCGAATAGCTGCCGTTAACGATATAAGTGATAGCGTAACAATACGCACAACCTTGGCAGTTTTGATAAATATATATTATTAAAACTGCATGATCAAATGCTGACTAATATAAATAAAGCTGTTAACACCAAGCGACTTTGTCGTATCTTAATTACCAAGCGATTCTGTCGTAGTCGCTAATTACCAAGGGAATCTGTCGGTCTCTTTTTAAACATGTC
>Ga0209292_1000177_pt1 | contig 90362 bp, 75 predicted proteins | sample GOMGulsemesocosm_2_FD_184634 | JGI IMG/M metagenome (GOLD analysis project Ga0209292, IMG submission 184634) | Methane-oxidizing microbial communities from mesocosms in the Gulf of Mexico - GOM9C Gulf of Mexico (SPAdes) (version 2) | ecosystem: Environmental > Aquatic > Marine > Cold seeps... | reverse complement strand
GCTATTTTAAATTATTATAAGTCCAATGCTTTGGACAAAAACTGAAATCACCTCAATCACATTTGCTTGCCTTCCCTCTTTAACCTAAAATATCGACAAGTTAATTTCCCATCAAATAAAAAGGCTCTCATATGGCTCAGCCACTACCCGATAAATTCATCATGTCGATGAATCGAGTTTCTAAAGTAGTTCCACCAAAACGTACTATTTTAAAAGATATTTCTCTTTCATTTTTCCCTGGTGCAAAAATTGGTGTATTAGGTTTAAACGGCTCAGGTAAGTCTACCCTGCTGCGTATAATGGCAGGGGTTGATAAAGAATTTGAAGGTGATGCAGTTGCTTTAGCGGGCACTAAAATTGGTTATTTACCACAAGAGCCTCAACTTGACGAAAACCAAACAGTTCGTGAGGCTGTTGAAGAAGCTGTCTCTACCGTTAAAAATGCTATGGCGCGTTTAGACCAAGTTTATAACGAGTATGCTGAAGAAGGTGCTGATTTTGATAAACTAGCAAAAGAGCAAGGTGAATTAGAAGATATCATCAACGCTAACGATGGTCATAATATTGATAACGTACTTGAGCGTGCTGCTGATGCATTACGCTTACCGGAATGGGATCAAAAAATTGCCGTACTAAGTGGTGGTGAACGCCGCCGTGTAGCACTTTGTCGCTTATTACTTGAAAAACCAGACATGTTATTACTGGATGAACCAACTAACCATTTAGATGCTGAATCAGTTGCATGGTTAGAGCGCTTCTTACACGACTACGCAGGAACTGTTGTTGCTATTACCCATGATAGATATTTCTTAGATAATGTTGCTGGCTGGATCTTAGAGCTTGATAGAGGACACGGTATTCCTTATGAAGGTAACTACTCTTCTTGGTTAGAGCAAAAAGATGCCCGTCTTGAGCGTGAAGGAAAAACAGAGAACGCATTGCAAAAAACGATCAAACAAGAGCTTGAATGGGTACGTTCAAACCCTAAAGCACGTCAATCAAAAAGCAAAGCCCGTATGGCACGTTTTGAAGAACTTAATAACCAAGATCACCAAAAGCGTAATGAAACCAACGAACTTTACATTCCACCTGGACCACGCCTAGGTGATAAAGTACTTGATGTTAATAACTTAACCAAATCATTTGGCGATAGAGTGCTGATCGATGACTTAAGCTTCAGTGTACCTAAAGGTGCTATCGTTGGTATTATCGGGCCAAACGGCGCGGGTAAATCAACGTTATTTAAAATGATGTCAGGTGCTGAACAGCCAGATTCTGGTAATGTTGAACTAGGTGATACCGTTAAACTCGCCAGTGTTGATCAGTTCCGTGATGACATGGACAACAGCAAAACGGTTTACCAAGAAATATCTCAAGGCCATGACATTTTACAAATTGGTAATTTTGAAATCCCTAGCCGTGCTTATTGTTCTCGTTTTAACTTTAAAGGTAATGATCAACAAAAAATCATTGGTGAGTTATCCGGTGGTGAACGTAACCGTGTGCATTTAGCCAAGCTAGTGCAAACAGGTGGTAACGTATTATTACTCGATGAACCAACCAACGATTTAGATGTTGAAACCTTACGTGCACTTGAAGAAGCAATATTAGAGTTCCCTGGTTGCGCTATGGTTATTTCACATGACCGTTGGTTCCTTGACCGCATTGCGACTCATATTTTAGATTACCGTGATGAAGGTCAAATCAACTTCTATGAAGGTAACTTTACTGACTATGAAGCTTGGTTAAAGAAAACATTGGGTCCAGCAGCTACTGAGCCCCATAGAATTAGATACAAAAAAATAGGCTAACCGAAAGCTTCAATGCAATCTGTTTAAATAATTACTATTAGTTATTAAATAGTTATAGGCACTTTTTTTATGTGAATATTTAAAAATTCACATGAATAAAGTGCCTTTTTTATAAAAGAGGGCTATGCTAAAGATAACAATTCACTATCTGAACTTATGCAATGGAAAATAGACGTCAATTCACGCGCATTTTGTTTTCAATCAATGCGATATTAGAGGTTGAACAGCAAAGTTATCCGGTTACTATTCACGACATTTCTCTTAATGGCGCGTTAGCGACTATGCCAAGCATTGATAAGTCGTTAAAAGGAAAGTTGGGCTTGTTACATTTTGATTTAGCAAATGGCGAGTCTATTGTTGAAATGCATGTTGCTGTTGTTCATGAAGTAAACGAAGAAATAGGTTTGCAATGCAATGCTATCGATATTGACAGCGTGACTCATTTGAGACGATTAGTTGAATTAAATCTAGGTGATGAAAGTCAGTTACATAAAGAGCTTTCACAATTATCACGCTTATCTTAATGTTATGTATTATACCAATTTGATTAATACCATAAAAAAATTAACCTAGTATTGTAGAGGAACATTATGAACCACTTAGTTATTTCATTTATTACCGAAGACCGCCCCGGTTTAGTCGAAAAATTATCAAACGTTATTAAATATCATCAAGGTAACTGGCAAACCAGTAGCTTACATCATTTATCAGGATTCTTTGCAGGTGTAATTGAAATTGCCGTAGATAAATCTCAATGTGATGCACTAAAAGACGCTCTTTCGGGGTTAACTGATTTCAAAATAAATATTGAACAAACCAATCCAGAAAAAGCCAACAGGGCCGCAGATATTGTTTTAGAACTTACCGCGAACGATCGTGAAGGTATCGTGCAAGAAATTTCATCAATTATCCACAATCAAGGTGGGAACATGATTAAGCTTGTCAGTACACAAGACAATGCTGCGCATACTGGACAAGCACTGTTTAAAGCGAAAATAACCTTATCAGTGAAAGACGAACAAACGGAAAACTTAATAAGTGCATTAGAGAATCTTGCTGACGATTTAATGGTTGATATTTCTCGTTAAAAGTCATTTTATTAGTTAATCATTGGTTTTATTGAACGGTAACTTTTATATGTTTATCAATAAAATAAAGCCGCCACATTGTTTTTATACCCAAGCGACTTGAAGATGCAGAGTTTAGCTTAAAAACCAGAGCAAAACAGGAGACGATGAGAGTGCTTACTCTCGACAACTGTGTCCTGCGATACCCTAATGTTCCACAGCTATATGGGAACCTTACCGAGTATCGAAATGCTGGATAGGATGTCTAGCTTATTTCCCGTAGAGCAAGCCGTTAAAAGTGCACCTCTTGCATTATTGATTTCGACAATACGACTGAATGGATTCATGAGATAGAGCAATGTAGGAGCAATTGCCGAGCATAATTGTTTTCTTCAATCATTGCTTTGCAACTATCCCTATATCGACTTGCTGAAACTTACATGTTCGAGAGGTTTGGGTATAGGTACTTGTTTTAGCCTTATAATGAGTATACAGAATGAATATCTCGCCGACTTTTTTTGACAAAGAACTCAGCTGGCTCTCTTTCAATGAACGGGTGCTACAAGAAGCGATTGATGAAACCGTCCCTCTTATTGAACGCATTCGATTTCTTGGTATTTATTCGGCTAATTTAGATGAATTTTTTCGCGTACGTATAGCAGGAATTCGCCGTAAAGCTATTTTAGAAATTGCCCATAACAGTGAACAAAAACCGAATACGTTATTGCATCAGAAGGTCATTGAAAAAGTACATAGCTCTTCCGTTAAATTTAAACGAATCGCTGAACATCTTTTCATACAACTCGCTAACAACGATATTGAAATAATATTTAATGACAATAAGAGTATTGAAAACAAACTTAACTGCGAGCAAAAATTATGGTTAGAACAGTTTTTTGACAATCAAATTATTCGCCACATAACCCCTATTGTTATCCAATCAAAAGCACATTTATCAAACAGTATTGACGATGATGGCATCTATTTTTTAGTCGGTCTTCATTTAAAAGAAGAAAATAAATCACAAGAAACACAATTTGCTTTAGTAGAAATTCCTCGTGAAGAAATTAAACGCTTTATTCTAATTCCTGAACAACAAATTACAGAAAACCAAGGAATAAAACATCACTATATTATGTTACTTGATGATGTCGTGAAGTATTTTATTGAAAAGCTTTTTAAAGGGGTGTTCCACTATGACAAGATTGAAGCTTATTCCATAAAACTCACTCGAGACGCTAAGTATGACTTAACTGATGATCTAGATAAAAACTTACTTGATCAAATGTCTAAGGGGCTAAAGCAACGTTTAAAAGCTGATGTTGTACGCTTAGTTTATGATGGCAATATGCCAAGTTACATGACAACATTTTTGCGTAAATCCCTAAAAATAAAAGAACTTGATGTTCAAGTACCGGGCATTCGTTACCATCACTTTAAAGATTTTATAAAGTTTCCTCATATTGGTAATAAAAATCTAAAGAAAACAGAGCGAGTTTCATTAACCTCAAGTAGATTCGATGCTTACAACTCTGTTTTTCACGCAATCAAGCAACAAGATATTTTACTTTATTATCCCTATCATAAGTTTAAGCATTTCACTGAATTCATCAGACAAGCATCTTATGATCCTTTAGTTAGAAACATCAAAATTAACATTTATCGCGTTGCAAAAACCTCGCGCATTATTCATTCATTAATTGAAGCGGTCAAAAACGGCAAGAAAGTCACCGTCGTTATAGAGTTGAGAGCACGCTTTGACGAACTAGCGAACATCGACTGGGCGAAAGCAATGAAAGACGCCGGCATTAATGTTGAGTATGGCATTGAAACACTCAAGATTCATGCAAAGCTGTGTTTGATCACTCGTATTGAAGGGGAAAAAAAAGTTAAATACGCTCATATTGGCACAGGAAACTTTCATGAAAATAACGCACGTGTTTATACCGACTTTTCATTATTCACCCGGCACAAAGAAATTTGTCAAGAAGTGAACAACGTATTTTCATTTATTTCACACAGTTACAAACGTTTCCGGTTTAACCACTTGATTGTTTCCCCCTTAACCGCAAGACGCCGGTTATACCAACTGATTGACCATGAGGCTTTGCTCGCCAAGCAAGGCCACAAAGCAAAAATAACCTTAAAACTAAATAACTTAGTTGATAAAGGGTTAATCACTAAACTCTATACTGCCAGTAACGTAGGAGTCAATATTCGTTTAATTATTCGAGGGATGTGTTCATTAATTCCTCAGGTAAAAGGGATGAGTGAAAAGATAGAAGTCATCTCTATTATTGACCAATACTTAGAACACCCTAGAGTTATGGTGTTTCATAACCAAGGTAATAAACAAGTATTTATCAGCTCAGCTGATTGGATGGAAAGAAATTTAGATCACCGAGTAGAAGTTGCTTGTCCAATATATGATGAAAGCTTAAAAAGTAGAATTTTGCACACACTTGATTTGCATTTTAAAGATAACACCAAGGCAAGAATCATTAATCGTCAGCAGAATAATCACTATATTAGTAATGATAAAGAGCAAGTTCGCTCACAAATAGCTATTTATGATTATTTACAAGAGCAAGAATTCATCGACCAACAAGGGCTTATAAAAGCGATGCCTAATGTAAAAAGTGAGTCTACAATTAAGAGTGAACCATTAAAAAATCAAGAGTAAATGATGCCAAAATCTATTAAAACGTCGAGTGAAAACGAAAGTAGCGATTCGCAAGGTTATTTTGCTGCTCTCGATATTGGTTCTAACAGCTTTCACTATGTTCTCGCCAGAAAAATAGGTGAGCAATTACAAATTTTGCATTCAGAAAAATACCGAGTAAAACTCGCCCAAGGATTGGATGATGATGATAAGTTAAGTGAAGAAGCTATTTATCGTGGCGTAAAAACGCTCGGTAACTTAGCCAGCTCAGCAGAGCATATTAATAAAAAAAATTTTCGCATCGTTGCCACCCATAGTTTACGAAAAGCGAAGAATATTGAAACATTCTTACAAGATGCCGCGAAAGTTTTCCCCTTTGATATTGAAATTATCTCCGGACATGAAGAAGCTCGGTTAATTTACCAAGGCCTTGCTTACTATAATGAAAACAATATACAACAATTAGTCATTGATATTGGTGGTGGTAGTACTGAATGCATTATTGGTAAGCAACAGGAAATAATCACTTTAGCTAGCTTAAACATTGGTTGTGTCAGTTATGCGAAGAACTACTTTGCAGATGGGGTTATAAGTGACAATGCTTTTAAAGAAGCAATACGCGCAGCAAAACATGAAATTGACTCACTTATAAAGCGATTTAAAAAAGCGAGCTGGAAACAAGCCATAGGTACTTCCGGTACTTTAAAAAGTATTTATAAAATACTTAATTATGACCAAAAATTGCCACAACCATTCACGTTAAAGCAATTAAAAAAGTTAAAAAAGAAAATATTAGCCCATAGTCATTACAGCGAATTGAAAATTAAGGGGCTAAAAGAAAATCGTCAAGAGCTGATTTGCGCTGGTGTTGCTATTACCATTGCATTAATGGAATCCTTAGAAATTAACGCACTTGATTACAGCCAATATGCCCTACGTGAAGGCGTGTTATATGAGCAACTAGAAAACCTCACTAACGGTCAAATAAGTAACAATACTCGCCAACGAAGTGTTGATTGCTTAGCAATGCGCTTTAACGTTGACCAATCTCAAGTCGATATTATTCAAAGAGTATTAAAAATATGGTTAAAACAAGTAGAAAACAAATGGCAATTATCATCACCTATTTACACTGAGTTACTTACATTTGCAGTGCAATTACATGAATTAGGCATTGATATAAACCCGTCTGGCTATCAAAAACATGGCCAATATATTCTCACACATAGCGATTTAGCAGGATTTAACCAAGAACAACAGCAAGCACTTGCTTGGCTGGTAGGAAATCAACGTAAAAAAATAACATCGCTAACGGAATTTCAATGGTATTTACTAAAACCTGAAAGTTTAAAACAGCTATGTGGGTTATTGCGCCTAGCCATTTTATTATGCCAGCAACGCCAAAGTGAGGAATTCTTTCCTGTGGCAAATATTGACGTTTCTGGCTGTAGTTTAACATTACGCATTGATCGACATTGGCTATTCAATCGGCCTATTGTTGATACCGAGTTATTTTATGAACAAGCGGCAATGGCAACACTAGGTATTGATTTAGAAACCGCAATTGATAATGACAGCGAGCTTTCTTTTTAGTCATATATATTTAGAACTTACACTGACCCCTTCTGAAAACTATATAACCTATTTAGCAAACGGTAAGGTCACTTTAAAACAAGCTCCAGTTAACTCACCGTCAATCACCTCAACTTTTCCTTGGTGCTTTCTTGTAATAGAGTCAACAATTGCTAATCCGAGTCCACACCCACCAGAGTCCCTTGAACGGCTAGGATCTAAACGGGTAAATGGTTCAAAAATACGTTTTGTTTTACCAGGAGGAATACCTACACCATCATCTTCAACGGTAAATATCACTTCGTATTCTGTAAAAAATATTCGAATACGGCAAATAGAAGTAGCAAAACGCCCTGCATTTCTCAACAAATTAACCAACATGCGTTTGATCAAGTTTTCATCTGCGTAGATGTCATGTACATCCAAACTTAATTCATGGAATTCAAAACTTGTTTCATTATAAAAAGGGCTAACTTGTGCGATAGCTGATTTACATAATTCGGCGAGGTTAACAGAACTACAGTTAATTGCTGATTCGCTATCTTTTAATCTTGCATAATACAGTAATTCTTTTACAAGTTTGTCGAGGTCGTCTAGTGAAGTATGAATACTTTGACGCAATTTACCTTGTTCGTTTTCTGAAGACTCTTCAAGCATATCTAAAGCAAATTGAATTCTTGCCATAGGACTTCTAAATTCATGTGCTACGCCATGTAATAAATCTCGTTGCAGTAATAAACGGCTCTCATTATCTTGTTGCAACTCTATAATATGTGAAGTAAGTTCTTTTATATGTAGGTATGCATTCGACTGTTTATCATTAAAATTAAACGGTAATTTATCAATCGCTTGACGTAATTTTCTTTGTTGTTTATCTACAAAAGTTAAATAGAAGAAAACTAAAACTACATTTAGAAATGTTGCGGTAAACCAACTAAACCATTCATGAATAAAACTTAACCAACTATTAAAAACTATCGGGCCAAACGAAACCGTAAACTCTTCATTTAGTGGGTAATATATTGTCGCGTTATCTATATCGACAAAACCTGATGTTGCTTGGGGTTGTGATAAATGAGTTTTAATATAATCATCTAGTTTTCGATCTTGGCGAGAAATAATCAAGCATTCACTGTCAAACTTATTCGCTAAAAATATCGCTTTATTTTCCCACTGAGAACTCTCTACATTTTTAAAAACTTGATGCGTTTCCTGCTTTATTTCCAGCAAATAATCGTTGTACTGTTCGTAAACATAAAGATCCAGATCATTATAAACGTGATTACTCATTAAACTAGCAACCACCAGATTAATGAGCATTAACATAAATGCAATGAATATAGGTTTTCGAGTATTAACCAGCAAGAAGGTAACCTTTATTTCGTATTGTTTTAATTATTTGAGGATCCTTAGGATCGTCGCCTAATTTTTTTCGTAAACGAGATATCCGTAAATCAATGGAACGATCATAACCGTCAAATTCAATGCGAAATATGTCCAGATGCAATTGATCTCTTGAGACGATGGTTCCTGCCGATAATGAAAGAACCCAAAGCAAGTCAAATTCTGCACTTGAAAGTGATATTTCTTTTTGATGATAGGTAACAATGCGTTTTCTGGCATCAATAACAAGTTCACCACTACTTACTTGACGAATGTCTTGTTGGCTACTTTGCGTTAATGTTGTTTGTCTTCTCAATTGCGCACGAATATGTGCTAATAAAACGCGTGGTTTAATGGGTTTACACAAATAATCGTCCGCGCCAACCTCCAAACCAGTAACTTCATCAATATCATCATCTAATGCCGTTAACATGATAATAGCCCCTAAGAAACTATGACGAATATCTTTACAAATAGTCAGTCCATCAAGGCCCGGTAACATGAGATCTAAAACAATTAGATCCGGTTGATAATCTTTAATGCTTTGCTTAGCTTTATCACCATAATGCTCGACCGCAACTGAAAATCCATTAGCACTAAGGAACTGGCTAATGAGTGCAGTTAACTCAATATCATCATCAATCAGTAATATTTTGTCTTTTGTGACCATTACACGATATGTCCATTTTAAAATGTTAAAATGAGGTAAGTGTTATCACTTACCTCATTCAATTAGTTAGCGGTATTATCCAAACATAGTGCGTAAAGCTTCTTGTTTACTTCTACTGCAAACTGGTAGTTCTTCCGTCGTTCTTCACGATCATTGTTATTTTTAAGTACATCTCCTGTCCCTGATAATAACTTAACACCGCAACGTTTTTCTATTTGACTAAAATTCTCACTTTCCAAACCAGGTAATACAACTCTTCGTCCCGTAAAACCATGTAAGCGATAATCTTGGTTATCAATAGCATCCTTTACCACTTGCTCTACTCGGTTTTGCTCTTTATCTTGAGTAACGTCTTTTGATTTGTCCAAGTTTTTAGTACAACCTAACAAAATCAAACTTACAAAAAGGCAACTATGTAAAGTAATGACAAAAGTTGATGTTTTCACTATTTTACTCCTTTAAATCTTCGTGATGCTGCTACTAACAAGATTAGCAAATAAATGGCTGCACCACCTGATGATTTTTTAGTTTCAGGCTCTGGCTCCGGTGTAGGCTCTGGAGTTGGAGTTGGCGTAGGTGCTGGCACTTTAGCCGTAACTGTAATCGTTAACGTTGATGATACACTGTCATCTTGTCCATCATTTGCTATATAAGTAAGCGTTTCAATACCAGTAAAACCAGTACTTGGGGTATAAGTCACTTTATTATTTTCAATAACAGCTTTCCCTGAACCTGAGTAATTTAACGTTTTTATGGTTAATGAGTCGTTTTCAGTGTCAACGTCATTAGCAAGAACATCAATGATATTATCGACTGTGTCCTCAGTAAAGCTCGCAGTATCAGCTAGTGCTACTGGTGCATCATTAACAGCCGTCACGGTTATTTTCGCTGAGAATTCATCACTGGTTAATTGCCCTTTAGTCGCTGAAACTTTTACTTGCAATTCACCATTAAAGTCTGAGTTTGGAATGACTTTTAAACCCGATACTTGATAATTATCTCCGGCTACAATCGTTATACTATCAACAACTTGGTTATCATTGAAAACAAAGTCACTCTTAGTTAAAGTTAATGTATTATCTTCAATAACGGTTAATACTCTTTGGCTAGCAAAAATAGGCTTAGTTTCAACCGTTGGTGTTCCATTGCTATCGATAGAGATGTCCGTTGAATTAATAGCAAAGAAGATGTTATTACTACAAATAACTTTCACCCTAGCGGTTTTCGTGTCTATTGTTGAAAAAGTGACTACTTGGCTCCCGTCGTTTGGTGTTTCACTTGCTAAAACTTTAGAAAACGTATTTCCTGAGTCCGTTGAAAGCAATATATTAACCGCACTACATGATACAGGAGCGTTTTGCGTTTCAGCTGTATTCCAAGTCACTGTTTGTTGAGTTCCTCGCCATTTTGAACCAACGCTCGGCTCTATTATAGAAAATCCTTGCTGGTTAGCTACCACAGACACTTTCATTGCATCAACGCCAACATTGCCTTTGTTATCTCTAACAACTAAACGAAAATTAAGGTCTCGGGTAGTCGTGGGCAATGCTTCACCATGAGTTTGTTTCGCGGCCAGTATGTCAGTTAATGCAGGAAACACCCTTTCGTTGTTACTCTTTGGGGCAAAAACCCTAAATAATGGACGTTTTCCATCGTCGGTTTTGTCATCTGTTTCGGTGTTACTCATTGCACCTAAGTCGTACTGTTCCCAACTATACGTTAAGCTATCATTTTCATTGTCGGTTGCCTGTCCTTTTAGAGAAAAAGGAGTACGAGCAGGAATGGTGAAATCATTTCCAGCATTCACAGTTGGAGCGGCGTTAGTTTGAGTTACTTTCGCACCACAACTATTTCCTGTTCCACTTCGAGTATAAGTTGTTATTTGTTCAATCGAATGTAAGTGAAAGTATGGGTCTGAATTGTTTTGTAAATTTTGAGCATCACAAATACCCGCATATCCCATAATTGTAGATGCACTGCCCGGCTCGTAAGCGCTGTTAGCTTCTCGATTTCCCCCACAACCGCCCGATGCACCATTAAAAGTATGATCAGCGCCAAATTGATGACCTATTTCATGAGCAACATAATCAATATTAAATGAATCATTAGTTGGGCTGTCACTCCCTGTTAATCCTTCGGCTTTCATACTTCCACAAACTACACCTAAGCCAGCAAGACCACCTGCGCCAGTACCAACAACGTGTCCGATGTCATAATTGTCAACACCTACGCCTTTGTTTATTACTTCGGTATTAACATCGATATCTGCATCGGTATTTTGAAACGGATCACTGGCTGCATCGGTAAATATAAGACTGTCGTTATTGGCGACTAACTCTAATTTAATCGCTAAGTCTCTTTGATAAACTTCATTAACACGGTTTAACATCGTTACAACTGCGGCAAGAGCAAGCTCTTTAGTACCGCCATGAAAGGCGCTGTATTCACCTGTGGTTGCAACCGCAATACGGTAAGTAATGATTTCAGATGCTTTATTTTGTGTATTAAACGCTTTACTTTCAAAAGCTATTTCATTAGTTGTTAACGAAGAGCTGCGTCGAGGTGTTAGTCTTTTTCCTAATGCACTCAAGCTTAATGGTTGAGCATCACTGCGAAAATAACTGTGGTAAGTCGAATTATTATCCCTGTTAATTGGGTCGATAAAAACCTTGTCATTTTCATAGGTAAATACACCATGAAAACCGTGTGGTGTTATATCGAAATTCCCTTGATGTTCAGGTTTATCTAATTGATAACCGGTAAAAGTTTTGATTGACGGATACTTAGCCGCTAGTTCGTTATTCATAACTGAACTTGGGGTAAGCCTAAAGGTAGCAAACTGTCCGTTTGGCAATGGTAAATCTATTGTTATCTCTGCTTCATTACCTAAAACTTGTTCAAGCAATTCAATATTCAAGTTGAATGATTTGTCTTTACTTGCGCGACTGGTAAGGGCACTAAAATCTTGTTCTGTGTGCTGTTTCTTAGCCGAGTTTATTAACGACCAATGACTTAAATTAAAATCTAATTCTTCATTTACAGCATAAGCCTGATTAACTATTAATGTACTCAACAAACCAATTATAGGGGGTAACTTTTTCATAAACATCTCCAAATCATTTGATAACAAACAAGCTGCAAGCCATATATTAATGGCTTAAACATTCGCTTAACTACACTCTACAATGCCAAGGTTCAATTTAGGGTATCAGTTTGTTTAGAGTTTGTATCGATGCTGATACATTGTTAATAATAAGTAAATATAACAAAAAGGCCTGACGTGAGCCAGGCCTTTACATTGAGCTTATTCTTGAAAATTAAAACTTAACACCTAATTTTTTTAACTCTTTTTGAACAACTGAATTAGGCAATGGAATATAGCCATCTTTTTCAACAATTTTTTGACCTGACTTAGAGAGTATCATTTTCAAAAACTCTACATCCATTGGTGCTAAAGGTTTGTTAGGGTGCTTGTTTACATACACATATAAGAAACGAGATAACGGGTATTTCTTCGAAATAGCATTGGCCATATTAGCTTCAACATAATTGTCACCTTTTTTAGACAACGCTAAAGCACGAACACCTGAGGTTTTATAACCAATACCAGAATAACCAATACCGTTTAATGACGCAGATACAGATTGTACAACTGAAGCTGAGCCTGGTTGTTCGTTAACACTGTTTTTAAAATCCCCTTTACATAATGCTTTCTTTTTAAAGTAGCCATAAGTACCAGACACAGAGTTACGTCCGTAAAGTTGAATATCTTTACCAGCCCAATCACCTGTTAACCCTAAGTCGCCCCAACGGTCAGCGTCTTTATCCGCACCACATTTTCTGTTATTTGAGAAAATAGCATCGACTTGATCAATACGTAATCCCTTAATCGGGTTATCTTTATGAACGAATACCGCTAATGCATCAATGGCAACACGAACTGCTGTTGGCTTGTAACCATAACGTTTTTCGAATGATTCAATTTCACGCGATTTCATTTTACGGCTCATCGGACCTAAATTTGAAGTCGCCTCTGTTAACGCTGGGGGAGCAGTTGAAGATCCCGCGGCTTGAATTTGCACATTTACATTAGGGTAAGTACGTTTAAACTCTTCAGCCCAAAAGGTCATCATGTTTGCTAATGTATCTGAACCAACCGATGATAAGTTACCCGAAATACCACTTACCTTTGTATACTCCGGTAAATTTTTATCTATTGCTAATGATGAAAAACTCACCAAACTTGCTAAACCAATAACGCCAAAAGCACGTTTTAAACCCATGTTATTCTCCACTGAGAGTGTTGTCCCAATTAAATTATTAATAAATTGTTTGGGGCTAGTTAATTTGCGAACACTATATAAAGCTAATGTGACAATTATATTTAAGGTTTATGACACTTGTATGACAGCTGCAAAATAAATTTTTCCTCAAAGAATAAAGACTTGCAGACACTTGTTTCCAATGAAAATACTTTGTTACAACTTCATTATCGCTTTGTAACAACTAACCTTCATTTAACTTATCGAAATTGTTAGTATCCCCCGCGATATCACGAATAATTCTTATTTAAGAATAAGTACGTGAAACACTCGCCATTTCACAATTTCCCACTATCCTTTCAAATGACAGGACTATCAATAAAAGGAATTATTATGAACCTGAAACACAAGTTACTGATCACATTTCTAACTATTGCACTCATACCAACCTTGGTCGTTGGCTTAATTGCTAGCTACATTTCAAGCTCAGCACTCGAAAAACAAGCATTCGCACAATTAACAGCGGTACGAGAAATAAAAAAAACCCAAGTTGAAGATTATTTTTCTGAGCGTAAAGGTGACATCGAAATACTTGCCGAAACGCTTCAGAAAACATTAGACTTTAGTTCCCTTGATACACTTAAATCAAGCGCAGATAACAAACAAGATTACTTTGAGAAATTCATTAATACTTATGGTTATTATGATTTTTTCATTGTTGATAACACTGGCGATATTTTCTATACCGTCACTAAAGAAGCTGATTATCAAACAAACCTTTTAAGCGGGGCTTACAATCATTCTGGATTAGGTACTTTATACAAAAAAGTTTCTCAAAGTAACAACTTTGCAATGTCTGACTTTACACGTTATGCCCCAAGTAATAATGAACCTGCTGGATTTATCGCATTACCTTTTACCAGCGATAACGGTATACCACTGGTTATTGCCTTACAATTATCTATAGATAAAATTAACACGTTAATGCAACAACGTGCAGGAATGGGGGATTCCGGTGAGAGTTACTTAGTAGGTAGTGATTTACGGATGCGCTCCAACTCTTTTCTTGACAAAGAGGGCCATTCAGTAATTGCCTCTTTTGCCGGAACCGTTAAAAATAATGGCGTAGATACAGAAGCCGCGAAGCTTGCCCTCAGTGGTGAAACAGGTAATAAAATCATTATTGATTATAATGGTAATCCAGTGCTATCCGCTTATACACCTATTAGTGTTAACGGTATCAAATGGGCGCTATTATCTGAAATAGATGTGGCGGAAGCCTTTTCTCCTGTTTATCAAATGTACTGGAACATCAGCTTTTTTATTGGCCTTTGTATTTTGGTTATTATTGCTGTTGCCCTGTTAACATCAAAATCGATTCTAAAGCCTTTGGGCGGCGAACCTCATGAAATGAAAAAGATTTCTGAAACCATTGCCGATGGCGATTTAATGATTTCTTTTTTAGAGCACAATAATCATTCTAGTGTCTATGGCGCAATGCAGCGTATGACAGCCCATCTGCGCAATGTCATTAGTGAAATTATTCACGATAGCAATAACTTAACCAATGTAGCGATAGAAACGAGTGCACTAAGTTTGCAATCATCAACCAGTTTGCAAATTCAAAAATCCAATATAGAACAAGTTGCTACAGCCGTTGAAGAAATGTCTGTTAGTATAAATGAAGTTGCGCAAAACGCAGCAAGTGCCGCTCACTCAGCACAAAATATAAGATCATCATCAGGACAAGCTAATATAAATATAAGTGAAACTATTGGTGATTTGAATAATTTGGGTACTGAAATACGCCAAGCTAACGATATTATTCAGGATCTAGAAAAAGACTCGAATGAAATTGGCTCAGTATTAGAAGTAATTAGAGGAATTGCAGAGCAAACTAATTTACTCGCACTTAATGCAGCAATCGAAGCAGCCAGAGCCGGTGAGCAAGGCCGAGGGTTCGCAGTTGTTGCCGATGAAGTTCGTACATTAGCATCGAAAACACAGGAATCAACGAAGAATATTGAAGTGATGATCGAAAAACTTCAAAAAGCCTCTAAAGATGCGGTTAATGCGATGGAAGTAAGCCAAGATTTTTGTAAACACACGATTGTAAATACTCAAGGTGTTGCCGATGTTATATCGTCAATGAACGGTGAGATAGAAAGTATCACGCAAATGACAGAGCTAATTGCAACGGCTGTAGAAGAACAATCATGTGTATCAACAGACATTAGCAAAAATGTTACTGAGATTAGTGATGTAGCTTATGAGAATTCAGCCAGCGCAGAACAAGTGTCTGCATCAAGTAAAAATATAAGTAATATCGCTGACACGCTCAACCAATTAACCCTCAGGTTTAAAGTATCTTAACGGTCCTAATAAAATAATAGGATAAATGACAGCATGTTTTAAGTTATTTAAAACATGCTGCTTCACAAAACATATGAAAAAATAGTTAGTTTAATGCTTCAAAATAAATAATAAACTCACTACCTTCTCCCCACTGGCTTTCAATGGTTAACTCAGCATTATGATGATGCAAAACATGTTTCACAATAGACAACCCAAGCCCAGAGCCTCCCGTATCACGTGAACGAGATTTATCTACTCTAAAAAAACGTTCGGTAATTCTATTCACATCTTCAGGACGAATACCTGGACCATTATCTTTCACTGTAAATTTAGCTTTGTTACCACTTCGTTGCCAAGAGATATAAATAGTCCCATGACTAGGCGTATAAGCAATTGCATTTGAAATTAAATTAGCACATGCACTTTTCAATTCGGTATCAATGCCTTCAACCGACAAACTTTCATCAAGATTTGCGGTAATTTTATGTTGTTTTTCTTGATTAAGCCAAGTTGCGTCATCAACCAATGTTGTAATTAATGTAGCCATATCTACACATTGCATATTTTCATCTTCAACATGATTCTCTACTCTTGATAAAACCAGCAACTGTTCAACTAAACGGTCCATACGAGAAACTTGAGTTTCTATAGTGCCAAAAGCTTTATGCCAATGAGGCTCAATTGCATTTTCAGCAGTAAGTATCATTTCAACATAGCCTCGTACTACCGTCAGTGGCGTTTTTAGCTCATGAGAAACATTAGCAACAAAGTCGCGTCGCATTTCTTCTAATCTTTTAATATTGCTTACATCCCGAGCAAGAAATAGCACTTGATCACTACCGTACGCCATTAAGCGCAACTCTAATTGTATCTCACTATTTACCGGAGAAATAATATGGCATGGTTGCTCTAAGTTGCCAGCATCTAAATATTTAGAAAATTCAGGGAATCGAATTAGGTTATCAATTCGCTGACCTACATCGCTTGGCCAACGAATACCTAGCATACGTTGTGCTTTTTTATTGCCCCATAAAACAGTTAACTCATCAGACAATACTAAGGCGGCATCGGGTAAGGCTTCCGCACCATCTCTGAACTTTCGAATTCTTTCATTGAGTTGTTTTTGTTTATGACGATGTTGTCTATTTTGCCGATATAAACCATCATATATTCGCCCCCAAACACCCTCTGATTGAGGAGGAGAAAGGGTTTTACTGCGCCACAGCCATTTTACCAATTTAAGTAAGTGATGATAATGCCAACATAAAATAGCCAAAATACTAATACACAGTACTAATAGGGTCTGACCAATTATAAAACCAAATAACGTGCTTACTGACAATATGATCAATAAACGCGTAATAATACTTTTGACCGATAAACGAAAATACATAAGAGTCGTTTTACCTATTAAAAATAAATACTGGCAAGGGAGCTAACCTAATATCAGACATTTTATTTGAGCTTCCCTGAGAATCGGTAACCAGAACCACGAACGGTTTGAATAAAATCCTCATGTCCTTCGCCCGTAATAGCTTTACGTAAGCGCCGAATATGAACATCTACCGTGCGGTCTTCAACATAAACATTGGTACCCCAAACATTATCAAGTAATTGTTCACGACTATAAACACGTTCGGTATGAGTCATAAAAAAGTGTAATAAACGAAACTCTGTTGGTCCTAAGTCTAGTGCTCGCTCGTTAATTGAAACCCGATGAGCAATAGGGTCAACTTTGATACCATGGAACTCTATGGCTTCTTCAAGCGATGTTGGAGAAACTCTTCGAATAACGGCTTTAATTCTAGCAATAAGTTCTTTCGGCGAGAATGGTTTGGTAACGTAGTCATCAACACCGGCATCAAAACCTTTCACTTTGTCATCTTCATCTGCACGAGCTGTCAACATTATAATAGGAATGTTTCGTGTATATTCATCCTGTTTTAATGACTTTGCTAACTTCACTCCAGTGCCACCAGGTAACATCCAGTCAAGTAAAATTAAATCAGGATACGGCTCAGCAATCTTTGCTTTAGCTTGCTCGAAATCTTCTGCTTCAATAGCATTAAAACCATTTTGCTCTAATACAAAAGTGATCATTTCCCTGATAGGTGTTTCATCTTCAACAACCAATATTTGTCTTTTCATGCAAACTTCCTGTTATCTATTCAACACTATACTTATTGATCATTGTGATAACTTTTTATGACATTTATATTACACAGGCCAAGTTTACTGTAATTTAATTATTTTTATAGCAAGTTATTAAACCCAACTAACAAAAAAGCGACTTAAAGTCGCTTTATTTGTAATTTGTCTAAAATAATAATCACCTGAAAACAGCGAGTTAAAACTTGTATTCTAAACCAACGGCTAAATAGTCTTGATCTTGGTCGCTGTCCATATCAAATGTGCTGTAAAAAGCAAATAACTTAGTGCTCTTAGCTAACTTGTAATCAGCGCCAAATGTCATTCCTGAGCGGTCATCCCCTCCCTTATGTTCAGCCGTTTGTAATTGTCCTTTGAGGGTTATTTTGTCAAAACCATACTTTGCCGAAAATAGGAAACCATCAATTTCACTGCCATCAGACACTTTCTCTTGAGTATGAGCAATAGCGCCTAAGGTGAAACCAGCGATTTTACCCTGTATGCTGAAACGTGTCGTGTCATACCCTTTTACTTCAGAATCTACAGCTATAGCAGCATATATTTTAGATTTTTTAAGCGCTTTATCACCATAAAAAAGGGCAATGGATGTCGCATCTTCAGCATCAGCTTCATCTTCTGCAACATAAGTAACACCAACTTGAAGACCATTAAACTTAGGTGATTTATAAGTAATGGTATCACTCATTCGGTTTTCACCTTTCCATAGATATTTAATATCGGCATTTAAATCACTGAATAAATCCACTTTACCTTGTGACTGTTTTAATACCGTATCATTTACGCCAATCAACACTGTACCAAAGTTACCCTTTAGACCAACATATTGATTACGGTCTGTAATACTTTTACCTTTTTCACTATCGCCATCAATGTCTATTTGAAATTCAGCTTTAAAAATAACTTCCAAATCATTACCTAAATCTTGGCCGCCTTTAAAACCGATTCTTGAAGCGTTACTTTTTACTTCAGTGAAAGAGCCTTTTCCATCCCCCTTGTCTGATGATTGAATAGTTAAATTTGCTTTACCGTAAATATCAATATCACCTGCAAATGCTGAAACAGATAACGTAGATAATAATGCTGTTGCGAGAGTGCTATAAGAAAGTTTCATGTGTATACCTTGTGTATGTCAGAATTCTATTTATTGATAACTAAATAAATTAAGTAATTATTTGAGACGTATTCTGCCTAACGTCTATGACATTTTTGTGACATTGTAAATTTTTTCTTAACTTTGTGATAATTTTTTTGAATTTAGTTAATTTTACTAATAATAACTTAGTATTATCGTATAAACCGAAGGAAAAACAAACTTTATGCAAGTAATGTCAAATTAAAAAAATTGATTTTATTGAAGAAAACTCAACCATATAGCAGAAAATACTTTTAACCTACCGTAAAATAGCTAGAATCAATCATAGGCATCATAAAAAAGAAATAATAAATGAAGGTTACCAGCATATCTCGAAAACTATTAACACGAGTTCTATCGGTTTATTTTGTTTTAACCTTTATTGTCACCTGTGTTCAAATTGGTGCCGAATACATTAATACTAAAAGTCATATCAACAGTGAACTGATCACTTTAGAAAAAACATTTAGCGGCAGTTTAACCCGTGCTGTTTGGGAATTAAATACTCAACAAGCCGTCGATATTGCGGAAGGATTAGTCGCTATTCCTATGATAAAAGGGATCAGAGTAACCGATGAGAATGACCAAGTTATTGCTCAATTAGGTGAAACGGTTGGTGACCAATTTATTAATCAACCAGAGCAAGTAGCATTAAATAATGAATACACTTCAATTAACTCTCTTTCTGGGGGATTATTTGGTCACTCGTTCCCGCTTATTTTTGAGTTTTCCGGGCGAACAACAAAAGTAGGTACTGTCGTTCTGTTATCAAGTAATGAAGTTATTTTTGAGCGGATCGAAGTCGGTATTTATTTTTTAATTGGCAATGCCATGGTTAAAACAGCTGCATTGGTAATTTTATTCTCATTAGCTTTTTCTCATTTGCTTACTAATCCACTCAATGAGCTTACCGAGCAAATTAATCAATTTGATATTGACGATCCAGAAGCCTCAAAAATTCATATCATTAATTATGAAAACAACGAGTTGAGTGTTCTCCAAAAGACTTACAACAATTTATTGGATGAACTGGTTCAAAATCAAGTGCGGCTAAGTCACGCACAACAAGAAATATTAACCGCAAAGAATGAACTCGATGATCACAACTTAATACTAGAGCAAGAAGTTGCTAAAAAAACATCATCCTTAAGCACCACAATGCTTGAAATGAACAAACAACAACGTGAACTTATTGGTCAACAAAAACAGTTAAAAGCTGAAAACATACGACGCAGTCAAACAGAACAAACATTAACGGAAACTAACAAAGTATTAAAAACCTCTATTCAAGAGCTTAATAAAGCTCAAGAACGTTTGCTCGATGCTGAAAAAATGGCAATTTTAGGTAAGTTATCGGCTGAAATTTCTCATGAAATTAACACTCCAATTGGTGTAAGCATTACTTCAACCAGTTATTTGTCAGATTTATTATCATCACTTAAAAAAGACATAGACAACCAAAGTTTATCAAAACGTTCGTTAGATGACTTTTCGAAAAATGCTGACCAAAGTTTACATTTATTACTCAATAACCTTAATCGTGCGTCTGATTTAATCACTAGCTATAAACAAGTTGCCGTTGATCAAACTAGCGACAAAACACGAAAAATAAATGTTGCTAAATACCTTAATGAGATTATCCAGTCTTTATTACCTAAATTGAAAAAAACCAAACATCAAATTATAGTAAACTGCGCTGACAACATTGACATTTACTGTCATGCTGGGGCAATTTCCCAAATATTTACTAATCTGATAATCAATTCAATTATCCATGGTTTTGACACGATTGAAAGCGGCACGATTACTATTAATGCCGAACTAAAAGGTCAGCGTTTACACTTACATTATCAGGATAATGGCGTCGGCGTTCCTCAAAGCAAACTATCAAAACTTTTCGAACCTTTTTATACCACCAAAGATGATGACGGCGGCACAGGACTGGGCACCCATATCGTCAATGAATTAGTCACCGACACGCTAAATGGAAAAATTGTGGCTTATTCTGATGTTGGACAAGGCCTTAGTTATGATATTGAATTTGATGACATGCGATAACCGCCTATTTAAAGAGTTCATTTCGATATCTACATTAAAGTGGCTCCTAGTAAGTGCTTATAGCTCTTATTTAAGTTACTATATCGCTCTTTTAAAATTTATCTGCCGGCACACTTCGTGTTCCAACGGCGTAGGAAAACTTCTATGTGGTTCAAAAACCTATATTTTTTCACATTCACTCGCCCTTTTGAATTATCAGAAGAGCAATTAGAGAAACATTTAGCTGAACACTTATTTACCCCTTGTGCGTCAACTGAGCAATCTCACTTCGGTTGGGTAAACGCTTTAGGTAAGCATGGACATTCAAGCGTTCACTCTGCCAATGGCAACTATTTAATCTGTGCAAGAAAAGAAGAAAAAATTCTTCCAGCTCCAGTAGTTAAAGATATGATCGAGGCAAAAGTAGCTCAACTTGAAGTTGAACAAGGTCGTAGTGCCACTAAAAAAGAAAGAGAGCAATTTAAAGAAGATATTACTTTTGAATTACTACCACGAGCATTCTCACGTGTAACTGACACCCATGCATATATTAATGCTGAACATAACCTTATTGTGGTGAACTCTGGAAGTCGTGGCAAAGCGGAAGACTTATTAGCTCTTTTACGCAAAGTTATTGGTACTTTACCAGTAACAAGTGTTTCACCAGAGAAAGCGCCAGATGAATTAATGACAGACTGGTTGAACGAGAAAAGTATTGGCGACAATTTCGCTATAGGCATGGAAGCAGAGTTTCACGCGTTAGGTGATGACGGCGCGGTGGTTCGTGTTAAAAACCAAGATCTCGACAGTGATGAAATTAAAACCCATTTAGACGCCGACAAGTATGTGGTTAAATTAGCCCTTGAATGGGATGACGCAATGTCATTTATTCTTTGTGATGATTTAGCGATTAAACGTTTGAAGTTCTTTGATGTATTACAAGAGCAGAATGACGATATTGACAGTGATGATGTCATAGCGAAACTTGATGCTGACTTTGCATTAATGGCTGGGGAAATTAATCGTTTGATTAATGACTTACTCTCTGAGTTTAATGTTAAAACTACGGATTATTTAGAGAGTTAATATAGAACTAACTTTCTTTCGTCGTTATTTGCTATCCATGGCACCACGACATTGTCTCCATGGATGGTGGTACTAATGATTTGTCCGGAACAAAAATCATGACCGTTCATCCTGAATAAATAAAGCAGCTAACTATAGCTGCTTTATTTATTTCTAGCTTGGTACTTTACTCTTTATCTACTCTTCAAGGCGAATAGAATTAATAATATCAGTCGTTGAAATGCCCTCTTCAAAATTAAGCACTTTCACTTCACCGCCATTTGCCATAACTTCTTTACCGCCAGCAATATCTTCAACTTTATAATCGCCACCTTTAACTAAAATATCAGGCAAAATATTACTAATTATTCGCTGCGGAGTGTCTTCAGAAAAGCTCACCACCCAGTCAACTGCGCCTAATCCAGCTAAAACCGCCATGCGTCTATCGGTAGGGTTTACCGGACGGCCGCTGCCTTTTAATCTTTTCACGGATGCGTCGTCATTTACGGCAACAATTAAACGGGCACCTAAGGTGCCTGCGTGGGTTAAATACGAAACGTGACCAGCATGTAAAATATCAAAACAACCATTTGTCATTACAATATTTTCACCGCGGGCCTTTGCTAATTTAACCGCTATTTTTAATTGCTCTTCACTAACGACACCAAAGCCACTTTCTAATCCAGTTGATATTTCAGCTAATAACTCTGCTTCGCTAACCGTTGATGTACCAAGTTTTCCTACGACAATACCGGCAGCTATATTTGCTAATGCACTCGCTTGGGTATATTCAGCTTTCGCTGCAATAGCTAAAGCAAGCGTTGCAATAACAGTATCTCCCGCTCCCGTTACGTCATAAACTTCACGTGCGCGCGTGGGTAAATGAAATTCTTCATGACCACGACGAAGTAATGTCATGCCCTGCTCACTGCGTGTAACTAGCATTGCGTCTAAATCAAGTTGTTCTAATAAAGTTTGCCCTTTACTGACAATATCATTTTCGCTTTTACATTCACCGACCACAGCTTCAAATTCTGATAAATTTGGAGTTAATAACGTTGCACCTCGGTATCGTTCAAAGTCAGAACCTTTAGGGTCCACTAAAATTGCTTTACCTTGCTTTTTGGCTATCGCAATTAAATTTTGAACATCAGATAAAGTGCCTTTACTATAATCCGATAATAAGAGTAAATCATGACTTTCAAGTTGAGTGGCAACGTTTTTTTCAAGTTGTTTTTTATCAACATCACTCAGGGATTCTTCAAAGTCTAAGCGAATTAATTGTTGATTGCGGCTCATTACTCGTAATTTGGTAATAGTAGGAATATTTTTTTGTCGATCAAACTCACAATTAATGTCCAACGCTAACAACTGTTTTTGCAAATGCTGAGCGGCTTCATCTTCACCAGTGATCCCAGCGAGAGTAACCCTTCCGCCGATAGATGCAATATTTAATGCTACGTTAGCTGCACCACCTGGTCGGTGTTCATCTTTGGTAATTTTAACCACTGGTACCGGGGCTTCTGGAGAAATACGCTGGGTCGGCCCATACCAATATTGATCTAACATAATGTCGCCAACAACTAATACACTTGCTTGCTCAAAAGCGGGAATGTCTACTTTCATCCTATGCCTCTTAACTCTTTACGGATATACAGATATAATGGCCAATAGTGTATCACATGAATTTCAATGAGTTGACATCATCCCGTGAGTAAAAATAAAGTTTTACAACCTGATTTTAAAATATCCTTTTTATTACCTAAATATTGGTTAACTTGGTTTGGCGTAATTATTCTCTATACCATTTCATGGTTGCCCTATAAATTGCAATTAATGTTCGGGCGCCTCCTAGGCCGTTTACTGTATAAAGTCGGCTCAAGTCGTAAAACTGTTGCCATGAAAAACTTAGCGCTATGTTTTCCTGAAATGTCTCTGGAAGAGCGTACTCGTGTTTTAAAGAAAAATTTTGAAAATACCGGAATCGCTCTTTTTGAAACAGGAATGGGCTGGTGGTGGCCTGATTGGCGCATTAGAAGAAAAACCAAAGTCGTTGGTCTAGAGCATTTAGAAAAAGCACAACAAGAAGGCAAAGGTGTTTTATTGTTAACCATGCACTACCTAAGTGTAGAGGTTAACTGTCGTGGTATTGGTATGGGACACCCTATGGTTGTTTTTTATCGTCCTCATAACAATCAATTAATGGAGTTTTTTCAATTTAGAGGCCGAGGTCGTTCAAATAAGTACATGCTCGGTAAACGCGATGTTAGAGGGTTAATAAGTGCACTTCGACAAAAAGAAGTATGTGTATACCTACCCGATCAAGATTATGGCCGAAACCGTAGTTTATTCGTGCCGTTTTTTGCGGTGCCTGATGCAGCGACAACAACAGGAACATTGATTTTTGCTCGACAAAAAAATATTCAAAATCATATTTTTATACCGACGAGAAACGATGACGGTAGTGGTTATACCTTAGAAATTAAGCCCATGTTGGAAAATTTCCCTACCGATGATGATGAAGCTGACGTTATTCGCATCAATCAAGAACTCGAAAAAGCCATCATGTTCAAACCTGAACAATATATGTGGTTACATCGTCGCTTTAAAACGAGACCCAATAAAGATGATCCTTCACTGTATAAATAATAATGAACAGAAAATCATCAACATTGTATAAATAACAACTTTTCAGTATGGTATATACTCGTGGTTATTGGAAATTCGTGGTTTTTAGCCTGATTAATAACCTAACGACAAGGCGCGAGATTGATTTCTATAGGGATGTAGATTATTAGGGCAACGCAGGAGCAGTTGCCGAGTAATAGCTGGCTATTACGATTGAATAAACAATGCTGATGTTTTTAAACAGATAAAAAAGCACCGTTTGAATGATTACAGGTATATACTTATTATTAGCACCCATACTGGAATTTTCCATATGGTATTTTAACAAAGACAGTCTCTATGAATTTTTGGTTACGTAACATTATTTTTGGTGGAATTTTAATTGTTTTAGCTTTTCTCTTATTTGATCAGCAAGAAATTCTGTTTTCTTCCTCGGGGCAAGACAGGTCGGTAGCTGAAGAAGTTGCGGTCATTAAGCCTTCAGATAAAGCAACAATAACGAAAAAAACTCCCCGACTAAAAAACAAAAGTAGCAATGCTGCTGCTGATGGGTTGTCGCGTTTCTATGCGAATTTACATGGCGATGACAACAGCTCAGGACCCAAAATTCGTAATAACATTGTGTACCTACCTGAACCCAAAGGCGATATAGTTAAACTTCTTGAAGCACGTCGAGTGGTATCTCGTCCCTTGCGTAAAAACTGGCGTGGCACCAATGAAAACCACCCTTTCCGCTTAGGTGAAACACTGTTTCAAAAGCTTTCTGAATATGCTAACAACGAAGGTTTAGAAATTATCTGGTGGTTGAATAGAGATTTTTTAGTCAAAGACCCTTTTCGTATCAATAAAGAAATTATCAAAACAGCCTATCAAGTAGGTAAAGCTGTTGAAGGACATTTTCAAGAAGGTATTAGCGTTTATTTTTGTTACCAACAGCGTGCGATAGTCTTGATAAATTTAGAAGTGCCTTACCTTGAAGAGGAGTGTATTTTGCTTCCAGTAAAATCTCAACGTCGCTAAAGTATTCAATGTTAACTCTTATAATAGTTAACATTGAATGATTATGAGTATAAAGAGTCGCAAATCACCCCTACTTTTTCTGCTATCCCTTGAAAGTTTACTTTAGTTAATAATTGCTGTTCATTTTTCAATGTCGCGTGATGGCCACAATCACGTAATGTACAATAACAATCCGTTAACTGCTTTTGCTGTTCTGTACTAATTACCCCACATTGTTGTAGCTGTTTTAATAAACTGATGTTATCAGAGTATCGACAGAGTTCATTGTGTTTTGCACTCTCACTAAGCACCAGGAATTGCACTAAAAATTCAATATCAACTAATCCTCCCAGCCCCTGTTTTATATCTGTACTTTCGATAGTAGATTTATCTAAATGACCGCGCATTTTCTCGCGCATAGTTAAAACATCTCTACTGACATCATTTCGGTCGCGCGAAGTAGCAAGGATATCGTTTCTAATTGCCGTAAATTTATTTTTTAACTGCTGACAACCATATACCGTGCGAGCTCTCACCAACGCTTGATGTTCCCATGTCCATGCATCATTTCGCTGATATTGTGCAAAGGTATCAATATGAACCACCAATAAGCCAGAGTTACCCGATGGACGAAGCCGCATATCTAATTCATATAAAATGCCACTTGCCATACGAGTATTGAAAATGTGCATGATACGTTGTGCTAGTTTCATATAAAATTGCGAAGCGGGGATTTGCTTTAGCCCATTTGTGATTTCATTACTCTGACTATTATGAACGAAAACTAAATCTAAATCAGAGCTATACCCTAATTCTATACCTCCCATTTTCCCATAAGCTATGGCAACAAAACCTTTGTGGTCTTGACCAATAGTTGACTCTGGCACGCCAAATCGTTGTGATATTTGCTGCCAAGCTAAATGAATAACTTCTTCAATAATAGCTTCTGCGAGTGCCGTTAGATGATCGCTTACTTTGGTTACGGGTAATATTCCACAAATATCGCCAGTGGCAATACGTAAGTGTTGAGCGTGCTTAAATTGTCGTAACCTATCCATTTGAGCTTCTTGGTCGTCTTCAGGTATGCGCAGCATCGCTTGTCTTAAATCAGCAGAGTAACTGCTTAACTCAGGGGGGTTATGTAATAACTTAGGGTCAATTAATTCATCGAGTAATATTGGATATTTGGCAATATGCTCTGCTACCCAACTACTTTGGTGACATAACTTTATCAGATGCTTTAATGCCCCTTCATTTTCAAATAATAATTCAATGTAAGCAGTTCGAGTGGATATTTTATTAAATATAATCAGCACGCGTTCGAGAGTAGAATGTCCACTGTGCTCTTGCTGCATATGCCACATTAACACGGGTAATAATTTATCAAGTACAGCGCGCCCTCGATTGCCAATACTGCGCTTTTTCATCTCTTTTCTAAATTCACAGAGCAGTTGCCATATTTTCTTTGCATCAACGAAAACACTCACTTGTTCTATCCAAGCAATACTCTCTTCATCTGACCAATCGCTATCCCATAAAGCGGTCCAGTGTTGATCTTTTGCTTGGTGATTAGGGCTATCTTCACCAATGAGAGCACAAAACTCTTGATGAACACCGTTCATTTGTAGATATAAATACTCAAGAAATGCTGGCCATGTTTGACATTCCTCTTGATTAAGAACCCATAACAAACGTGCTTGGTCTAATTCATTTTCAGGCAATGTCTGAGTTTGTTGGTCGTTAAGGGCTTGAATAATATTTTCTACTCGCCGTAAAAAACAATATGCATTGGCGAGTACCGCTTCATTTTCAGCGGTAATTTCTTCCTTTTCAACTAAGATAGGCAAGACAGTTAATAAACGCCGATGTTGTAATTCTTTTATACGACCTCCGCGTATAAGCTGAAAGACTTGCACGATAAACTCAACTTCTCTGATCCCACCGGCGCCGAGTTTTATATTGTTATTTAACTGCTTGCGACGAACCTCTTGCGCAATCATCATTTTCATACGGCGTAAGCTGTCAATCACGCTAAAGTCAATATACCGGCGATAAACAAAAGGACGTAACATCGTTGCAAGTTGGTCATGATATTTACCTTCTCCAACGAGCCTTGCTTTAAGCATCGCATAACGTTCCCAATCACGTCCTTGTTCTTGATAATAATATTCCATCGCATTAAAAGTTAAAACCAAAGGGCCACTTTCACCAAAAGGTCGTAAACGCATATCGACCCGGTAAACAAAACCATCGGCTGTTTTTTGATGTAAAGCCGCAATAAGTTTTTGAGCTAAACGAGTAAAAAATTGCTGATTATCAAGGCTTCGTCTTGCCCCTTGGGTTTCCCCCATTTCAGGATAAGTAAAAATAAGGTCTATATCAGAAGAAAAATTCAACTCCCTTCCTCCTAATTTTCCCATGCCATAAACTAACAACTGCTGCACTTCACCATCTTTGTTAGTAGGTATACCCCATTTTGCTTGGCAAAATGAAGTTAGCCACGTTAAAGCCGCTAAAATTAGTTGGTCGGCAAGTTCAGATAAGCGCTCTAATGATAAAGTTAACTCTAGCCCGAATAACAAATCCGCTACCGCAATGTTAACCATTTCTTGTAGGCGAAACTTCCGCAAAATTTGATGTAACTGCTCTTCACTTTCGCAATTGCTTAACAATTTAGTGAGCATTGATTGATAATTTGGACGGCTGGTTTGATAAACCCGCTCACTTGAAAACAATGCCACTACAGTTTCAGGACACTGTAATGCACTGTTTAAAATAAAATCGCTGACCATTAAAGACTGTTGAAAATCAACTAATTGTTGTGCAGACAAAGCGACCGTTGCTTGAGGATATTGCTGACTAAATAAGCGGTAGCTTTTTTGTTTTTGGTGAGAAAGTAGTGCTGGCAAGTTGGTTGATTTTTTCATTTGGTGACCACTTTGTTGACTATGCAAAGGATAAAGAAAAATAATTGTGAATGAAATCACGAATTAATAGACATATTATGTCTTTGATGCTATTAATAACGGGTTACTATATATTCGTACTCAAACAACCTGAGTATATGTTTACCATAGCATTTTTGAGGACACTATGGCAGGAATGCAACACATCAAATACGCTTTTTTAAGCTTGGTTATTTTCTTAGTCGGTTGTTCCGATCCTTATAAAGAAAAAATTAACCAACAAACCCCGATCACAGAGCTTCGTGTGCAGCAGTTAGCTGACGCGTTAACTGCAGGTCAGGTACGAAATGCCAGTTTAATTACGCAATATGCCGATAAACTGAAGCAGCAAAAACCTGAACTTAACCAATTAATCAACGAATTCAAAAAAGATGCTACGACTAAAGGTCCAATGTATTTATCGTTGCTCGATAGATTAGCAACCGTTAAAAACAAGCCGAGTATGTTTGCGAGCAAAGAAGATATATTTAATGAATTAGTTAATATTTATCTAGCTGCAGATCCCATACTTTATTCAGATGCATTAAGTGATCCGCTTAACGTACTTGCAGATATGTCAGACGGTGTTCTTCCGCGTGTAAACTCATTATCTAAAGCACAAAGTAAACAAGCAAATAATGCTCAAGACTTTGGCACAGGTGAGCAGTTAATTGGTAACCCAAGCTATGGCAGTTGGACCCAAGGAAGCAATGGCATGTCTTTTTGGGCATGGTATGGCATGTATTCCATGATGGGTGATGTCTTTGGTTCGAGACGAACAAGTTATAATGACTGGGGACGTTCAAGAAACTACAGTTATTACAATGATTACGGTCGAACTCGCTATAGTTCACCGACACAATTGAAAAAACAAAACGATTTAGATACTCGCACTAAGAAGTCTTTTCAAAGCCGCGGTCAAAAATATAACAGTACTTACAGTAAAAGTAGGACCGGCTCGTCAAGCCTTTCCAGACAAAGTAGTACCGCACAAACGAGTGCTAAACGTTTTAGCACAAAAAGTACGAATAAAAGTTCATACTCAAAAAGCTCAAGCTTTAGAAATAGCAAAAGCACGACATCTCGCAGCTTTAGACGCGGCAAATAACGAGTAGGATATAGGAATTAACATGAATACATTTTTTGAAATTACCGCACTAAATCAAGATCTATTAGTTTACTTAGCGATAGATATTTCTATTGCGATTGTTCTTTTGGGTGCAATGCGTTTTATCTCGGGGTTATCTGCCAAAGTGAACTCAACGCAAGAACTTGCCCAAAAAGATAATTTTGCTTTTGGTATAAGTGTCGCTGGCAGTGTTGCAGCCTTAGGTATTGTACTTACAGGTGCAATAAGCGGCGAAAATGCATCAAGTTATATGATGGAATTTGTAGGAATGTTAGCTTACGGTACATTAGGCCTCATACTAATAAAAGTTGGTCGTGTAATTCATGACAAATTATCACTGCAACATATCAACAAAACCGAAGAAATTCTAAAGCAAAACATAACGATTGGCATTGTTGATGCCGCTGGTGCCATTGCAACGGCTATTATTATTCGCGCTGTTTTACTATGGGTTCACGGTTTAGATGTTGATACGTTTATCGCTATTATCGCTGGTTTTATTATCTCTCAAGCTATTTTATTATTGGTTACTCGCTTAAAAGAACGTCAATATGCCAACAATAATCAAGGTGATTGCTTACAAGAAGCCTTTTCACAAGGACAAATTGCAATTGCAATTCGTTACGCGGGTCAGTTAATCAGTACGGCATTAGCGGTTACTGCCGCGAGTCATTTTTTAACTTATTCCCCTGAAACTTTATTGATCAATTTAGTCTCTTGGTTTGTATTTGCAATTGTGATGTCCTTATTAGTGGCTATTTTAACAACCATCGCAAAACGTATTGTGCTATGGGGTATAAACTTAGTTGAAGAAGTTGACCAACAACAAAATATTGGCGTCGCTTGTGTTGAAATGGCAACGAGTATTTCAATTGCGCTTATTCTTACTGCATTAATGGCATAGTCTTCATTCTTTTTTATAATCAGAAGCTTTAAGAGCCGAAACTCTTAAAGCTTTTTTTATGTTCAAGGTAGACTTTCTCAGACATCCTGTCTTTCAAGTCATTAGTGCATCCTTTCACGTCAACGGCATGACGTGATGCTGTGACTGCATGGATGGATGCAGGAAGAAGAGTAACGCAGGAGCAGTTGCCGAGATGTGAAAGAACGGCGCATTTTCTAACGTTTTATTTTTAACCCTTTTATATTCTGACTTTGATTTTATGACCACAAGCAAAAAACATTTATTCTGGAACGACGCACTACTTATTTTAACCATGGCTATTTTAGCTGGTTGTGGCTTAATTTATGAATATCTCTTATCTCATTACGCTGGGCGTGTTTTAGGCGCAATGGAAAGTACAATTTATGCAATGATTGGCTTAATGATCGTTGCCATGGGCTTAGGTGCCTTTGCCGCCAGAGGCATTACTTGTGCATTCAAAGGTTTTGTATGGTTAGAGCTTACTATCGCCTTCTTAGGTTGTAGCTCAATATTGATTATAGGTGGCTTAATTGCGCTTACTCAGACATTCCCCCAAATATTAGCAGACACATTTAACTTACCTCCCGACTCTCTACCCCAAGGTGGTTTTTTTAAACAACTCTCACAACTCGCTTTTAATAGCCCCTATTTTTTTGGTTTGTTATTAGGTTTTTTCATTGGCATGGAAATCCCATTAATTGCGCGTATTAGAGAATCAATCCATCAAAAACATTTAAAAAATAATTTAGGCACTATTTACGGCGCTGACTATGTTGGTGCGGGCATTGGTGCAGCGGTTTGGGTGATTTTTTTATTAGCTATTGATATTAGTAAAGCAAGTGCACTAACAGCAGCGCTAAATCTTATTGTTGGCGGTGTTTTTATCTTTCATTTTTGGCAAAAACTTAGCTGGAGAAAAACGTTAGTTTCGTTACATATTATTTTACTCGTCGCGATTGGCATCATTTATCAATCTGGTAATAGTTGGTTAAATCAAATGAGTAACTTACTGTATTTAGATAATGTTGTTTATACTGACAAAACCCGATATCAGCAACTTACTTTTACTCAACGACATATGGGAACAGCTCAACCAAGCGTGATTAATTTTTATTTGAATGGACGTTTGCAATTTTCATCTTCTGATGAGTATATTTATCATAGTTACCTAGTGAACCCTGTAATGGCAGGTTCTGCTAGGCATGATAATATCTTAATCATTGGTGGCGGTGACGGACTAGCATTGCGTGATGTGCTGAAATGGTCACCGAAAAAAGTCACCCTAATTGATTTAGACGCTGAATTAATGCAAATATTTTTAAATCCCACTCAAAAATTAAAACCTTCTTTGGCGAGTCAAATTGAGCAGTTAACACAAAAAAGCTTACAAGATCCACGAGTGAACATAATTTATGAAGATGCTTTTTTAGCCATTGATACTTTACTAAAGCAACAGCAAACATTTGATAGCATCATTGTCGATTTGCCAGATCCTAGTCACCCAGATTTAAATAAACTCTACTCTGTAAATTTTTATGCCCGCTTGCAACAATTACTCGCAGGGGACGGATTGATAGGCATACAATCAGCCAGCCCTTATCATGCTAAAAATGCTTTTATCGCTATTGGAAAAACAGTACGAGCTGCTAAATTTGCTCATGTTCAACAGTATCATGATAACGTACCAAGCTTTGGTGAATGGGGCTGGACTATTGCGTCTAAGCGTGGAGCAAGCCCGCTTAAACGATTAAAGTCTTTAGAAAGCATACCGATTAATGACCATTGGCTTACGCTTCCTATGATCATTAATTCTTTTGAATTTTCAAATAACTTTTATAAAGATCAAGCCGATATTCCTATTAACTATTTAGGCAGTCATAGTATTTATCAATTACACCAAAATGCATGGCGGGATCAACAAGGTTTGAACAATGCATATTTACAATAATTAGAAAAAAATGGAAAGAAGTAGAAAAAATGCAAATTGACGCTTGACATATTATGTCAAAGTGCTAAATTTACCTCAACGACATAATATGTCTGAGAGAAATTCACTTTTAGATTTATTAACGAAAAATAATAAATAAGGAATCACATGAATATTCATAAAATTGCTGATCACTTAAATAGCTTAGCTGACAACTCTGAGACCGGAATGGTTTTTGATTGCCAGCCTATTTCAGGCGAAGTAGACGTGTTACAAGTAACGGTTATTGACCGTGAAGAGTTACCCATTTTTGTGTCTGTTACAGATGACCAAATACTATGCATTACCTACCTTTGGGGTCAAGAAGAAGTTAAACCTGATAGCCTCAATGACATGCACGTTAGTATGTTAGAAATGAATATTCCAATGCCACTATCATCATTTTCGAAAATTGGTGATAAATACGTAATTTTTGGCGCACTATCTATTAATTCATCCTTTCATGACATCGAGCACGAGTTAGGCGTTTTAAATAATAACGCTATGGAAATTATTGATGACATGGGCGAGTACCTAATTTAATTAACCACCCTAAGGAAAAAACTATGAGTATTTTTAAAAAGATAATGACCGCAATTCGAGGTGGCGCTTCAGAAGTTGGTGAATCAATTGTTGATGCAAACGCTACCCGTATTTTCGAACAAGAAATTCGTGATTCAGAAAATCACTTAACAAAAGCTAAACGTGACCTTACTGGTGTAATGGCGCAACAAATGGCATCAAACCGTGAAGTTGACCGTTTGAAGCGTGAAGTTGTAGAGCATGAAGGTTATGCCGTTCAAGCTCTTGATAAAGGCGATGAAACCCTAGCGCTTGCCGTTGCTGAAAAAATTTCTAACTTAGAAAACGAATTAGCCACTCAACAACAAGCACTTGATAGTTTTTCAGGTAATGCAAATCGTTTGAAAGAACTAGTGAAGAAAAGTGAACGCCAAGTAGGTGAATACAAACGTCAACTTTCAATGGTAAAAACCACAGAAAGTGTACAAAAAGCAACTTCGGCAATCACTGATAACTTTTCATCAAGTAATTCTAAGTTACTCAATGCAAAAGACTCTTTAGAGCGTATTAAAGCTAAACAACAAAAGTTTGATGATCAAATGAAAGCCGCAGAAGTGCTTGAGTCTGAGAATTCAGATAATTCCTTAGCTGCTCAACTAAAAGAAGCAGGTATTGGTGGCACTGATAATAGTGCAAACTCAGTATTAGATCGTTTAAAAGCTAAGCAGAAGTAATATATACCCGTAAGAGTTAGGTAGCCATAATTAGCTAACTAACACCGTTTTTACCGCCTAGATGTTACCCTCCCAACAACTAGGCGGATTTTTGGGATCTGAATATGAGTTTTCTAAAACGACTATTTAACAAGAAAGAAGACGAACGCCAAGTTAACTCTGCTGACGAGTTAAAAATTAAAGATATAATCGTACTTACCGATAGTTTTGCTTTACCTGAATCATTACGTAAAAAGCAGTTTCAAGTATCTGCCATAAACTGCTATGAGTTTGAAAACAACACGCAAACTGAGTGGGTATTACAAGGTGAAAACAACCTTGAACTTTACTTAACGATAGAAAAGGATGACCAAACTTACCTTAAGTTTGCCCTTAAAATTCAGCATCAAGATATCGAATCTCTTTTCGACTTAGATGAGTTTGCCACTGTATTTGATGAACCCGGAGAAGCCTTCCTTGATAAAAAATCAGACACCTCGTTAACATCAGGTTGGAGTAGTTCGCAATATCAGCAACGAGTTTTTGCAAAGGTCGGTTACTTTCATCGTAAAGATAATCGAAGTGAAAACTTGAGCGCCTATGAAGGTAATGAGTCTGGCGAACAATTTGAACTCTATAGCTTGCTTGATGAAGAAGAATCTCGAGGTATTGATGTAGAAGTATGGCAAGATGGAGACACCGACCTCTTTATCACTTTATATCGCCCTACATCTGATATTACCGACATCTTCCCTGGGAGTTAAGTTTTGAGCAGAAAGTTACCTGAAAAATGGCAATCATCAATTAAAGCCGTCAAAGCGGTACAAGTCGCTTTTGATATGGATGAAAAGATTCAATTAGCGATTAGAACTCAAGCATTACACGCAGGGTTGAGTCCATCAGATCAAATTCGTGATATTTTAGGACTCCCGACTAACAAGAGACCTAAGCGACCACGTTTAACGGTTAGTTTAGGCCAAGACGATTATCAAGTATTGGCTTTAAAGTATGGCCTTAAACCAGAACAACAGCTTGAAATAAAACGTAAATTAATGGATGATTTAATACAACACGTTACACTGGCCGATGAATAACAATACAAAAAGCACAATAGTGAATTTATAAAATTATGATAATTGACCACAAAATTAAACCGTACATTATCGATGAGTTCGGTATTAAAAATTACAAATCGCGATACATTTTATTACTTACCATATTAACATTGTATTTTATTATGGCAGCGGCGGCGCAACTATTACTCCACTTCGAATTATCAGACCCCACAGCCAATATAAAGACATATTCGGATGCCTTTTGGGCATTACAAATGAGTTCGAGCACCATTGGTTTCGGTGATTATTATCCGGTCACAACTGCGGGTAGAGTTATTGTTATGTGCATGTTCTATATAGGTGTTGGCTTAATGAGCTTTATTGGTGCGCAATTTATCAATCGTTTTTTTGGATTTTCAAATACCAACGTTAAGAATAGAGAGTTACGTAGACAGAACAAAGAGATACTTGAACATAATAAACTTCTCGAGAAAAAAATTGATTTGTTAGTCGGTAAGGTAGAAGAAGTTATTAATAAGTCTGCTAAATAATGATAAATAGCTTAACTGTAGTTAAGTTACAAATTTACTCTTCTATGGCATACTTCGCCTTAGAATATATATAAGGGAAAACATTATGTTAATCAAGAACATTGCTTTAGCAGCTTTAGTAATCACTGCAGCAGGTTGTGCTAACAGCAACGCTTTAGAAGCAAGCGTAAGTAATTTAAATCAAAAGGTTGATACACTAACGAATAAAGTTAACGCATTAACGGATGAAGTTGCCAGCATGAAAGCTCAGCAAAAAACAAACAGCAGTTCAATTGAAAGTGTAAAATCAACTGTTGATAAAGCGAATGAGCGCATGGATAACATTGCTGCTACTTATACAAAATAATAACTAAATCGTTCTAATATTAACTAAAACATGAGTTTGATTATGTCATCCTTGTGTTTTTTTATGTCTAGTTTTTAGCTTTGTTAAGTTAAGACCGTTCGTACCTGCAAGACTAAGCCTAGTTTATAAATCACGTACAACAGATGCTGAAATAAATTCACCAGGACGAACTAAGCATCCTCGGCGCTGACACCAATGCTTCGATTTTCCTCTACATCCCCCTGTCTTGAGCATCGTCATCCTTGGCATCCATGCCGCCGCGTTATACCGTTGACGTGCAGGGATGCACTAATGCCTTGAAAGACAGAATGTCTGAGAAAGGCCTCCCCAAACATATACGCTCCTTGGCATCCATGCCACCGCGTTATACCGTTGACGTGCAGGGATACACTAATGCCTTGAAAGACAGGATGTCTGAGAAAGGCCTCCCCAAACATATACGCTCCTTGGCATCCATGCCACCGCGTTATACCGTTCATCCTGAACATAAAAAACCAGTTACTTTTCAGTAACTGGTTTTTATTTTCTGCTGATTAATCTCAGCTAATAGAGTGTCTTAGCTAGCTGTTTTTTCTTTAACCCAAAAGCTTGATATATAAGAAAGTAAACCAATTAAGAAGAACACACCGGCAATTTCACGTAACCAGTAGAATATTGCTAGTTTGTCTTGAGTTACCATAAAGCCTAATGCTTCACCGCTTTCTGGTAAACGTTGTAACCACACTTGCAATACACCTGCACCTGTTAGGAATAATGTGATGAAAACCATAGCAACAGTCATCAACCAAAAACCCCACATCTCACGAACTTGAGCACGGTTACAATTAGCTTCACCGATACCACGCAACTTAGGCATAGCGTATGAAATAATCGTCATAACAATCATCGCATAAGCGCCATAGAAAGCCATATGCCCATGAGCAGCAGTAATTTGAGAACCATGAGTGTAGTAGTTTACAGGCGCTAACGTATGCAAGAAGCCCCAAACACCAGCACCTAGAAATGCCATTACTGACGTACCTAATGCCCACAATGTCGCAGCCTTGTTAGGATGCTCGCGACGACGACGATTAACCATATTAAAGGCATATAATACCATTGCAAAGAAAGGTAATGGTTCAATTGCAGAGAAAATAGAACCAACCCACTGCCAATACTCAGGAGTCGTTAACCAGTAGAAGTGATGGCCTGTTCCTAGGATACCTGAGATTAACGCCATAGCGATGATCACATATAACCATTTTTCAATAACTTCACGGTCAACACCTGTAACTTTAATTAATACATAAGCTAAAATTGCGCCCATGATTAATTCCCAAACACCCTCTACCCACAGGTGAACAACAAACCACCAAAAGTACTTATCAAGTGCTAAGTTAGTTGGGTTATAGAATGCGAATAAGAAAAATACCGCTAAACCAATTAAACCTGTCATCAATACCATGTTAATTGCTGTTTTACGGCCTTTTAACATGGTCATACCTAAGTTAAATAAGAATCCTAAACAAACGACGACAATACCAATTTTTGTGATAGTAGGCTGTTCAAGAAACTCACGTCCCATCGTTGGCCATAATTCATTTAAGGTATAGTGTGCTAAGGTTGAATAAGGGACAAGCAAGTAACCTAAAATAGTTGCAACGCCAGCGGCGGCAAATATCCAGAACAATATAATTGCCAATTTAGGACTATAAAGCTCAGTTTCAGCTTCTTCAGGAACCATGTAATAAGCAGCCCCCATAAAACCAAATAACAACCATACAATGAGTAAGTTGGTATGAACCATACGTGCAACGTTAAAAGGAATAGCGCCAGCGAGAAAGTCGCCAACAACATATTGTAAGCCCATTACCAAACCAAATAATATTTGGCCAACAAAGAGTATTAATGCAAAAATAAAATAAGGTTTTGCGACCGCTTGAGATTGATATTTTAAAGTATTCATCGCATTATCCTTCAATATTCGGTGGCCAGTCATTCGTATTTAACTCTGACGTCCACTTCAAAAATTCTGCTAAGTCATCAATTTCTTTATCGCTAAGATGAAAGTTTGGCATTTGACGACGGCCAGGAATATTTAACGGCTGAGCTTTCATCCAACCATTAAAAAAGGCTTTAAAGCCTGCTTCACCGCCACGGCGAATGTAAACATTACCTAGTTCAGGAGCAAAATAAGCGCCCTCACCAATTAATGAATGACAGCCGATACAGTTATTCTCTTCCCAAAGTTCTTTACCGTTAGCTACAGCTTCGGTAATGTTTTCTCGGTGATCCCTTTCAGGCATCACTTTGGTGGTATGAAAGGTTAAAGCTAAAAATATTAAGAAGAAGAATACACTTCCACCGTAATAAATATTTCTAGCCATGCCTTTGGTAAAACGCTCTGACATGGTGTTTTCCTTAGTAAAAACGATAATAAAGCTAGTGAATAGTAAACCGCTCGAACATAGGGAGACTTGATTTCTGTCAAGTTTTCAGGAATGTGTAATAATTTGTGACTAAAAAATACGGAAGTATGCGCTACATCAAAAAAGTGGAAGTTTCTTTGCCATTGCCCGAGAAACATTAAGCATTCCAAGCAATAAAAAAGCAGCATGTATCGTAACAAAATAAACAATCATCACCATAAAAGAAACTTCAAATGTGTTGGTATTACCCAAGGTAACAAGCGGAATTACAATCAGAAAAAAACCAACCAAAACAGATGATTGAATTGAACGATACAAGTGAATGCGTTGCCAACCTTTGTGATGTTTTCTTTTAACAAAAAGCCATACCAATACCATAAAAGACAAGCCTGGGATGAGTAATAAATTCATCAAATACAGGGATTGATATACGATAGCTTCAAGGCCATCATTTGATGACGAACGTCGAACATGACTTAATGATTGGTTACTTGAGTTTCCCATAAAAACACCATTAGGCTGAGGATATTTTCACGCTATAGTCATTCTGACGCTATGATGAGAGACATAAGTTTACTTATTATATTAATGACTATAAAAGGTATATTGCACAAATAGCGCCAGGAATAATGAAAACATAACCCAGCAATAAAAGTCGCCACATTCTTGGAGCATTCCGTAACTCCATAAATATATCAGTAATTTGTTGACCTTTAAGAAATACAATCAAGAGAACTGCAGTGATAAACATCACGTTATTATCTAAAACTTTTCCAGCATATACCGATGCTAAAGTGAGAATAATCAAAAAAAGCCAACTGATAATAGCTTGCTTCGTAGTGACCATACGCTCAGTTCCTCTTCATTTTTAGCATGTTTAACACCGTTAAATAATATAGATCAGTGGAAATAGAATAATCCATAACATATCTACCATATGCCAATAACATGCGCCCGACTCAAAACCGGAAATGTCTTCTTTATAAGCACCTTTTTTTGTATTTATCCCGATAAATATTAAGATAACCATACCTAACAATACGTGCATAAAATGAAAGAAAGTGATAAGAAAATACAAGGTAAAAAAAGTGTTAGTTTCTATATCAATACCAAGACTAAAAAGGAATTGATACTCCCAAACTTTTACCACCAAATATACACAAGCAACGCATTGTGAAATTATCAGTAAATTAATTGATCTTTTAACATTTCCTGAATGAATAGCCCTTACCGACAAGGCGACAAATAAACTACTGGTGATCAACGCTAGAGTATTAATTAAACCAGCAACAGGGTGAAGTTTCGCTTTACTGACAATAAACATTTCACTGTTTAGTTGCTCTGCAACAGCAAAACCAATAAAAAACACAGCAAAAACAGTCAGCTCAGCAAGAATAAAAAACCACATTGCTAAATCGCCTGGTAGTCTTTTATTCCTCAAAGGCTCATTAACCTGATGCTCAGATACTTGAACCATTGATGAAGCTATAAGGGTATTACTCATCAAAGTAGATTCTTGCAACATCCATTAAAGCGTTTACGGTATCAATATCGTCTGATAGCGGTTCAGCTAAACAGCAACGACACACTTCAATTGGATCCATACCACTTGAAATCATCTTCGCTGCATAAATCAGCAAGCGGGTTGAAGCAACTTCGTCAAGATCGTTCTTTTCTAAACGACGTAAAGCTTGGGCAAGCTCAACTAATTTGAATGCCAAGTGAGGATCGGCCCCCGCTTCTTTCATTAAAATTTCTTGCTCTAATTCAGCTGTAGGGTATTCAAAACGAAGTGCAACAAAACGTTGACGAGTACTTGGTTTCATCCCTTTTAATAGGTTTTGATACCCTGGATTATAAGAAACTACCAGCATGAACCCTGGTGCTGCTTCTATTAATTCCCCTGTGCGCTCAAGTGGCAACACGCGGCGATCATCTGCTAAAGGGTGCAAGACAACAGTAGTATCTTTACGCGCTTCAACGACTTCATCTAAATAGCAAATACCGCCTTCACGTACAGCTTTTGTTAATGGGCCATCTTGCCAATAGGTGCCATTAGGACCAATAAGGTGACGACCAACTAAGTCAGCAGCGGTTAAGTCATCATGACAAGAAACAGTATAGAGGGGTTTATTGAGTTTTTCTGCCATATGGGCGATGAAGCGAGTTTTACCACAGCCTGTAGGCCCTTTAATTAAGACGGGCAGCTGATGTTGATAAGCATATTCAAATAAAGAAACTTCGTTTTTTTGTTCTTGATAATATAAAGAATCATCAATAATAGTTGATGTTTTAAGGTTAACAGTATTCATAAAAACTCAAAGGCATAATTTAACTTAATGTTAAAATACGCCCTTTATGAATTAGCTGCAAATATGAATGAGACTAAGTTGATACCGATCAATTGAGCTTAAAAATCTGTATCAATTACCCAAAAATAGCACGCATTAAACCAATAGCTTGCTCTACACTTTTACCATTTTTCACTTGGTTTACTATCGAGTCACGTTTATCTAATAGATACTCAGGTAATCCTTCAGTCGTTAATGCTTTGTCTACTAACATTTCCGCTGACTCTTTGCTGCGTTTCTTAGGAGTCGCCTTCGATTTAACCATCGCTTTATTTTGCATTTTATTACGTAAACGAATGTAATTTGAGTTTTCTGCTAAATCAGCATCCGCAAATAAAAATAAATCAATGAGTACCGCACGATTGTTCCATAACACAAGCTCAAGATCTTCTGCATTGTGTGCTACATCACTTGATTCGTTCTCTGATTCGCTATCGTTGTTTTCGGTAATTGCAGCATTATTATTAGCAACAATTTCAGGTTTAGTTTGATGCCACCATGCAAAAGTTCGCAAAGTGCCGATCATGTCCTGCCAATATGATGAAAAGTCGGTATTGGAAAATTTAGCAATTGATAATCCTTGGCATAAAATATCAATTTTATTGTTATTTAAAGCAATAAATTGATCGGGTCTGCGCATTGCTAATAAACGTGTTGCTGCCGCTAAAGGTGCTTTTTCACCTTGTGGTTTTTCTTCGGTGTGCTCTGTAAAAATTTTCTTGTAATCACTGACAAAATTTTGGTAATCAGAATAGCTAACATCTCCTGTTAAAGGAATATGTGCTAATGCCTTATCAAATTTTTCAGGAGATTTAGCCAATAAAGCATGAAAAACTTTTGCACCTTTCGTTGCTGCAAACCATTCAACATCGAAATTATAGATACTATAATCATGATTGCTGATGTGCTTTCCAGCAAAAGCTAAACGATCTTCTTCAATAAGTTCAGCTAAAGGCTGTTGACGAATTTCATCAAGATAGTTCAGTAAACGTAACCGTTCATCTAAGGCATGAAGCTTATTTTGTTGCTCAATAAAACCAACAAAAATAGGCCAAGGCGCAATTTTCGCCATTTTAAATTGGCTGATGCTAAAGCCAGTTTCAAGCGTGTCTTGTAATTTTTTTAATGGTAAAAGTTGCTCTTCATCTAAAAGTTCCATATTAAGCTCCTCTCGACATAATCGGATCAGCTCACCACACCAACCAAGAAAATCATCTGGGTGATGCGTCACTTTAATTGCCATCAAGTTTAAACTTAACGGGGTGAAGTATTTTAGGGCATTCTGATAAACCTGATTCTCAGCAGCCGACAAAGGCATATTTACAGGTGAAGATAACAATTTTCTCATTAAAATTTACAAACTCCAATATGAAGATCAAAACTAACCACACTGAATAGTATGAACTAGAAATAATTTGGAAAAGTCGCGCATCATACCCATTTAGTAGGGTATTGCAATCAATAGTAAAGATTATAGCAAAAGAGAATGTTTTTGATCCTTTATTGTATGTTTTATCAGCAAACCATAAAACCTATGTTAATATTTAGGCAGTGATATAACCGCCTCAGCCCCTTCATTGTCCTTTCTGTTCGTTAACGTAAACAGTCCACCATGATTAAACAAAATTTGCTTGCATAACGTTAAACCAATTCCACTACCTTGTGGTTTGGTACTGTAAAAAGGGACAAATAAATTGTCTTGATTGGCGATCCCCATACCTGAGTCACAAATATGAATATGAAAATATTTTTCATCATTTTGGCAAAAAACATCTATGTTTTTGTTTCCATTTCCCCCTTCCATCGCTTCTTTGGCATTTTTAAGTACGTTTATAAACACTTGCTCAAGCTGTGCTTTATCTGCGTTGATATTTATATTATCTAATGAAACATATTCATCTGGAAATGAAACACGACAATCACTAAATAGCGCAACACATTTGTTAATAAAACCTTGTAAAGGAAAATGGCTTTTATTAGGTTCGGGGAGATGAGAAAGCTGACTATAACTAGCAATAAATGAACTTAGAGAACTTGCTCTTTCATTAATAATATCAATACCCGTTAATAAGGAGTTTCGATTTAATGGTTTATTTTCATCTTGCAATTTAGCTCTCATTGATTGACTAATACTAGAAATAGGCGTTAAAGAATTATTCATTTCATGACTTAATACGCGTAATAAACTTTGCCAAGACTTTCGTTCTTTTTCTAATAATAGTCGCTGCGCTGAGGTGATCAAAAACAACTGATGTTGTTTTCCTTCACTTAAAAAATACTCCTTGAAAAGAAAGTGTTCTCCCTTAAGTTGAGGTTGTTCGAAATCAAGAATACCGCTTTGTGCTTCACTAATGGTTTTCCCTATCGCTAAGCTAGTGAATAATATATGAGCTTGCTTAGACATATCTATTTGTAACAGTTTCTGCGCAGAGTCATTTGCCATAACAATTCGACCTTGTTCATCAACCGCTAAAACCATCGCATCCATTTGCTGCATGATACGCTCAAGCAACTGCCGGCTTTCTTTTGCTTCAATTTTACTCAAAGCCAAAGTATCTGCGAGATTATTTACTAAAGTGAGTAGCTCTTGAAAAGCCTTATTATCTTGTTCTCTTCCTCGCAAACTATAATCACCATCGATCATTGACTCGATAATATTAGCCAAAGTTCTAATCTGTTGCTGGGAACGTTGCTCAGAAATGACGACGGTAAAAAGGGTAATTAATGCCAAAACTATTATAATAAAAGCAATTAAATAAGCCGATACATTCGCTAAAACTAAAGCAATAGTTGTAATAATTAAACAAGGTAAACACAACACCAATGCCAATAGGCTATGATCGTTTTTTTGTTTTTTCTTTGATTTAGTCAAGACCATGTTTACTCATACGACGATAAAAACCACTGCGACTTAACCCTAAAGATTTTGCCGTTTCTGTCGCATTGCCCCGATGATATTTTAAGCGATTCACCATGGCGAGCTTTTCTATTTCATCTAAAGACAATGACGAGCTGCTGGTCATATTTTGGCTTGTATTTGTCTCTTGTTCATTGGCTGAAACATGGATATTTTCAAGTAATAAGTCACGGGCACTTATGGTTGATTTTTTACAAGTAAACAGCAATTTTTCCATCAAATGGCTTAGCTCGCGAATATTACCCGGCCATGGATATTGTTGTAATTTTTCAATGGCTTCAAGGGATAACTCAGGTGCTGAAATATTATATTTACCGCTAAAGCGTTGTAAGAAATGCTTTGCCAGTGGCTCAATATCTTCAATGCGTTCGCATAACGAAGGAATGCGCAGTTGAATAGTATTTAACCGGTAAAATAAATCTTGGCGGAACTGTTGTTCGCTAATAGCTTTTGGTAAGTCGCAGTTGGTCGCTGAAATGATACGTACATCTGCGGTTAAAGGCTTACTACTTCCGATAACTTCGAACTTCTGCTCTTCTAAAACACGTAGTAATTTAGCTTGCTGAGCTAAAGGAATATTAGCGAGTTCATCTAAAAACAATGTTCCTTGCTCTGCCATTTCAAAACGGCCTATGCGATTTTCTTTAGCATCGGTAAATGCACCTTTGAGGTGACCAAACATTTCACTTTCGAATAGACTTTCAGGAATAGCGCCCATATTTACTGGGACAAATGAGTTATCTGCACGTGATGACCGCTGATGCACATATGAAGCTAACATACTCTTACCAGTACCATTATCACCAGTAAGTAGAATACTCATATCACTTTTGGCTAGCTCTTCTAAAGAAGACAACAGTGTTTTCATTGCAGGAGATTGCGCAACAATGCCATTATTATCAGGAAACGATTGCGAACGCAGCAATTTATTTTCTTGGTTAAGTCTATTAAGCTTTTTGTCGATACTCGCCAATTTTAATTGAGTATTGATAGCGCTGAGCATACGCTCATTATTCCATGGTTTTTGTATGAAATCTTTTGCTCCCGCACGCATCGCATCAACGGCAATATCAATGGTCGCCCATCCGGTCATAACAATAATGGGAAGACTTTCATCAATTTGTTGAATAGCTTCGACTAACTGTAATCCTTCGCTACCAGAGGTGGTATCTTGCTGAAAATTCATATCAATCAAGACAAGGTCGACACTTTCACGTTTGAGGTTTTCTATGACGGCGTTAGGGGTTGTCATCGCCAAAATATCGAAGTTCTCTTCCGAAAGCATATATTTTAAGCTGGCAATAATATTGAGATCATCATCAGCGATTAAGATTTTTTTATTTTTCACAATATTTATATTTAGCTACATAGATTAATTTGAGTATATCGCCCTAATCATTAGGGCGATAGTATTTACTTTAAAACCATTTATTCATAACGTAATGCTGAACTCGGTTCCATTTTAACCGCTCTGCGTGTCGGCGCATAAATCGCTAACATGACAATAACAGATAAGCCGATGACCACCGATATCGCTAAGACAAAGTATAAATAAGCCGGAAATATTCCTTCTGACATTTTATTAAAACCAAAGGCGATTAAGACAAAAATAACCAATGCTAACCCAAGCCCTTTAATAAGTTGTTTTGCTCCTTGCTTTAAAAACATATTAATAATGCTTTTGTCTGTTGCGCCAACGGCACGTCTTATTCCGACTTCGTGAGTACGTTGTGCAACAGAGTTTGCGGTTAAACCATAAATACCAACCAGTGCTAACATCAGCGCAAAAAAGCCAGTGCCAAAAGTGATGTTTGACGTTAGTTTCATAATGTCACGCATTAATCCTCTATTCTTTTCCGCAGGTTGCACCGAGTAAAATAAATCAATCGTTCGGTCTGTTTTATACAAAGCTTGATAAAATATTTCTTCGGTATTAATTAACTCACCCGCAATACGGTAATAGACGATTTGAAAAGGTGTCATAAACTGTAAGCCTGAAATATAGATTTCATCAGCACTATCAAGCTTGCCGAGCATGGTTCTAGGGTTCATGCGATTAGTCACTACACCAACAATAAATAGCTTTTCATCATTTTCGTCTACTTTAAGTTGAAAGCTTTTCCCGACAACAGACTCCCCTGGCCAATAACGATTTGCCATTGATTGGCTAATTATGGCCACTTTGCGATTACCTTCTTTATCTTGATGGTTAAAGAAACGCCCATCAACAAGGTTAACCCCTACCGTATCTGTGCTGCCTATAACGCTGAGTGTGTCGACGGTTGGTTTACTATGCTCATCGGCATAATCAATACCCTCTAATGTTAAAGGGAACATGCCTAACCAGTTATTAAGCACTACATTTTCTACACGAGGATGACTTTTAATATCAGCGATTAAATTTTGGTAAAAAGCGATTTGCTGTTGTGACTCTGGATATTTGTTTTCTGGTAAGCTCAGACGAGCAGTCATCACATTGCTGTAATTGTCACCCATCTCTAAATTGATCATTTTATGCGATACATAGCCAGACATAGCACCAACAAGCATTAGAATCGCCACTAAGAAAACTTGTGTGGTTACTAAAAATCGTGATAATCGTCCTGCTTTTTTACCTTGTGCGCCACGAGTACCGTCGCGTAAAGTGGTATTAATATCTTGATTAGCAGAGCGCCAAGCAGGTAAAAATGACGACAAGAAAATAGTCACTAAGGTGAAGGCTACTGCCATTAGTAACGTTTCGATATCCATCCCCCATTGCCACCAAAAAACCAAACCGTCAGCATTCCACGAATGCAAAATAATATTAGTGTAATGTAAAGCGGCACCAACAAGTAAAACAGATAACACACCACCTAACACCGTAATGATGATACCTTCCCACATAAGTTGGCTAACTAAACGGTTATTCGATGCGCCCAAAGCCGCTCTAATTGCCGTTTCTTTTTGACGTTCAATAGCTCGCGCGAGTAATAAATTACCGACATTAATACAAGCAAGTAACAAGATCATCCCAGCAATCACATTCAAGAAAGTAAAAACAATAGTGCTATCACCTCCCATTTGTAAAACGGGGAAAGTCATTATTCTTGCTGTTTTAGTGCCTTTTTCTAAACCGTATTGCGCTACATTTTGTTGGTATATCGCATTTAATTGCTGACTTAGTACTTGTTCTGCTTCCGATTTTTCAATACCCGGCTTAATACGCGCATAAAGATATACATGGTTTTCAATATCAGCTGTAGCTTTTATCATTGATGGTTTTAATGGCAACCAAATATGGCTTGAGCCAGGAAAGCGATACCCTGAAGGCATAACTCCAACAATTTCAGTAACAATATCGTTCGCGATTATTGTCATACCAATTATGTTTTCATTGGATGAATAGTCGTTTTGCCATACTTGAGTACTAATAACGGCAACCGCAGGAGCGCCGGCTTGCATGTCAGCACTTTGTAAAGTTCGGCCTAAGACGGCTTCAGTACCGCTAAAAGGAAAAAAACCTTCGTCAACGTAGGTACCAAATACATTTTTTCCTGTGTCGTTAAAGGACAATCGAAAATCATTTTTATCAAAAACACCAAACTCGCTCAAGACGGTTTGTTTTTCCTTTATCTGCAAAAATTCATATGAGGTCAGTAGATCGAATTCACCATTAAAATCACCGGTTACTGATAACATAGTATCCCCATTAGGCATGGGAATATCTTTGTACATGGTTGAGTACAAGAATGAAAAAGTAAATAAACTTATTGATAGACCACCAATAAGTACACCTAGAGTCATCGCTGTAAATTTAGGCGATTTAAATAGTAATCTAAACGCATATTTTATATCGATAAATGTGGACATAATTCCTCCTAACCTACTGCTAATTCAGGTGTTGGCATTGCTGCAGCATCACTTTTGATATTGCTCTTTGTACTGTTTTTTGTATTGATAGTGTCAGCAATTAAACGTCCATCAAACATTTCTAAGCATCGGTCAGCGCGTTTTGCTGATGAAGGATCGTGAGTTACCATACAAATGGTTGCGCCTTCTTTGTGGAGTTTATCCAGTAAGCTTAATACCGCTTCGGCGTTTCTCGAGTCTAGATTACCCGTTGGCTCATCGGCAAGGATAATAGCCGGATCGTTCACTAAAGCACGTGCTACAGCAACACGCTGTTGCTGACCACCAGAAAGCTGTGACGGAAAATGGTCTTTTCGATGCGACATTTCAACTTTTTCTAGTACTTGCTGCACTTTAGTTTCTATAACTTCTTTAGTTAAACCACTTTGATACGTTAACGGCAACATCACATTTTCAAAAACGGTTAAATCTGAAATTAAATTAAACGATTGAAAAACAAAGCCTATTTGTTTGCTTCTAATTTTAGCTCTCTGGTCACGAGACAATGACGAAACATCAACACCTTCCAGCTGATAACGACCGTGCGTTGTTGAGTCTAATAACCCCAATAATGATAATAACGTTGACTTACCACAACCTGATTGACCACTTAACGAAATATATTCACCTTTTTTAATGACAAGGTTCACGCTATCAATTGCACGTGTTTCAATTTCTTCAGTTAAAAAAGTTTTACTAATATCTGTTAATTCTATTAATGTTGTCATTTTATATTTCCTTTGAATTTTTCCGTTACGTTTATCTTTTTTGAGATACTTTTGTCTTTATAATTCGTACTAATTAATCATCACTTCTTGATGCTCTTGCCAAGCAGACGTATCTGAAATGATAATTTCATCGCCAGCTTGAAGGCCTGACAGTATTTGAATTTGATTCACTGAACTTTGCCCTAATTTCACTTGTTGTTTTTGTGCAAACTGATGATCATCAATCACTTTATACAAACCAGCATCACTGTAACGAGGAGCAAAAACAGGACGCTTAACATAAAGTGCATCGGCGATATTGCTTACTTCTATCAAGCCATCAACAGTCAAATCAGGACGGGCCTCATTAGGAATTTCACTGGTTAACTGCACATCAATTTTTACCATGCCTCCATTCACCGCTGGGTCTATACGAATAACTTCACCAAAAATTTTATTACTGCGGGTATCAACCACTACCGTTTGTCCAATGGTAATATCACTGACTTTAATTTCTTGCACCTGTAGCTCAGCAAAAAGTGAACTTTGATCAGCAATAAGCGCCACACTACCGCCTACAGGAACCTGCTCACCTAACTCAAGCGACACTTGCTGTACAACACCACTAGTCGTCGCTTTTACTGACAAAGCACTGACTTGATCTTTTATGCGTTGGAAATTGTTTTCAACTAAACCTAAACGTGCTTGTTGGGCAACTTTTGTGGCGCTTAAGCTGTCTTTCATTTTTTTTACTTTTTGTTCTTGCGAGCGCCAATACTGCTTTTGCTGTTTAACGGCCAACTGGCTACGCTGATAATCAAGGGCTGAAACCGTGGCATTTTTTTGCTCTATTAATTGGGTTTCAGCATCAAGCTTTAACTTACTGCTTTGATAGCTATAGTCAGCTTCGACTACAGAATTTTCTAAATCAAGTAACTGAGATTCTAAGGCAACATATGCCGCATGATTTTCTGCTTTTTTGGCTTCAAATTCCCAACGCGACTTTTCTAGCTCTCGGTGTAGTTCCGGGTTAGAAAGTTGCATTAATATTTGTCCTGCCTCTACTTTAGCCCCTGCCTTAACAAAAGCTTGTTCAACTCTTCCCGACACCTGTGCGGATACCCAACGAATATTTACCGGTTTTAAAACACCTGTTGCTCGAACATTTACTTGAAAACGACCTTGCTCAACGACGGCGGTAACTAATTCATTTTCTTTAACGATAAATGAAGCATCTCCCATAACACTTTTCAATTTGTAAGTTGCAAAAACTAACGCAATTATTACAGGTACGTACCAGTATTTGCGCCATAGAGGGGTTTGTTTTTTCTCGCGTTGTATATCCATACTATTAATTACTACTATTTTTGAAAAATAATTAACTAGTGTTATTACAAGAGACGTGCCAAAACAATAAAAAACATAATCAACTGTTTTATATGCATAAATTTATTTTTAATATTGGAGGTAAAATCAACCTGTGTCGGAATCGACACAAGTAAAAAATTAGAATGTTGCAGTTATGGAACAGTGAAATAAATAACTAAAAATGATGTTTATTCTATAACGGTCACTAATCCTTTCATTTTAGGATGTGGTCCACATTCATAGGGGAAATCACCTGCACTTGCAAAGTTTCGTTGATAAGTTTCATCGGGAAAAAAGTAGTCAGGCTCTTCTTTTATTAATTGTTTAAACCAAACATTATGATATTGACGTTTTTCAATATTTTTCCATACCACCGTATCACCCACTTGAATAGTAATATGCGCGGGAATGAATTTTTTCTTATAAATCTCGACAATAACGACTTTAGAAAATGCATTAAAATTAATACTCAATAATATTAGTAACATCCACAGTCGTAACATAGTAAACCTTTTATTTTTGTATTTTGAATCTCATGTCTTTTGTATACCCATGCCTTTTGACAATACAGGTTCAGAGTTTACGTCGACATTACACGACGGGTTATAACCGTATGTTCAAGTGGTTTGGGTATATTAACCCAAGCTGTTATTATAACGCCAATTCAATCTCCACAATTTAAGTAGTAGACATGTCGATAAAATTATTAGAACGCATCACCATAGAACCTAACTCTCCAGCGACTTCATGTGTCATTTGGCTGCATGGCCTTGGCGACTCTGGCGATGGTTTTGCGCCAATTGTTCCAGTTTTAAATTTACCAAAAGATCATGCTATTCGCTTTGTATTTCCCCATGCACCAGAGCAAGCTGTAACGATAAATCAAGGTTATGTTATGCGCTCTTGGTACGACATCAAAAGTATGGATTTACATAATCGTGCTGATATGCCCGGTGTACTTGAGTCTGAAAATGCCATTCATGCACTTATTCAACAACAGATTGATTCTGGTATAGCTGCCAATAAAATAGTACTCGCAGGTTTTAGCCAAGGCGGTGTGGTGGGGTTATTTACCGGTTTAAGATTTCCAAAAACACTGGCAGGAATTTTAGCATTATCGTGTTATTTACCCACCGCAGATAAATTACCTGAACTTTGTAATCAAGCGAATAAGCATACGCCTATTTTACAAAACCATGGTGAACAAGATGACGTGGTCCCCATGAGCTCAGGTAAAATGGCAAATCAATTACTTATCAATGCCGGATATAACGCAAAATGGCAATCATATCGTATGCCGCACAGCGTGTTACCAGAGCAACTTAGCGATATTTCAACCTGGTTAGTCACTACGTTATTAAAATAAAGTAATTTTAATACAAAAAAGCCGACGCTATTGTCGGCTTTGATTAATGACTTTATTAAATGACTAGTCCTATACTTTTCTTACATAAGTAGTCGGTTTAGTTATTTACCACCAATTCAATACTACTGGTATCTTGCATAGAGTTTTTGAATAAACCTGCCTCATCAAAAATCACACGGTCTTCATATCCACTAAACCAAATAGCATCAGGGTTACGACCAACAATAGCGACCTGCCCCTTATTATGAGCACCAGCAGCACCACGTAACAATTTAAAGATAACCACACCATGTTCAGTACCAGGTACTCCAGGCATAGGCTCATTAGTAACCGCTACAACTTCAGTTTTCCCTAGGTAATGAGTGATTGATAATCTTGCATGAGCTTCAACCCCTGATAGACCTTTTTGTGAGTCATTTAGTAATTTCCATGCATCTTCAATGGGTAAATTAAAGGCTTTATGACCAATAATATCGCGACCACAGAAGAAATAATGGTTTTCGATTCTGTTACGTTTTAACTCACGTTGCATAATACGAATAGCTGCCGCATCGTTACTGATACCTTTAATAAATGGGGCTTGGTTTTCGATTGAAATCCAGTTACGACTTGCTAATTGCTCTACAGCTCTTTTAGCACTTTCAACCCATACTAAACCGCCGGCAGGATCTTCAATGTAGTTACCTTGCTCATCTTTTGCTAAGAATTCATCAGGATGATTAAAATGCACCATCATTCTAAAGCGTACACCTGGGTATGCTTCATGAAAGTTATCCATCATATCAAAAAACTCTTTATCAAAACGGTCTGGATAAAAAGCTAATTCTTTAGTACCGACACGAATGTTTTCTATATTCGCATCTGCTAATGCTGAAAACCATTGTGCTAGATTTTTATTAAGCAGCACCATAGGATCGCCGCCTGACATTAAAATTTCACGTAATTTTTCACGACCCGTTTCAGGGTGACGACCACCGTTGTCTGCAACAATTTTATTATGTTCGTTAATATATTTAACAAGTTCAGAAATTTGCGCTAACCCTTTACGTTCAGTTGTTCCATCTTGACGAGTGATCTCTTTTTTCGCAATTAACTCTTCACGATAACAAAAACGACAATGAGCGGAACACGTTGATGCGACATAAATTAGGCCAAGTTCATATTTATGAATTAACCCTTCAATAGGGCTATAACTCATTTGATTACCAGGATCCGGTGCGCCTTGCATATCAAACGTTTCAGCCGGACTTGCTTTAACTAACGTTTGTAGTGGTAAACTATTTTTTGCTAAATCGTAGTAATGGCGGGTAATTTTCACTGGCATACGAGACTCAATATCTTGATCTGTCCCTTTTATCGAAATCAATGCTTTCTTTTCATCTTCAGAATAAAAGTTCAACATATCCTCAGGTGCACGGTCATCAAGGAACTTCTTTAAGCCATTAATAATTTGTCTATCATGCTTGCCATTTTCTACTTTATCTAGAAATTCCTGAGCTTTAGCTGTAGGGATATATTTTTCTGCCTTTGCCATTTTTATTCCTTAAGTTAATTGAAGCAATCACTTTAAGTCATGTTGTTAACTCATACATAGTAAATATGAGCTTTTGCAAACTTAAAGATAAGTGTATATATTTCAGTCATAGTGTACTATCGAATCGTGAGCTTCAAACGAATTTATCTCATCAAGACATTACCTTTGGTAATAATGTAAATTAGACACATGGAAAGCTTTAATGACATTTCAACGTAGACTATTGCCAAGTACCAGTATGTTAATGGCATTTGATGCCTCAGCAAGAACAGGTAGCTTTACTGCAGCGGCGCAAGAATTAAATTTAACGCAAGGTGCAATCAGTCGCCAAGTGCAAGCGCTAGAAGAACAATTAAATATTGAGTTATTTACGCGTGTAAAACGAACAATTCATTTAACTGATAAAGGCAAAGTATATGCCAAAGAAGTACATCAGGCGCTGCAACTTATTCTAAATGCTTCATTAAGGGCAATAACCAGCCCACTGAGCGGTACGTTAAATTTAGCTATTTTACCCACTTTTGGTACACGCTGGTTAATTCCCAAATTCGCCGATTTTTTAGAAAAACACCCCGACATTACCGTTAATTTTGTTTCAAAGTTAACGCCGTTTGATTTTCATAGCGAGAATCTTCACCTTGCCATCCATTATGGTTCTCCAGATTGGCCTAATACACAGAGTACATTTTTAATGGGAGAAGAATCTATTCCGGTTTGTTCACCGAAATTACTGGAAAAAAATAATTTAGACAATATTGATGATTTAAAGAAGCTACCACTCTTGCATTTAGCAACTCGTCCACAAGCTTGGCAAGATTGGTTTTTACAACATCAGGCCACCCCTCCAACAAATCAAGGCATGTTATTTGAACAAGTGTCCATTATTGCCAAAGCAGCTACTGCAGAGTTAGGCGTTGCATTGTTGCCTAAATTTTTAATTCAAAACGAACTCGATAAAAATGAATTAGTACCTGCACTAGATTTGCCCGTTACAAGTAGCTTTGGTTATTATTTGGTGACCCCACTTGAACAGCTAACCTACCCACCTGTTGTTGCTTTTACAAAATGGTTATTAACCGCTGCTAAAGCATAAATAATGAAGTGTAATCATGTATTAAAGCCTTGAAAGACAGGATGTTTAAGAAAGGCCATCCTGAACATATACGCTCCTGGCATCCATGCCACCGCGTTATACCGTTCATCCTGAACATATACGCTCCTGGCATCCATGCCACCGCGTTATACCGTTCATCCTGAACATAAAAAAGGCTCCAAGGGAGCCTTGGAGCCAAACAAATAAATTAACTGGAAGAGTGCTAATTTACTTTTTAAAGTTTTACTGCATTAATTTCAACGTTGTCATTATCAAGCGCTAATTTATAGCCAAATGACACATGATGATAACGAGCACTTGAATAATCATCGTGTATAGCAAAACCAAAGTTATATACTTTGCCTGCTTCAATGCTTACATCACCAGCCTTGTCCGATTTAAGCTTGCGCTTAATAACCACCGACCAAGTGCCATTTTTCAATGAAGCTTCAACTTCAGCCCCTTGCCCGCCGTGCATAGTACGCTCAGCAAGTAATTGCCCATCTTCAACTTCTTTAGTGCCTGACTTGTAACGAACGATATCCATGTATTTATTTTCAGCTTGTGCGGCATCAATGTCGTTTTGGTCTTTTAATTTATCCCAACCACCTAGTGCTTTACCGCCTCGGCCTTTCAACTCAAGTTTGGTACGTGACTCTTTCAAGTATTTAGTCACACCTGAGTTTAAGTCTAAGCGTTTAGCGATATCTGAGCCTATCAATACTTCTTTATCTGGCGCATGTGGCATTGAGTTCGCATCAGCATGACACGTTGCCCAACAACCGGCCCGGTCAGCATATTCAACATCATCAGTTGCTAACATAAAGGCAAGTTTCATAGGGTTATCTGGATCCATTTTACCACCATCGACAAATGGCACAGGGGCATGTTCGCCATCGCTCCAGCTAAATCTTAAATATAGGTTTTCACTATCATGACTCGCATCAATCGTTACCGGGAAGCTACCACGTTTTCCAGGTATTACGTTTGGTTCAAGTTTCTTTTCGCTTTCACCTGACACGATATTTTGTCCGATGTCAGCAATCTCTTCTTGATGACACTCAATACAACGATCACCTTTAGTAAATGCACGTTTGCCGCCATGTCGACGACCGAGTATCCACTCTAAAGACGCTGTGCCTGGATAGAATACGCTTATATCTGTAGATTTTGCTTTTGACCAATCAATATTAATAGTGCTAACTGAGTTTGTTATTGGTTCTCCATTCGCTGTCGCTATTGCGGATGAACTTGGCCCTGCAGTTGCTAATGCCTCTTTAACTGCTTTCTCAATTTTTGCATCAACCTTTGCTTTCTCAGCAAGTTTTTCTGCTTTAAAATCAGCCGCTTCTTTTGCTTCTTTTGCTTCAACTCGGGCTAAACCGTCTTTATATATTTGTGGTACTTCACGGATATACTCAGGGTTTGGCGCTTCAAGTGCCTCGAGGGCTTCATCTGATAATTGATCTCTCACGCCGTGATGCGCAATACCTTTATGACAATCAATACAGGTTTGTCCTGTTTCAAAAGCATTTAAATGTTGCTTACGGGCACGAGGTTTTTGATATTCTGGATTCATTGACTCAAAGTTATGGCAATTACGACATTCTCGTGAATCAGTATCTTTCATCGCTTGCCAAACACTTTGTGCCAGTTCGAAACGATGCTCATTGAATTTTTCTTTGGTGTCTAATTTACCCGTCAACCAAGAGAATACTTCTTTTGATGCTTGAATTTTACGCACCACTTTGTGGATCCAAGGTCTTGGTACGTGACAATCAGGACAACCGGCTCTTACGCCTGTTCTATTAGAGAAATGTATGGTTGGTTTATATTCTTGATAAACATTGTCTTCCATTTCGTGACAACCGATACAAAATTCGGTGGTGTTAGTTGCTTCCATTGCGGTGTTAAAACCACCCCAAAAAACAATACCGACAACAAAAAAGAGTACTGCTCCGGCTACCGTTGTACCAAGTATTAGCCGACGAGACCAAAAGCTAGGTTTAGTTATTGTGTTATTTACCATAATAGACTCATACAGAATAAAGCGAAAATGAACAAAAAGCGCGAGTACAACTAGTGTTGCACTCGCAGTATTAGCCAAATGACTAATTAAGTTTTGTGGTTCATACGGTTATGAACGTTAAACTTACCAGTTGGCGTTGTTAAGCCTTTAATGCGGTATAACTCTTTAAGTGTTTTTGCATCATAAACAACAATTTCACCTGTTGGGTTTTTAGCATCTTTACGGTTCCAAACTGAAACCCAAACTTCAGAGCCATCGTTGTTAAATTCCATGTGTAAAGCCGCTTTACCAGGCTCAGTTGTTACACGGATAGTTTTAACGATTTCATGAGTATCTTTATCAAATACTTGCACTGACTGTTGAACTTCTGGCTCAGGGTGCTTAAGTTGATCAGCCCAAACGTATTGTGAAGTTTCATGAGTACGGATGAAAGCACCAGCACCATCTGTTTCAACTTCATAACAAAGTTTCCACGCTTTATCTGGGTGACCCACAGGATCGTTACCCCAAACAGACACTAAACCAACACCTAAGTGAGTTGTGCCGCCAACAGGGCCACATTCTTTATCAATCCAGTTAGCACCTGGGCCAGGATGTGGTAATGCATCAACTTCAATCATCGACTCTAATTTACGTTCGACAGTATCAACGACAACCATTTTGTTTGATGCGTTAGCAGCAATTTGGAAATAACGACCAGAAGGGTCGAAGAAGCCATCATGTAAAAATTCTGCTGAAGCAATTGAAGTAATGGTTAAGTTATCAAGATCTGTGTAATCAACTTGTAACATTTGACCCGTTTCTTTTACAGCAACAATAAATGAAGACGTTAATGGCGACGTGTAAATAGCGGCTACACGGGCTTCGTTGATAAATTCACCTTTTGTATTGTAACCACGAGTAGATACAACTTTAAGTGGGTTTAATGTTACAGCATCCATGATAACGAAATGCGCAGGCCAGTAACCACCAGCGATTACGTATTTTCCGTCACCAGAAACAGCGATATCACGTGCGTCATATGCCATTTTAGTTTCAGCAACTAACATTTTATCCGGTGTTTGCCATAAATCGATTTTGTTAACTTTACCGTCACGACCAATGGTGTACCAGAAACGACCAACATCTTTTGCATGGTCAACTTTATGATGCTCAGTACCTTTGATTACATGTACTGCGTAACCTGTATCGATATGAGTGATGATTTTTTTAGTATCGCCATCAATGATTGCCGCTGTACCAGCATCACGTTCGATAACAACAAAGAAGTTTTTCCAGTTTAAACCGTGCATCGGTTTAGTGGGGTAATCTTTCGGAGCAACATACTCTTTAGTGTGCGAACGCATTTGCTCTAAAGACATTTCTGGTGGAACAGGTGGCTCCATTTGAATGAAAGTAGCCATGTTTGAAATTTCTTGTTTAGTAAACAAGTCATCAAAATTATTCATACCGCCTTCAGTACCTAAAGAGATAATTTTCTCAAGACGCTTTTGGCCCTTCTTCATGGTGTTTTTGGGCTCTAAGTTTTTGCCTGTAGCGCCTTTACGCAAAGTACCATGACAACCAGCACAGCGTTGGAAGTATTGTAATTTTGCTTTTTCATAATCCGCTTCAGCCAAAGTTGGCACTGCAGCTGATACTGACATGCTAACACCAGTAGCGGCCATACCAATTGCAAGTCCAAGTGCTGAAAGACCATATTTTACTTTTTTCATTGGGTACTCTCCAGATATTATTACGAGCTTAAAGTTTTAGATAAGTGCTTCATGTTCAATCATCTAATTTTATTTTTATCAGTATTCCTGCTTTTATTTTTAATCATAAAAACGTCAAACAGATGCACTAATAAACAAATTTGTCGTTGTTAACGTTCTGGTCTCAGCGCTTAATTTTGGTATTACTTTTATAAAGTAATTTGAAAAATCAATTACAAGAAAAAAGGCTAGTCCAGTAAACAAATGTAACTATTCATTACTTTAGGAATAATTAACCTGATGCAGATCAAGTTTTAAAAGTTTTCGAAGGGAATGAAATTGCAACTTGATCGAAGTCAATAAATAGAGTTTTTTTAAAAGACTTAGCTTTAATTCGTATTAGAATCTTAATGGAGAACAAACATTTAACCACAATAAACTTATGGGTATTACTTATGAATAACCGCAGTAAGTCTTTAATATATGCCGCCATTATTGGCTTGATTATTGTTGCCATCTTTTTAGGTTTTTTATCAAGCATCACCAATCCTATTTCTTGGATATTGATTGCGGTATTGACACTTGTTCCGATGGTTTATCAAAAAACGGCTCAAGATAATCAAATGCAGTGGAAAGAAGAATATAGTGTGGGGATTGAAAGTTTAGATAATGACCATAAGAAACTGATCAACCTACTTAACCAGTTCACAACCGCATATGATTATGCAATGAGTGAAGATTTTGAGCGTGAAGCACTTCAAGATTTAATTGCTTATACAAAGTATCATTTTGAGCGTGAAGAAAACTTACTTGATGAAAGTAACTTCATCGGTGTTGAAGCCCATAAAAAACAGCATAGAGCAATGATTGCCCAAGTTGAAAGCTTTGTAACTTTATATGATGAAAAAGGTCATGATGCGTTAACAGAAGTGAGTGGATTTTTAGAGCAGTGGTTAATTAATCATATAAATGGCACTGATAAAGAGTATACACAATGCTTAACAGCACATGGTGTAAAGTAGAACTTCCTTATATTTAAAAAGCCATATCAATGCAAAGCACCAAATTAACACACGGATAAACAACTGGTTTAATAAATCACGTCCTATGATACATAGAAATATCTTGTTATAGGGCGTATTGTTGAGTAAAAAATCTTTTCAGATAACGAATCAAAAGTCGTTTAGCTTTGATTCATTTGTTTTTTATACCGCTTTATGTAAATACACTATCAGGAAAGATGACATATCACACTTTGACTATTTGTTTTAATTTAGTAGTTTTATGTTTCGCTATTCATCTGAAGTTCTTCAACTCTGTTTCTTCCTTTATCTTTTGCTAAATAAAGTGCTTTATCAGCTGTTTCTATTAATGTTCGCGACCCCATAAATTTTGTAGGGATGACAGTACAAATGCCAATACTAATTGTAATGACTTTAGAAACGCTTGAATGCTCATGAAGAATATTCAAACTTTCAATTGAACTTCTGCAATTTTCTGCAATTTTAGCGACTTTGGTTGTATTGGGTAAAATTAGAGAAAACTCTTCTCCACCGTATCTTGCGATTAAATCGCTAGGGCGTTTTAATGTACTTTCGAGTTGCTTAGCGACTCTTTTTAGGCAATCGTCTCCCTGTGGGTGCCCATAGTTGTCGTTATATGGCTTAAAAAAATCAATATCAATAATCACAAACGATAATGACGTTTTGTTACGTATTGCTAGCCGCCATTCTCGTTCAAAGAAATCATCCATATATCTCCTATTTGCGATTCCTGTTAGTCCGTCTGAACGGGAGAGTATTTCTAGCCGTTTATTGACTTCACTAATTTCTTGGTTTTTTTCTTCAACCGATTTTTGAGCTACAGCAGTTCGTTTAGATATAAAATGAATGTAGAAAGCAATATAAGTAGTGAATAGAAAAAATGAAATAAACACTGCTAAAGGGAGTACATTTCGCTTTTTAGTAAAAAACGCCTTAGATGGAGAGGCAGCTATACTCCATTGTCGTCCCCATATTAATGGCAGTTTTTTTCTATAAATGATTTCATTGTTATCTACTTTTTTAGAAAGAATATTTTGATGCAATATTGTTGAATTCAATGGCTCTGTTTCATCTAGCAGAGTAATTTGTATATCATTGATAACTTTTCCTTTTAATGAGTTATTGAAAATATCACCAATTCTAAATACTCCCAGAACAAGGCCTTGTAAGTTGTTTTTTCGTTTATCTTCCGTTGACAGTCCTCTAAATTTATATATTGGAATGAATGCTAGGAATCCTTTTTGGTTACCTTTTTCTTGAACAAGTGTAATACTTGCTGTTGCTGTCGGTAAGCCGCTATCTCTAGCGGAAATAATTGCTTGATGACGAATCGAACTAGACGATAGATCAAACCCATAGGCTAGTTCATTACCGATATATGGTTCTACAAAATAAACAGGAAAATACACATCTTTAATTGGAGATTTCACCATGCTCCCTTGTTTTTCTCTTTCAATAATTTCAAATTCAGGCAGATTATGTAATGAATTAGCTTCAAAGGCAGCTCTTTGTGAGTGTAATACAAGTGGTACCCATTCTAATGCTTGAATATCATCGTGACGACTAAGGATATTTTTTGCTTCAAAACTAAAGTGTGTCCAGTCAGGAACCGAAGAGTCACTAAAAAGAATAGCGAGTGATCTCAGTGCTTCAAAGTTAACGATAATTTCTCTATGTAAAGAATCTACATGGCTGTTTATTTCAGTTTGAAACTCACTAATTATTTTATTTTTTTCTATTTCATATAAAGCATAACCACTTGATATAGATATGAACAGGCCAAACGATATTACAAAAATTAAAGCGGTATGCGTTTTAATGGAGCTAAACATAAATTCTACCTTATTGCTCAAAGTATAAATAAACTAATATTTTGCAAATAATAAAGGGGGTGCTTCCCTTTTAATGATAGTCGTTAGTAAGAGTCAGGGAATATTAATTAATAAAGATGCTAATCAAATCCAATTTATGACCAAAGTAATATCAGTTCTTGTTATAAACATTCAAAAAAATGCAAAGCTCGTTAATAAGCATTACAAACAAAACAGTTGGTGCGTCAGAATAAATTATATTCACTCTTGAATACTTTAGCAGCGATGGTTTATTTGGTGTAAGTGAAATACACAATAAAAGAAGAAAGCTCGATAAATACAAACACTGGATAACGTCAGCACTTCATTTCAAAGCAATCGTTAAGTGGCATTGTTTTTACTCATAAATTTAAACCGATTTGTAGTATGAGTGAGCGTTGAAATCACTTGATTTTAATTCCTGAGAAAACCTAAATGCTCACATTCATGTGAGCAACGCCATTATTGGATGTTTAGGCCATTCCAGCATGTTCATTTTCTTAGTCCAATTGGTATTACCTGATTTAAATCAAAAAATGCTAAGCAATGTTTGCTAAAGCATGATCCTCGACAATAAAAGCCCTACATCTACCATGGTAATATTTTTTCACTGAATAAAACTAACAACTCATGGAGCAGGAAAGTATGAATAGATTAACCTTGTTGATTTCTCTCTCGGTGTTGTCGACTCAAACATTATTTTTTTTACCTCCAATACAAGCCAACGAAGCTGGCCACTTTAAAGAGCTATCTAAAGGGCTTTCAGTAAAGCGTAAAACTCAGCTTGCTCATATGGTCAAACAAGATTGTGGTTCATGCCACGGCATGACATTAAAGGGTGGCTTAGGCCCTCCATTATTGCCTGATGATGTAAAAGAAAAACCGCTGTTGTTCTTACAAAACACTATTTTATACGGTCGAACTGGCACGGCAATGCCACCGTGGAAAACTATTTTAACGAAACAAGAAGTTCAATGGATAAGCCAAGGTTTACAAGAAGGTACTTTCATTGAGACAAAAAACAACCTCAGCACAAAGTAATAAGCAATATAACGAACAAGACTTTCAAGGAAATAATCATGAAAAAGAACGCTATTTCGCCCTCTTACCCGCTTAGTTTTAAACTTATGCTATGTAGTTTGTTCGTTGTAACTTTAGCTGCTTGCAGCCATAACATTGCCCACCATCAGCAACAACAGTCAGTGAACTCGACCGAGCACATTCAACCAACAACTTTAAGAGCCACTGGCGACATGGGCGTTATTATTGAACGCGCCACCGGACAAGTAAAAATTGTTAATCATTCATCACAAACTGCACTAACTGAAATTGACGGTTTAGGCGATTTGTCTCACGCCTCTATTGTATTTTCACGTGACCAGCGTTACGCCTTTGTTTTTGGTCGCGATGGCGGTTTAACAAAAATTGATATCTTAAAAGACAAAATCGATAAGCGCATTATTCAATCAGGCAACAGCATTGGCGGTGCAATAAGCCAAGACGGTACACTGGTTGCTGTATCAAACTACACTCCTGGTGGCGTAAAAGTATTCAATACTGAAACACTCGAATTAGTTGCCAATATTGAAGCAACGATAGTACCAAGCAAAGGGGCCACTAAAACAGGAGAACCTTACCGCTCAAAAGTTGTGGGCTTAGTTGATGCGCCAAACAATAAATTTGTCTTTAGTTTATTTGACTCCAATGAGATTTGGATAGCTGACTTTTCCGCTGGCTTGTCAAAAGGTGACATAAAAATAACAAAATTTACCGATATTGGTTCATTCCCATACGATGCTTTAATCAGCCCTGATGGCCGTTTCTACATTGCCGGACTATTTGGCGAGGACGGTATGGCTCTTGTAGATTTGTGGCATGTTGAAAATGGCGTTAAACGAATTCTAAACGATTATGGCAAAGGTGATAAAAAACTACCTGTATATAAAATGCCGCACCTTGAAGGCTGGGCTATGGCCGGCGACTACGCTTTCGTTCCAGCGGTAGGTCAACATAAAGTATTGGTAGTTAGTACAAAAACATGGCAGCAAGTTGCTGAAATACCAGCACATAGCCAACCCATTTTTGTAATGGCTCAGCCTGATAACCGTCAAATTTGGGTGAATTTTGCTTTTCCCAGCAACAACACCATTCAAGTATTTAATACCGAAACATTTGATCTAGTTAAAACACTGGTCCCAGGCCCAGCGGTTTTACATATGGAGTTCACGCCACGGGGTGAACACGTTTGGATGTCAGTTCGAGACAGCAATGAAGTTCAAGTTTACGATACCCAAACACAAGCACTATTAAAAACGATAAAGGTAAAAAGCCCAAGTGGCATTTTCTTTACCAGTCGTGCTCATCAAATAGGGCTTTAATGATGCTAAATAAACCAGCAACTAAACCGCTTGAGTTATCAGCATTACAACAAGTAATGATCAATCATTTTCAAAAAGACTTTCCGCTGTGTGAACAGCCTTTTCAAGAGATTGCAAAATTATTAGGCCATAGCGAGCAACAAGTACTTGTCGCGATTAAAGACTTACATCAACAAGGTGTTCTATCGCGAGTGGGTCCGGTATTTGATCATAAAAAAGCAGGAGCTAGTACTTTAGCCGCGATTGCAGCGCCATTTGAACAAATAGATAAAATAGCAAAAATTGTTAATCAGTTTGAACAAGTAAACCATAATTATGCACGAGAACATGACTACAACTTATGGTTTGTTGTCACCGCAAGCGACCCAATGGCATTAGCTGAAACGCTACAAGAGATTGAGTTGCTAACGGGTTTACCTATTTTAGTTTTACCTATGGAAGCGTCTTACCATATTGATTTAGGCTTCAAAATTGATTTTTCTAAATGCGCTCAAAAACAAGAACAAAAAGCTGTAAATAGAATAACCACCAAGACTGTCAAAACATCGATGACACCAGCAAATAATAGAATATGCCTAAAACAAAACCAACAAACTTTTTTGCGAAACATAATCGAGAAAGGCTTGCCCACTCTAGCAAGACCTTTTGATGAAATTGCCGAAACTCTAGGCATATCAACAACGCAAATAATTGAGCAAATATCACAATGGCAACATAGTGGTTTAATTCGACGTTTCGGCTTAATCGTCAAGCATAGAAAACTGGGCTATAACGCGAATGCGATGGTGGTATGGAACATTCCTAACGAATATGTTGATGTGATTGCTGGGCAATTATCAAAATTTGACGAAGTGTCATTATGTTATCGTCGCCCTCGTCGTTCACCCGATTGGCATTACAATTTATTTTGTATGATCCACGGCACAGACCGTAATGTGGTACTCGCACAAATAGCACAAATAACTCAACAAATACTTAATGAGTATAACCATGTTTGGCAATCAGCCAACGATTTGCAGCAAGATATTTTATTTAGCACCAAGGCATATAAGCAGCACGGGGCTCGATACAGTACCGCTGTTCATAAAGCTCATAAAAAAAGTGAAGCAATAAGAATATTATCTACTGAAAAGGACCGCAATCATGGATAAATCTAGCACGACCCAAGTTGCAGAGTTATCAACGCTCGATAAAGGGCTGATTAATTTACTTCAACATGGGTTACCAGTCTGTGAACGCCCTTTTATTCAAATCGCTGAAGAACTTGATAGTACTGAAGATGAAATTATCGAGCATTTGAATCGGTTACTTGAAAGTAAAGTATTGTCGCGTTTTGGGCCAATGTTTGACGCTGCCTGCTTAGGAGGCGCTTTTACGTTGGCGGCCTTGACTGTACCAGAAGAAGATTTCGAAAAAGTCACCGAGCAAGTCAACAGCTTTGAACAAATAGCGCATAACTACCGCCGCGATCATACCTATAACATGTGGTTTGTTATCGCCACAGAGTCTCAAGAGGAAATTGACCTGGTGATAGAGAAAATAGAAAAACAAACCAAGTTAACTGTCTTAAACACCCCAAAATTGGAAGAATTCTATGTCGGTCTCTACCTCCCAGTCTGATGCACTAACCCCATTAGAAAGACAGTATATTTTACTCACCCAAAATGGTTTGCCTATTATTGCCAAGCCGTATCATTGGATAGCAGATAAGTTAGGCATTAGCGTCGAAGAAGCCTTAGCACTAACACAAGATTTTCAACAACGAGGCATTATTCGCCGTATTGCTGCTGTGCCAAATCATTATAAATTAGGCTATAAATTCAATGGTATGACGGTATGGGATATTGACGATATTCAAGCATCGAAATTTGGTGATGCCGTGGGTAAATTACCGTTTGTTAGTCATTGTTACTTACGTCCACGCCATTTACCGAGCTGGAATTATAATTTATTTGCCATGGTACACGGCAAAGAACCAGAAGAAATTCAACACTACCGAAGCCAGATCAAAGAACTGTTAAAAGAGGTCTTAGTGACACGTGAAAGTGATGATACAAGTCAAAGTATCCCTTCACAAAGTAATGATATGTTAACAAGCACACAAATACTGAAAAAGACGGGTTTACGATTAAAACGTAAAACCACGTCAGTAAGCTAAGAAAGGCGAAGGATTATGTTTAGAATTTCACAATTACTAAAAACATTTCATGACAATGTTCCGGCACCAACACCAAAAGAAATGGCAAGAAAAATGCCAGGACCGGTGGTTATTTGGAATTTGATCCGTCGCTGTAATTTAAAATGCAAACATTGCTATTCAACATCTTTAGACATGGACTTTAAAGATGAATTAAATACTGAACAGATAAAAGCGACTATCGATGATTTAAAAGTAGCCCATGTTCCAGTCATTATTCTTTCAGGGGGGGAGCCATTATTACGCCCTGACATTTATGAAATTACCGCCTATGCAAAAGCCAAAGGTTTCTATGTCGCATTATCAACTAACGGCACGCTGATTAACGAAGAGAACATTGCAAAGATTAAAGCGGCTGACTATCAATATGTCGGCATTAGTATTGATGGTTTAGAAGAATTTCATGATGAATTTCGTCGTCAAAAAGGCAGTTTCAAAACATCAATGCACGCGATTAAGCTTTGTAAAGAAGCAGGTATCAAAGTTGGCATGCGCTTGTGTTTAACTAGTGGGAACTACAAAGATTTACCGGCAATGCTCGATTTAATGGAAGAATATAACGTCGACAAATTTTATTTATCACACCTTAACTATTCTGGTCGTGGCAAACGTAGCGCTGAAACAGATGCAATGTTCCAAATGACCAAAGATGCAATGGAATTATTATATGAACGCGCTTACTCGCACATTTCTCAAGGCATAGATACAGACTTTGTTACCGGTAACAATGACGCTGACGGACCATTTTTACTGAAGTGGGTTGAGAAAAAATTCGGCCAAAAATATCCACAACGTGTCACAAACTTACAGAAACGCCTAATAATGTGGGGCGGTAATGCCAGTGGCGTTAACGTGGCCAACATCGACAATACTGGTACGATTCATCCAGATACATATTGGTGGGATCACCCCATTGGTAATGTTACCAATGAGCTCTTTTCTAATGTTTGGAAAAACACTCAAGACGAGTTAATGCTGGGCTTTAGACAAAGCCCACGCCCAGTAAAAGGCCGTTGCGCTAGCTGTGAATACTTAAACATATGTGGTGGCAATACCCGAACTCGAGCATTTGCACAAACAAAAGATGCTTGGAGCGAGGACCCTGGTTGTTATTTAAATGATGCTGAAATTGGACTATGTAGCGTTGAGCAATTAGTTCAGCAAATACAACCAGAAAATACCATTCAATTTGTTGAGGTCTAGCTATTTAGAAACAAGCTAAAAGAAACAATAAAACTAGTTTAACGATAAAGACTCAAAGAAGAGATATTATGACAACATCACAGAAAATAACTTCAGTTACTTCGCCAACTCTTTCAAGCGACATTAGCTCTCATGTTAATTCTCACGGTAAATCACAGCTAAAATCAGGTGAAGTTGCTTTAGTCGGCTCAGGCCCAGGCGATGCGGAACTTTTAACTATTCGCGCAATGCGTTTTATTGAACAAGCCGAAATTGCTATTTACGACCGCTTAGTCAGCGACGAGATTTTAGCGCTATTACCAAAAGATTGTGAGCGTTTTTATGTCGGCAAAGAACAAGCAAAACACTGTGTTCCACAAGACAAAATCAATCAAATACTAGTAGACCAAGCTAAGTTAGGTAAAAAAGTTTTACGACTAAAAGGTGGTGACCCCTTTATTTTTGGTCGTGGTGGTGAAGAAGCAGAGTTCATGCTTGGGCAAGGGGTAAGTTGTCATATTTGCCCTGGTGTAACTGCCGCTTCTGGCTGTACAACGTATGCAGGTATTCCACTGACTCATCGAGGTGTAGCCCAAGGCTGCACCTTTATTACTGGGCATATGCAAAACAATGGACAATTAAACTTACCTTGGAAGAGTCTAACCTGCCCAACGCAAACTGTCGTTTTTTACATGGGTATTAATACATTACCTAAAATTGCTGAACAGTTAGTTAGACACGGCCGAGATATTAATACTCCCGCAGCTCTTATTCGTAAAGGTACGCAACCCGAACAACGCACTTATCGAGGCACTATCGGTAATTTAGCAGAGTTAGTTGAAAAACATAATATTACCCCGCCAACACTAATTGTTATTGGTGACGTAGTAAATCAACTCACTGAAAAGCAGTTAACCATCCCTGGCTTTTTGAATGCTAAAGACTATGTCGTAAAAGATAACATCGTTAAAGAAGTTATGGGCAAAGTTGTCGCGTAAAGACAGGAAATTAGCTTAGGGAAAATGTCTCAATGAAATTAGTTATCTTACTCTTTAGTGTTTTCACTTCGCTAACATTTTCAGCAACAAGTTTAGCCAGTACTTCAGAAATAAAGGCAAATGAAGCAGCAGAAAGACTTTACGTTGAACATTGTCAAAGTTGTCATGGCGTTGAACGATTAGGCGCTATGGGGCCAGCTTTATTACCAGAAAACTTATCAAGGTTGCGTAAAACCAAAGCAACAAAAGTGATTAATAACGGCCGTATTGCCACGCAAATGCCTAGTTTTAGTGAAAAACTGAATAAGCAAGAAATCACTAAATTAGTAAACTACATTTTTACTCCCACCGACGTCGCACTCAAATGGAACATTGATGATATCAAAGCCAGTAACATTGCTCATTTTGACCCAAACAAATTAGGCAACAAGCCGGTATTTGAAGCTGACCTAATGAACTTGTTTATTGTGGTTGAGTTAGGAGATCATTCAGCAACACTATTGAATGGCGATACATTTGACCCGATTGATCGTTTCAAAACACGCTTTGCTTTGCACGGCGGTCCAAAATATTCACCCGATGGGCGATATGTATATTTTGCCTCACGCGATGGCTGGATCAGCAAATATGATATTTATAATTTAAAAACCGTGGTTGAAGTACGCGCCGCTATCAACACACGAAATATTGCGATATCAAATGACGGCAAACATTTAATTGTGGGTAACTATCTGCCCAATAACGTAGTGATATTAAATACCCATGACTTATCCCCAGTTAAAGTTATAGATACCCTGGATAAAAATGGCGTCAGTTCTCGTGTTAGCGCAGTATATAATGCACCGCCACGCCATAGTTTTATCATTGCTTTAAAAGATGTAAAAGAAGTATGGGAAATACCTTACAGTGATAAAGGTGGTGTTGATGTTTACAAAGGCTGGGCACACGATTACCGTGAAGACAGTGGTGAAGGAGCGCTAGAAAACTGGAAAGTTGAAGATCCCTTCCCCGTACGCCGTATCGAAACCGATGACTTTATTACAGATTTTTTCTTTGACCCCGATTACATTAATTTAATTGGTACAGCAAGAAACTCACATAATGGCCAGGTGATCAATCTTGATACCAAGAAAAAGGTCGCTTCAATCGCCTTAACCGGCATGCCACATTTAGGCTCAGGTATTACATGGGATCACCAAGGCAAAGGAGTCTTTGCCACACCAAATATTAAAGAAGGTAAAGTAACGGTTATTGATATGGAAAGCTGGCAAGTGATCAAAGAAATTAAAACCCAAGGACCAGGTTTTTTTATGCGTAGCCATAACAACTCCCCTTATGCATGGGCCGATGTATTCTTTGGCCCCAATAAAGAAAAAGTGCATATTATTGATAAAAGCACCTTAGAAATTGTAAAAACTATCGCCCCGTCGCCAGGAAAGAATGCTGCTCATGTTGAATTCACAAAAGACGGTAAGTATGTGTTACTCAGTGTTTGGGATGAAGAAGGCGAGCTAATTATTTATGACGCTAACACCTTAGAAATAATAAAACGCATACCAATGAAAAAACCCTCCGGCAAATACAATGTTTATAATAAAACACATTATGAACGAGGCACTAGTCACTAGTCACTAGTCTTCAAATTTCAACCTTAAAATATCAACGATTTTGAGGAGATTGGTTGTCTTAAAACATCAACCTTTTTGCGAAAAAGGTCAGTAATTCTTTAGCTTTTTAGTTTTATTGGCTATACCTAAAGCAAGGCTCATTAACACGAAATCAGGTATGGCATTATCATTTCTTAAGCAAATAGAAAAACCTGCTCTCTCTCCTTGGAAAGTCGTCATTATAGATGACGAAGAAGATATACATGCAATTACGAAAATGGCATTAAAGCGCTTTGTGTTAGATGAACGAGGGCTAATCTTTATTCATGCCTATTCTGCAGAAGAAGGAAAAAAAATACTCGCAGAAGAAAATGATGTGGCATTAATATTTTTAGATGTAGTCATGGAAACAGATGACGCAGGATTAATGCTAGCCAAATGGTTACGCGAAGATTTAAAAAACCACTTTACTCGCATTGTGCTTCGTACTGGGCAACCCGGACAAGCTCCAGAAGAAAAAGTAATTGTTGATTATGACATTAACGATTACAAAGAAAAAACCGAACTCAGTCGCACAAAATTATTCACTACGGTGTTTACGGCATTACGCGCTTATCGCGATATTATAAAAATTGAAGAAGCTCGTATTTATCAAGAAATTTATCGTTCCGGTTTAGAACGCGTCATATCCTCCACCAGTAGCATTTTAGAAAAACGCACTTTGCAACAGTTTTTCAGTGGGTTACTACAGCAAGTCGTTTCACTATTGCATAGTGATCAAACCAGTGCATTATTGCAAGTTACTGGTGTTGGGGCGATTTATACTGAAAACGATTATGAAGTGATAGCGCAAATAAATAGCGACAATAATAACGATCTAGACTCCATCGACAGTGAGACTTATCAATACCTCAATAAGGCAATCGAACAACAATGCAGTATTATTGAAGACGACATATTAGTGGGTTACTTCCCAAGCCATAGCGATACAATCAGCTTATTATTTTTAAAAGGTATACAAACTGTTAGCGACATTGATCGTAAATTATTAGAAGTTTTTTCTGGTAACATCAGCTTAGCTTTTGACAATTTACTGCTCAATAAAGAAATTATAGACACGCAAGAAGACCTAATCTATCGTTTAGGGGATGTTGTTGAGTCGCGTTCAAATGAAGCAGGAAATCATATCCGCCGCATGTCAGAAGTAAGTCATTTACTTGCACAAGCGCTTGGTTTACCTGCACATGAGTGTGAGCTATTAAAACAGGCGGCACCTATGCATGATATTGGCAAAGTAGCCACACCAGATGCCGTTTTATTAAAGCCCGGTAAGCTTGATGATGCAGAAATGACGATAATGAAAAACCACCCTGAAGTTGGTTTCAATATTTTAAATGGCTCTAAACGACCTATTTTACAAAATTCTGCCATCATTTCTCAGCAACATCATGAAAAATACAATGGTGAAGGATACCCACGAGGACTAGCAGGTGATGACATACATATATTCGCTCGTATAGTCGCTGTAGCTGATGTCTTTGACGCCCTAACTCATAAGCGATGTTACAAAAAGGCTTGGCCGATAGAAGAAGTTATCTCGGTAATGAATGAATCCTCAGGTAGTCACTTTGACCCTAAAGTATTAAAAGCATTAATGGATAATATTGACCAAGCACTAGCAATTAACGATAAATTTCCTGATTAACAACACCAGTATACGATTTACTATCCTTGGATACCTGCTTTTATTAACACTTCACGGTTGGGGAAACCATCTCCAACTAATTCGTGTTGTAATTGATATGCACGAATAGCTTTTCGACTTTTCGGTCCCCAAATTCCATCGGGTTTACCAACATCAAAGCCAATGGTGTTTAGTTTTTCTTGTAATGCTTGCAACTCAGCCGACTTATATAAGTTCTGATCACTATTGGGAGACATTTTTAGGCCTTCCCCACCTTGAATACTATTCGCTAACAATCCCACGGAAAGAGCATAATTTTCTGACAAGTTCCATTTCATGATCACATTGAAATTAGGATAAACCAAAAATGCTGGCCCCGAAGCCCCCGCAGGCAAAACAAGTTCAGCATCGATCTTATAATTAGATAACGCTTTGCCATTAACACTTGTCACACCTAAATGCTTAAACGTCGATAATGAATAGTATTGGTCGAACTCCACCTCTTGAAAAGCAAAGTTTTCAGGCAATTTGACTTGTCTACCCCAACGTTCTTTTTCCAACCAGCCAATACTGTTTAAATAATTCGCGGCACTCGTTAACGCATCAGCTTCGCTTTGCCAAACATCAATTTTGCCATCGCCATCACCATCTAAAGCATATTTTCTAAGAGCTGAAGGCATAAACTGCATATGCCCCATGGCACCAGCCCAAGAACCATCCAGTTGTTTAACTGTCACTGTTTTATTATCAATTAAATGGAACAAGTCAAAAAGCTCAGAAGTAAAATATTCACTTCGCCTTTGATCACAAGCCAAGGTTGCTAAAGAGTTCAACACTGACATTTTTCCTTTATTTTTGCCAAAGTTTGTTTCTAGCCCCCAAAAGGCCACTAAGTACTGTGCAGGAATGCCATATTTTATCGAGAGTTTTTCAAATAAAACCTTATGCTTGGCTAATTTTTGTCGACCTGTTTTGATGTGATAATTCGTTAAACGTAATTTTAAATAATCGGCGAAGCTTTGACTAAATTCAGGTTGACGTTGGTCTAATTGAATCACCCTATTTATCGGTGAAAGGCCAGGGATAATATCATTAACAACATAACTAGAATAACCAGCGGCATTAGCCTTTACCTGCAAATGGTCAATACATTGAGCAAAGTCATCATTGCCAGCGGCATGTACTAAAAATGGTAAGGTTGTTAAAGAGGCAAAGAATAGACGAGATAAACGTTTAATTACATAGGGCATAACCGGAAAAATCCTTATAAAATATCCAAGAAAAGATGAGAAAATATAGCCAAGTTCACTTTAGCAAATAGTAACGGTCGCACCCAAGGAAAAATTAACGTAAAATGACCTTCATATGTAACAAATTCTCTTAACAATACCATTTAGGAACATCATGAAAAAAACATTCAACATCACACATCCAAAAATTAAAGTTGCTCGCTTATTTGAAGGTGTAAAACATGATGTGAAAAAATACGTAAAAAGAGAAAGAAACAAACAACTTCCCGCCGGTGTTGATTTCTGGGATTTTGACTGTAAATACGGTAATACCGAAGCAGAAGCAGCAGTTGTTCACTTAACGGCTTTGAATAAACATATTGACGAAGCTGAAAAACTTGAGTTAACCTCATTTTATATAGAAATAATTGTAAAAGAAGGTTTTCGTTCAGTAAAAGCACATGATGAAGACGCAGACGATTTTGATGAAGAATAATCTCAACACCAACTTTATAAAATAATGAAAATACCTAAAAGACTACAACCTCTTGTCGATGACGGACTGGTTGACGAAGTACTCAGCCAGTTAATGAGTGGTAAAGAAGCAACTGTATATATGGTGCGTTGCGGCGATGATATTCGCTGCGCCAAAGTATATAAAGAAGCCAATAAACGAAGCTTTAAAAAAGCAGCTCAATATCAAGAAGGCCGAAAAAGTCGTAATAGCCGTCGTGCTCGTGCGATGGAAAAAGGCTCGAAGTACGGTAGAAAACAACAAGAAGATGCTTGGCAAAATGCCGAGGTTGACGCACTTTATACGTTAGCCACTGCAGGTATTCGTGTGCCTCAGCCATTTGGTTGTTTTGAAGGTGTATTATTAATGGAGCTGATCACCGACGGTGAAGGCGACGTGGCACCCCGCTTGAACGATGTCATTATGCCAAGTGACCACGCCATTGAAGATCATCTTATTATGATGAACTATGTAAAAATTATGCTATGTGTTGGTGTAATTCATGGCGATTTATCAGAGTTTAATGTACTCGTTGATGAATACGGCCCAGTTATTATCGATTTACCTCAAGCAGTAGATGCCTCAGCAAATAATAACGCCAAAAGTATGCTCGTTAGAGATGTAAACAACATAACTGATTATTATGCTCAATTCGCCCCAGAATTAGCAAAAAGCAGATATGCTCAAGAAATGTGGGCTTTGTACGAAAAAGCAGAATTAACTCCAGAAACTGAGCTAACAGGCTTGTTTAAAGAAGATACTAAATCAGCAAATGTTGATACTATCTTAGAAGAAATAAAAGCTGCATTTGAAGAAGAGCAAGAACGCTTAGAACGTATTAGTGATGCACAGGAGCTAGAGTAACTTTAAGATTTTGGCTCTTGAGCACTTTTTTTAAAGATGCCAAGTACTTCAACTTCAGTTAAAAAACGACTTTGCCCTAGCGCTAGTTTATCATCCAACAATAAGTTTCCGATGGCTTGTCGATGCAAGCCAATAACCGGATTTCGAAACCGACCAAACATCCGTTTAATTTGATGGTAGCGCCCTTCTGTTAATTTAACCTCAGCAATATATTCATTACCTTGCTCAGTAGTACTGTTGGCAATAATTTTAAATTTTGCAGGCTTTGTTGTGATATTTTCAAAAGCAAAGTACATACCATCAGCGAATGCTTGTTCATAATCATCAGTTAACGGGTTATTTAAACTGACTTGATAACATTTTTCGACTTTGTATTCTGGAGACGTTAAACGCTCTGACCAACGACTGTCGTTAGTTAACAACAATAAACCAGAAGTATTAAGATCTAGCCTGCCAACAATATGTAAATGCTCTTTTTCTTCGTTCGATTCATTGGCAAGCAAATTTTGTTCTTCAAGTACGTCTATAACGGTTTTATGCTGCTTATCTATGGTCGCACTGACAACGCCAATAGGTTTGTTTTGCATAATATAGAGAGCTTTATTTTCTTGCAAAACATTGCCATCTAATGTGATTTTTGAAAATTTATCAATGCGTTGACTAATATCATCGGCTATATAATCATCCACAGTTATCCGTTTTTTAGCTAGCATTAAGCGAACAGATTTTCGGCTAATATTGCAGTGTTCACTGATAAATCGGTCGAGACGAGCAGTGCTTAATGACATAAAGTTGAGTTCATTTTATAACGCTATTAGCAAGGGCACTTCTTTAAAAGTATTCGAGTAAAGAAATAGAAAGTGCTTCAATTAGTTAAAGTGACGTTTACAATGTTCAACGTACAAGTTTTAGTCTTGCTTTATCTTCAACGGGTTTAATATTAACGCATTCAGAAATTAATTTATCCCCCTTGAAGCGATCAAAGTGAGCTTGTTTTACCTGCATCTGTTGGCAAAATTTATGAAAGGCTTGAAAATCTTTTCGGTTAAACTTTTCATTTTCTCGAGTTAACAAACCATCTATATATGCATTATCACCATTCACTGCTAAATTGGCTATCGCAGTGTAAGGATCACCATATTTATCTACGCGCAAAGCTCGAACGGTTTTTATCTCAAAAATCCAATCATCAACTTGCACAAAGCGTGGCATAGAATCTATTGGGGAGCTGTTTGAGATATTGTTGTCCATAAATATAACCTTCTGCTGATAGCGCAGTGAATATTGGAAAGTCCGACGGAGAGTGGCTAACGGTCGGTAAATAAAGAAAAGGTGATCCTAAAGATTTTCGGCTGAGCTTTCAACTTAAACATGTATTTATTCAACCACAATTTATGCGCTTACAAAAATAGCTCTGCGAAAGAGTTAAAAACGCTATAAACTAGTGAAAAATAACACGTGAATGCAAAAATAATAAGCGTTCATAATAAGAGACTTGAACAAGTGGGTCGAGAATAACTAATCATGAAAAATTTAAACTTAACTGAATTTTTTCCTTATCAACTCACTCAGTTACAAGCGAAAGTGAGTGATAATATTGCCGATATATATACGGGTAGGTTTGAGCTTTCCCGACAAGAATGGCGAGTTTTAGCCAGTTTAGGTAATGGCGAATTGTTATCAGCAAAGCAAATAGGCGAACAAACGAATTTAGAAAAGATGCCAACAAGCCGCGCAATAGCCAAAATGCAAGCTCAGGGTTTATTGATTAAAAGTACCGATAAAGCTGATAAGCGTTCTTCTTTATTGAAGCTAACCTCACAGGGCTTGTCGGTTTATCAGCAATTAGTCCCAATGGTTTTGCAATGTGAACTAGAACTATTATCTGCATTAACCGTTCAAGAAAAAGAGCAACTGACAAAAATCATAGCAAAGCTTACGACTAAGTCTCTAGAAATTAACACTTTAAAACGCACTGACCACAATTAAGACAAAGGCTAAAGTGAAATATAAATAACTATCTTTTGAAATCGAGGTGTTTGAACTAGACCAAGACTTTATAGGCGTTGCTAAAAGCGTTGGAGATAGTAATAAACCGCGTAGTAAAGATAATACGCCAATAGCACCCGCTATCGCGCCAAAATCTAACACATGGCTCTGAAAATATTGCACAACTTGCATAATAATCACTAAGAGCATGAAGCCCTTAATTAATTTTTCACTACGGCTTATTTTTGCGTTTTGCCTGTCCATAGAACTATTTCCATCATTAACTTAAAACGATAGCTACTATACAAAAAAACCTACACGCTTGTGTAGGTTTTCATCATCATTTAATGAAATTTTTACCGTTCATCAAAAAGAATAAGTAGCTGTCACTAAAAAGTTGGTGCCGTCTGCAACATAATTCTGAGCTGTTTCGTATTCTTCATCAAACAGGTTATTCACTTTACCAATAAAAACTAGCTTTTCAGTTGCTTGATAGCTTACAGATAAGTCAACTAACCAATAACTATCTAAAACATCAGCATCAAGTTTTGTTTTTTCTGGGCTTTCATCGCGGTAACTTAACGCACCGTTAAAGGTGAAGTCTTGCCATTGATAACCTAATGAATAGTTAGCCGTAAGCTCTGGTCGACGAGCTAATTGCACATCTAAATTTGAATCTTTAGCATCAATAGAGGCAACAGCTAACTGATGACTAAAGTCTCCAACAGTTGCCTGTAACGAAAACTCAATACCTTGGATTTCAGCTTGGTTGATATTCGTTGGTTGCCAAGCGCCTGAAGCATTAGGTGCCCAAGCAATTAAGTTATCAATTTCTGAGTCAAAAAAGCTCACCTCGATAGTGCCGTCGATACCGTCATGTGAAAACTGATTACGAACCAAGACTTCATTACTAGTAATACTTTCTGGCGCTAGTTCAGCATTTCCTTGACCTGGCCAATATAAATCATTAAATGACGGTGCTTTAAAACCCGTAGAACGATTTACACTCACTAACCATGCATCGTTAATTTGATAACCGATAGAAGCATTGTAAGTAGATTCTTCGTCAATGCCTTCAATATCATCACGACGAACAGCGCCTTCAAATAAAAATGCTTCTAACTGATGGCGGGCTTGAATGTAAAATGCATTTACATCACGCTCTTCAACAGCCCATTTTTGAAAACCAGGTGTCCAAGCATCTTTATCTGTGTCTGTTGAAACTTCTTCAGTATAAAAATCAACACCAGCTGTAATGCTTGTTGAATCATTAAAACTGTATTGGCTTAAAAATGATAACTGATCACGCTGTGTTTTAATTTCATCGCTATCGGCTTTTTTAATGTCATTACCAAAAGTTTCACCTTGATCTTGACTGGTCGCCAACGAAAGTTCAGAAAATAAAGCACCTGATTGATATTGCCCAGCAACACGTAAAAAGTAATTCTCGTGCTCATTTTCATTAGCTTTAGCATAATCAGCGTTATAATACTGAACACTTTGATCGTATTCTGCACCACCTTGCTCCCAACGTGAAGCTAAATGTAGCGAAAATTCTTTATTAACTTTGCTTTCACCAATTGCGCCGAAAGATAGACGGTCATAACCATCTTCATCAACATCATAGCCATTGCCCTCAACTTTAGTCGCGGTAAACCCGTCACTTTGCTCGGCTGATAGTGTCACCGTTAATGAGTTATCTTCATCACCGAGTCCGATTGATGCATCTGTTTTCCACAAACCATTGCTGCCTAATCCAGCACTGATCACACCTTCGCCACTTTCATGCTGTTTAGTGAATATTTGTATGACTCCGCCAATAGCATCTGAGCCCCAAAGTGCCGCACGAGGCCCTTTAACCACTTCAATGCGTTCAATTAGAGCAACCGAAATAGCACCAAAACTTGTTGAACCTAATGTTGCTGAGCCAATGCGTACACCATCAACTAGCACTAATGTATGACCATTATTTGTTCCGCGCATTGATACTGAACTAAGCTGCCCTGCACCACCTTGATTTACGACACTGATACCGGCGACTTTGTCTAATAAATCGGTAACGTTTTGTGGCTGAAAGGCAACGATATCGTCTTTAGTAATGACCTGTGTCGCGGATAAAGATAAAAATTTCTCTTGCTGGGTACGGTTAGCAGTAACAACTATATTTTCCATTTCATCTAAAGCCGCGTCGTTAGCGAGAGCTATTGTTGATGTTAAGCCTGAAAAAATAATGCCTGTAATAGCAAGTTGAATTGGAGTTTTGTTAAATAATTTAGTTTTCATATGACCTCTTTCTATGATGCCCTCCGCACCATGTTGATCTTGCCCTTCGCTTATATAGATAAACGTCAAGTTAACAAGATAATTACGTAAATTACAGAGTATCGGACTTAAATTATTGTCAGCCTACTTAGCACAAACAACAATGATTACCATTGCGGGGGCAGTGCCAAAGTTTCATCGGCTTCCCCTGTAATTCACTATTAAGGTAGATTATCTACCAGTTTAAGTTTTTGAACAGCTATCTATGCTGATCAATTTTTTCACACATATCTTCAATACCACTTAGCATTCGAGTACTAAATCTATGTAATAAATCGGCGTCAACGTGAATAAACTTATTGTTTTTCACCGCTGGAATTTCTGGCCATTTAGCCCAGTCAATAATAGGTTGTGGTTTATCTGAATTTTCATCAGGTAAAATCATCAAGTGAGGCTGAGCAACAATGACATTCTCAATACTTAGCTTCGGATACGGCGTGGCATTGTCAGCAAAAACATTCACCCCCTGGCAAACCTCAATGAGTTGATTTATCCATGTCGTTCCGTTGATAGTCATCATTGGCTCTGACCATAATTGATAAAAAATAGGGATTGCTTGTTTATTCTTATTTTCAATACGTAGTTTGTTCAAGCGGTGTTCATAAGCTAAAGCAACTGTCTCCGCTTGTGTTTCATGATTAATTAACTGTCCAAAATATCGTAATTCTGTCGCGACATCACTAATATCTTTAGGGTTACTAAACACCACATTCAGTCCTAATCGTTTCATTTTATCGATATCGCTTTGTGAGTTTCCTGATTTCCAAACAATCACTAAATCTGGAGCTAATGCTAATATTTTTTCAATTTGCATGCCGTGATAACTGCCAACCCGAGGTATATCTAACGCCGCTTTTGGGAAATCAGCATAAGCAACGGTACCGACTATTTTATCACCTGCGCCAATATCAAATAACATTTCAACAATATGTGGTGCTAAAGCGATAATACGTTGTACTTTTTGCGGTGATTGTACATCACTCTCTGCATAACTTTTACTGAATGTTACCGAGAGTAATATACTCATGATCATCAGTTTTAAAAATCTCTTCATCTAAGGTCTTCCTTTGTCTTTGTTCTGGTACTATTTAGGTCGTGCGACCCTTATTAATGATGTTGTCGATTGCGGGTATATCTAAGTATTTTTCACAGACATCAGCCAAGCGGTTTAGCTGTTGCTCTCGGTGTTCATCAAGGTTAATAACGTGCTGTACTTCATTATTTTTATCTAACCATTTGAGCAATAATTGCGTTGCTTGTCCTTGGTCAAAAATACCATGGAGGTAAGTACCTGCTATTTGATTATCGGCTGAAATACAGCCAGTAGTTGCTGAATGAACACTTTGATTTTGCACCTGTTCACCAACGAGTAATGGTTGTAAATTTTCTCCACCGCCAAGTTCAATTTTTGAAATACCACAATGAATCTCATAACCTTTAACATGGCAGCTTTCACCGGCTAATGTCATGGTGGCTGACACTTGCGAAAGTACTTTATCGGCGGTTAACTCAGTGACGATATTAAGTAAGCCTAACCCTGAAATGGTATTAACCGATGACTCAATGCTTTGTGGATCGTTAATCGTTTTTCCTAACATTTGGTAACCGCCACAAATGCCAAAAACTTTACCGCCGTAACGTAAATGTCGTTCAATATCTGTTTGCCAGCCTTGCTCTTTCAAAAACTGTAAATCGAAAATCACATTTTTGCTGCCAGGTATAATAATTAAATCACAATTATTTATACGTTCGCCTATTTTTACATAGGTTAAATTAATTTCAGGATTCAAACGTAAAGTATCAAAATCGGTATGGTTACTAATGTGAGGCAACAGCGGCACGACGATATTTATTTTTGCTTCACCAACTGTATTTTCAATGGCAACTGCATCTTCTGCATCTAGGGCTAAGTCATGCAAATAAGGCAAAACACCCAAAACTGGTTTACCTGTTTTTTCTTCAAGCCAATCAAGTCCTGACTCTAATAGTTTTATATCTCCGCGAAAACGGTTGATAACAAAGCCTTTAACACGAGCTTGTTCGGTTTCTGATAATAACGCTAACGTTCCAACTAAATGTGCAAATACGCCACCACGGTCAATATCGGCGACCAAAATAACCGGACAATCAACGGCTTCTGCGTAACCCATATTAGCAATATCGTTAGCCCGTAAATTTATTTCGGCAGGGCTACCCGCACCTTCAACCATTAGAACGTTAAACTCTGTAGCTAAGCGATGATGAGATGCTAATACGGCATCCATCGCGACTTTTTTATAGTCGTGATAACTATTCGCTTCCATATTCGATATAGCTTTACCATGCACAATAACTTGTGCGCCGGTATCGCTATTAGGTTTGAGTAATATCGGATTAAAATCAACACGCGAAGCAACATTTGCAGCCACCGCTTGTAATGCTTGTGCTCGGCCTATTTCACCGCCATCAATGGTAACAGCACTATTTAACGCCATATTTTGAGGTTTAAACGGGGCAACCTTGTAACCTAGATTGACAAATACTCGACATAACCCCGCAACGAGGGTGCTTTTCCCGGCATCTGAAGTAGTGCCTTGAATCATTAATGTTTTCATGAGGAAGCCTGTTTTTGCAGAGTGTTTATTAACGCTGTGGTTTTTAACGTTAAAGGTAGGCCTGCCATTACAAAGTCAACTTGATGGGCAAGTTCAGCAAGCTCTTGATGCAACCAGCCAGCTTGGTCAACAAATTCACGAGACAACTCCCCCAAAGGTACAATTCCGTGACCGACTTCATTGCTGACAAATATTATTTGCTTTGATGGATTCGCTTCGTTTGCTGCTTGTTCTTTTATGAAGTCTTTTAAAAGCGCCATAAGCGCACTTTTTTGTTGTTTATAAAGATCACGATCAGGCTGGCACAAACAATTACTTAACCATAAAGTTAAACAGTCAACCAATACGCAATCACTATTTTTCAGCGCTTGTTCAAGAGTCTTGGCTAAATACAAAGGAGATTCGAGCAACTGCCAATGTTTTGGGCGTTCAGCTTGATGTTGAAGAATACGCTGAGTCATTTCTTTATCGTGGGCTTGAGCCGTAGCAAGAAAACACACAGTTTTCCCTTTTGCTTCAGCTTGCTTGGCAGCACTTTCTGCCAAACGAGATTTACCAGAGCGGGCGCCGCCTAAAATGAAATGGAGTCTATTCATCAATGTGTTCCCATTAAAGAGATATTAGGGAATTGAGTTGCTGCTGATGCTAATATCAATAATACAATATAAACCGCGACTTCTAAAATTTGTTGCGCCGCGCCTAAGCAATCGCCAGTAAAACCACCTAATTGACGATTAAACCAAAAAATTAATAACTGACGAATACCCCATAAACTGACGATCATCACTAAACAATGTAAGGTCGGTAATAAAGCGAATAACACCACAGCTCCTGTGATTAATAACACACACAAGCTGTTAAGTGACAAGTGCTGCGCTAATGGTTTTACCTTTGATTTTGTATCATCACTGACATACAACATGCTAAAAATTAAACTGGTGCCAACGGTTCTGCTTAAGGTATGCGCCAAGACCAAGGCAAGGGCAGCCACTAAATAATGGTGATGTTCACTGGCATCAAGCCATAAAAAAAGTGGTGATTGGTTAAGACTCAATAACTGCAGGCTTTGATATTTAAGCATTAAAATAAAAAACAAAGCCGCCGCGCCATATGTGCCTAAACGACTGTCTTTCATAATATTAAGCTTTTGTTCTACGGTCCAGCCTCCGCCAAAACCATCCCAAACATCAGCCCACCCATCTTCATGAAAAGCACCAGTGAGCAACAAACTACAAGCCATAGAAATTAAAAGTGCAATTGATACGGGTAAAAAACTTGCCAGCACGACGAGTATCAAAGCTGTGATTACACCAATAAACAAACCAATTAACGCAAAATAACGACTGGCTTGATGTAACATTTCTGGCTTGACCACATGAGGTAAGTTAACCGGCACTCGAGTAAAAAAGCTCAACGCTAAAAGCAGCAAGTTATATTGTTGTTGGCATTTATCCAAAAGCGATTGCTTACTCATTTAGTTACAGTATCTTTGATAGCTTCAATGTCTTCATTAGCACCTGTTACGTCAGTAACTTCCGCTTGAGAAAAGCTCGCCATATCGTTATAAAATGCTGCTGAGGCTTGAATTAATGGCAATGCTAATGCCGCTCCAGTACCTTCGCCTAAACGTAACCCTAAATTAAGTAACGGTTCAACGTTTAAAAAATCTAACATTTTTTGATGACCTTGCTCACCAGAACAATGGGCAAAAATCATATATTCTTTTACATGCTCATTTAATTCTACTGCTAACATTGCTGCCGCAGTGCAAATAAAACCATCAACAACGATTAACATTTGTTGTTCCGCTGCCGCAAGCATGGAAGCTGTTATTTGCACAATTTCAAAACCGCCCAAGCAAGCTAGAATTTCATATGCATTATTTAACTTACCTTGATGAAGCATGAGTGCTTGTTCAATAACGTGTTGTTTTCGTTTAACGACTTCATCGCTCACCCCTGTACCTCGACCGACACATTCATTGGCAGGGATTTTCATTAACGCTGACATAATCGCTGCAGCCGAAGTTGTATTGCCAATCCCCATTTCACCAAATGCGATTAAGTTACAGCCATTGTCAGCCGTTACTTTGATTAAATCCGCTGCTTTTTTAAAGCCAAGTTCAACTTGTTCCATCGTCATCGCGGCGGTTAAATTTAGCGGTTCGGTGATATTACCTAAACGCTGGTCGACAATACCAAGGTAACTTTCTACAGGCGATAAAATACCGGCATCAACGACGCTTAATTGCCAACCAACTTGTTTACAAAAAACATTAATGGCAGCCCCACCTGTCGCAAAATTTGCCACCATTTGTGAGGTTACTTCACTTGATGCTATAGAAACCCCTTGTGCTGCTACACCGTGATCGCCAGCAAAAATAAACAAGCTCGGTTTGTTAATACGTAGCGGCTCAGCTTTATTTATTGAAAACGATAACTGCACACCAGCAATCGTTTTTGCAGTATCTTCTAATTGCCCTAATGCACCCAGTGGTTTGGTTTTTCCGTCTATGATTGCTTGAATGTGTTCATCATACTCAATGCCAATTTTTTTAATGGAAAAATTCATCAATAACTCCTTTAAGCTTTATTTTTGCGAAAATACAATAAGGATAAAAAGAACAAACTACCAACAGCGGAGGTTATCACCCCTACCGGTAACTCTTGATTTTCAAGCACAATGCGCGATAAAACATCAACCCAAATCATAAACACGCCACCAACTAAGGCCGTTAACATGATCCCAGAGGTAGTTCCTTGTGAGACAAAAAATCGTACAATATGGGGGATCATCAAACCAACAAAGCCAATACCACCACATAAAGATACCAATGTTGCAGTGATCAAGGAGCTTAATACCAGCATGATTAAACGAAAGCGATTTACATTTATGCCTAAAGTAGTGGCGCTTTCATCGCCCAGTAACATGGCATTTAACTGGCGACGATAAGCTAGCATTACGATGACACAGCCTATAATAACAATGGCAGGAAACCATAAGGTGTCCCATTGCGCACGAGAAAAACTGCCCATCGTCCAAAATAACACCGCGGTTACCGCTTGAGGGTCAGTGTGATAGAGCAACAAACTGGTAAATGAGCTAAACAAAAACGACAACGCTACACCGGCCAATAGCATTGATTCAACTTGCTGGCTTTGCCTTCGACCTGCAATCATCAACAACATCAACATCGCAACTAAACTACCGGCAAACGCAGCAACAGGAGTGACCAATGAGATAGTACTGCCTAAAAGCACAATAGAAATAACCACCCCTAAAGAAGCGCCAGATGAAATACCAAAAAGATATGGGTCGGCCAATGGGTTGCGTGTTACGGTTTGTAAAATGAGCCCCGACACCGCTAAACCACACCCCGCTAAAAAAGCTAAAATAGCGCGCGGCATACGTAGTTCCCAAATAATACGCTCAAAAAACAATACTGATGAGGCTTCTTTTTCTGCTGAAAAACTCGCTAGCAAACTTGATACAACATCAGCAAAACTAATATCTGCAGCCCCTAAAGATAAGGCAGCAATAAAGCTAATCAGCCCGAAAAACAAGGTCAGTACAATAGCCAGTGAATGGTTCATTTTAGTCATGAGTACCTTCACTTTCTCTACTGTCGCTGTTATCTGAACTTTCAATATCATAACCATAAAAATATGAAATATGCGGAACCTGATGTTGGGTATGAGTCGTTACTTTTGCGCATACACCAAAGACATTCGACAACATTTCGCTGGTGATCACCTCAGTTGGTGTTCCCTGCTCAACCAACTTACCTTTGTCGAGCACTAATAATTGATCGCACATTGCACTGGCGAGGTTTAAATCATGAAATGAGGCAATAACGGTTATGCCCAAAGACTTTGCCAGTTCCATTACTTGAATTTGATAACGAACATCAAGGTGACTGGTCGGTTCGTCCATTATCAACAAGCTGGGTGATTGAACAATAGCTCGTGCAATGAGGGCTCGTTGCTTTTCTCCACCAGATAAATGTTCAAAATTTTGCTGCGTTTTATTCGATAAACCAACTTGCTCAATCGCACAGGCTATTTTGTCTTTATCACTCGCTTCTTCTCGGGTGAATAGTCCCTTATGTGGTACTAAACCTAACGCGACAACATCATAAACCGTAAGGTTAAAATTAGAGGGAGACTCTTGCAGAACAACAGCAATGTCTTGCGCATACTGATAAGCCCCATAGTGTTGCCAAATATCTTGTTGGTTAAATTTAATTGAGCCAAGATCGGGTTTAATATAACGATACAAACAACGCAGTAAGCTTGATTTTCCAGCGCCGTTTGGTCCTAACAGCCCAGTGAAGCTACCTTTGCGAATAGTAAAAGAAATATCATCTAAAATAAGCTGTTTATCCGCATGCCAAAAGACATGCTGAATACAGATCAACTCTGTTTGATCTTCTGATACTTTGTCAGAAAATTGTTTTGGTGAGTTTATTTCATTACTGGTATTCAAAAATTGATACTCGCACGCCATTGACACATTAGAAACGGTCAAACAGAGCACAGTCAATCTCTAGGAGGGAAATCATCCAAGAATTGAATATACAATGTTCGAGTAAACCCGCTCGACTTTGTTTTTTAAGTTACTCCTTTCACAAAGAGTTAACTATTTGCTACTTTCTAATGGGTATCCTGACTCAAACTTTTATCAATAGATTACTATCTATAAAGCTTTTACAGTTGCGGGTACAGTTGCGGATTTTCACCACATTCCCACATTAAAAAGAAGTTATACCAAACAGGTTTATTAGTTGAGCTGTATTCACTGAGGATAAATGTTCTATTTCAAAGTGTGTGATTGAGCACAACGCAGAAATTGAACATTTAGACCACTTGAAGATGATCAATAAATGAATCTGTTTGGAATCATATAAGTTTTATCACGCGATTATCGTTAGATGGCTAAAAATAGCAAGCATTAATTAGCTTTTATGATTTGAAAGCACACACGCATGACTAAACACAAAGTTTGGCTTTGATTTTAAGTAAACAAACTAATAAAGGGCCTGTATATTTATGCCTAGTAAGCCATATATTCTAAAATAGATGTTGTTCACCACACTATTTTTGGCCAAGTCTTATTTTGCGCATCACGGTACACCGCTATTTTAACAACCCCTGCATAAGGTATATCTATTTGACTCATATGAGTTGTTCCAGGCATTGGCATGTTGAGTACTCGCGCAATTAGGTGTTTTATCACGCCGCCATGCGCAATAACTAAACAATTACCCTCAAGTTCATTGACGAGCCATTGCTGCCACCAAGTATCAACACGTTTTACAAAGTCTGTCATCGCTTCGCCATTAGGCGCACCATGTTGCCAAGGATCCTGCCAAAAGTCGCCTATGGACACTTGTGGTTCGTTACTTTCATTTTTCCATAGCGACTGATACGATTTTCCGTCCCAATCGCCGAAGTTCATTTCTTTTAGCCGATTATCAACGTCAAGTTTTATTTTGTGATTTTCCGTAAATTCTACAGCAAACGCATAGCAGCGCTGCAAAGGCGAACTTATGCACTGTGATATTTTGGGTAATTCTTGGCTAGCTTTTCTGAGCTGTTGCCAGCCAAGTTCAGAAAGTGCCACATCGGTTTTTCCAGTCAAAATACCTGGTGTGGCAATTTCACCATGACGTAGTAAATATAAAGTGCGTTGATGCACAACTTAGGCCTTTTAAATTTGTAGATATATTGCCTTTACTTTAGTTCGGTAGAACAGATCTAGGCAAGCCTTTTATGAAGTCTTGATCTCTCAAAGTTAAAATATAAATTAAATAAAATTAACATTTTACTTAATTTTAGATGAAATAGAGAGGCGATATGTAATGTCTTGAATAATTATTGCTAATAATAACTCAGCTATAAAAAGGCCTTGAATCAATCATCATTGAATCAAGGCTCTTTGTGCTCGTTACTTAAACCTGACTGTACACAAAAAAGTGCACAGGTGGATTAATTTTGATTAAAACTTGTAACGCGCAGTTAATGTGACAGTGCGTGGTACTTGATAATTAGTAACGTTCAAGAAGTTAGGGTTAACAGCATTATTATCTTGAGATAGATCTTTCTGTTGATTGAATTCAGTAGCTTTACCAAGATTTAGCACGTTAAATATTTGTGCTTGAACGGTTAATTTATCATCAGCCCAGCTAGGGGTGTATGATGCACCAACATCAATCATATAAGTCCAAGGTGTTTCACCTTCTTGACCACGTTTACCTAACACTGAATTACCGTTTTCATCTTTTGTGTAAAAAGAAGATGCGCCATAAACACTAAAGTCATTTGCATCTACGCCAGGAAGCATGCCATCAAGAGGGATGTATCCTAGTGCACTAAGCGGTGTACCTGAAGCAATGTTCATATTGACAGAAACTGAAACTTCATCAGTAACTTGGTATACACCGTATGCTTTAAATACATGAGTACGGTTATTAGGTAATAAACCATGTGAGCCATCTTGGAAACGCTTATGATCGAAATCTTGCGTTGCGCCTGCATCAACTTGTTCAAGTGATGAGTTAACGTATCCTTCAACATTACCGTTAGTTTCAGACCAAGTATACGAAAAATTAGCCGTCCAATTATCAGTAAATGCTTTATCTAATGTTAACTCAATACCTTTATAAGTACGTTCGTACTTAGGTAAGTCAAAGTAAGAATTAGGTACGGTTACTTTAGTAACGTTACCATCATGGTTCAAGTCTATGGATAAAGTGAGGTCATTACCGGGGTTAACAATTGCACAACCAGCCATATCATGAAAATCAAAATCTTCATGGCCATTATCTTCTGCCCATTTAACAAAACCGTCATGTGCACAGAAATCATCCATGCCGTCTTGAACTTCTCGGTACATAAATTTCACACCGGCTGTCCAATCTTCCATCACTTCTTGTTGATAACCTATAATGTACTCGTCTTGATGCATAGGTTCTAAATCTGCAACTGCAATTGTGCGAGGATCAGGTTCTTGGTTAGTCGCTTGACCAACACCAATTTCTGCGCCTAATGTAGTCGGTGCTGCGGTATTTGCATCCATTCCTGTGTAGGTATACCATTTACGTGTAGTGCTTTCTGTACGAGTAGCACGTACATTGGTATTGGCTGCAATTGGGATATAAGAACGACCAATTGTACCGTAAACTTTCTTACTTGAATCGCCATCAACATCCCATGCAAAACCTAAACGTGGAGCAAGTAAATCATCAGACTTAACGAAAGTATCGCCATTTGCAGCAATGTTTTCAAAAGTTTCGTTACGTAAACCAGCATACAGCATAACATCGTCATTTAACTGCCAAGTATCTTCAATATACCAAGCGTTGTTGTTAACACCAAAGCTACCTGATTCAGTATTAAACGTTCTTACACGAACGGTTTCTGTACCAATACCAACATCAACATTATTAATAATACCGCCATTTGCTTCGTTACCAGTTTCGTATAAATAATATACATTGCCTGAGAAACTACGACCAGGAGAGTTAGTAATCCACTCCTCTTGGTTTACACCTGCACGAATTGTATGGTCACCAAGTGTATATTCGAAATCAATTTTCCAGCTTTTACGTGAATCACTATCAGGCCCAGCTTCTAAATCAACAACAGTAAATTGATCTGAATCCATACACCCGATATATTCAAAGTTGGACCAAGTTTTATCACCACGCTTATCAATTACGTAAGGACATTCCGCACCCGGTAAATTTTTAGGTACTGAGTTATTAGATAAATTTTCTAATTCACCGTACATTACACTAACGCTAAAATCATCAGTGATTTGACCGTTGTAGTTAAGAATTAAAATGTCACCACCGTTTTCTTCTTTAAATTTAGATTTTTGCTCACCATGCTGGCCAGTATAAAATGCCTCACTTGGGTTGTTATATGTGTAGTTTTCTTCTGTTGTTTCGTTATCGATGTAAGTAACAGAAAATAGGTGGTCATCTGTTGCGTACCAATCTAATTTAGCTAAATAATTTGGTGAAGAAATTTCCGTACTTGAACTTGTCGTTCTGTTGTAAAAATCTTCCGTGTCATTTCTGCCCTCTAAATTAAGGTAAAAGAACAAGGTATCTTCAATAATTGGACCACTGACTGAAACGTTATAAGACAACTTGTCTCTTTCGTCTTCACTTCGGTAGCTTGAAAAAGTACCGTTATCAGTTGCTAAGTCATCAATGTTTTTACGAGAAGCTCTTAAACTATTTGGGGCATAATATGCTGCTGCACCAAACTCCCATTCATTTGAACCACTTTTGGTTACAATATTAGTTACACCACCGAGCGAGCGACCATATTCTGCGCCATAACCCCCTGTTTTAACTTGTGTCTGAGAAATAGCATCAAAAGGAACATTAGCAAAATTTAAGAATGTACGGATATTGGTTACATCGAAACCGTCGATGTAATAGCCATTTTCAGCTACTGAAGAACCACCAAATGAAGGTAAGTTACCAAAGCCTGGATCACCTTTCACAACACCTGGCGTTAAAAGAGCAACAGAAGTAATATCACGACCAACGGGTAATCTTTCAAGCTCTTCTGCTGTGAAAACCATACCAGACTCAACGTTTGACACATCAATAGTACTAATTACAGAGCCACGAACTTGAATAATTTCAGTTTCGCTTTCGCTAAAATTTACGTTTGAGCCTGTGCCTATTGTTACAGTAATTGTATGTTGTTTTCCTGATGAATCGCTTACCGTATATTTACCGGTAGGAACGTTTTTAAAGGTAAAATTTCCGTTTGCATCTGCAGTAAGTTGACGTGTTAAACCTGTTTTCGTACTTTTAAACGTAACCACCGAGCCTGCTGCAGCTTCACCACGAATACTACCTGTTGTATTACTCGCAGCAAAAGTCATTGATGACGCTACTAGACATGCTCCTACTGCTACTGCAGTCATTGAAAGTTTAAAGGTCTTGGTAAGATTAGTTTTCATATTTAGTATTTCTCTCTGGAATTTTAATATTTATTATTTGCCATCGTTAATGAGAACACCTTGACGCGCGTTACAAAAAATTAACAAATTGACAGATTATTATCCGAAGAAATATTTTTAAAACTTAATACGAAAATGGCTGTGTTATTCAAAAAAAAAATAAGAACTGAATATTTTTAGTACAAGTCTAATCTTTATCAAAACTGTACAAGCTTTATTATCATAAAAATTTAAAAAAATGTTCTTCATTAGTAATAACAGCTTATGGAGATAAAACGTCGCATTATTTTTTAATAAAGTGTTATTTATATTTTCAATATTTAAAAAAAACGGTTTCAATCAGAGGTAAATAATCAGTTGCACAAATTGAATTTTGATTTAGTTTTTAGTAGAGTACCGTTCTTATTAGGTGTCTGACACATCATTTTGTTAATGACTTGTTAGGTGAAACGAGAAACCAGTTTAAAGCTGGTACTGCCCCCGCAACGGTAACTGTGAGCAGCAATAAAACCACTGTAATTTATAATTATGGGAAGGTATTGCAAATGCGATGATCAGAAGTCCGGAGACCGGCCTAATAACTCGATTACTGCGGAGGGCGGTTTTATCAGAGATGCAATATCTTCAATGATAGATTACACGTCTACACGAATAAATTTATTGTCTTTCTTGGTTCCCCTTCCTTATATATTTATTCTAATTTTATACTCAGGGAACTTTATTATGAAAAATACCGGAACGTTCAGCGATAGACATACAGATCCAGCTCAAAAAAGTGTTACAACAAAAGCTTATTGGCCTATTTTCATTATTTTATCAGCGCTAATGATAATGACTCGACCTTATCATTTTGCCTCTGCACTTCACTTACCAAGTGCTTCTTTGGCGGTATTTTTTCTCGGTGGTTTCTTTTTAAAAACCAATAACACTTTTTGGAGATTTTTTGCCTTAAGTGTCTGTATTGATCTTGCTAGTAGTTATGCTCGCGGTGCCTTTGGTGACTGTATTACCGTATCATATCCATTTTTAGTCGTTGGCTACTTTGCCTTATGGCAAACAGGAAAATGGTGTGCCTTTAACGTTAAGCAAGCCAATATTGCTCTTGCTGTAACTAAAAACCTCGTAGGGCTGTTCATCGCTAGTTCAATCGCTTTTTTCACCTCCAATGCTAGTTATTATTTTATTTCTGGAAAATTTCCTGATTTATCGTGGTTGCAATATAGTAGCCGAGTTGCAAAGTACTACTTTCCTTATATTCAAAGCCCATTTTTATATGTGATTTTAGGTTTAGCTATTTACTGTATTTTGTCACAAATAAAATTGTTAAAGAGTGGGCAAGTTAATGTTAAATAGTTACCATTGTCCTGCATTAATCATTAGCGCGCCCTCCTCTGGTTCAGGAAAAACAACCATCACTGCGGCTATTGCAACTTATCATCGTTTACAGGGCAAAGATGTTCGCGTTTTTAAAACAGGGCCTGACTTTATTGACCCGATGATCCTGACCAAAGCGAGTGGCAATCCTGTTTATCAGCTAGATTTATGGATGGTGGGCGAGCAGCATTGTCGTGAGTTACTTTTTGAAGCTGCTCAGGTAGCAGATT
>Ga0209292_1000175_pt1 | contig 90784 bp, 81 predicted proteins | sample GOMGulsemesocosm_2_FD_184634 | JGI IMG/M metagenome (GOLD analysis project Ga0209292, IMG submission 184634) | Methane-oxidizing microbial communities from mesocosms in the Gulf of Mexico - GOM9C Gulf of Mexico (SPAdes) (version 2) | ecosystem: Environmental > Aquatic > Marine > Cold seeps... | reverse complement strand
AATGCCGGAGGCAAGAGGTTTGGCGATGGCACTTGAAAATTTTCGCTTCTCTCTCCTAGAAGTGATTCGGCCAAACATTCGAAGTGTTTGGCTTTTTTTTGTGAGATTGGCAGTCCCACGCTATATACAAAGCAATCCATGTGCCAAAAAACCATTCTCCTTGATTTTCTTTACCTAGTTAGATCCTTTCACAAAAAACATTAATTTCACTGCATCAATTGTTTTAACTTTCATCTTCAATCTTAAACTCCCTTCTTAACTTATTGATAACGTTAATGAAGTGGTGTTTTTTTGCCGCCTTTAAAGAACTTTGTTTCCGCACAAGGGAAATAAATGTCTTTTTTTACTAAAGCTTTCTTTTTTACAGCCGAAAACAAATTTAAGAGGTTTTACGATTATTGGAATCGTGTTTGGCGACACGCATTCAATATCGAAAAAAAGCGTTTACCTGGCAGGTAAACAATTAGGCGAAATTAGGAGGCTATAATGGCTGTATATGTAAATACAAATACGACTTCTTTGTATGCTCAGCGTCAATTATCCAATTCAGGTACATCTTTGGATAACACTTTTGAACGATTGGCATCGGGTAAACGTATTAATAGTGCTGCAGATGATGCTGCTGGCTTACAAATCACCAACCGTTTGACTTCTCAAACAAATGGTTTAAATCAGTCTATTCGAAATGCAAATGATGGTATTTCTTTGGCGCAAACTGCTGAAGGGGCGATGGACGAAACAACAAATATGTTGCAACGTATGCGTACCTTGGCAATTCAGTCTTCAAACGGTTCTAACACCGATGATGACCGTTTAGCGATACAGCAAGAAATTGGTCAGCTTTCAACAGAGATTGACCGTATTGCTACTGATACTACCTTTGGTGGACAAAATCTTCTTGATGGTTCTTACGCAACGGGTGTATTCCAGGTCGGTGCTGATGCTAGCCAAACAATTAGTTTCTCTTTGGCGTCCGCTGGTGTAAACAACAGTGTTGATGTATCTGCCATAGGTGGCTTTAGTGTTGAAGGTCTTTCATCTGCTGCAGGCACGACCGTTGTCACATCTTCTAGCGCATCTGTTACTTCTGTTGCTAATGCGCAAAGTATGATTGAAATGCTAGGTAGCATGATTTCTGCTGTAGATACTAAGCGTGCCGAGCTTGGTGCGGTTCAAAACCGTTTCAGTTCTACAATTAGTAACTTGGGTAACATCAAAGAGAATGTTGAAGGTGCGAAATCACGTATCAGTGATGCTGACTTCGCCAAGGAAACTGCTGAGTTAACAAGTAACCAGATCTTGCAACAAGCAAGTACGACTATCTTGTCTCAAGCAAACCAAAGACCGCAAACTGCATTATCGCTTTTAGGCTAATTCAGTGCGTGATAAAAGCTGGGGGTAACCTCAGCTTTTTGGGTTTTGGAGGGTGCTATTATGGCAATAGGTTCGAGTGATTTATTTAAAAATTCTACTGATCTTGGTGTTGGTCAACAATTGCAACATTCAAGAACAGAGAGTTTTGCGCAAGAAAAAGCGCGAGATACAAAAACTGTGACACCTCTTCGTGAAAGTCAAAATGTTCAAGCTGAAGCAAGGAATCAAAAAAAGGAAGTCAGTGAAAAAAAGGAAAAGGTAGACTTTCAGCAATTAATGGACTCCACTAAGAATATGGCACAATTAAACATTAAGCTTTCCTTTGATGTTTCAAAGGCAAACAAAGATAATGTTGTGAAAGTGCTAGATCAAGATACAGGCGAATTGGTGAGGCAAATCCCTACCGAAGAGTTTGTTGAAATGTCAGAACGAATTCAAGCTTTATTGAGTGAATTGGGTGACATAAAAGGTGCATTAGTGAATCGAGAAGTCTAACAACTTTGACTTAAAAAATAGGGGCGTTATATGAGTGTGGGAGCCTTAGGTACAGGTTCTGGTATGGATTTAGAGTCTCTTGTGACTGGCTTGGTTAGTTCGCAACGAGATTCTAAAATTGCCGCTTATGAGCAAAAAATATCAGATTTATCCGTTGAGCTTTCTGCCGTAGGCTCTGCTGAGTCTGTTGCCTTTACTTTTCATGAAGCCGTTAAAAAAGTAAATGATTCTCGTTTATTTAATAGTCGTATTGCAGATATAGAGCAACCTGTAGCGGGTGAAGCTATCTCGATAGCGACAAATAGTCGAGCAAGTAGTGGTCAATATAACCTAGGTGTTAATCAGGTCGCTGCGGGTAGTCGCATGGAGCTTCTACCTAATGTTTTTGAATCAACGGATGATGTCTTAACTGCTCTTGGTGGCACGATGACATTTGCAGCAGGGAGTGAGTCTTTTACCATTAACCTTGAAGGTGGAACCACATTAGCTGAATTATCTAGCTTGATCTCTCAAGCAGAAAAAAACTTTGGCGTCTCTGCCAGCATTATTGATACGGGTGAAGGTGATGTCAGGCTCATTATTGAATCTGAGAAAACCGGTGATGGAAACGACCTTATTATCCGTAGTAATGAGAAATCCTTAGTTGATATCATGGGTACAGATAGTAATTATGATTTTGCTGTATTACCTGACAAATATACCGATTTATTAAAAAACACCAAACATAATCTAAATTCAATTTCTGACAACCTGATTTCAACTCGTTTTGCTCAGAATGGCATTATCAGCGTTGATGGTGTTGAAATTGAAGGGGAAAGTAATAACTTCGATAAAGCCGTTCAAGGATTAGAAATACAAGCCTTGAATAAAACGGAAGGCCAAATAGCGGCTTCAATATCGGTTGATACAGAGAGCATAAAAGAAGCGATCACAAGTCTTACTGGCTCCTATAATCAGATGGTGTCTGGTTTTAATGACTTGACTAAAATGGGAGGAACGTTACAGGGTAATAGCTTGCTCCGTAATCTTGAGTCTTCTTTGGTCAGTACTTTGGGAACCACGTTTGAAGGGGGCGGTGAATTTAGAACTATGTTTGATTTAGGGCTTGAAGTGGAAAGAAATGGCCTAATCACAGTAGATAGTTATAAATTAGATAACGCAATTGGTTCAGGTTTTAATCATTTTGCCGATATGTTTACTGGAGAGCGTGGGATTGCAAAAGCATTTGATAATTTAATGCAACCTTATATGGGCTCAAGTGGATTATTTCGCAGTACAGAAGACTCTATCCAGTCTCAAATAACTTCAAATGATGAGTCACGAGAAGCGTTTGATCTTAGAATGGAAAAGTATGAATCTACTTTGCGGAAACAATATTCTTCACTTGATAGCTCCGTCGCTCAAATGAATGCCAGTGGTGCCTACTTGCGTAGTCAATTATCTGCATTAGATTAGACTAGAAGAATTGGAGTTAATATATGTACGTAAACAAGGGTATTCAGGCTTATAAGAAAGATTCATTAAAGTCTGACCTTGCCGGTGCTGATCCTCACCGTATTATTCAGCTATTAATGCAAGGCGCTCTCGAAAGACTTGCTCTTGCAAAGGGCTGTATAGAGAGGCGTGATTTAGAAGGAAAGGCAAATGTATTAACTCGAGCAATTGAAATTATCAATGCATTAAAAGATTCACTCGATCGTTCTTACAATCCAGAATTGGCAGATAATCTGGACTCCCTTTATGACTATATGACCTTTAGAATTACTGAAGCCAGTTCAAAACTTGATAATTCAATTATTGATGAAGTAATGGGCTTGATGTTACAAATTAAAGGTGCTTGGGATCAAATATCTGAACTTGATAAACAAGAAGCCTACATAGAAAAAGAGAACGAACGATTAGGAAATGGCTAATATATGGAATATCACCAGGCATTAGAGGCTATTTCGCTTAAAATTGATGCGGCTATAGCGCAAATTGATATTCCTTTGGTGCTTTCTTTATGTCAGCAAGGCATAAAGTTGGTTCAAGAAAATGAACCTCCTCAAAAAAAAGACTTCCCTGTACTGACTCGATTTCAACAAAGTCATAACAACGCTCAAATTGTTGTCACCCAAGCGCGTGACAAGCTAAAAGGGGCGCTCAGTAAATCCAAGCACGCGAGAAAAGGCATCAAAAAATACAAGGGAATTTCATCCAATGTCTAATGATATTAATGATTCGATAGCCTCTGTTGAAGCAAGGTTGAAGCTCAAACAAGAAAGATTACAGGCACTTAGACAAAAAGATGCGTTTTTCTCTCAAAGATTTCAACAAAACATGCAAGCACTCGCTGATATTATGCCGCATATTCATGAAAGCTTTCAGGCATATACACCTAAAAATCAAGAAATCTTCTTAGATGAATCTGGTGACCTAAATATCGAGTTAGCTCCCAATAAACCCCTTTATCAAGGCGCGGTGAAAAGTAGCGCTAACGCTAAAATTAAGCAGGTGATAAAAAATCCAAATAAAACAGTTTTGGATATCACTCGCAGCGAAGACCATCCTTCAAGGCATGTTTTTTATAATAATCTGATACAAGATATTATCGATAAGGGAGCTGAGGGTTTAACGCCGCTGACTGAAATTCCTGATTATGCAGGGTCGGTTTTCTTCTTTGGTATTGAGCTGGGTTATCAATTAGAGGCATTTTTGTCACTTAAAGAGGTTAAGCACCTTTATCTTTATGAGGCAGATTCCGACCTTTTTTATTATTCTCTTTTTGCGATCGATTGGCTGCCTATTTTGGAGGCATTTAATCAGGACGGTAAAACGATTCATATTATTATTGGTTTGAGCCCAAAAGAGCTAAGCCAAAAATATGCACTTCAATTATCTGAAAATGGTCATTTTATGGCAGGTATGACTTACCTGCACGTTGCTTATATTAGTCCAGATATTCAAGCCGCCCTTGATTATTTTATAAAACATTACAGTACTCAAATTATGGGTTGGGGTTTCTTTGATGACGCTCTTATGGGGCTTGCTCATGGCTTAAAATCCCTGCCAAAATCAAAATTAGCGAGAATCACTCGTGGCGAGTCTGGTGCGCCTAAAAGTTTAGCTAATTGGATGAAAGACATTCCCGTTTTCATTTTAGGTAATGGCCCCTCGCTCGACAATTCAATTGCGTTAATTAAAGAAGTGCAAGATAAGGCATTATTTATTTGTTGTGGTACAACGATAAATACCCTGAGTCGACTGGGCATCAAGCCTGATATGCATGTTGATGTTGAGAGGATGATACATACTGCTCAAAAATTTGAATTTTTAGACGCTAGTTACCTAGAGGATATTTTTGCTTTAAGTGTTGATGTTATGCACCCTGATTTCTTTAAATACTTTAAGCGTAGCGGAATGGGGATGAAACCAGGCGAGGCAATTACCTCGTTAATTCTATCAAAGGCTAGGGCTGCTGGCGATATGACTGAATACGTGCAAATGAACCATAGCGGACCTATTGTCGCTAATTTAGCGCTCTCTTTTGTACATCTGTTTGGCTTTAAAAATGTGTATTTTGCAGGTGTCGATAACGGCTTTAAGGATGCGACTAGTCATCACTCGAAACACAGTGGTTATTATGGAAAGGATGGTAAAGAAACCGGATTTCAAACATTTGGGCAAGAGAAGTTAATTGCAAGAGCAGGTAATTTTGGTGGTGAGGTTTACACGACTAGCATCATGGAGTCCTCCCGTGTGCAGCTTGAGTTAATGATAAAACAGCTCCATCAAGAAAGAACCTTCAGCTGTTTTAACTTATCTGACGGGGCTAAGATCGAAGGTAGTATACCGGTACAGCCTGACGATGCGCTGATTCTTGATCCTGATATTAATAAGCAAAAAGTGATGGATGCCTTGTATGAGACTTTTTTTGATCAGGCACCAGAAGACATCTTAAAGACAGACACGAGTGAATTAATTTCAAAAACTACCTTTGATGAGTTAGTGGTATTTTTAATGAAAGGCTGGGATCAGAGCGTTCAAACACGTGAAGACGTTTGTCGTTTATTCTGGGTTCAATATCGTACTTTATTCTTATTGAAAACCACTGTTCATAGCCATCTTTATGATATTTTCGCAGGTTCATTTACCTATACTGCTTTTGCTATAGTCAAAACTATTTATGCTTATCAAGAAGAAAAAGAAGCGGTTGAATATGCAAAATCCATTTTTGATATCTGGTGTGATTTTTTACAAGAAATGCCAAGTATGGCAGATGATGTGAGCCAATTTGTTGATGGCGGCTCAGATAAGATGCGTCTGTTATATAACGGCTAATTAACCTATTTGAAAGGCTGATAAAATGCAGCAAACCCCCTTTATTATTGCCGAGCTATCGGGCAACCATAATCAAGACTTTACGCTCGCTAAAACTATGATAGAGGCCGCCGCGAAAGCCGGTGTTGATGCTATCAAGTTGCAAACCTATACTGCTGATTCGATGACTCTAAATGTCAGAAATGACGAGTTTATGGTGTCAGCTGAAGGCAGCCTTTGGCAAGGCGATAATCTGTATGATTTATACGCTAAAGCATCAACACCTTATGAATGGCATAAACCCCTATTTGATTATGCTAATTCATTAGGCTTACTTGCCTTTAGCTCTCCTTTTGATATTGATGCAGTACATTTTTTAGAGAGTTTAGATGTTCCTCTTTATAAAATAGCTTCCTTTGAATTGACTGATTTACCATTAATTGAGGCCGTTGCTAGAACCGGCAAGCCCATGATTATGTCAACAGGCATGGCAACGAAAGCGGAAATTGAAGAGGCGGTAAATCTCGTAAGATCCATTGGCAACAATGACATCACGTTATTGAAATGCACCAGTACTTACCCTGCAAAAATTGACGACTCGAACCTAGCAACCCTCTCTGATTTAGCCAGTACATTTGGTTGTAAGGTCGGCTTATCCGATCATACTCAGGGTATCGCATCGGCCGTTGCTGCAACGGCACTTGGTGCTTGTGTGATTGAAAAGCATTTCGTATTAGATCGTAGTGCTGGTGGGGTTGATGCTGCATTTTCAATGGAGCCATTAGAGCTGAAGCAGTTGGTCAGTATATGTCGTCAAGCGGCGGCGTCACTGGGAGAAGTTACCTATGGCGGAACCCAGGCAGAGCAGGACTTTAAAAAATATCGCCGTTCAATTTATGTTTCAAAAGACAGTAAAGCGGGTGATATTTTAAATGATTCTAATATTCGGATTATCCGGCCCTCCCTTGGTTTAGCACCAAAACATTGGTCTGAGGTACTTGGTAAAACGTTAACTGTGGATGTACGTAAAGGCGAGGCTCTGGCTTGGTCTATGATTGTTGATAGTAATGGTTAAAAAGGCACTGTTAATTCGCGCTGATGCTTCCTCATCCATTGGTATGGGCCATAGGATTCGTTGCCAAATATTGGCTGATGAATTTTCTCGTATGAGCTGGAACGTACGCTTTGTAAGTCATGCATCCTGTCGAGTTTTAGGCAATGAAAGTGATATTTTGATTGAGCAAGAAGATGATTTCTTAGCCTTGGCGGCGGCGGCAGATCTCGTAATTCTAGATCATTATGCTTATGACTCCTCTATGATAGAGCGTCTGTATCAAGTTCAACCGTATTTATTATTACTGGACGATATGAATGACAGAGACGCATTATTTTGCCGTTGGCTGTTAAACCCTATAGCGCTTGATTACAGTGAAAACTTAGTACGGTTAAGGTTAGAGTATAATCAATCGAGCATCTTGTTTACGGGAATACAATACGCGCTTTTAAGGTCTCAATTCGCAGAAATAAATAATAGCCGTGCATTCGCAAAAAATATGACAAAGCGCCCTCTGGTGCCCGCTGATAAGCTACTAATAACAATGGGTGGGACTGACCCCTTAGCTTTAACTTTACCTATTTTAAAGCGCTTGTATGCTTTAGGTTTCAATTGTGATGATTTGATTGTGATGTTGGGGGGCAATGCAAAAAACGCTAATGAGGTGATTCATTATTGCCAGCAGCATAATATTGAATATTATCAAAGTGTCAGCGATGTGGCTGGGCTTATGGCACGAGCTAAAATGGCTATTTCAGCTGGCGGCAGCACTTTATTCGAGTTAGCCTCTATTGGTGTCCCCAGTATTTTTTTACAGGTTGCTGAAAATCAAACGCAATTATTGAATGATCATCAAAACAGAGGCTGGTGTCGAGTCTATCGGTTAGAGGGTCTATTATTAGCTGAAAGGGATAGGCTTATTTCCCAAGTGGGCCAGCAACTTTTATCGGATTGGCATGATGATAAGTATCTTGATCAAGCTAAAAAAAAGATACCTATATCCAAAAATATTAACGTATTGAAGTCACTAATCATAACTATTATTGAAGACACTCAGTTACTCGCTTGAATGCAGTTCTAATAGTTGTTTGAGTACTTCAAAATCCTCCGCAGTATCTAAGTCTTGTACTAGGCATCTAGGCAATTTTGTTGGTTTGGAGTTTGGGCCAAAAAATTGAGGGTCATCTAATAAATCATCAGCCTTAGCCCAATAAAATTGGCCTGCATCATGAAGTGCTTCCACCAAATCTTGAGACCTATGCTGAATGAATTCTGGGTACATTGCTTTAACATGCCCCGATTCAGTTTCGATCAGTGCTCTTTGTACAGGAAAAGCAAAGCTAGTGGCTGCAAAACTAAATTTAGCATGGGATAAGTTTTTGAACCCTTCAATAAGGTATTGAGGTTTTAATAGGGGGCATGTTGCATATATCATACAAGCCTTATCAATTTTCTCCCCGTTAGATTCAAGCCATCTTACGGCATGTTGAAAGACAGGCGTTGTCCCTGTGTAATGATCGGATAATTCAGGAGGTCTTATAAAAGGGGTTTCAGCACCAAATAGTCTGGCTACTGAGGCTATTTCGTCACAGTCTGTTGATACTATTATTCGATCAAATAACTTACTCTCAATTGCCGCTTCAATTGAATAAGCTATCAGTGGTTTCCCATGCAGCTCTATAATATTTTTTTTGGGAAGGCGCTGAGAGCTTCCTCTAGCAGGTATTATTGCAACGTTAATCAAATGGCCCCCTTTAACTCATTTTTTACTTGTTCTAAAATTTCCCTAAATATATTTACTACATGAGTTTGCTCATGGAGTGTTAAGTCGGAATACATTGGTAAGGAAATACTGCGCTGATAGTAGTTTTCAGCTTGTGGAAAGTCTCCCCAAGCAAATCCTAATGCTTGATAATAAGGTTGGGTGTGTATAGGAATATAATGTGTTTGAACACCAATTCCTTGACGCCTTAATTCGGAAAAAATCCATTTTTTTTCTGATGTTAGCCGCTCAGATAAAAGAATTGGGTACAAATGAAGCGATGAGTAAGAGTCATTTTCTAAGTTTGGTAAGTGAATATCTAAGTCTTTTAGTAAGTACTTATACTGCTCAAAAAGTTGATGCCTTTTCTTTACAAATGAATTTACTTTTTCAAGCTGGGATAAACCAAGTGCGGCTTGTAGTTCGGTCATTCTATAATTAAAGCCTAAGTGCTGCTGTTCGTAATACCAATCACCTTGTTCTTGCTCTATCAAATCGTCACTTGATCTTTCTATACCATGACAAGCATAGGATCGCATTGCTTTCTCTAATCGAGCGCTATTAGTTAGTGCAAGACCCCCTTCACCAGAGGTTATTATTTTTACCGGGTGGAAGCTAAAAATACAGATGTCAGAAAATTCGCAATACCCTATAGGCTTATCTTTGTATTTAGCGCCTACTGCATGTGAGGCATCTTCAATTATTGAAAAGTGATAGATTTTTGACAGCTCATAAATTCGAGACATATTGCAGGGATGCCCCGCGAAATGTACGGGTATGACAACTTTAGGCAAACAGCCATCTAGTTTGGCTTGTAAAAGTTTTTGTTCTAATTTAATTGAGCATAAATTGTATGTATTGGAGTCAATATCCACAAAATCAACGTCAGCACCGCAAAAACGAGCGCAATTAGCTGAGGCAATAAATGAATTGGGAGATGTCCAAACACTATCGCCTTTGCTTACACCTAATGCTAGACAGGCAACGTGTAATGCTGCGGTTGCATTGGAAACTGCCACGCCGAAATTAGCGCCTGTAAAATCACAAAAAGCTTGTTCAAAGCGTTTTAATACCGGCCCTTGTGTAAGGTAGTCTGATTTCAAAACGCTAATAACGGAATCAATATCTTTATCATCGATACTTTGCTTACCGTAGGGAATGAAATCATTAAAATGATGCTTTTTGGCCATTATATTGCTGCTTATAGAATAAGTTTAAATAGTAACAAAAAATCAAAAACTATTTTGCTTAAATGATGGTACTGAATAAGCGTGAAATTATATGTTTTTATAAAATGTTATCGGCTAGAAGTGATAAACATTAACTTTTATCTGCTGAAAATTTATGTGTTTCAGGAAAAGCGAAAAGCACAGGCTTCAATATGATCATTCACCATGCCGGTAGCCTGCATAAAGGCATAACAAGTGGTGGGGCCAAAAAATTTAAACCCTCTTTTTTTCAGATCTTTAGCGATAGTGTGGGCGAGCTCAGTGCTGGTTGGGATATCGCTACCACTTGAAGGGTGATTATCTATTACTTTATGATCACTAAAGGACCAAAAATAATCACTAAAACTACCACATTCTAAAATGATGTTTTGGACCTGTTTGGCATTATTGATGGTAGCTTGAATTTTTCCCCTATGACGAACGATTTCGGGATTCACAACCAAGGCTTCAAGTTCCTTATCTGAAATCTTGGCCACTTTATCTATATTAAATTGATGAAAAGCTTGACGATAGCCCTCTCGTTTTTTAAGTATGGTTATCCAACTTAAACCGGCTTGAGCACTTTCTAATACCAAATATTCAAATAGGGTTTGGTCATCATAAATAGGTTTTCCCCAATCCTTGTCGTGATAATCGATATATAAGTCAGAAGCTAGGCACCACGAACAACGTAAAAGTGACATAATAGAAGGCCGAATTAATGAATAATAAACGCATTCTGCCTGACTTTTAGGTTGAGTGACATGCTTGAGATATATGAATAAATTTCTCTTGCTTCAGCGTGCGGCGTAATAGCTCCTTCTTAGATAAATCACTATGCTTGGCATATCTCGAATAAAATTAGATAACTAGATACTTATTATGAATATATCCATTAGTTTACTTGCCATAGGGCAAGTTTGGTTTTTTAACCTATTACTGATTCCGCTTTTATATCTAATCCTTAAAAAGGTGGATTGGCGGGGTCTTATTGACGATAGTGGATTACAGCATAGAGTCTTTGCCGCCACATTAGTGCTCTTTATTATTTGGCAAATTAATATCAGTTTAAGTTTGGATGTAGCCATTCACTTTCTGGGGATAACCACCTTAAGTTTGATGTTTGGTTGGCCCTTAGCACTGCTTTCAGCCTTGATTGCTCAGTCAGGGTTCTTACTTTTTAGCCAAGGCCAAGTTGATAGCTTTGCGCTTAACTATTTTGTTAATGCGGTTGTGCCTATTACTTTTACTTGGCGATTGCATCTTTGGATTGAGTCTAAAAAACCACAAAATCCCTTTGTATTTATCATGGGTGCTGGTTTTTTAAGTTGTTTATTATCTTCTATTTTAGTGGCAATGTTTGCAGGCATTATGCTGTATCTAGGTGGGCAGTTTGTATTTGGTTTAGGGCTTTTAGATTACATAGCTTACCTTCCTCTTTTTATATTTCCAGAAGCGGTAGTGAACGGCATGTTTATTTCTGGGTTTAGTATATTGCAGCCCCATTGGGTACAGGCGTTCAATGATGAACGCTATTTTCAAGTGCCAACTTTAGGTGAAAGCAAGGTTAAAAAAACGCTGCCTAAAGCCTTGGATCTAGATGCCCAAGAGAGCCAAAATGATGATGTTAAAAAGGCTTTTCAAAAAGAAGAATTAGATCAATATAAACCGCCAAAGGGTTGGCAAAATGAAGCCTTAGATAGAATCAATAAAGACACAAAATTGAATGAAAAGGACAACAAAAAAGATGACTAAGTTTACCCAAAAGGATGTATTAATTGAAAAGGAAGAAACCCTTTACGACGGTTTTTTCAAAATGAAAAAAGTCACCCTGAAACATCGTTTATTTGATGGCGGATGGAGTGCGTCAATAAGTCGAGAAATGCTGGTCCGTGATGATGCTGTATGCGTACTTTTATATGATCCAAAATCAGATCAAGTCTTGTTAATTGAGCAATTTAGACCCTGTGCTGTAAAGCATGAAAGCCCTTGGTTGCTGGAGTTAGTCGCAGGTATGGTAGAACCGGGTGAGAATGATGAGGAAGTGGCAAGGCGTGAATCGTTAGAAGAAGCCGGGGTTGAGGTCAAGCGCTTAGAATATATGTTTAAATTTGTCCCTTCTCCTGGTGGGCTGGTGGAATACCTACGTATGTACGCAGGTGAATTTGATGCAAGTAAAGTCGATGTTAATCGTAGTTTTGGTTTACCAGAAGAAGGTGAAGACATACGTTTACATCTGATGTTGGCTGAAAATGCCATTGATTTATTAAAAACAGAGATAGACAATGCGAGCACTATTATGGGGCTGCAATGGTTGGCATTAAACCGAACTGAATTAAGCCAAAAATGGCGTGATGAATAACATTAAGATCTAGGGAGCCTGCGATTAACTAACCTCTTCTCAGTCTTATCAGAAAAAATGTCAAACAAGGTGTCACTTTGATCTACTTCTTATTTGAGGTAAGAGGCACCTTTCGAAAAGGGACAACATAGGGTGACATTTTTTCTGAGACCTAAAGGCATGGCCTAAAAGCCTTATCTCTAAGTTGAGTGCCTGATCAATAGAACAACTATGAAGTTGTGCCCCTCGCCTTAAATCTAAGGCATTTTATCCACCCGCAGAGGCGGAAGGACTTATTCGCAGTTTCCCTAGCTTGTTATCAATCGGGTCAAACCGCTTAGAAAAAATGAGAGTGATAATATTTAATGTTGAAATTCCTAATGCAAGTGGTAGCGCCATTTAGGCCGCTATTAGGCTTACTATCTTTTGTTTATATTTGCGTTATAACTTTATGTTTAGCGGGATTACTGCATATCGTCGCTTTTTATTTTATCTGTCTTCATCAAAAAGAAGAGAATAATTCTGCAGCCGTTTATCATAGACTTTACGAAGCTTGGTTTTTCAGCGTTAATATTTGGCTTAGGTATGTTTTAAATGTTAATTGGTGTTTGGATCAGGACCAAAAAAAGCAACATGATAGCTGGCATTTAGTGATCGCAAATCATCAATCTTGGGTTGATATATTTGTTATTTTTGCTCAAATACAAGGGCGAATGCCATTGCCTAAAGTGTTTATGAAGCATTCGCTGATTTGGGTACCTTTCATAGGTTCTGCAACCTATATTATGGGGTTTCCTTTTATGCGTCGCTATAGCAAGGTCTTGTTAGCTAAACACCCTCATCTGAAAGGACAGGACTTAGAAACGACACGTCGATCTTGTGGGCGCTTTATGCAGGCTCCAAATACAGTGCTAAGCTTTGTTGAAGGAACTCGCTGGAGTAAGGAAAAACATTCACAGCAGGCGTCACCCTATAAACACTTATTAAAACCCAAAGCAGGCGGTATTGCCTTTGTTCTGCAAGCTATGCCGGATAAATTTAAAGAAGTTGTGGATATGAGCGTTATTTATCCACAGGAAAATATTTCATTTTGGGATTTGCTATGTGGACGTATAAAATCTGCTAAAGTGGTTGTGCGCTCAATTTCGTTCCCTGATAAAATATTAAGCTCGACAGACTATCAACCCGCGGGTGCCCATAGGGCTGAGTTTAATGAGTGTTTTAATCAATATTGGTCTGCGAAAGATAAACGTATTGGGCACTATAAAGAGACACTAGAACAAGCGGCAGACATGCCAAAACAAGGCGCTATAAAAGTAACTAGAGTATGATTAAAGACGCATATATACCTGATTTAAATAGCTTACAGATGCTTGGTGAACTCAATTATCGCCGGGTTTCTCGCATTATGCGTAGTAAAGAATCAGATGAAGAATGGCATTTTTTGATACACAGTATTGGTGGGCAGGAAAGCCGCTTAAGCTTGGTTTTAACACAAGAAAGCAAATACACTAGCCAATTACAACTTAGCTTTGGTCAACAAAAGAAAACAACACTGCTATTTGATCATGCTGTCAATATGACAGTTCGTTTATATCATGATGTGAAAATTGCCGAGATTACTGACGGTCATCGACAATACAGAGGTGTATACCCCTACCCGAATGATGCCATGCTGCATAAGGATGAGAAGTTTCGTTTGAATCAGCAGCTGGCCGATTTACTCGAATTGTGCTTAAAACACGGTTATCGCCTTAACCAAGAATCTCTTCTCGCGTTCGCCTAGAAGTGTCTGCCTTATTAAAACTTGGTTTACGCTATAGTTAAACCCTTAACCTTCTATGTTTGACGAGAGATATTTGCCTTATTTATTGTATTTACACGGCTTTAATAGTTCAGAAAATGCCCACAAAGCAAACTTACTAAAGGCCCATTGTCAGCAATTAAACCTAGTAGAGTCTTTGATTATCCCTAGATTGCATTGGCAACCTGAAGAAGCAATCAAACAATTAGTTGATATTATTGAACCTAGGTTAGCCTCTGGTATTTGTCTGTTTGGCAGCTCACTAGGTGGCTTTTACGCAAATTACCTTGCCCATAGGTATGAGCTTAATAGCATAGTGTTGAACCCTGCTGTTGGGGCTCCTGATCTAATTCAAGCCCATTTAGGAGAACAAACAAATTATCATACAGGGGAGCGTTACCTCTTAACGTCTGAGCATATTTCTCAGTTAAGGGTTTTAGATGTGCCGTTAAGCAGGCCAGACCTGTTTTGGTTAATGCTGCAAAAAGGAGATGACACCCTAGATTATCAAAACGCGCTTAATTACTACCAAAAGGTGAAAACTAGCTTAGAAGAGGGGGGGAGTCATAGTTTCGATGGCTTTGAGCGTTACCTTGATAAGGTGTTAGCCTTTGCAAATATTAGATAGCTTTGCATTCTAAAAGTGTTCTATTTGGCATATTAAGTGAATAGGCCTGCTTATTTTAAGCTGCTGTAATCTAGAGCAGGGCAATGTTAGACTGAGCCACACTATTATTTATCTTATCCCTTTATCCTTATATTCATGTATTTATCAGTGTATTTAGCTGAGATGAATAAGAACAATCCTATTAGAAGTTGGAAAAAGAATGTCTGCCAATCAGTATAATGCCGATTCCATTGAAGTCCTAAGTGGCCTAGAGCCAGTTCAAAAACGCCCAGGTATGTACACGGATACCAGTCGCCCAAACCACTTAGCGCAAGAAGTTATCGATAACTCAGTTGATGAGGCATTAGCTAAGCACGCAGATAGAGTTGAGGTGACACTTTATAAAGACGGCACAATAAGTGTTGAAGATAATGGTCGAGGTATGCCGGTTGATATCCACCCAGAAGAGGGTGTTTCAGGGGTCGAACTAATCTTAACTAAATTGCATGCGGGTGGTAAATTCTCCGGTGATAATTATCAGTTCTCTGGTGGTCTACATGGGGTGGGTGTATCGGTAGTTAATGCTTTGTCTACCCAGTTGGATGTTTGGGTTAAGCGTAATGGAAAGCAGTACCATATTGGTTTTGCTGATGGATTAAAAACCCAAGATTTATCTGAAATAGGTAGCTGTGGTAAGAAAAATACAGGGACTAAGGTTAGCTTTAAAGCGGACCCTAAATATTTTGATTCGCCCAAGTATTCAGTTTCAAGACTCAAGCACTTATTAAAAGCCAAAGCCGTATTATGCTCTGGCTTACATATGATCTTTATTGATGAATCTGGTACAGAAACCGAAAAGGAAGAGTGGTTCTTCCAAGATGGTTTAAAAGACTACCTCGCTCAAGCCAATGCAGGTTTCGAATTATTACCAGAGTCTCCTTTTGTGGGTGGCATAATAGAAATAACCCAAGGAGTGGATTGGGCTGTTCAGTGGTTGCCTGAAGGTGGGGAGTTAGTAACAGAAAGTTATGTTAACTTGATTCCTACGGCACAAGGTGGCACCCATGTTAATGGCTTAAGAACGGGTCTGTTAGAAGCTATCAGAGAGTTTTGTGACTTTAGAAACTTGTTACCCCGTGGCGTGAAATTGACGGCGGAAGACGTTTGGGAAAGGTGCAGTTATGTTTTATCTGCGAAATTGCAAGAACCTCAGTTTTCTGGCCAAACAAAAGAGCGGCTCTCGTCTCGTCAGATAGTGGCTTTCATCTCAGCAACCGTTAAAGACGCCTTTAGTTTATGGCTCAATAAGCATGTAGATGAGGGACAAAAAATTGCTGATATCGTAATATCAAGCGCCCAAAAGCGTATGCGTGCCAGTAAAAAAGTGGTGCGTAAGAAGATTACTCAAGGACCTGCTTTACCAGGAAAATTGGCGGATTGTGCCGGTCAAGATACCGCGCGAAGTGAATTATTTTTAGTCGAGGGTGATTCTGCTGGTGGTTCTGCGAAACAAGCAAGAGATAAAGAGTTTCAAGCAATCATGCCTCTGAGAGGTAAGATATTAAACTCTTGGGAAGTAGATTCGTCCGAAGTACTTGCGTCACAAGAAATACATGATATTTCAGTCGCACTAGGTGTTGATCCTGCTGATGAGGATTTATCCCAATTAAGGTATGGCAAGCTTTGTATTCTTGCCGATGCGGATTCAGATGGACTCCATATAGCAACCTTGTTATGTGCCTTATTTGTTCGTCATTTCCCTGCTTTAGTAAAAGCCGGTCATGTCTTTGTGGCCATGCCGCCTCTATATCGAATTGATGTGGCGAAAGAAGTACATTATGCCCTTGATGATGAAGAAAAAGACATTATCTTGCATAAAATGGCAGCAGAACATAAACGTTCAATACCTAATGTACAGCGCTTTAAAGGCCTGGGTGAGATGAACCCGTCACAGCTACGTGAGACAACAATGGCGCCGGATACAAGGCGTTTAATTCAGCTTACAATGGAAGACGTTGAATCGACACAAGAAGCCTTAGATCGACTCTTGTCTAAAAAACGTGCTGGTGATCGTAAAACCTGGTTAGAAACCTACGGCAACCTTGCTACGATTGATTAAACTCTAAATATTTAGAATATGGTCATGAGGTTCATTCAGCCTGCTTTTTATTAAGCGCTAAATGAACCTAGTGACTATCATTGTGTCCTAATCTCTATATCACTTAAAAATGGCAAATAGTGTCATTATCGCTTACACATCTTAGGTATTTTTATGAGTTTACTGAAAAAGGTTAATCAATGGGTGTCAGGGTCACCTGTTAAATCGATTGATGATAATTTAAGTGATGCTCACTTTACGAGTTTGCTGTCCAGTCTGATGACTATGGCTTGGTTCGTAGAGGCGAGAGACCCTTATACAGGGGGGCATTTATGGAGAGTGTCAAAATTTTCTGAGTTAGTCGCCTTGAAAGCCGGTTTATCAAAAGATGATGCTGCGCGTGTAAGCTTGGGTGGCTTTTTACATGATCTGGGTAAGGTAGGGATTCCGGATGCCATATTGCGTAAAACCAGTAAATTAACAGATGAAGAATACGAGATTATAAAAACCCACCCCGATATTGGCTTTCGTATGCTCTCAGGCCATCCATTAGCCGAATTAGTAAAAGATGCCGTGCTATTACATCATGAAAGGCCTGATGGTCTTGGATATCCGCAAGGGTTAAAGGGCGACCAAATTAGCGATATGGCTAAAATAGTGGGTTTATGTGATGCTTTTGATGCCATGACAAGCTCTCGCCCTTATCGTTCTGGAATGCCTCAGGAAAAAGCCTTGTCGATTATTGCATCAAACAAAGGTACTCAATTTGATGCCAATTTTGCTGATGTATTAATGGCTCTTGGTGAGGAGGGAGAACTTGTTCACATTATTGGTCATAGTGATGAGGGTATTCCACTGCAATCCTGTCCTGCCTGTGGACCCACGATAGTGGTGCAAAAAGAAAGTCAAGTGGGAGACCATCTGCATTGTCCAAATTGTACTGGGACATTTGAACTTGCCAAAGAATCGGAAGAATATCAGCTCACACCGCTTGATTTAGTCGCCACTGCCAAAGAGTTAGAACCAAGTTTGGATAATGCTTTAATTAGCCGTCATCTTGATCAAGCACTAATGGGCTTGAATCAAAAGACAATCGAAAAACACATGTCTCATTAATTAGGTCTTTTTAAAAGTCTGATATTCAGATTTTATTAAGTCGTCTTCTGTCCAAATAGAGGCACACAAGAGCGGCAGGTATGGCGCTTATAACAGCAACAAGGTGTACGTTTTTAGCTATAACTATGCCTTGCTCTGCAACAAAGTGAGTGGTTTCAATCCAAGGTTGTAATTGCAGTAAAAGTACCAAAATTACCAGGTTGCAAATGAGCTTATTTGAGCGCCAATAACGCATTGATCCGAATGAAAATAGTCCATAAAGTATGCCAGAAAACCCGGCATAGGTATCAAGCTTGTAGCAAGTGAGTAGATAACTATCGATAATCAAGAGTATAAAAACAAGACTCAATCCTTGTTCATATACAGCTTCTTTTGACTTCATTTCATCCATAAATAGCCAGATATAAATCATCAAACCTGCCATATTCATAATGAGATGATTTATATTCCAGTGAGTGAAGTGAGCACTCACGTAGCGCCAAGCATCCTGCTGCCAATCACAACTAGTTAACCAAAGGTTGGTCCAAGCTTCGCTATATGGGGCGAAAATCAGCATAAGCATGAATAAACTGAAAAATAGCCCTTTTAAAGGTCGGCTCAGCAAATTAGGTGAATCTGTTTGTAAAAATTGAGATGTCTGCATAATAGTGTGTCATTAATCACTCAATTGCCCATGAGAAATATCATGAGTGTTTACACAATATTACATTAAAAAAGACGATAATTTGACTACTTTTTACAAAAAAAACGATTTCCAGTCTTAAACTTCAAAAAACGAAGGCTTAAAAAGGTCAAAATCATCCACCATGAAAAGCTGCCAGAGCCATTGTTAGTGGAACTAGAAGAGCTAGCTGTACTATTTTCACTAACCTTGTTTGTCAAAACATTAAAGAATCTAAGATCATCGCAACGTATCATTAAATTACTATCTGAGGTGTAGGTATTTGGCACTATGATAGTAGCAGCCCCATCATTTATGATGCTGTTTGCTAGTACTTCACTAAAGTTTCCATCATTAGTTGGAGACAGTAATATATCAACACTAGAGCAAGATATAGGGGATATATCAGTATCAGCTACTTCCCAGGAGACTGTTTTCGTATCTCCTGAAGACCAGCTGGATAGAGTACTTGGAGATGTAAACTCAAACGTTTTGTCTGTATCTTTTACTGTGACAACCACATTATCATAAGCCGTGCCGTTATTTTGATCTCGAACTGTCAGCCTAAAGTTTAAGTCTCTATCTGTGGTGGGATAATATTCCCCAATAGTTGTTGTGTTCTCAATTACATCTTCCAGCCTCGGCAAATAGCGGCTTTCATTTGTTGATGATTCCCAGGTCCTAAAAATCGGCCGGTTACCATCATCAATCATGGTCGCTTCACTTGATGATGAATTACCTAAGTCCATTTGTTCCCAGGTATAAATAAGGGTATCGGCATCGGTATCTGTTGCAGAGCCATTTAATATAAAGGGGGTTGCAGCGGGAGTAACAAAGTCACTTCCAGCATTTGCTACAGGGGGGGTATTAGATGAAGCGGTTGATGAATCACAGTTTGCTCCGTACCCAGTAGTTACATAGGCAGTAATTTCTGCAATTGATGCAGCATGAAAATAGGCATCACTATTGTTTTGTAGATCCTCATCATCACAGATACCCGCATAAGCCATGATGGTTGAGCCGCTGCCGGGTTCATAGGCATTCGTCGAGGAGCGGTTCCCACCACCACAGCTACTACTTGTACCATTAAATGTGTGGAGTGCATTAAACTGATGCCCAATTTCATGGGCAACATAATCAATATAGAAACTATCACCAGTGGGATTCTTTGAACCTGTCAAGCCTTGAGCCTTATAAGTGCTATTACATACTCCTGAATAAGCAACACCACCGCTGGTGGTGGTTACTAAGTGGCCGATATCAAATTTACTGCTATCACCTGCTGTTGTATCTGCGTTTGCTTGTAAATCCCCCGTATACCCATCATCAGGGTAGGGGTCTGTACTTGAGTCGGTATAAATATAATTTTGAGTTTCATTAATTAGCGTTAACGTTATACCTAGATCAGATTGGTAAACTTGGTTTACACGGTTAACCATGGTTACAATTGCCGCGAGGGCTGCGCTTTTAGAACCAAAAAATTCAGTGTATAAGCCAGTTGCACTTACCAACAGATCGAACGTAAGTTCATTACCAGAAGAACTTGCTTTAGCGGATGGGGAGGTACTGGATTTTCCTTCTGTATTATTATTAATTGTCTCAAGTAAAGCATCGCTACTGTTAGTGTTTAATGGCGTAGCATCCCTCGCGTAATAACTTGCGTAACTTGTGGTATTTCCAATGTACTCAGGATCAATATAAATGAGTTCTCCGTTATGCCTGAACATGCCATGGAACCCCAATTCATTAACATCAAAACGGCCATTATTATTTGAATCACTGATATCAATTCCTTTAAAGGTTTTGATATTGGGATAGTTCGCTGCTAGACCGGATTGCATTATGCTGGATTCAATAAATCGATAAGTGGCATAGGTTTTGTCAGGTAGGGGGAGTTCTAGGTCGATATAGCCTAGAGTCTCATCAATATGCAGTAATGCTTGACTGATACCGTTAAAATCAACATCCTTTTGATTCTTGTTGTTAGTCGCAAACGTTGGCTTAAGTGAAATGTTTGACTTAGCCGAAAAAAAGCTAACTTGGTTTCCTGGGGCGGTCCAAAAGTTTTGTGCTTGTATGTTTAGGGCAATGGTAGATAACATAAAAGAGGCGATTGTTTTGTTAAGCATATCCCCCCCTTTTTTTAAGTAAAACCTTCGTTATGAATCAACCTTTTAAGCAGAACAATTTCATACCTTCGTTGTATTTTTTAGCATACTGAAAAGCAATTTTTTTAGTTTTTATATCATCACTATGCTTAATAATGTCACTTGTATTTTCTACAATACGCTTACCACACCTGGAGATGAGATCATCTAGTTCCTCAACATTGATACCAGGATAATTAGGAACACGCCCCCCCAAAAAGTATAAGCGTTTATCATTTTCAGAGAGGGCTTTCTCTATATCTGCCCTCACCCTATTATCCATCTGTTTTTCCGTAATTGATGATGCTGTACAGGCAGTAAGGCTAAATAAACAAAGCACACTTAAAACATTCATTCATCTACTTTCCTAGTTAAGTGTGAAGTTAATCCTCGCCCTTAGACATAAGAATAGAAATAATTAGTTTATATTCCAATAAATAATAGCGTTCAAATCTGCTGTAACAGTATTTACTTACAGCAAGAAAACACTTTTAGCGTTAAAATATAGAAATAAGCGCTAATTAAACGTAGGGATTAATCTGTACTTACCTACTAAGGAATCATTATGACAGAAGAGCAAAATCAAGAGGCGATTGACGAAGACGCTCTTTATAATCGCCTTGATCATTATCTCACTAATTATGGTTGTGAACGTTCTCTTATGTGTGTGTCTGAGTTAGATGGCTACTTCACCGCTTTAGGTTGTACTAAAGACAGCTTGGAACCTGATGCTTGGATCTCAGGTATTTGGGGCGTTGATGAGGATCAGCCAGACTGGGGAACACAAGAAGAAGAAGATGAGTTTCTAAGTCTCGTATTACTCATGTATGTCAATACCATGGATTGCCTCGTAAAAGGTGAGTTGCATCCTGTGTATTTACAAGTCGAAGTCGATGGTGATGAGGAAATCGTCATTGATGAATGGTGTGTTGGTTTTATGAGAGGTGCACGTTTAACCGGCTTAACCCGAAAAGGGGATAAGGCATTTTTAGATGAGGTGCTCGCATCTGTTCGTTTGTTTGGCACTGAGGCCGGCTGGACTAAATTAGATGATATGAGCCGAGAAGAAATTGTTTTTTGGCAAGAATTAATTGAACCCTCTGTTATGCGATTAGCGCAATTTAACCACCCTGAAATAAGCTTAGTCGAAGTGAAATACCCGCCAGTTTTGCATTAAAATATCTTGTAGCAGATATAAAAAAGGGAAGCTAAGAGCTTCCCTTTTTTAACTTACCTTGCTCTAAATGCAATGATTAGCCTACAACAGTGGCAATCGATTGAGCTAGATACTCAAGGTTTTCATCGGTAATGCCTGCCACATTCATTCGACCAGAATCAGCAATGTAAATAGAAAATTCATTACGTAATCGATGGACTTGCTCAACGCTAAGACCAGAGTAAGAAAACATACCTCTTTGGTCTGTGATAAAGCTGAAGTCTTTTGAGCATGAAGAACTCGCTAAACTGGCGACCAGTTTATGACGTAAGTCATTTATGCGATCACGCATAGTGGCAACTTCAGCTTCCCATTCTGCATGCAATGCTTCATCGCTCATGATAGTGTAAACAACCGAGGCGCCATGGGCTGGTGGCATTGAATAGTTAGCACGAATCGCCATACCCACGATGGAAAACGCATTACTCGCTTCTTCTGTTGTTTGTGCAACTATGCTCATACCGCCGCAACGCTCACGATAGATGCCAAAGTTTTTAGAGAAAGAGTTGGCAATTAGCATGCTAGGCACGCGTTCTGCCATGAATCTAAGGCCTGCCATATCTTCTTCTAGACCGTCACCAAAACCTTGATAAGCAGCATCTACTAAAGGCAATAAGCCTTTTTCTAATACCAATTCAGTAAGCGCATGCCAATGTTCAATTTTAAGGTCTATCCCAGTAGGATTGTGACAGCAAGCATGTAACAAAATAGCGTCACCTGCTTTTACTTCCGCTTTCAGAGTGGTCATCATGTCGTCAAAACGAAGTCCGTTCGTGCTGGCATCATAATAAGGGTATTCAGCAATCTCAATACCTGCGCTTCTGAAGATAGGAAGGTGGTTTCCCCACGTTGGGTCGCTTACCCAAATCTTAGGATTCGCTAGGTTCGCACCAATAAAATCAGCGGCTACTTTTAATGCGCCGGTCCCACCTGGTGTTTGAGCCGAAAAAATTCGATTGTCTGCCACGACCTTACTGCTTTTTCCTAATAACAGCTCTTGAATAAGAGGGGCAAATTCGGGTGCGCCATTAATACCAATGTAGCTTTTAGAATCTTCTTGCTCTAATAAAATTGCTTCCGCTTTTTTAACACTATTTAAAATCGGCGTGTGTCCTGAGTTATCCTTATAAACACCTACACCTAGATCCACTTTTTTGGGGTTAGGATCATTTCTATGAGCAATGATTAGGGCTAATAAAGGATCGCCTGGAACCGCTTTTAAATGCTTAAACATGGTGTTTGAGTCCTGTTTTTTTTAGGGGGTCGTAAAGCTTGTTACATGATAATTAGAGTATTCAGTAACAAGTAAAAATTGCCTTTTATTTTGCCGTATTCGCATTTAATTACAATCATTAAATGGCTAATTTAAAGCAGTATAAAAAAGCTTTCTGTAAAGAAAACGATACGGGCTATAAAGTGATGAATAGGACTTAAAAATACGTCGTATTTGAAAGGCATTCTGGCATTGCTAATCTGTTTTATATTTTGCCGTTAATAAAAATTACGTTTGTGATCTTAATTAAGTTAACAATGAGCCCTTTCTAGGGAGAACCCATTGTTAGTCAGTAAGGCGTTATTATTCTAGGCCTTCAATAATGCCATTTTCCAATAGCTCAATACCATTGGCGGCAGGTACTTTAGGCAAGCCTGGCATGCGCATTATGTTACCGGTAAGCACGACTAAAAAACCTGCACCGGCATTGATTTGTATGGCTCTTACTGTGACCTCAAAATCCCTCGGTCTACCGTGTAGGCTGGGGTCATCTGAGAGGGAGCTCGGAGCCTTAGCGATACAAATGGGAAGGTGAGTAAGTTCGAGCTGTTCAACATGCTTTAAATCTTTCTCAGCCTCTTTTGAGAAGGCAACGTCAAAGGCTCCGTACATGGCTTTACAGACAGCTTTAACCTTGTCGATAACCGGTTGGTTCAGTTGATAAAGAGGCTGATAAGGACGGTTCTTACTAATAGACGCCATCACAACCTGTGCTAGTTCAACGGCCCCTTTACCGCCATTAGCATGGTGTGTCGACTCTGCGAAAGAGACATTATGTTGGATGCACCTAGCTCGAATAAGAGCAATTTCTTCATCTGTATCAGTGGCAAAACGATTAAGTGCGACCACAGGGTGCTTGTTAAATAGCTCCACACTTTCAATGTGTTTATCGAGGTTTTCCAAACCCTGTTGAAGTGCTTCTAGGTCTTCATCGGTTAAATCGTTTTTCGGTTTACCACCGTGCATCTTGAGTGCTCGGACTGTGGTGACAAGGACGACAGCATCTGGGTCAAGTTTAGCTATACGACACTTTATATCAAAGAACTTCTCAGCACCGAGGTCAAAACCAAAACCTGCTTCCGTGATCGCCCAATCAGCATGATGCATCGCCATCTGGGTCGCAATAATGCTATTACAGCCATGGGCGATATTGGCAAAGGGTCCTCCATGTACAAAAGCGGGTGTTCCTTCAAAACTTTGTACTAAATTTGGCTGTAGGGCGTCTCTTAAAAGAGCCATCATAGCCCCTGTTATCTCAAGCTCTTTTGCGTAAATGGGCCTTCCATCAAAGGTGTAACCAATTAGCGTGCGATCGAGTCGCTGCTTAAGATCTTTTGCATCGATCGAGAGACACAGCATAGCCATGACTTCAGAGGCAGCGGTTATATCAAAGCCACCTTCACGGGGAATGCCCTGCATCTTGCCACCTAATCCAAGAACAATATTTCTCAGGCTTCTATCATTCATATCCATCACCCGTCGCCAAACTATTTGCCTTGGGTCTATGTTTAATTTGTTACCTTGATAAATGTGATTGTCGATAGCCGCAGATAAGAGGTTATTGGCACTGGTGATAGCATGAAAATCACCGGTGAAGTGCAAATTAATACGGTCTCCTGGCATGATCTGACTATACCCACCGCCAGTCGCACCGCCTTTCATACCCAAGCATGGACCTAAAGAGGGCTCCCTTAGGGCTAAACACACGGATTCACCGAGTTGCGTAAAAGCCTGTCCAAGCCCTATCGTTGTGGTGGTCTTGCCTTCACCTGAAGGGGTGGGGGTTGTAGCTGAAACGAGAATGAGCTTGCCCTTTTTAGTGCTCGGGGTTCTAAGTGCTGCTAGGTCAACTTTGGCAATGTCTCGGCCATAAGGTAATAGGTGTGCTTGGTCGATACCTAAACTGTCGCTGATTTCTGTAATCGGTCTAGGGGTAAACAGCTGTGCGATTTCAACGTCTGTTGCCATGATTGGCTCCTTGGTGATGGTAAACACTTTTTGATGGGAGCGGCTTCATTGGCTAAACATCGAAGTCTATCCCTGCAATACCTCTACTTTAGCTGGTAATTTGATGTGTTTTTTTGACCTAGTTGGTCGTTAGAGGTGTTTGTGTGAACGAAAGCTGCCTATGGCGTAGTACTTCAATAGGTCAATGGGCTTTGTCTGCACAGGTTATTAAGCTACAACTCAAGGTGCAAGTTGTCAAAACCATAAATATCTATATTGCGCCATTGTCAGGATTAACTCTAAGATCATGACTTGATTGGTGATTTTAATTCTAGTCAAGAAAACTAACTAAGGTGATGAAAAGCAGTAAAAAAGTCAGTTTAAGGGCTCTCTATTGACTGCTTTTTTATTTCATCTTAGGAATGAAGGTACTAAATAAATAGCATATATGGAGATAGTTAGTTTAAATAATGCTTTTCTAGGCACTTTTTTAAGCTGATTGTATTGAGTCGCCGTTTATACTGGCCGTGTTTTTTTGTTATAGGGTTAGTTTAAATAATGCTTTTCTAGGTACTTTTTTAAACTAAGGTAGCGTTTATACTGACAGTGTTTTTCAGTAATATGGTTAATTCTGTGCAAAGCATTGAAAGATAAATCGACCAGAAAGTGTGTAGGGCCGCTATCTCTCATGACTTTTAGGGCAGTTTGAATGATGTTCATGTTCAAGCCGGGATGACTAGGTGAAAGCCTTTGGGCTTGTACTAGGCACTCAATGGCTTCTGAATACATTGTTTTTTCAAAGAAATCTAAACCCTTTTGATTTTCTTCTTTTGCTTTTAATCGTGCTTTCACTCCGATCGGCTCATCGATAAAGGCATGTATTTTAGCTATCAAGATATAGTTCTTTGGATTTTCTTCTATGATTTTCTGAAACAGGGTATTAGCCTCTGTGCTATTACCTGTTATGAATAACGTTTTAGCAAACTCAAATTCGATTTTAGGGCTTAAAAGATCAGGCTGTTTTTCTATTAACTCTTGCGCTTTTACTAACGCATCTCTTGCTTGGTCTAACTTCCCTTGGCTATTAAATACTTGGCATTCAACCAAACGCCTTTGCAGCTGAGTTTCATCCTTATCAGGAAATTTTTTATTTATTTGGCTTAGGATAGTAAATGCATCTTGGGCTTTTTTTCGAGCTTCAGGTGTCGTGTCCCCAATAATAGATTCGGCTAAAACCTGAGCTAATTGTAGGTGCTGATTTTCAGAGGCATAGATGGAGTTTTTACTCAGTTTCAGCGTTTGTTGACCTGATTTAAGCGCTGTTGTTAAATCCCCATTAGACAAGCTAAGGTCGACTAAAAACTGTTGCCTGGTGATTACATAGGGGGATATTCTAACTGCCGCCTCGAGAGACGTTTGAGCCATTTGTGTCAAACCGATCTGTTTATAATATCTTGCTAAAAGGTCATAAGCTGGGGTGTTGTTATGAAAAATAGATACGAGTTTATTTAAGTGATTAATTGCTGATTCTGTGGAGCCTTGTTCTTTTAATGCTTTCGCTTCAATTAGCATGGCCCAATCTAGGTTTTTGCTTTGCTGAAGATTAAAGCAATAATCCAGCACGTCTTTATACCTGCAAGACTCTAATAGCGCTTCAGCTAACTTTTTTTGACACCAAGACTTATAATGACTTCCGTTCTCAATTTGAGTCTGACAAAGTGCTACTACCAGCCCGTGATCTTCTTTTTCAATCGCACTTTTAATGTTTATTAATTCATTGTTTTTGTTAAATAGGTGTTTTACTCGTTTTATGAGCTCTGACTGGTTGAAGGGTTTTGTCAAAAATTCATCGGGTTTCGTTTCCATCAGGCTCATGATCACATCTCGGCTGGTTTCAGCTGAAATGAAGATGAAAGATGAGGTTGCCTTTAAATAACCTAGCTTACGAATCTCTTCTAATACCTGTAAGCCATTTTTACCTTTTCCCAAATTATAGTTACATAAAATAAGGTCAAAAGCGGTATTTCTGCATGCATCAATGACGCCTTTTCCATTTGACGTCACACTGACTTTATTTATATCCAATGACGCAAGGATTTTTTTGATAGACTGTCGTGAATTTTGAAACTCATCGGCAATAAGAACTTTTAGTGAATGCATAGAAGCCCCCTTCGAACCTTTTCCTTAAATCGTAATCAAATCGTTACAATTGTTGTATTTTTATTTGTTATTTACGGGTAAAGAAGTCTGTTTAGACTTGATATAATGCTGATTATTCGATTAACCAAAATGAATGTCACGAAATGTGAATAAAAAGAAAGGCAAATTCACATTTAAATACTCTATTTAAATTATTCGAGTAAATAATTATGTTTTTGATAGGAAAAAATCTATTGATTAAGTTGTTAGCTAGATTTAAAAAAAATAGTGTTCTAAGGTTTGAATGATTCGCAAAAGGATACTGCTATTAAGTCTTTAGTTATTGAAAATATTCGATTTAATTCGAGTTCCCTGCACTTTGATCGAGTAGAAAAAGACAGAGGCGAGATAATTAATTGGCTAAAAGTCGGCTTTAATTGTGATCATGTAAGCTTGGGTAAGCAGATTCAATCTCTTTGGTCAGGTTATGGCGAGATTGTGAAGTTTAGTCTAATGAATAATATAAGTGAGCCGCATTCAGATCTGTCGGTGATTGTTAAATGGGTGAAGCTGCCAGATAGTATCGATCACCCTAGAGGCTGGCAAAGTGACCTTGCTCATCGTAGAAAACTCACCTCTTACCAAGTAGAGATGAATGTCTATCATATGCTTAATCGGGTTACTAAGTTGCCTGACTGGCTTGATAGCATACGTGTCCCCCATTGTTTCCATGGTTATTATGATGAGGCTAATCAACAGCAGGTTTTAGTACTGGAAGATTTGGATATGTCCGGTTTTCCATTAAGGTATTTGGCCCTCACGCCAATACAAACGCAGCCCTGCATTCAGTGGCTGGCTCGTTTTCATGCCTATTTTTTACAGGATACTCATGAGAGAGAAGAGCTGCCTCAGCATCTAGAATCAAAATTACCATTGGATAACTCAAGGAGTTATGCACAGGGTTTGTCTAAACCGCTAGGATTATGGCCAATTGGTAGTTATTGGCATTTGGCAACGCGGCCTGATGAGTGGCGAGCAATGCCAGAATCGAAACTTAAATCTAAGGCAGCACAATTAGATGAGGCCCTTAATTCACTCAGATTTCAAACCCTAATCCATGGGGACGCTAAGGTTGCCAATTTCTGTTTTTCAAAACAAAGTAACGAACAAGAGGTTGAGGTTGCTGCACTGGACTTTCAATACACTGGCAAAGGCTGCGGTATGAAGGATTTTGTGTATTTTCTAGGGAGTTGCTTAACGGAAGTTGAGTGTGACTCCCATTGGGAGAACTTACTGGATCTGTATTTTGCCAGTTTGAAAGAAATGCTGGAGAGGTTAAATTCTCAAATAGACAGGGAAGCCCTAGAGTGTGAGTGGCGGTTTGCCTTTGAGCTAGCATGGGCAGACTTCCAACGTTTTCTTGAAGGCTGGTCGCCTGACCATAAAAAAAATACCGCTTTTAGTCGCGCCTTAACTGCAAATGCTTTGAATAAACTTGATATTTAAATCTGTTCTCGTTTTAACGCCTTTTTGGTTTTAGCTGAAGCGATAGCCTCTAAAGGATTATCTGGCCAATTGTGTTTGGGATAGCGGCCTCGCATTTCTTTTTTAACCTCATGATACGCATTTTTCCAAAAATTGTTCAGGTCTTGAGTAATGGCTAATGGCTTTTGAGCGGGCGATAACAGCTCAATTTTAAGTTTTATACCTGCTATTTCAGGTGTGTGAACAGTGCCAAACATTTCTTGTAATTTGACTTTTAAGCTGGGAGGAAAAGCTTGATAATCGAGTCTAATTTGGTTCCCTGAGGCTGCGCTTATTGTTTCTGGAGCTAACTTGCTTAGACTTTGCTGTTGACTCCAATCTAATTGATTTAACAAAATATCTGCAAGTTTTAATTGCTTGAGCTTGGTGTGGCTGTTGATACCGCTTAAGTAGGGTGCTAACCAAATTTCTAAGTGTTCAAGTAAGCTTGAATCATCAAGCAAAGGCCATTTAAATTGATCTAATTCAGGCTGGTTTTTATGCTCGTCAGATTGCGCTAGATTTGCAATAAAGGTTAATCTTTCTCTAATGCGAGTGGCGCTCTTATCCCAGTTTAATAAGTGTAAACCAAGGCTTCTTATATGTTGACAGCAGGCTCTGATTTCAGCTTCAGAAGAGACCTTGTGTAATAACTTTGAATCTAAGCATAACTTGTCAACCATAGTATCTTGACTTGATAGTAGGCGCTCACTATTTTTAGGCCAGCTGGCATCTTGTTTTACTTGGGTTAAGGGCTTAAGTACATGTTCGAATAAGGTAGGATCTAATCTTACCGCTTGAAAAATTTGGTCCTTATTAAATTTGGCATTACCGCCTGTTTCTAATGCAATAATAAGGGGCTCCTGTGCTAAATATTGAGCTTTATTTAATTGCGCTAAACGTCCATTGGACAGTTTGTAATCTTGCCACTGGGCAGCATTGTTTTGGCTTTGCTGTTTGGCAATACGATCAGGATAAGCACAGGCGAGCAGGGTAGCGACCATCTGAGATTCAGATAACGAGTCCTGTTGTCGTGTTGTTGATATCTGCTTGGTTAAGGATGCTGGCAGACTTTTGATTTGTTGCTTAATTTGCGACTGTGATTTAAGTATTTTCTTAAAGTTTTTAGGGCTAAGTCGAAATAGTTCAACCTGTTCTAGTAGGTCAACTTGAGACGAATGTTTAATCGGACCCTCCATAATGAGAGCCGCAAGCTCTGAGCTGATTTCTTCTGCCCCAAACGCTAACCCAGCACAAATAAGCCGAGCGATTCTAGCAGGTGCTGATAAGGTAGACATGGCCTGACCTAAAGGGCTGAGCTTTAATCCCTCAGTATTTTCTAAAGCACCTAGGCGTTGTAGTAAATTCACTGCCTGCAACCAATGACCACTGGGTACTGGGGTTAACCAGGTTAATTCATCGGGTTGATTTATTCCCCATTTAGCCAGTTCTAAAGCAAGGCTGGTGAGGTCTGCATTTTGAATTTGAGCTTGGGCTTGGGCTAGTAACCGGCTTTGAGCATCTTCGCTCCACCACCGATAACAAATACCGTGGGACGTTCGTCCAGCACGGCCACTGCGCTGTATACTTTCAGCTTGACTTACTTTTCGAGTATGTAGACGGGTCAAGCCGGTATTGGCATCGAACCTTGCTTCACGACTAAGACCCGAATCTATGACGACTTGGATGCCTGTAATGGTTAAGCTTGTTTGAGCAATTGCAGTGGCTAAAATGATCTTGCGGCCTGAATGTGCTTGATCAGATAGCACGGCTTCTTGAGCTTTAAAGTCTAGTTTGCCATAAAGTGGCAAAATTTTAACGTCTGAAGGAATGAGCTTTTCTAGCCTTTCTTCAAGGCGTCGTATTTCCTGCTGTCCTGGTAAAAAAACGAGAATGTTACCCTCATCAGTTTTGACTACCTGGGATAGCGTTTGGGCAAGTTGGGGTAAAATGTCTTCTTGTTTAAGGTTTAAATTTTGATAACGAATATCAACAGGGTAGGTTCTGCCTGGGCAAAATAAACTAGCACAATCGAGTAACTTTTCTAAGGGGGCTTGTTCTAGTGTTGCTGACATAATCAGCAGTTTTAATGGCAACTCATCTCTTAGGTACTCCCTACTTTCTAGACAAAGAGCTAATGCTAAATCAGAGTCTAGATTTCGTTCATGAAACTCATCAAAAATAACTAAGCCAATGCCCTCAAGACTAGGATCATCTTGTAGCATACGTACTAAGATACCTTCTGTTATGACCTCAATACGCGTTTGTGAACTGACTCGATTCTCATGTCTAATACGATAGCCCACAGTTTGACCTAATGTTTCACCCAGCAGGGATGCCATACGCGATGCGGCATGTTTTGCCGCAAGTCGTCTTGGTTCTAACATGAGAATCTTTTGCTGTTTGAGCCAAGGTTGATCTAATAGTGCTAAGGGTACACAGGTGGTTTTACCCGCACCCGGTTCGGCTTCTAAAATAGCTTCATTATTATCTCTAAGCTGCTTGCGTAAAGGTTCGATAACTTGGCTGATGGGGAGATTAAGTGACGCAAAATCAAAGGCTGAAAGTGTCATAGTTTATTTAATGGGTGATGATGAGATGCGCAATATATTAACTGATTCCTGCACTATGATCTAAGGCCGGTGAATAAGAAAAAACTGTTTTCAAAAAACAGAGCAGAAGGTTGCCACTTTTAACGACGTTTCGGCCTTGGTGGCGGTGGCGTATCGATACGAATATTCGTTTTACAATGGGCAATACAGGGCAGTATATAACCCTCATCAAGTTCTCTTTGATTTAGCCCAAAGGGCGCGCGTAAACCATAGTCAATCTCACCCTCATGTAGTTTGGTCAGGCAAACACCACAGACGCCATTGTCACAGGCTTTACGTACGTGAATACCTTGTTTTTCGAGGCTTTGAATAATGTTCTCATCACTTTTAGTCTGATAACTTAGATTTTTGTCGGATTGACTTAGGGTGATGTTAAGCGTTTCATTTGTCACATTATTATCTTGCATAAGGGCTTTCTTCAGACTGATTAAAAAGGGCTGCTACTTGCTGTTATTTGTCATTAACTTTAGCATGCGCCCCTTAAAAACAAATGCTTTTAATTGATAGTGAGTTTTCAGTATAGGAAATGCTTTTTTGAGGCTAGCTGTAAAGAGTCATTATTTAAGGAATGAAAATGGATCATGCTGAATTATTATCTCGTACTTTTGATACTGTATTTCCTTTAGTCTTTATTGTGCTTCTTGGTTTTATCTATGCTCGATGGCGTGCCACAGATATGACGATAGCCAACCGTATTAATATGGATGTATTTGTCCCCGCGCTGATTTTTTCGGTTATGGCATCCGGTAGCTTTCATGTGACTCAATATAAAGGCCTGATAATCGCTGCAGCTGTGATTGTTTTAGGCTCAGGTCTACTGGCATGGCCTATTGCGAAACTGATGGGTGTTTCAAGTAAAACCCTGTTACCCCCCATGATGTTTAATAACAGTGGTAATCTTGGTATTCCATTGATGGTACTGGCGTTTGGTGAGTCTGCTTTACCCATTGCTGTGGTTCTATTTTTGACAGAAAATTTACTGCATTTTACTGTGGGCATGTACCTCATTAATCCAAAAACCAAGCTCAAGAGCATACTCACCATGCCCATGGTATTAGCGACAATGCTGGGGCTGATATTTAGCTTTAGTGAGTCACAGCTTCCCGTCGCCTTATTCGTACCTATTGAAATGTTAGGACAGGTTTCCATTCCATTAATGCTGTTTGCACTGGGTGTACGCATGATGGATGTGGATATGAAAAATTGGAAGCTAGGTTTATTTGCAGGGATTTTATGCCCATTAAGTGGCTTGATTATGGCCATTGTTTGGCAAATGGTGTGGCCTGTTAGCCAAGAACATTTTGCTTATTTGTTAGTGTTCGCCTGTTTACCGCCCGCGGTTCTGAATTATATCGTCTCTGAACTTTTTCAACAGGAGCCGAATAAAGTCGCTTCAATGGTATTAATTGGCAATCTGGTAAGCTTGGTTACCCTACCTTGTATCTTACTTTATGTATTATAGCTCTGAGAATAGCGACGTTTATCAGGACAAATGTACTTAATCTATTAGGTTTGATTAAGTACATTGTGTACGGTTTTATGATCTTCAAATACTAATTTTTCAAAGTCATTCGCCTTGAGTGGTTTTGAGAAATAGAAGCCTTGATAGTATTCACAGCCAAGCTCTAATAGCGCTGTCATTTCTTCTTGGTTCTCAACCCCTTCAGCAACGACTTTCATTTTCAATTTCTTCGCAAGAGAGAGAATACTGTCCGTAATATCCTTATCTATTTCGTTAAGATGTAAATCTCGGATTAAGGATTGATCTATCTTGATTACGTCTAGCTTTAACTCACGAAGATGGCGTAGAGAAGAGTAACCAGTACCAAAATCATCCAGTGACAGTGTCATGCCCATATCTCTGAGCATCTCAACTTTTCGTTTTGCCAAATTCTCATCTTTAAAGAGACAGCTTTCAGTAATTTCTAATTCGATCAATTGAGGAGGGCATTTACATTCAACTAACAGCTCTTGTACACGTTCAACAAAATTAGGGTCTTGGAACTGAATCGGGCTAATGTTAATGGCAAGACGGGTGAAATTGTGAGGTAAGCCTTGGTGTAGCCATTGGGTGATTTGTAAAAATGCGGTTTTTAATACCCATTCACCCAGTTGGTAAATTTGGCGTGTTTCTTCACTAATGGGGATGAAATCCCCTGGTGATATCTCGCCAAGTACCGAATGATTCCAGCGAGCAAGGCACTCTGCCCCTATGATATCGCCGTCTTTATTACACTGTGGCTGATAGGCAAGATAGAACTCATCATTTTCAATGGCGCTGTGTAGGCCTTGTTCTATGCTAAGGCGCTGTTCAGCTTGGATATGTAATTGGTTTTCATAGAAGTGGTAGGTATTGCCACCTTCTGCTTTTGCCTTATAAAGCGCAATATCCGCATGGCGTAAAATGTCCTGTCCAGTATTCGTATCTTGTCTAATAATGGAAATACCGATACTGGCTGACGTGTAAAGTAGATGACCAATTAGTGTATGGGGTTCAGCAATGGAAGTGAGTATTCGGTTGGCAAGCCGAGTCGCTTCATCATGGGCTTCCTCTTCAGTTTTCGCGATATCAGGAATCAAGATAACAAACTCATCGCCTCCTAGACGAGCCACACTGGTTTCATCATTCTTAAACTCACTTAAACGTTTACCTATAGTGACCAGCAATGCGTCACCAACCGCGTGACCTAAAGAATCATTGATATGTTTAAAGCGGTCTAAGTCCATATAAAAGAGGGCGCCGATAGTGGGCTGGTGCTGTATCTTGATAATGGCATTGTGCAAAATATCAGAAAGATGTCGACGATTCGACAGTCCCGTCAATAAGTCAAAATAGGCATATTCTCTGAGTTGCGCTTCCGCACTTTCTCTTTCTTTCCAAAGGGCCATAAACTGTTTAATTAATAAACCAAATTCATCTTTTTTAATCTTGATCGGAGGATTATCAATCGCTTTATTGTCGTATTTTATTGAGCTAATCCAGACTGTCAGTTTAGTCAGAGGATGGGTCAATACCATGTAGAAAAAAGCGAGCAGGATGAGGGATAAAATCAGGTTCTTGATGAGACTTAATAAGAAAACATTGGTCGCTCTTCCAATAAAACTCTTGGCCACGGCTTGAGTGTCTAAGGTGATACTTAAGGAGCCGACATTGATATTTTTAGGAGAGAAGGTAAGCGGAATATCTAAATTTTGTTGTTCACTAAAAAGGTAAGCAGCGAGGATTTTTGTGAGCTCGTTCTCTTCACTAGGTTGGTCTGTGTCACTGGCTAACTGGCTATCAAAATCATCCATTATCTCAGCTTGAATAATGTCTGGATGGGATAAGAGACCTTTAATGACTTGTTTTGCTAACGGAGAATTAAGCTGGTAAGCAGCTTGAGCGGCTGGGTCGTGGGATAATAAGAGAATGCTACCGAAGCGCTCTTGAATCTGTCTTTTTTCACTTTCAAGATCCAAGAATGCCTGCAAAATTCCAAATACCAGACTCAAAATTAAAGAGGCTGTAATAATGGTTTGTGCATGCTTGACGGATGCTCTGTCTTTTATACGAATAGCCACTTATAGTCTTTCCTTTGACGCTAAATATCGAAACAATTACTAAAAAATTATAAACAGATTAACAAGGTGCAGGCATGTAATGCTAAATATGGTGTCTGCAAAACAATCTATTAAAACATGATATGTTAGCGTTATCGAATTTTCGTTTTGAATAAAATCTCTCCCATGGACTGGACATAGCCTGCCATAGTAAAAAATTAATCAATCTAGTTAATATAGTTTATATGCGATACTAATGCCTCTGCTCAGATGACTAGGAGAAAAAGCGTGCAATCGGATCCTCAAAACTTATTAAAAAAGAATAAAGAATTGATTCACTCTAATGACTTAAAAGTAACATCTCATGTTCAAAGACCACAAGATGATTGGATTTTACATACCATAATGATTGATGGATATGGTGTTCCTTTTCGCTTTAAACGCCAAGGGAAATATCAAAACCTTAAGGGAGCGAGAGTCAACCTTACTTATTATCCAAGTGTCGAAAACGTCGCGGGTATTTCTTTAGAAGTCATGAAAGTAGTGCGCATTAAGAGAAGTTAGCACTTACACACTTGAAATTAGCTTTGTCTATAAAAAATATTTATGCGATGGGTTATTTAGGGTTTCATCCCGCCTCACTTTCTTCTTGTATTTTTGTTTGATTGTGTAAACAAAGTGAAATACTGACGTTTTGTAATCAAACTAACTGGCCTCTTGAACCGCTTTGTGGCAGCATCTGCGCCAATCTTATTTCGGGTAATAAATATGAACGCAGTTAAACAGGGGGTAATCATCAGTTTTTTTGCTGCATTATTCTTGCTGCAGTCCATATCACAATTATTGCCAATGCATGGTTTGACTATGACGCCGGCTATGTCTCAATCTCAACCCCTTGAGTTAGATAACGTCCAGATATCATCCGCATCATTGTTTATTGCAACAAAGGTTAACGACACTCAAGGTGTGACGACTAGATCCCATAGTATGGCGTCCTCTTCCCATAGTATGATGTCTGAAAATTGTGATGATCATTGTCAAAGCATGGCGCAAGATTGTGCTGAGATAATGTGTTCCAGTTTGGTTTACGACGAACGCATCAAAAGTCCTTTGATCACAGCTCCCATGCAAAGCGTGAATTTTTATTCATTAGCCGATTATATGGGCCTCACCTCCACTTCTCTTTATCGACCTCCGATAGCCTCCCTTTCATAAATATTTTTTGTGATGACGTAAAGACTAGATTTGGCTAACACCTGAGTCATTCGCTATTGTGCCCCTTTTTATCTGCTCAATAACGTTTTGTACTCAATAATGCTCTTCTGCTTTACCTAATCTCATTGCCTTAAGTCCCACTTTATCTTCGGACTTGATTCTACAATGTTTAGAAAGGAGCCTGGTTAATGTTATTAACTAAGCGTCTGAGTATTAGTTTACTCATTTTTGTCTCTGCTTATACTCAACAGCTGCAAGCAGATCAAACGTCCACAGGGTCGTTTCAGAACCCTAAAAATACCCCTAAAGAGGGAGAACTTTTACCGCTTTTGGTGCGCCAGGCTATTGCGCGTGATGAATGGATAAAATCCAGCCAATATGTGGCAACTTCGTTGCGAGAAGAGGCGCTTGCTAGTGCACAGCTACCCGATCCTAAATTCAGTTTAGGATTAGCAAATATGCCACTGGATAGTCTCGATTTTAATCAAGAGGCCATGACACAGCTAAAATTCTCAGTCAGTCAGATGTTGCCAAGGGGTGAGACTCTCAGCCTTAAAAAACAATCATGGATGCAGAAAAGCCAACTCACTCAAATGAAGCAATTTGAAAGGGCCGCACAGATTGAACGTGATATGTCTTTGTTATGGTTAGAGACCTATGAAGCACAGCAAAGCATGACTTTAATTGAAACCAATCGTGGTTTGTTTGAACAACTGTTGGAAGTGTCACAGGCGAGTTATTCATCCGCATTAGGGCGAACTCGCCAAGGTGACATCATTAAAGCCGAATTAGAACTGATTCGACTTGAAGACAGATTAACAGGGTTAGCACTAAAAAAGCAGACTAAGCATGCCGGTTTAGGCCGTTGGCTCAGCGATTTAGAGTCGTGGCGAGCGCCCAAAAACTTACCTCAAATCGCTTTAAAACAAGCTCAGTATTTTAGTAATCATGATCTTGGTGAAAATGAAACGAGTGTGACAACGCCTACTAGGCGCAAAGACGGTGCTTGGTCAGATCAAGTAATTGCCAAGCAGTTAATGGCACACCCAAGTATTAAGTGGATAGGTGAAAAAGCGCAATTAGCGCAAACCGCAACCTCACTTGCAAAACAAGCCTATCAAGCTCAATGGGGTTTTAATGCTAGTTATGGGTATCGCGATAATGCAGATAACGGTATGGCTCGCAGTGATTTCTTATCTCTTGGTGTCACCTTAGATATGCCTATTTTCTCTCAAAAAGCGCAAGACTCCCAAGTGAAAGCCAAACAGCATCAAGGCTTATCGATTCAATTCGAACAGGAATTGAAGCTCAAGCAGATGTTGGCAAAGTATCGCGTTATTCAAGAAAAAGTGACTAAGTTGAAACAGCGAAAAAATATCTATCAAAACGCTCTAATGCCCCAACTCAAACAGCAAGAGAGCGTGTTTTTAGCCGCTTATAACAGCAATGACGGTCCATTTTCGGATGTTATTAAAGCGCGAATAGAAAGTCTGAATGCCCAGGTTGAAGTGTTAAGCATTGAGGTCTCGTTACAAAAGCAAAAAGCTGAATTTAATTACTTAATGGCCCGCGTTGATGATTTTGAGCTTGCTGAAAATCTAGCTGCTGATTTACCCACTTATTAGGAAAAACCATGAACTCATTTTTAAAAAATAGCCTAATGATTAGTATTAGTTTGTCATTAGGAGCCGTGTCAGCGATCACAGCATACGCTTACTTTCAGCCAATGAATTCAGCTGAAATGAATACAGGTACGGTTACGTCTATTGATGAGCCTCTTTATTGGGTGGCTCCTATGGACCCAAACTACCGTCGAGATAAACCCGGACAGTCTCCCATGGGCATGGATTTGATTGCTGTTTATGCAGATGACAAAAACGGAGATTCTAGTCCTGGCACCATTCAAATTTCACCTGAGGTCGTGAATAGCTTGGGTGTGCGTATTGGGCAGGCTCGTATGGACAGCATCAATCTGAACGTCAGTACTGTCGGCTATGTACAATATAACCAAGACAAAATTCAGCACATACACCCTAGGGTCGAAGGCTGGATCGAACAAGCTTATGTAAAAGCAAGTGGTGAGAAAATTAGAAAAGGGCAAGCTTTGTACCGTCTCTATTCACCCTCGTTAGTGAACGCGCAAGAGGAATATGTTTTTGCATTAGAGCGTAAAGGCAAGCGATTAATTAATGCGGCTAAAGAACGTTTATTGGCCCTTAACTTCCCGAAAGCAGAAATTTCCCGCCTTAATAAATCACGTAAAGTTCAACAGAGCGTGACCTTTTATGCTCCAACAGACGGTGTTACAGACTATTTGAATATGGTGGATGGCATGTTTGTAAAACCGGGAATGGAGCTGTTATCCATCGCCTCATTGGATGAAGTCTGGGTAGAAGCTGAGGTGTTTGAGAGACAAACTAGCCTGGTGAAAGAAGGTTTAAAGGTCCAAATGAGACTGGATTATTTGCCCGGTAAAAAATGGTTAGGCGTGGTGGATTACGTTTACCCTACGTTAGACCAAGCCAGTCGAACGCTGCGTGTCCGTATGCGTTTTAATAACCAAGAGCAAAGCTTAAAACCTAATATGTTTGCCAAAATTGATATCCTAAATGATCAAGGCAGCAAAGCATTATTGGTGCCAAGAGAAGCGGTTATTCGAGTAGAGCAATCTAATCGTGTGGTACTTGCATTAGGTGAAGGACGCTTTAAATCGGTTAATGTGGAAATAGGGCGTACGGATAAGTCATCCATTGAGGTACTTACAGGTCTTGAAAGTGGTGATCAAATAGTCACCTCGGCTCTGTTTTTATTAGATTCGGAGTCCAGTAAAAGCTCTGACTTTAAACGCTTTAACTATCCAGAAACGGCTAACATGAACATGGCTGAAATGGATAGGTCAGAGATGGATCACAGTCAGATGGATATGTCCGAAATGAACATGCCTATGATGGACATGTCAGAAATGGATCACAGTCAGATGGATATGTCCGAAATGAACATGCCTATGATAGACATGTCAGAAATGGATCATAGTCAGATGGATATGTCCGAAATGAACATGCCTATGATGGATATGTCAGAAATGGACCATAGCAGTATGGACATGACGGATATGGACAATAGCAGTATGGATATGTCCTCTTCCCTGATGGATTCATCTGAGGTAAGTAACTAGTCATGATTAAATCAATAATACTTTGGTCAATAGGCAACCGCTTTATGGTGCTTTTGGCGACGTTATTGCTGGTGGCTTTAGGCTTGTTTTCTCTTAAAAACACCCCGGTAGATGCGATTCCAGATACTTCAGATGTACAGGTAATTATTAAGACGAGTTTTGCAGGTCAAGCACCCCAAGTGGTGGAAGATCAAGTCACCTATCCTCTGACCACGGCCATGTTATCTGTGCCTGGTGCGCAAACAGTTCGCGGTTATTCCTTTTTTGGTGACTCCTATGTGTATGTCATTTTTGATGATGATACTGATATGTACTGGGCCAGAAGTCGGGTATTGGAATACCTGAGTCAGGTGGCTCCCTCATTGCCAGCCAATGCTAGATCTCAATTAGGGCCAGATGCAACGGGTGTGGGTTGGGTTTATCTCTATGCCTTAATCGATAAAACCGGTCAACATGACTTGAGCGAGTTACGCAGCCTACAAGACTGGTTCTTAAAATATGAGCTACAAACCGTACCTGGTGTCTCAGAAGTCGCGACCATAGGGGGAATGGTAAAACAATACCAAGTCAAGGTTGATCCCGACAAACTAAGGGCCTTTGATATGCCCTTAGCGCATATTCAGCAAGCAATTAAGCGCGGTAACCAAGAAGTCGGTGCTTCTGTTATTGAGATGGCTGAAGCGGAATATATGGTGCGTACATCAGGTTATATCCAAGGGGTAGAAGACCTTGAGTTAATCCCTCTGGGCGTCAATAAAAAAGGCGTGCCTCTATTGTTACGTGATGTGGCTGATATTCAAGTCGGTCCACAGATGCGTCGTGGTGTGGCAGAACTAGATGGTGAAGGTGAGACAGTCGGTGGTGTGATTGTTATGCGTTTTGGTGAAAATGCGCAAACCACAATTGAAGGGGTAAAAGCCAAACTTGAAACCTTAAAAGGCAGCTTGCCAGACGGTGTTGAGGTGGTCACGGTTTATGACAGGTCAGACCTGATTGAGCGTGCTGTTGATAACCTGTGGGAGAAGTTATTAGAAGAACTGGCCGTTGTTGCGTTTGTTTGCGTTATCTTCTTGTTCCATGTGCGTTCTTCTTTGGTTGCTGTGTTTAGTTTACCCGTGGGTATTTTGATTGCTTTCACTATCATGAATTTACAAGGCATAAACGCCAATATCATGTCTTTAGGAGGAATAGCAATAGCGATTGGCGCCATGATAGATGGCGCCATAGTCATGATAGAAAACATGCATAAGCACATGGAGAAAACCCCGTTAACGAAAGAGAATCGCTGGCAAATAGTGGCGCAATCCGCCAGTGAAGTCGGGCCAGCATTGTTCTTTAGTCTGATGATTATTACCGTGAGTTTTGTGCCTGTATTCACTCTAGAAGCACAAGAAGGCAAGATGTTTGCGCCTTTGGCGTATACCAAAACCTATGCCATGGCAGCCTCTGCCATCTTAGCGATTACCCTAGTCCCTGTGTTAATGGGTTACTTTATTCGCGGTAAAATATTGCCTGAGCATAAAAACCCGGTTAACCGTCTATTAACCTTTTTATACTTCCCTGTTTTAAAAACCGTATTGGCTTATCCCAAGAGTACCTTACTCGTCAGCTTGATGGTGTTTGCCGTGGGTATTTGGCCACTGGATAAGCTAGGTAGTGAATTTATTCCTCCCCTTGATGAGGGGGATTTAATGTATATGCCCACCACTTACCCTAGTGTTTCTATTGCTCAAGCGCGTCAAATATTACAGCAATCGAATAAAATCATTCGTTCTGTACCTGAGGTGGAGCGGGTGTTTGGTAAAGTGGGTCGTGCTGATACGGCGACCGATCCGGCCCCTTTGACCATGATAGAAACCTTTATCAAACTCAAGCCCAGATCTGAATGGCGTGAGGGTATGGATACTAAAAGCTTGAAAAAAGAATTGGATGGATTGATTCAATTTCCAGGTTTAACCAATGCTTGGGTCATGCCGATTAAAACCCGCACAGATATGTTAGCCACAGGTATTAAAACACCAGTGGGTATCAAGATTGCGGGACCTGAATTGGCGGTTATTCAAGATATTGGTCTGCAGATCGAGCGCATTATTAAAGATGTACCCGGCACTGCATCGGTTTATTCTGAACGCGTGGCGGGTGGTCGTTATATCAAGGTAGACATTAAGCGTGAAGAAGCTGCTAGATACGGTATGAATATCGCCGATATCCAAGCGGTAGTGGCAACGGCTGTGGGTGGAATGAATGTTTCGCAAACGGTTGAAGGGTTAGAGCGATATCCTATTAATGTACGTTACCCGCAAGATTATCGAGACTCTCCTGAGCAGTTGGCATTATTGCCTGTGATTACGCCATCAGGACAGCGTATTTCCTTAGCGGACCTTGCTGATGTGTATGTACAAGACGGACCACCTGGCATTAAAAGTGAAAATGCGCGTTTAAATGGTTGGGCCTTTATTGATATTGAAGGGGTGGATATTGGCCGTTATGTTGAACATGCCAAAGGTGTATTAGATGAACAGTTAGACCTACCTTCTGGTTATTCGATCGCCTGGTCAGGCCAGTATGAATATATGCAAAGAGCGAAAGCTAAATTGACCTATGTGGTGCCTTTAACTCTGCTGATTATTGTGGTGCTTTTATACCTCAACTTTAGAAATATGGTGGAAGTCGCCATCATAGTTGGCACCTTGCCAATGGCGATTATCGGTAGTCTTTGGTTGATGTATTTACAAGGTTATAACTTTTCGGTTGCCGTGGGTGTCGGCTTTATTGCGCTGGCAGGAGTCGCCGTTGAAATCGGTGTCATCATGCTGGTCTACCTCAATCAAGCCTATCAAGCCATGTTGATAAAACAGCAAGAGATGCAGCAAGCACCCAGTGTGGATGCGTTACGCCAAGCCGTACTTGAAGGTGCTGGTTTGCGAGTACGCCCCGTGATGATGACAGCCGCAACGATAATCGTTGGCCTGTTACCCATCATGTATGGCACAGGTACTGGCTCCGAAGTGATGAGTCGCATCGCTGCGCCTATGGTGGGCGGCATGATGAGTGCGGTAATTCTGACCCTATTGGTGTTACCTGTTGTCTATTTCTTATGGCGTAAGCAATGCATCAAGTCGTCTATAAAAACACGTTAATTTAATACCTTTAAACTACTTTAAATGAGAATGATAAAATGAAAAAAATACTACTTGTTACTCTTACTAGCCTACTCTTATCTAGCCCATTAATTGCGGGTGTAAACTTAGACAAAAGTTACCCTAAAAATGGGGCTATGTTTATGCAGTCGCCTGAAAAAGTGCAGTTGAAATTTGCCGACAAGGTGAGTTTGAAGTCAATTCGTTTGTTTGATGCCGCGGGTAATGTGAGCGTACTGGCTGTCGGAGATGGCCGTCATAATTCATTTTTTAGTGCTCCCTTAATGCCACTCAATAAAGGTAACTACCGAGTTGCTTGGAGTGTCGAGGGTCATCAAGGTGATACAGAAAACGGCACCTTTGATTTTATGATTCACTAACGCAATATTTGTTAAAGAAGAGAGCCTATGCTCTCTTTTTTTTGCTCCATTTTAGCTTGTCATATTAGGTATATTAGAAGATTTAAAATAGGGTTTGACCTAGGTCTTACTCCAAGCTTTATAGTTAAGTTAATTTGAAATTTACTTACTTTCAGTAAGGGGGAATGATGGACAGTGTAAGACTAAATCCCATAACAAATCATCAATTGATTATTGAAGGGGCAGGCTGCGCCAGTTGTGTCGGCAAGATTGAATCTGCGATTGCAAAAGTTGTCGATGTTGACTCTGTATCTATGAACTTTGTTGATCGAAGTGTCACTGTGAAGGGCAGTGCCAAGGTAGAGCAACTCATTCAGGCCGTTGAAGACGCGGGTTACCATGCCAAGCAATCTAATGGAAAATCGGCGCAAGATACTCAGGATGAAAAAGAGCAGGCAGAAGCCCTCTACTATAAAAAGTTAATGAGGCATTGTTATCTGGCGCTGTCTTTAGGTTTGCCTCTGATGTTCTATGGGTTGTTTATTGGTGAAATGACAGTGTCGTCGCCTCAACAACAGCTAGGCTGGTTACTCGTCGGTTTAGTCACTTTAGCCGTCATGATATTTTCTGGTAAGCACTTTTATTTAGGCGCTTTTCGTTCCTTTAAAAACCACAGCGCCAATATGGATACTTTAATTGCATTGGGAACAGGTACTGCCTGGCTCTATTCTATGGTGGTGGTATTAGCGCCAGGAATACTGCCTGAAATGGCGCGTCATGTGTATTTTGAAGCCAGTATGATGATCATAGGTTTGATTAATCTCGGTTTGGCATTAGAACTAAGGGCTCGAGGTAAAACCTCAGAAGCGGTTAAGCGCTTGATTGGCTTAGAAGCAAAATCTGCCAGCGTCATCCGCGATAATAAAGAAGTAAAGGTCAATATCGAACAGGTGCAACTGGGAGAACTGATAAAAATTCGACCCGGTGAAAAAATTCCCGTTGATGGTGTCATTATTGAGGGGAAATCAAGTTTAGATGAGGCTATGTTAACGGGAGAGCCAATGCCGGTAAGCAAGGGCCCAGGTGATGAAGTCGCAACAGGGACCTTAAATACCAATGGCAGCCTTATTTTTAAAGCAACCCGAATTGGTAAAGACACCGCCCTCGCTCAGATTATCCAATTAGTTAAACAAGCACAAAACTCCAAACCCGCTATCGGACGATTAGCTGACATCATCGCCGCCTATTTTGTTCCTAGTGTGATGATTCTCTCTGTATTAACGGCTTTAGTTTGGCTCAATTTTGGCCCTGATCCTGTGGTGGCCTTTGCAATTGCGAGCGCGTCTACCTTGCTTATTATTGCCTGCCCTTGTGCCTTGGGGTTAGCAACACCCATGTCTGTCATGGTGGGTGTGGGAAAAGCAGCAGAGGCGGGTATCTTGATTCGTAATGGCGAAGCACTGCAAACAGCGTCAAAGCTCTCTGTTGTGGTATTGGACAAGACCGGCACTATTACACAGGGCAAACCAAGAGTGACAGACATAGATTTGTTGGGGGATTATTCTCAAGAAAAAGTGCTTACTTTAGCCGCCAGTTTAGAATCTGGATCTGAGCATCCATTGGCCATGGCGATTGTTAATTCGGCAACCGAAAAGTCTATTTCATTATCACAGGTAACAGACTTTAATGCGGTCAGTGGTAAAGGGGTTGAAGGCTATGTGGATGGTCAGAGACTTTTGTTAGGTAACCAGAGATTTATGCGTGAGCATGGCATTGACGTCGAGGCCCATATCATACAGGCACAAACTCATGCAAAAGCCGCTAAAACTCCGTTGTATTTTTCGATCGCCGATAAGTTAGCGGCTATTTTAGCCATTTCAGATCCCATAAAAGCAGATTCACACACTGCCATTAAAGCCCTGCAAGCACGAAATATTAAGGTGGTGATGTTAACGGGTGATAACAGTGTTACCGCAGAAGCTGTGGCAACTCAGATGGGAGTCGATGAGTTTGTTGCTGATGTTCTGCCAGCCGATAAGGCTAAGAAAATCGAAAGCTTGCAGGCACAGGGTAACCTAGTTGCCATGGTGGGAGATGGCATTAACGATGCGCCCGCATTGGCATTAGCGAATGTGGGTTTTGCGATAGGAACAGGTACAGATGTGGCAATCGAAAGTTCGGACATCACTTTAATGCGAGGTTCTTTAACCAGTCTGGTCGATGCTATTTCGATTAGCCAAGCTACGCTGCGTAATATCAAGCAGAACCTATTTGGTGCTTTTATTTATAACATCATAGGTATTCCGTTAGCGGCGGGTATTCTTTACCCCTTTTTAGGGATTCTGCTTAGCCCTGTTATTGCAGGAGCCGCCATGGCGTTATCCTCATTAACTGTGGTCACTAATGCTAACCGTTTACGTTTTCTAAAAACCTCGGTAATGGGAGAAACTAAATGATTTTAATCAATCTAATTGGCTTTGCCTTGATTGCCTTTATTGTTTGGTGGTTTTGGTTATATCAAGAAAAGGCGACTCAAATCGATGGGGCAAGCCAGACGATTAGCGTCAATTCAGGTATCTATTCGCCTGCTAAATTAACACTTAAGGCGAATCAGGAAACAGAATTAAGCTTTCTACGTGAAGACGAATCTGTTTGTTCTCAAACCTTACAGATTCCTGATTTAGGCATTAATGCTGAGTTAGTATTAGGCAAGGTAACCAAGGTCTCTTTACCGCCTCTTGCTAAGGGAGAATATGCTTTTCATTGCCAGATGAAAATGTATCGCGGTTTGATTTTGGTAGAATAGTAAAAAGGGGTAAAGCATGAGATGTTTTACCCCTTTGCAGAATGTCAGTTAAGGACTGACAAGCGTACTAAGGACTGCACTGAACGCAAGAATTCCAAGACCTAAATAGATTTCCACTCGTAAAGACTTAGCCATTTTAAGTGACCCCAATGGTGCTAAATAGCCAGGAACCAAACGGTATTTGTGCCAAGCGGCGAGTGCGAGAATAGCGGCGACTATCACCAGTTTAGCCAATAGAAAACCACCCCAATAGGTTATCAATAACGCCTGACTAAAATCGGTTATTAGATACACAAGACAGAGCCCTGCTATCAATAATAAAGGCACAGCATAACTCGCATAATAGCCAAAACTTTCTAATGCATTTTTGACTGAGTCAGGCTGTTCCAATCGCACTAACTGATAGAGCGGATAGAGGCTGCCTAACCATAAAAAGGCGATGAGTATGTGTAGACTTAATAGGCTTTTTTCGAGCAGATTAAACTCTGCCGTATGCCCTGTGAAACTAAAGGACAGAACGATGCTTGTTAACATGGATATTAGCAAGAATGACCTTATCCAGAAGGGGCTCAAATAATGATTCGCCATATAGAATAGCGTGGCAAAAAATGCGGCCAATAGATGATAATTTAATGCCTTCCCCAAGCCTGAGTCATACAAGATACTTATCATTAACGTATCCAATAAACCGGCAAAGCCTTCTTCTGCAAAAGCGCCCACTCGTATCCAAAAGTAACCTAAACTTGCGCCTAAAAAGAGCATCAGGCTGAATCGAAAGTAAGTCTTTAAGCTGTCTTTAAAGGTCACACTTAAGCGTGTATTAAACGATTTTCTTTGGCTGATTAAAAGGCCAAGAGCAGCACTAATAAGCCCTGAAAGTGCCAGATAAATTGCCAGCCTGAGTGCAAAAGTATAACTTTCCCACATAGTAGTTTTCCCGTGCTAAATAAATGTTTTCATACAGAAATACAGGGTCAATAAAACACGCAAGATAGCGTCATAGTGTCAATGACGCTACCTTGCGTATTAATAAAAGCGATTAAAGTTGCTTGAACTTAACTTTGCTTTTCATCTTATGACCATCATTACCCAGAATTGTCCATTCTAGGGTATAGCCGCCTTTATCAAGGTTGGGAAGGGCAATCGAGAATTGATTTTTAGCTTGGTTGCTGGGTTTGAAATTCAGCGCTACTTTTTGATTAGTATCAGTTTTAAGTGACAGCTTGAGTAAGCGTGATGGGGCTTTAAAGCTTAGTTCTATCGCTGCAAGCTGAGTGTCGTAACTGGCATTGTTAGCGGGAATGGATGTGACCATTTTTGCATGTGCAAAAAGACCATTACTGATTAGTGTTAAGCTAAATACGAATACCAATGAGATAAGTTTTTTCATTACTGTGTTGCCCTTTTCTAAAATAAAATAAATTCGAAAGTGATATTTAGGGTTAAACAGCAGTCAATTTAGGGGGCTTTTTAAGAGTAGAAATAGGCTTGTAAGGCCAGCTAGTTAAAACTGGATGAGAGCCTAAAAAAGCAACAAGGTAAGTTTCTTTAATGGCATTTAAGATGAGTACAGAACAAGTATCAATATGACAGCATTCTTGCTCAGGCGGTGAGGGCTCTTGGTTAATACAAACGGCGTTAAATTCGGTAAACGTGAGCGATCTAGTGTGTTGTGAATCACCTTGATCAAGTGCAGGGGTTAAGGCTTCTAGCTGAGTATTTGTTTCGGTCTGATGACCAAAAGGCGAAGCTTGAACGCTGAGCGATAAAACGCATAAAACCAGCAAGCTCAACACCTTTAACCACATACTAATAACCCTTTTTATAGAGGTTCAAAATATAGCATTTTAGCCGTCGTTACACTATAGCTTTACCCTCTTTCTGGGACGGTAAAGCGTGATTGTTTAGCAAGGTTACAACAGCACTTAATCATTAAGCGTTAGAGAATCCACTCACTGCGGCAATCTCTTGATATGTTGTGTAATATTGATTGATGATTTTTGTTTTAACCATGCCATCGACTATCTCAAGTAACGCATACACATAGATTGGGGTATGCAAAGGCGAGTCGATTTTTTGTATGCCTGATGTGTCGTCACTACAAATATCTAAACTTGCGTCTACATCTTCCCAGCATCGGCTTCCCTCTGTGATTTCGGCACACACAATGTACTTATACATCTTGTGGGCATAGTCAGTGTTAAATACTAAGGTATTCTTACCGGCATCGTAATTATTGACTATTTTTGCAAACGGGACACCGTGTTCAGAGCCTCGGTCTTCTTCATCGTGATTGCCATGTACCAGTCCACGCTGGCCACTTTTTAAGACATACATGCAACATAAGTTTAATGTCGATATAGCCGGTGTATCACTACCAGTATAGGCTTGTGATGTATCGAAAGTATCCGCGCAGGATGGTTTCCAATTAAGTGTGAAACTGAGTTTTGATGAGGTGTTGGAAGTGGATGTCGTCGGGCTCACCTTTTTAGGTGCCTGAATACCACGAGAAGAAAGTAGACCCTGTATACCTGCTTTATAACCTTGGTAAAAAGACTTTATTTTCCACTTCTCTTTATTTTTATAAATATGAACGAGTTCGATGGCGTTTAAAGTTGAGTCGATAGCGCCGGACTGACAATTGGCAACGATGTCATTCGTTAATGAGCTAAGTAAACAGCAGCTAATATCGCTTGATGATTGGCTATGGCGTTCGGCATAAACGACTATCATGTTTATATCTGAATCAATGTCGGATATGTTTAGAAAGAGATCGTCTTTGGATAGGGATAAACCCGGCTCGCTCTCTAATATCTTATGACCTTCTTTGTTTCCTAAAATAACAGACATTCCCCAGCCTTGAGCTTTCATACTCAGTTGATAGGCAAGGCTTGCATCAATCTCAATATTTTGTCCTTTAACTAGCTCCACTTTTCTCTCCTCAATGGTGACGTTTTATGTAGAGTACTCGCGTTATCTGTACACAAAACGTAAGGTTTGGAATATCTTAAGTTATTAAAAAATCGTATTCAAAGTCATTATTTAGCAAGTACATTTTGTTGAATGGAAGTCGCTTCGATTGGAATTTGAACGTAAGCTTTTTTACTTGAACCTTCTACGGTCGCCCAGAAAAAGTAGTAACCTTTATCGGCTTCAGTGGTGATTTTACCGTTATCAATAATCCATACCTTATCGCCAGAATAAGCGTGGTAGGTGACAGTATAATCACCATCAAGGTAACTCACACCCATACGGCTAATACGGTTAATATTGTCGCCCCATAGGAAATAGTTGGCGAGGTAACCCATCACGCCAATGGCCACAAGAACGGCTAATATTTTAACGCCAGTCATGAGTTTTCTATTTAGAGATTGTAACAACATTCGATTTTATTCCTTAACATTTTCAATAATTCCCATTGCTGAGAATGGCATAGTTGGGTCTAGTACAATAGGTACATTTTTTTCTGACGCTAGCACTTTTAAGTGCATAGTATCGGGGTTGTTAATATCTTTTAAAATTAATACCCGTGGGATACGACGCAACATAACACGGGTTGCCTCGGCGACACCGGGTTTAATCTTATTAATATCGTCTATATGGAACTCATCCATCACTTTACCTAAGAAAATACTCAGGCTTGCTTGACGAGACGCTCTCCAAGCATGGCTTGAATTATCTACTGCGATGCCAACCTGCTCAAAACGAGATACGATTTTATCGACGAACCAGTTTGTGAGGTCATGCTTTGCTAAATGCTCGTAAACGACGCATTGATGGAAGCCCGCCACATCATCAAGCATCATGGTACGAGACACCAGGCCTGACACTGTGCTGTTTAGTACGCCTGAAGGAATAGCATAATCGTCAGTGGTGGCTATGTATTCTGCATTTCCACTTAGGTCAGAGATGACACACAGTTCATCGCCGATACGGTAGTCACTGTGACGATTCCAATCCGCTACCGCAGACTTTAGCTCTTTATTAATGACTCCCTTAGCAGTCCAACCATCGACAAAAATAACCGATTCAGAGGCACGACCTGAGTTGGCAATATGCTGCAATGCGGCGCTATCAATCCCTCGGTCTCGTACAATTGACACAGAATAGTGCTTAATATCGTCTGTGTAATACATCTTCAAGGCACGCGTTAGTAGTACACCAATAGGTGTTCCCGCTCGCGCTAACGAAACCAGCGTAATTTGCTTACCTTTAGACTCATAGAGCTTTTTAGCCAGCAGCTTTACTTCTTCAGCTAGCCTATCTGCATATTTATCAACCAATGTTTTGAATATATCAAGATAGGCTTGAGTCGGCACCTCTTCGGCGGTAATCATCTTTGAATAATGTATGCCACCGCGCTGCAATAAACGCTCTTTCTCTTCAACGCTAATGGGCTTAATGTTTGATTTTTGCAATAAAAATTCGCAATCATCTGGCGTATAACTACCGCTAAAAATAACATCCGGCTGGCGTGCTATATGATTCATTTCATCGTCTCTGATATTTGGCTCGCGCTTGGGATAATTTGAAAATGACATTCAGACATAAAAGGTAAATCTGATGAACTGTCCCCCAATCCTAAGTACATCTGCTTGCCTTTAAATTCTGTTTGATAACGCTCTTTAAGGAAGTTCACCGAGCGTTGCTTGCTCGCGTAAGGCGGTAAAAAGGCCAGATTTCGACTATTGATATGGATGAAAAAGCCGTCACTAAGGTGACCAAAATTAGTGGCTTGAAGATCTCTAAGGTCGTTCTCGTCTCCCTTGATGCAAAGGTAACAGGGGTAACCAAAGTCTTCGACGATTCGCGCTCTAAGGTCTAAACCGAGTGCCTTGATATGCGAACTAATAGCGCTATCGAGTTGCGTCATTTTAATGCGCCATTGGCCCACTTCAGCGTCTAATATTTGTTTCCATTCTGGATGAATATTATTTTCTGAATCCAGAATAATAGCGCCATGGGAAGACACCTTGTCACCTTTAAAGGTGAATAAAACCCGCTTGAGTGATGCCGTAGGACGACCTGTTACTGGCACAAGTAGGCAGTTTTCTGAAATCATCTCGAGCATCTTACTCTGGGCGTGGGAGGCATAAGCCCCAACGTCGCCGCTCGATGTAGTAGTAGCGGCTGTCGTACCCTCTAAAGAATCAAATTTTCTAGGTGAACTGAATAAGGTGTCGTCTAGATCTGAAAAAGCAATAATCATTGTGGGTTTCCCATAATAACGGCCTGAGCATTCAGCAGTTTGTGTAGTGGACAGTGAGTGTATTGCTCTCTATTTTCATACATTATAATGGGGGTACGATCCTCTGGAAGGTTATACAAATAGTAATTTGCGCTATTACCTGGATCATAAAACTTTAACTTACTTGAGATGCTGCCACCTTGAATAATGGGTGAACGACCGGTTGATTCAAACAGTACATCGATGCCCTCAGCTTCCATTGCCTCTGCAAATAGGAAGGGCTGGAAGATAAACTCCCCAGTACCGACCACGACATATTCTTTTGATTTCAAGAAACTCTCAGGCATCACCTTGTCACCCTCAGGGCTGTAAAATGACTGGCTCTTAAGTTGTTCTATGGTTGCGCCTTTTCTGCCCATGTCGGTTCGACATATGGCTTTAGATAGCTCGGTAGCCGTTGCTTTGGGAAACTCAATGACCTTATTATTTGTTTTAAAGAAGCTAAATTCTCCTTTTAACAAACTGTGGAATTGAATTTCAACCTTATCGTTCATCTCTGCAAAAAAGGACTCTGTTTGTTCAGACATCCAATCCACAAGGGATACCCAGTGAACACGCTTTAAATTGGGAAGGTACTTACACATGCCTAACGTCAGCTGATTTAAGGTATTGCCGGTACTAATTTCATCGTCAACTAATACCACTTCAGTAATACTTTCAATATCAATGTTTTCACTAATATCGTAAATCAAATGTTGAGGAGCATGACTGTGAGACTCAAACACATCAAATGCAATGGGCTCATTGCAATCAAACCGAGTTGTTTGAACGTAATAGACATTATGTTCACTATTATCCGATAGGACATCGGCAACACCAGCCCCTAGACCTGTCGCTGTTTCAGCAACACCTAAAACAAGACAATTTCCTTTTATGCTAATTTTTTTATTTAAATCAAGATAGGTTTGACGCATCTTTGATGGCAAGCAAGGGATGTATTTACCGAGAACTTTTGATAAAAATAAGAAGGATCTGTTGGGGTTTTCTCTTGAGGCAAACTCAAGAAGCCCCGAGATTGAGTAGCTTGATGGCTTTACTTGAACTTCTAAATTGCCGTTATTAAGCGCTACTGTAAATGGGTTGTGCATTAATTTCCTCCTAAAAAAAAGAGGGCTAAGCCCTCTTTTTTCTTAAATACAGTGATTAACCTATGTTAACGCCGTATTCCTGTGCAAGTGCTTTTAAACCACCGGTGAAACCTTGACCAATTGCTTTAAATTTCCAAGCGCCAGCATGACGGTATACTTCACCGAATACCATCGCTGTTTCAGTAGAGTAATCTTCAGACAAGTCATAACGAGTTGCTTCAGTACCATTAGCTTCGTCAACAATACGAATGAACGCATTTGAAATTTGACCGAAATTTTGATTGCGAGATTCAGCGTCATGAATGGTGACTACGATAGCCAATTTATTAACGTTTGCAGGGATTTTTGACAGATCAACTTTGATTGACTCATCATCACCGTCGCCTTCACCTGTTGTATTATCGCCAGTGTGTTCAACTGACTGACAAACTGATTTCATGTTGTTGTAGAAGATGAAAGATTGATCATCAACTACTTTTCCGTTGTCACCTAGCAAGAAGGCAGATGCATCTAGGTCGAAATCTGCGCCATCAGTTGCGCGATCATCCCAACCTAAACCAATAATCATTTTCACCATACCTGGTGCAACTTTTTCCAATGATACGTTGCCGCCTTTTGATAAAGATACAGACATATTACTTCTCCTTTAGATAATTTTGTGTTCTTTGTTAGATTAGTAAAATTAAGGATTGCCCTAATTTCACCTTGATTCGAACAATTCAGTCGTTCGAATCAATCAGGCTAGGATAGTCTTTAAATAAGATGCATAAATACTAGCCTAGCCATTGTCGATAAAGTGTCTTACTGAGCTTTGAGATCGATAGGCGTACGGCTTAAAGTTCAAACTCAGCCGCATTAACACCAATTTCAACTGCGATATTTTTTGCAATGGCTTTTTCAGACGAATCGAAATCACCGTCAGCTTCTGCAATCGCAATAATCATACGCATCAGAGTACGACATTGAACTTCGTCACCACGGATGGTATTTAAGGCTTCGTATGCTTTCGTTTTACCCACGTCAGCATCGAATTCAAAGTAGCCAAGGTATTCGTTGAACACCTTAATAACATCGGCTGTTTCAAATACGGATAAGGCGTCATTACTGCCTATCATTCGCATCATCTTAGCTTTTTCTTCAGATGAAACATCGCCATCTGCACGGGCAATCAATACAGAACCGGCTGCCATCGCATTCATGAATTTCTTGTTTTTAAACTGTAGCGCTGATGATTTCAGCTCTTGTGCGGCTTCTTTAGCCCCACCCCATAATTTTTTAAACATTATAAATACCTCTAAAAAAACAGATTACAAGTACTGTGCAGCGACAGTTTGTAATGTCCCTTCCAGTTTTTTGTCCGCTGTAGGCTCGCCAACAGCACGGAATTTCCAACCGTTATTATGGCGATACAAGACGCCAAGAACCATGGATACAGAGCCGTTAAACTTAGGATCATTAGCAATGTTATAGCTGGCGATCACATTATCCACACGTGATGGCGTACCTTCGTACAAACGAATGCTGGCAAAAGGAATCGTTTTAAAGTCATTACCTTGAAAGCTGTTTAATACAACGGCAACTTTATCTACTGAGCTTGGAAGATTGCTCATCTTGATTGTGATGATTTCATTATCAAGACCGTCATCGCCATCCATGTCGCCTGTTCTATCATCGCCACTGTGTGAAATCGCACCGTTATAGGCTTTCAAGTTAGCGAAATAAACAACTTGATCCAGTGTTTTTGAACCATCAAACGCGCCGACACTGGCGTCAAGATCTACCGCTTGTTTTTTGATGCCACCAAAAAGGCCTTTCTTTTCGATAGCGCCCCAATTAACACCGATACAAACTTCGTTTAGACCGCTGCCATTTTTTTCAAGACTAATTCTCTGTCCTTTTTCTAGGCTAATCATGTTTGTTCCTTGTTTTAATTAATTAATATTTTTTATTAGGTCAATGCTTTATGCAAACTAGGTTAACTTTCAACTTCTTCTGCTTTGTTTTTCAGTATCAAAGAGTGTACAAACGCTAAACTAATGAACCCTGCGCCAATCAGGCCGGTAACGACTTCTGGTACATGAATAAAAGTCTTTAAGAACATAATAATAGCTAAAGCAATAATGGCATAAAAAGCACCATGTTCAAGATAGCGGTATTCTTCTAATGTGTTTTTCTCAACGAACATAATAGTCAATGAACGAACAAACATAGCACCAACACCTAAACCAATGGCAATAATGAACAAATTAGTACTGATAGCGAATGCACCTATCACACCATCAAAGCTAAATGAGGCATCTAGCACCTCTAGATACATAAACATGCCTAAGCCACTTTTAGCCGCGGCTGTTGTTGCATTGTGCTCTGAACGCTCTTCTTCTTTGCCTTCCATCAGGGCGGAAATCTTATGAATTACGATAAAGACTGCAATACCACTGGCACCAGACGCAACAAAAGAGTATTGGTCGGCTTCTGGTAAATACAAACCGGCAATCAATAACACACCTAATACTGTGAGTATCTCAGCGGCAAACTTAACTTTACCGACATATATAAGTGGACGCTCAATAGCACCGACCCAGTGATCATCTTTTTCATCACTTAGGAAAAAGTCTAGTCCGACTAACATTAAGAATGCACCACCAAACCCCATTAGAGAAATATGGGCACTTTCCATCAAACTTTGATACTGAGCAGGATCATCAATGGCAATGTTTAACGCCGCTAAAGGTGATACACCTGCGACAACAGATACGACGGCAACCGGGAACACAATTCGCATCCCAAAAACAGCGATGAGGATACCCCATGTCAAAAACCGTTTACGCCAAATTTCATCCATATCTTTTAGGACTGTGGCGTTAACCACGGCATTATCAAAAGATAATGAAATTTCCAGAATGCATAAAACAAACACTAAAAATAACGCGTTAACGCCACCAATGTAGTAAGCAGCTATGGCACCTGCCAATGCAACCAACAAACTACCTCGAAAAAACTTCAAATTACCCATTTAATGTAACACCTTCATTTTTAGCTTAATTTGCGAATCATCATACATTATTCTGCCGTCTTTTAGAAAACGCGGAAAAACCGCTCAAAACTTTCTAATAAGACCCTGTTTTACCTGAAAAGTTGCTTAGAGTTCATCAAAAACGCCGCTCTATTCAACTAGTTTAATACTGCACTATCTAACTACTTTAATAATGATGGGGTTAAGCGTTAGGGTTTCAACTGCCAAGATGAAATTACAGAGTAAGGAATGGGTTTTCTTGCTCGAATCAATACAATTGACTCTGTCATTAGAAGAATCCGTGTATGAAAGCATGATGATTTATGCCTTTAACGGGTTTTGCTAGGCCAAAAAATCGATAAGCATGATTTATAGTAGAGTAAAAAAATCAGCGAAAAAGGCTAAAACTCCTTTTAGAAGAATAAAGCTAATTAAGCTGCTCTGCCAAATAATCCACAAGTAGTCTTATCTTGGGTGACAAGTGACGGTTTTGTGGATAGACAACCCAAACACCATCATCCGGTGCCCGGTAATTATCGAGTAGGGTGACTAGGGTACCTTGAGCTAGGTGCTGTTCAATATAATAATCAGGTAATTGCACTATCCCTAATCCTTTGAGGGCGGCGTCTACTAAAGCGGAACCACTGTTATAACGCAGCCTTCCAGTTACCCGAATATTTCTGTCTCTACCTGTATCTTTAAAATGCCAATAATCGAGAGTGCCTAATAAACAGCTGTGTTGATCCAGTTCTGATAGTGAATGGGGACAACCATATCTTTCTATATAAGCAGGAGAGGCGCAGACGTAGTTTGTTCGTGAGCCTAGCTTTTTGGCAATCAAACTGGAATCGTTGAGTTTGCCCAGACGGATGGCTAAATCATAACCTTCTTCAATTAAGTCTAACTGTTGATTGCTAAGATAAGCGGTCACCTCTAAGTCGCCATATTTTTGCATAAAATCATTCATCAAAGGCAGTATTTGTTGCTCACCATAGGTAACGGGAGCGGTCAGTTTTATTTTGCCTTGAGGTTTTGATTGTAAGTTGGTTATGGCTTGCTCGGCGGCGTCGAGTCCATCGAGTACACCACGACAATGCTGATAAAATATATGGCCTTCTTCTGTTAACGATACTTTGCGTGTGGTGCGATAAAACAACTTAATCTTGAGTCGTTTCTCTAACGCACTAATTTGCCTACTGACTTGCGCGGTTGATATTGCTAATTTTTTTGAAGCTTGAGTAAAGCTGCCGCTCTCAGCAACATAAACAAACTCTTTAATCCCTTCCCATTGCATTATTACTCACCAGTACAAGTGTTTTACATAATGAGTATATTATCATCCTGGTAGAAATAAATATAATGACCCACATTATCAATGCATTTAAAGAGAGAGAATTATGTCAGATCAATTTATCAAATCAAAAGCGGCCATTGCTTGGGGTCCTAAACAAGCGCTATCGATTGAAGAAGTGGATGTCATGCTACCTAGAAAAGGTGAAGTCCTGCTAAAAGTGATCGCTTCTGGTGTCTGTCATACGGATGCATTCACCCTGTCAGGTGAAGATCCAGAAGGTATTTTCCCTGTCATTCTTGGTCATGAAGGCGGTGGTATTGTTGAGCAAATTGGCGAAGGTGTGACCAGTGTTCAAGTGGGCGATCATGTTATTCCACTTTACACACCAGAATGTGGTGAATGTAAGTTCTGTTTGTCTGGTAAAACCAACCTATGCCAAAAAATCCGCGAAACTCAGGGTAAAGGCCTAATGCCAGACGGTACTACCCGTTTTTATAAAGATGGTCAGCCTATCTTTCATTACATGGGTTGCTCAACCTTTTCTGAATACACAGTATTGCCTGAAATCTCACTAGCTAAAGTGAATAAAGAAGCACCACTTGAAGAGGTGTGTTTATTAGGTTGTGGTGTTACAACCGGTATGGGTGCTGTGATGAATACGGCCAAAGTGGAAGAGGGCGCAACCGTGGCTATCTTCGGTTTGGGCGGCATTGGTCTTTCTGCTGTGATTGGTGCAACTATGGCCAAAGCGAGCCGTATTATTGCCATTGATATTAATGAAAGTAAGTTCGAATTGGCGAAAAAACTAGGTGCGACAGATTTCATTAATCCAAAAGATTACGACAAGCCTATTCAGGATGTCATTGTTGAAATGACAGAGGGTGGTGTTGATTACTCTTTTGAATGTATCGGTAACGTTAATCTTATGCGTTCAGCATTAGAGTGCTGTCATAAAGGTTGGGGTGAATCCATTATCATTGGTGTTGCAGGTGCTGGACAAGAAATAAGCACGCGTCCTTTCCAATTGGTGACTGGTCGAGTCTGGCGCGGATCGGCATTTGGTGGTGTTAAGGGTCGTACCGAATTACCGGATTATGTAGAGCGTTATTTGCAAGGCGAATTCAAACTAAGTGACTTCATTACTCACACTATGCCTTTAGAAGAGGTTAACGAAGCGTTTGAGCTTATGCATAAGGGTGAAAGTATCCGCAGCGTTATTCACTTTGACAAATAATTGATACCTAGCTGCCTCTTCATGGGGCAGCCTTTAAGGCGCTATGATGACAATTGAAAATTTAAGTGTGAACAAAAGTTTTGGTGGATGGCACAAACAGTATAGTCATTTTTCAAAAACGCTAAATTGTAATATGCGATTCGCTATTTATTTGCCACCTCAAACATCAAAGGGCAAAGACGTTCCCGTCGTGTATTGGCTGTCAGGGTTAACCTGTACGGATGAAAATTTCATGCAAAAAGCCGGTGCCCAGCGAATAGCTGCTGAATTAGGCATTGCTATTGTCGCCCCTGATACTAGCCCACGTGGTGACGGTGTTGCAGATGATGAGGCTTATGATTTGGGGCAAGGTGCCGGTTTTTACCTAAATGCCAGTGAACCGCCATGGAATCGCCATTATCAGATGTATGATTATGTGCTTAATGAATTACCTGAATTGATTGAATCCACCTTCCCGGTTTCAGATAAACGCTCAATAGCAGGCCATTCAATGGGAGGGCATGGGGCATTAACCATTGCCATGAAGAATCCCGAACGATACCGCTCTATGTCGGCATTTAGCCCAATTTGTAATCCAATTGATTGCCCTTGGGGACAAAAAGCGTTTGACGCCTACCTTGGTAAAAATACGGATACTTGGCAAGACTATGATGCCAGTGTGCTCATGCGTAAAGCGACAGCATTTGTACCTGCTTTGGTTGATCAAGGTGAATCGGATAACTTCTTAACAGGACAATTAAAACCAGAAGTATTGAAGGCGGCAGCACAAAAAAATGGTTATCCACTGGTGTTAAATATGCGCCAAGGTTACGACCATAGTTATTATTTTATTGCTAACTTTATTGAAGATCATCTGCGCTTTCATGCTGATCACTTAGCTGATTAGTGGACAAAATTCACCTTGATAGGCTTAACCATGTCGGCTCGTTTTTTTTAACACTATTTAGCTTTTGCTCTAAAGTGCCAATGTTCGTTAGGCCCTTGATTATTAATCATTTCTTGTATCGCAGTATCAATCTCGACATCGTCCGGATTATAAAATCGGCACATGGCGAGGGCTTTTCTAAGGTCAATATTAGTGCCTAGATACTCCATTAAAATACGTGAGCTACAGGGCATACGTTCATCGCTGGCAGAAACGCCAATGCGTAAACCATGTAACCAGCTAATGCGACTTTTAAAGGTGGGAAAAATAATAGTCTGGGTAATTTCATTGACGGTCAAGGATTCATAATCCGTCATAAAAATACGATCTGATAAGTAGTAGGCTAAACCAAGATACTTACAGTGGCATACCTCTTTGTCCCATTTCTCCCTATTTTCAATCAACCTTTCAGTTCGCTGATAAACAACTGCGTCCCCTTTTTTCTCGATACATACCAGAGAACGTAAAATTTTGCCTGGGTTACCCATGGAGTAATAATATTCAAAGTAATAACCCAGATACTTTTCAAGTTCAGGGCTAGAGCGCTTTTGTAGTCGATCAAAGTGTTCTCGCTCAATGCTCTGTGAGGGTGTTGATACCTGTCTTGGACTCACTTGTACCAGACGTTCGAACTGATTATGAGGCAATTGCAGCTCATGTTCTGCCACATCAAAAAATTCACAGATACGGCGCAGTGTATTGGCGGCGGGTCTGTGTTTGCCACTTAAGTAGCGATTAAACTGAGGGCGACTGATGCCCAAGCGCTGGGTTACTTCACTAATGGATTTGTAATAACTGCAAAGTAATCTCAGGTTCTGTGCAAAATCTTCATTCATGTTTAAGCAGGCTTGTTAGCGGTGTGTTTTAAGCATAGCAGGGAGGGAATAGATTAATAAAGACGCATTTTATATCACTTTTAGCGCCAAAGTGCGCCAATTGAGGTCAGGGTGTCAAATACCTCAGTTTATCAGCATTTGTTTTACTAAACCTCAGCAGCAGATTTGTAGTGGTTCATCACTAAACAGGTTTGCGCCAACCTCCTAAATAACAAAAAAGATCGAGGAATATAGTATGACAAATCAACCTAACCTGACTTTTTATGGCGGCCCTTGGGCTTCCTTTCTTCCTATTATGAGCTTTGTAGTGGTCGCCATTTATGTGGCCATGTCGCTTGAAGAAGCGAGTATTCAAGGCATGTGGGTCGGTATTCTTGCCGGCCTGTTAGTGACCTTTTTATTAGCTAAAGATAAATCTCTTTACAGTGAAACCATCATGAATGGCATGGCCAGTAAAGTGGCGGTAGCACCTGTCGCGGCTTGGATATTTGCCGGTATTTTTGCCACTGTATTACGTTCTTCTGGCCTTGTTGATGGCATCCTTTGGGCGGCCTATCACACTGGCGCAACGGGGACCGTTTTTGTGGCTGTTAGCTTTATTGCCAGTGCGCTTTTTGCCACGGCGGCAGGTACGGGTTTTGGCACGATTGCAGCGGGTATGGGGGTTTTGTATCCTGCTGGTGTTTTGCTCGGCGCTGACCCTTTATTGATGGCGGGTGCTATCGTGGGTGGTGCCGCATTTGGTGACAATTTAGCGCCTATTTCAGATACCACCATTTCATCTGCAGCGAGCCAAGGTACGGATATCGGTGGTGTCGTGCGTTCTCGTCTTAGGTATTCATTAACCGCGGGTGCTATTACGTTAGTGCTGCTGGTGGTTTTTAGTTTACTGAGCTCAGGGTCGTCAACGAGTGTGCCTTATGAGCAGTTAGCTGAGCATATGAATGCTAAAGGTTTGATCATGTTGATTCCCGCCTTGGCTGCTATTTATGTGGCCATGAAAAAAGGCGATGTGATTTTTGCTACCACGGTCGGTATTTTATTGGGCATGGTTGTGGCTGTGGTCTCGGGATTAAATACGGTGGAAGCCTTTGTATCCGTTGAAAATGGTGTATTGATTAATGGCGTAGCTGGCTGGATGGCAGACTTGTCTATCTTGGTGTTATTGCTGGCGGGTGGTATCCGTCTCATGCTGGATGGCGGGGGCAGCGATAAGTTGATTAACTTATTAAAAGGTGTGGTTAAAACACCTCGTGGCGCTGAAGCCTCTTCAGCAGGCTTGTCCCTTTTACTGTCTTCCATGATGAGTATTAATGCACCTGCTATTTTAGCTGTGGGCCTTTCCTATGCAAAACCAGTAGGCGAAAAATTTGGCCTGCACCCTTATCGTCGTGCCAATATTATCGACAGCATGGCCTGTACTTTGGTGTATTCCCTACCTTGGTCTGCGGCGCTTCTGTTTGCTTCTGGTTTATCTTCAAAAGCCGCAGAATCCTTTGTGGGAGTGCCTGCTTTAACGCCACTCGAAATGACGCCATGGATCTTGTATGCCTGGGTACTACTGGCAGTAATGACAGTGTCGATTATAACCGGCTGGGGTCGTCGCTTTGTGGATGAGAAGTCTGCTACTGAGTATTCATCTAAAGCGTCACACCTTGAAGAAAGCGCTTTAGAGGTTAAGGCATGAAACAAGCAAACAGAGCCCGTTTAGGTATTATCACAGGTTCGGGACCTGAGGCGGGCTTGGATATGTGGCATAAGGTATTAAGAGCCAATAAGCATTTAATGGGAGATCGCTTTAAAGGGGATCTTGATGCGCCTACGGTGAACATTATTTCAGAGCCATTATTAGGGCTCTCGATGGAGCTTGCGCAAAATGACTTAAAGGTATGGCAGACCTTATCTCGGGCGGCTAATGAGGTGGCACTAAAGGCAGACTATTATGCCATTGCCTGTAATACGCTTAATTATTATCAGCCTCATCTGGATGGTTTAGCGCTAACCTCGAAACTGGTCTCTTTTGGCGATGTAGTGCAACAAAAGCTTGAGCTGGAAGGTATTAAAAAGGTGGCGTTATTAGGATCAGACTCAGTGACAGACTTGGGGGACTGGTCTCCTTATCGTCAGCTAAAAGAGGTGGCTGAAGTGGAGGTGCCTGATCCGAGTTTAGGACTGCATCAACTTATTTATGATGTGAAAACCCATGGTGGTAACACCGACGATATCGTGTCACGTTTCAGCGAATTGGTGGATTCACTGGATGCAGACCTGGTTTTACTGGCCTGTACCGAGTTGCCGTTAATTCCTATCAAAACAGAAAAGCGCTTGATTGATGTAACCGATCTTGTTGCCCAAGAGTTGGCAAGATTGTCGCAGGCCAAATAACAGCTTTATGTTCTGCTTACTAATACGCTAGCACCCACTGCTTGTTAGTAAGATTTTGGGGGCTTAGGCCCCTTTTTTTTGTATATAGCCTTGTTCATGAGTTAATGATTATCTTGCTTTAACCAACTTGCGTAGACAGGGTCAGTCTCTTTCATATCCCTATATAACCACACCATTCTATCCACAAACCACGCTTTGAAGACCATGATCCAAAGGTTACCTAATACCAGTGCCCAGATATTTAAACTGTATAAGGCATAGATGAAAATTGGTAAACCTAGACCCGATAAAATCTGTAATATTTGAGCTGATTTCAAATGATGTTCTGGAATTATAATTTGCTGACGCGCTAGATAAATACGCTCACCAAAGGTGCCCATGGACGCCCAATTATGGGTTTGAGTGGGAGGGTTAAAGAGTCTGGGGTTCAGCCATATCCAAATGAAAGAGAGAAGAATGGGAATCAGGCTGTAATACTCGATCCATTCTCTAGAATAAAAGGCAAGGGACATGAGCGGCAATATGCTGAACCTGGTATACACACTCCAAGGGTTAGAATGTCGTTTCCAACTTTCATCATCCATTGCCATAAGGCGTTCAGCAAAGCGAGTTAAATCCATTTCTATTCTCCGAATGATGATACCCTGCGCTAAGATATTAAACCTCTTTTTATCTCAGATTAAAATCTGAATAATCGATAAATCTAGATATGGGAATAATTAAGCATTTTATGGCAAAGATTCTGTGTTTTGGTGATTCGAATACCTGGGGGACAAGGCCAGAGGGCGGTCGTTATGATGAGACTCAGCGCTGGTCTTCTTTATTAGGTGGCTATTTAAACGCTGCAGAAGTATCTGTGTCGATAATTGAAGCAGGTCAACCAAACCGGACTCTGGTGCACAATGCGCCTTTTGATGGGAATAAATCGGGTGTGAGTTACTTAAAACCCTTATTGAAACAACACCAGCCTGATGTGCTTATTTTGTTGTTGGGCACCAACGATCTTAAAGCCAAATTTGATTTATCAGCTCGCGAGATTGCATTAGCCGCAGCGCAACTTATAGAGCAGGTTCAGGCTTTTACTCACGATCCCGTGATAGAGAAAACAAGCATTACACTCTTGTTAGTCTCACCCCCTGTGATCAGAGAAGTGGGTGCTTATAAACAAATATATAAAGCGGGCTCTGCTAAATCTAAGTCGCTTGCGTTTGAGTATGCTAAACAAGCTGAGCGACTAGAGTGCCATTTTTTTGATGCTAATGAGGTGGTAACAAGCAGCGAGTTAGACGGTATTCATTGGGAAGGCGATGAGCATAAAAAACTGGCGAAAGGTTTATCATCTATTCTTTCAGAAATGCTAAATAGCGAAAACTAAGCTGGGCGATAAGTTTGCTCAGCTTAGTTTGTTAAATCCGTTTATTGAGGGGATTTAGCGGCAATCACTGATATTTCTACAAGCAGTTCAGGGCTCGCCATTCGCGCTTCGACACACGCTCTAGCCGGAGCAAAACCTTCTTCAACCCAGTTATCCCAAACCGCATTCATTTCTGCAAAGTGGCTCATGTCTTTTAAATAAATAGTGGCAGACAATATTTGATTTTTAGATGAGTTTACCGACTCAAGCAAGGTAACGACTTTTGCTAACATGGTTTGAGTTTGTTCGGTAATACCAGCGGTTCTGTCTGCTGCAACTTGTCCACATAAATAGATGGTTTGGTTATGCTCAACAATACGGCTCATACGTGCGCTAGTTTCATGGCGTTCAATCAAAACTCTTCTCCTAATTATGATGAATAAAAAATTTCACTTGTGCTAATAGTTTACTCGGTTAAGTCAGTTAATTCACTGATTGTAATCGGTTTAATTGGACTGCGAACCTGATAGTAACCAACATGGTTCACGGGTACTTTACGCTCATTTGCAATAATATTAGCCACCGTTAAACCGCATAACCTACCTTGGCAAGGCCCCATTCCAGCACGGCTAAATGCTTTGGTTTGATTTGGCCCTTTACAACCAAGTGCTACCATATCACGAATTTGTTTAGCACTGACTTCTTCACATCGACAAACAAGTGTTTCATCACTTGGTGTTAAAAAATATTTATCGGGTCGATAAAGCGCATCTAGGAAAGGCCTAATAGCACTTTCTTTGTTTAATTTTTTAACAGTGGTTGAGGCCAAGTTTTTCAATTTCTCAGAGGAGAGATTTTTAAGTGTTTGAACCACTTTTAATGCTGAGAGTTCTCCCATATAAGCGGCAGCTTTCGCACCTGCTATTCCGCCAGCATCCCCGCAAATAAAAATATCCGGGTTACTAGTTTGTCCCCATTGGTCAAGAGTGGGGTGCCAGCAGTGTTGCAACTCGTGCCAGTGGTGATCAAGTTGCAATGCTCTGCTTAACTGGACATTAGGTACGACGCCTTGATGTATGAGTAGCGTTTCACAGGGAATAGATGTTGCCTTATTTCCTTGTTTAAACGTGACTATATCCACTTTCTCTTGAGAAGAGTTAGCCGCCTTTAAATCTGAAACCTGTTTATAAATAGGAATATCAGACTGTTTAATTTCAGCAATGAGAGACATGCCTTTTAGTAAAATGGGTAAATTTTTGAGTGCTTTAGGTAAATAGGGTAGCGCTGCAATATAACGCCCTTTTGGTGTGGTATCTAAGATGGCTTTAATCTCAACACCTGCACGATTTAATTGCGCTGCAATTAATAGTAATAATGGGCCACTACCAGCGATAACTAAGGGGCCAGAAGGTGTGATGCCACTTGATTTAAGTAATATCTGCGCTGATCCACAGGTCATGACACCCGGTAATGTCCATCCTGGAAAGGGCGCTGGTCGTTCTTGGGCTCCGGTTGCGATAAGGAGCTTCTTAGCCTTAATTTGTCGCCCTTTTTGTTGGCAACTGAAATTGACTATTAAGTCTGAAGAGACTCCCCAAACCGTACAGCTCGATAAGTAATCAAACTTAGTTTTTTGTATTTTGCTAATCAGTGCTCGACCTTGATAATAATCAGGGCCAAGAATGCTCTCATTAACCAGCGTCGGTTGGCTCAGTGATCTATATATCTGACCACCTAGGGTTGCCTGTTCATCTAAAATGGCGACTTTCAACCCATATTCAGATGCTGTTGAAGCGGCAGTCATGCCAGCAGGACCTGCACCAATAATGACTAAATCATAACAGGGAATATTCATCACACTTGCTCATCTTTAAACGTTTCTGATTGACCAAGTTGACGCGCTTGATGCTGTTTATTCACTTTCATACCCTCATGTACTAGAGTCATGCAGGCTTGGGTATTCTCTTTGCCATCTATTGTTAACAGACACTCATAACACACACCCATAAGGCAATAAGGTGCTCTGCCACTGCTACTCATTGGTGTGGTTCTGGTTGGGGTTAATCCAGCGATTAAAACGGCAGCGGCGACACTGTCACCTTGTCTAACTTTGACGGCTTGGTCTTCAATAAAAACAGTGACCCATTCAGACGTGTTCGTTTCAAGACGATTAAAGGGCAAAGCGTTTTGCATTGAATGCCTCCAGAGGTAATTCGCTATGATCCTGTGCAATCCAATCCGCAATAGGGCCTTCATGTAACGCGCCTAAAGTGACACCACTGTGGCATGTCACCAGATAGGCGCCTTGATGTTCTGTGGATGCTTGATAAAGGGGATAACCATCTGGTGTCATAATACGAAGTGCTCCCCAGGCTCTAATAAGGCGAATATCTTTTAGAATTGGGAACATTTGACTGGCTCTTTTAGCTATCTTTGCAATGACTTGAGTCGTCGTGCCTGTATCAAAACCGACATCTTCTTTTGAGTCACCGAGCTGGATAGTCCCTTCATTGGTTTGTCTGACATGGCCCGTTGGGTAATGTAAAAAAGGTGTCACTCTCTCGCAAATAAGAACCTGTCCACGATTAGGGGATAAAGGCGCAGATAAACCGACTTGAGGGGCTAATTCTTTATTACCAAGCCCTGCGGCAAGCACCACTTTGGCTGTTTGGTATTGATCATTTTTTGTAAAGACAGTAAAGCCATTCTGATTGGGGGTAACTTTAGTCACCTTACCCCTATTGTTAATGGTGCCGCCTTTGTTTAAAAAGCATTCAGTCATTGCGCGTAAGAGTAATAAAGGGTTTAAATGGCCATCTTCTGGCCCTAGGGTTGCACCTGCAACATCTGGCCCTGCTTCTGGAATAAATTCTCTTAATTGCTGTAGATCTAATACTTCAAAAGGGTAATCACCATCGGCATTGCTTTGCATTTTTTGTAGCATGAGCTGTCTTGCTTTTAGTTCTTGTTCGCTTAAACAAAGATACAGGCCACCCTTTTGTTCTAGCTGGACATTAATCCCAGTCGTCGTTAACAAACGCCGGGCTAACTGAGGCCAAAGTTTTGCAGATAGACGAGAAACGTTGGCATATTCAGCAAGCGTATCGCCTTTTCCCTGAACCCAAACCAAGCCAAAATTTCCACGTGAAGCACGTAGAGCTGTATCACTTTCATCTAAAACGGTTACATCGAGTCCATTACGTTGCAAGCCTATAGCGACTGACAAACCGACTATGCCGCCACCTAAAACACAAACGTCAGGATGATATGAATTGTCAGTTGAGAACTGAGTCATGGAAAATCCTTTGAAAAAAGGCCCAGCGAGAAACGCTGGGCAATGGGATAAAAACGATTATGAGTAGGCTTTTAGAGCGTCATCTAAAACACCATGAGCCCAATCAGCACCAATATCATTGATGATTTCTGGCCATACTTTAGCGCGAACTATGTTGGCATGAGCTTCAATTTGATCATCCATCAGACTCTCTTATTATGTTTATCGTTGAGGTTTGAGCGTAGAGAAATAATAATGACTTGATTTAATAACATCAAATCGTATATTTATATCACTTGATAACATTATATTATTACTCGAGGTGAAAATGGCTCGTATTACTTATCGTCAAATTGAGGCATTTAGAGGAATCATGATTAGCGGCACCACCAGTGGTGCGGCAGAAATTTTATGTGTATCTCAGCCTGCGGTGAGTCGTTTGTTAAGTGACTTTGAAAGTGCTGTGGCAGTAAAAATGTTTGAAAGACAAAAAAAGAGGTTAGTGCCCACACCTGAAGCCCATGTTTTTTATGCTGAGGTAGAGCGCTCTTTTGTGTCACTGGAAACCTTAGCAAGAGCCGCCGATGACTTACGTGAATGTCATATTGGATCTTTACGTGTGGCTTCTATGCCGGCGCTTTCTGTTGATTTTATGCCGGGTGTTATACAAGCTTTTAGTCAACTGCATGCGGGCGTTTCTTTTTCCTTTCAGGTGAGAAGTACACAGCAGGTCGCAGATCTTATTGCAAGTCAGCAATATGATTTAGGTGTGGTGTCAGCTATCCCTATGATGGATTCGGCAATAGAAGTTGAAGCATTAGCTGAAAGTCGCTTAGTGTGTATTTTACCAGCGAACCATCGCTTGATTGATAAAGATGAAATAGTGCCTGCAGACCTTGAGGGGGAAAGTTTTATTTCTCTAGGGACAGAGCAAGGCCTGCACCATAAAATTGACAGTGTATTTGATTCTGCTGGTGTGAATAGGAAGTTGTTGATGGATACTCAGCTTTCTTATAGTGCCTGTGCCATGGTACTTGCTGGTGCTGGGGTTTCATTAGTTGAACCGATAACCGCATTGCATTATCAAAAATTGGGATTAGTGGTTAAACGCTTTTCACCTTGTATTAGTTATCGTTATAACTTGATATTCCCTGCCCATAAAGCCCGCTCGGACTTAACAAAGTCTTTCGTTAAACTATTAAGAGAAAATATTAGCGGCCTTTATGCAGACGCTGATTCCTTATTTGAAAGGATAAGTTAGTAGAACTTACTTTATGAGGGCGCTGGCAATGAGAGTACTATATCTGGCCCTATCAAATTGTCTTTTACTAATTTGATATTGAGCGCGTCATTAAGGTTTACCTTATCAAGGGCCGCTTTTGGTTCTAGCCCTAAGTCTAACCAGCGTTTTGTGAGGCGTGAAATAAGCGTGCTTTCATTGACTTCAAGGAAGATGGTGATATCCAATAAAGGGTTCAAGTCTTGCCATCCCGTTTGGTCCAAAAGCAGATAGTTACCTTCCACTAATATGAATTTATCCGAACCTTTTATCTCGATAGCAGAACCGATTGAGGCATCTAGTTCTCGATTAAATAAGGGTGCATAAATTGAGGGTTTATTATTGTGAGAGCGAGTGGGGCTTTTAATCCTGTTCAATAATGAGCTGAAACCTTCCAAGTCAAAGCTGTCTGGTGAGCCTTTTCGAGGTAAAAGATGGCGTTCTTCTAATATCTCATTGGTCAGATGGAAGCCGTCCATTTGTACTATTTTAGCCTGATCGAGTTTTGTTTTTAAATAATGGCTAATGGTCGATTTACCTGCCCCAGGGCAACCTGCAATGCCAATCATAATTCGGTCTTTCTGAGCAGACTTTTGCTCAATAAATAGGATTAAATCATCAAGGTTATTAAGGGTTAAGGGTGCCATTTTATGCCAAATGTTTTAGTTTGTGTTTACTTACTCTTGTTAGAGATTACCAATTATCAGCCGCTGTGTTTTTTTCCTGGGCGGCAAGCTCAGCAGGAATGAGGATATAATTAGGTTCGACTTTCTTGCCTTGTAATAATTGATAACCAATTTCAATCGCTTTCTCTGCCATCAAGGTGGGCTTTTGCATGGCTGTCGCGGCCCAGTTGCTGTTGCCTGATTCAATCACTTTCACGGCAAAAGGCGCGCCATCAACCGAGGCCAGTACAAAGTCATCACGACCGGCTTGTTTTGCAGCCCGAATTGCCCCTAATGCAGTGGGGTCGTTGATGCTAAATACCCCATCAATTTTAGGATAGGCTTCCATTAAATAGGTCATGGCTTTCATGCCGCCATCTATGCTGCCAGTGCCATTATATTGGTCACTTAACAGAACGATTTTAGGGTAATCTCGAATGGCAGATTTACAGCCTGCTACCCGTTCGACTACCGAGGACACAGCAACTCCATTAATAATCACCATATTGCCTTCAAAATTCATGCGTTTGGCCAGGTATTCACAGGCAATCACACCTGCTTGAATATTGTCTGTGGTAATAGTGGCATCGGCACCGCGGGCTTTTACATCAACGGCTATTACTTTAATACCTGCCCGTTGGGCTTTGGCAATAGTGGGTGCTATGCCTTCTTCATCGGCAGCAGTCAGCAAAATGAGATCAACATCTTGTTCGATAAAGTAGTTTAGTTGGGTAATTTGACGCTTTAGATCATAGGCATCTGAACGAATCAGCATTTTTACGGGTTGACCGACCAGAGATTCAGCTCGGCTGGTGGCTGATTCAATAAGCTGTACGAAATAGGGGTTACCTAAATCTGCGACACTGATGCCAATGGACTGAAGTTTGGGGGCATTTGAAGCGGTTGCGGATAAAGTAGGCAGGCCTAATACCATCAAACCACTGATAAAAAGAGCCATTAAAAACTTCAATGTTTGCTTGGCTGACATTTTTATTTTGTTTAAACCTGTGTGCTGTTGAGGTTTGGTATTAGATTCTTGTTTCATCCGAAGGCGTATCCTTTGTTCACTTAGCGAGGCTTTTTACTTGGTCAGCTCGTTCCTATAAAAGAATAGGCCATGTTTCATTGCTATTAGACGATGAATCATGGCCTAAGCCAAGGATGATTTTAAGCCGCCTCAATTTCCATAGCACCTGTCATGATAGCGACCGCATCAGACATGCTGTGGCTTTGTGGGGTAACGATACCCGCGCATTTTCCAAGGCGATGGATATGGATGCGATCAGCCACTTCAAAAACATGGGGCATATTGTGGCTGATGAGCACGATAGGCAAACCTCTATCTCGTACTTCTTTGATTAAGTTTAGTACGCGACGGGATTCTTTTACACCTAATGCCGCAGTGGGTTCATCCATGATAACAACCTTGCTACCAAACAAAGCAGAACGCGCCACGGCGACACCTTGGCGTTGTCCGCCTGAAAGCGATTCAACCGCCTGACTCATGTTTTGGATGGTAAGTAATCCCAGCTCGGTCATTTTTGCCTTGGCATTAGTTTCCATTGCTTTCTTGTCCAACATTCGCAGGTATTTGCCCAAAAAACCGGGTTTAAGAATCTCACGACCAAGGTACAAATTATCGGCAATATTGAGTGCAGGAGAGATGGCTAGATTCTGATAAACCGTTTCGATACCCAGCTCACGTGCTTCCATTGGCGTATTAAAGTTGACCGGATTACCGTCTAACCAAATTTCACCTTCGTCTGGCACGAGTGCCCCCGAAAGGGCTTTAATAAGGGAGGATTTTCCGGCGCCGTTATCGCCAATAACGGCTAATATCTCACCCGGGAAAAGCTCAAAATCAGTATGATCTATAGCCGTTACGCTACCGTATCGTTTGACTAGGCCTTTGGCTTTTAAAACAGGCGTTTGTTTATAATCGACGCTCATTATACTGTCCCCCTTCGAATCCACTGATCAACACCAACGGCTGAGATAATTAAAATACCGACGGTAAATTCTTGCCAAAGGACATCCACTCCCGCTAGGGCGAGTCCATTCCTAAATACACCGACAACTAAAGCCCCAATGAGTGTTCCGTAAATAGAGCCGCGGCCACCAAATAAACTACAACCTCCAATCACCACCGCGGTAATACTGTCAAGGTTGGCGGTATAACCCGCTTGTGGGCTCACAGAACCAATTCGACCAATTAATACCCAAGCTCCGATAGCACAGACAACACCCGCTAAAACATACACTGACATTAAAATACGATTTGTTTGAATACCCGCTAAACGTGCTGCATCTGGATCATCACCTGTGGCATATACATGACGGCCCCAAGGCGTCCAATTAAGGGCATACCAAATAAGAAAGAAGATACCTAACATTAGGAGCGAGCCATAAGTAAGGCGAGCGCCGTAAATATTGACGGTTTCTCCGGTCCAATGTAATAAGGGTGCGATAGCTGTGATGTCTTGCGAACGAATGGTTTCACTCTTTGAGTACCAAAGGTTTAAAGCAAAAAAGACATTCCAAGAGCCGAGTGTCGCAATAAAGGGTGGAATCTTTAAACGGGTAATCAGTAATCCATTAATAAAACCCGCGAGTGCGCCCACGCTGATGCCGATAGCAAGGGCAAGCCAAGCTTCTAGACCCAGATCAACCGCCATACGACCCATGACGACTGACGTTAAGACCATGATAGCCCCAACCGATAAATCGATACCTGCTGTTAAAATAATCAGAGTTTGAGCCACCCCGATAACACCGATAATGGTGACCTGTTGCAGGATAAGTGACAGGTTAAATGGGTGTAAAAAACGCCCGCCTATTAATAGGCTAAAGCCAAAAATTGCCAGTAACAATACAATGCTGGGAGCGGCTACTGGATGGGTGTGAAGAAATTTCTTAATGCGTAAGCTGGGGCTTTCTTTGCGCGAAAACTTCGCCACATAACCAGTTGCATTATCCGCGACTTTATCGTGCTCAAGTACCGCGGTTGAAGCATTGGACTTTACAGAACTCATAGATTACTCCGAGCATAAAAAGGCCTTTAGCCAGAAGTTGACTAAAGGCAAGGAGATTGCCTTCTCAATACAAAACAAACGAATGACAGACTAAGGGAGGCTTTACCCTAGTCATGGGGTGTTAACCCCATTATTTATGCGCTAGCCCCAGCACATTGCCAGGCCAGTGTTAGAGCCGATAGATTGCACGCTGTTTGTTGGGCTGTCTGTGATTAGCTGTACACCGGTATCAAAGAAATCTAGACCGTCAGTGGCATTAGGACGCGTGCCTGTTCTGGCAAACTCAACAATAGACGTCACGCCTTGAGAGGCCATTTCTAGCGGAAATTGCATTGATGTTGCACCAATCACATTATCACGTACGTTACGTACACCAGGGCAACCGCCATCAACCGATACTATAGTGACGTCTTTCTCTAAGCCGAAAGATTTAAGGGCTTCATAAGCACCTGCAGCAGCGGGTTCGTTAATGGTGTAAACCAAGTTGATAGTAGGATCTTTTTGTAGCAGATTCTCCATGGCACGACGGCCACCTTCTTCAGAACCTTGAGTGACATCGTTACCCACGATACGTGGATCCGTTTCATCCCCAATTTGATGCGCATTTTTAATGTCGATACCAAAGCCTTTTAAGAAACCTTGGTCACGTGCAACATCAACTGTGATTTGACTAGAGTTCAAGTCTAGCATGGCAATACGGGCATCTTTCGCTTTATCACCCATACGAGCTCTTGCCCATTCACCAATCATTTCTCCAGCTTTGAAGTTGTCGGTAGCAAAGGTCATATCTGCTGCATTGGCTGGGCTTAATGGTGTATCTAGCGCGATTACAAGTAGGCCTGCATCACGTGCTTTTTGAATGGTTGGTACGATACCCGCTGGATCACTTGGTGTGATCAAGATACCTTTGGCGCCAGACGCAATCAGATTCTCAATGGCTTGAACTTGGGATTCGTTATCGCCATCGTAGCGACCGGCAAATGTTCTTAACTCAACACCAAGCTCAGCGGCTTTTTGTTGTGCACCCTCTTTCATTTTAACGAAGAAAGGGTTGGTATTGGTTTTAGTAATCAGGCCTATGATATCGCTTTCAGCGAGTACAGCGGTTGATAAACTACTAAGGGCGATGACACCTGCAAGCTTACGCAAAGAAAATTTCATGTGAGTGACTCCAAAGTTGTTTTTGTTTTTGTTTTTTATTGCTGGCATTGGCTGCCAGATAAAGCGGCTTTCTGGCCGCCTAATCACTATGCAAAAACAAAACTAATGGGAGATTTCAAAATGAATTTTTTATTGTAATAATTGAAATATAAACTTAATTTAACTGAAATATTTCTTTTAAGGTGCTGATGTTAAAGGGTTTTTGAATAAAGTGATCAGTGCTCAATAAATTAAATTTTTGTTCTAATTGTTTTTTTGGCAGGCCTGACATTAGCAATATGGGGCAATTTATTTGATGGGCAAGGCTGATACCATCGATTTCCCCTGCTAAATTGACGTCCGACAAAATAAGGTCGGCTTGCTCATGTTCAAGCATGTCTAAGACATCTTCAGCCATTTCAAAATGACTGACATTCAGGCCCAAGCTTTGTAGCTGATCAGCCAGCACATTCGCCACTTCCATATCATCTTCTACCAACCAAACCCTTTGTCCTTGCTGCAGCGGCAGTGAGATAGTATTAAGCGCTTGTGTGGAGACGGGCTCTATTCGAGGTTTCATTAATGGCAGAGTTAAACAAACCTTGGTCCAAAAACCGGGCTCAGAGGTGATTTCTAGTTCCCCACCACTTTGTTTTACAAAGCCATAAATGCTGCTCAAACCTAGGCCGCTGCCTTTGCCGATGGGCTTGGTGGTAAAGAAGGGCTCAATTATTCTGGGGATAAGTTCGGGGCTTATCCCCAAGCCTGTGTCTGTTACTTCAATCATAATGGCGGGAATAGAGATTTGATGGGGCTTTTGGGTCTCTTCGTTACCCCGTGTTTGCTCTTCTTTCGTATCCGTGAGTTTGCATAGAGAGGTAGTAAAGCGTAACTCACCGCCAGAAGGCATAGCTGCGCTGCTATTCAGTGCCAGATTGAGCAGAGCGTTTTCGAGTTGTGAGGCATCGATCAAGCAAAAGGCTTCAGGGCAGTTAAGATGTTGCACCACTTTGATATTCTTGCCTGCGCTATAGTCGACCAGATCTAACATGCCTTCAATAAGCTCATCAATTTGAATCGCTTCAGGGAATAGCGGCTGGCGCCGGCTAAACGCCAGTAAACGCTGTACTAGATTGCGGCTCTTTTCTGAGACAGTTACCGCTCTATCCAGGTACTTTTGTTGCTGTTCATTAAAGGTCCCAGAATCTTCCAGCATTTCGAGGTTTCCCATAATAGCTGCCAGCAAATTATTAAAGTCATGGGCCACACCGCCGGTTAATTGACCTAGCATGTCCATCTTTTGTGCCTGATGCAGCTGCTGTTCGACGTTTTTACGTTCCGTCAGATCGCTATAGAGGGTAACAAACCCCCCTTCAGGCATGGGCTGACTGCGAAACTCTATGACCTTACCTGAGTGAAAATGACGTTCGAACTGTTTACTCTGGTGATACCTGTCTTGGTTAAAATCTGCCAACTCTAATTGAGATTGATTAGGGGTGAATAAGGCTTGGGGCATCACACTGGGGTTTTGTTTGTTAAGCAGGGCCTGCACTTCAGTGATGGGCATGCCTAAGCGTAATTGTTCTGGTTTGAATGAAAATAGGGCTTGATACCTTGGGTTCCATGCCATTAACAAACCTTGGGAGGAGAAAACACTCAGGCCGTCATTGATGTTGTTGAATATGGTTTCTAGTAAGTCTTTTTGTTTAGACATTTCAGCCGTCATTTCTTGACGCCGTATTGCATCTTGGCGAAACACATCAAAGGTGTCAGCGAGAGTGCCTATCTCATCATTGCGTTGGATTTTGGCCTGATAAGAGTCAATACGACCCTGTGCTAACAAGGACATTTCAGCGGTTACCACGCCAAGGTCATAGGTAATGTCTCGGCTATAGAGGTATAAACGCGCAAGACCAAATAACAGGAAGACAGAAATGCCTAGGGTCCAGCGTTGGCCATAACTCACCACATCGGCAACTGATTGTCTTTGCTGACTTACCTTTTTTTGTAAGCCTCCCACAAACTGGCTAACATGACGACTTAATTGCTCCGACTTAGCTCTAACTGAAATCAACAGATAGCTCTTTCTTTCCTGAATTGAGGCCAGCCTTTGATGGGCTTGATGTAGAATTGAAGCGGTTTCTGTTACCACTAGAGAGGGGTGTTTGAGTAAGTTTAATTCATCAATGATTAATGATGGCGTAAGCTTGGGGCGCTCAATCAAATCGAGTAACCAGCTTAAGCCGACATCAGATGCTATCACCATGGGCATCGGTGATTTAGCGAGAGCACGTATTTGGAATTGTAATGCCAAGCTGTCTTCCCTGATAAAAAGCTCTTCTTCTACCAGAAAAATAAGTTCATTGAGGCTGGTTTGTAGTTCATCTAAACGGGAAAAAATATCACTTCGAAATTGGGTGTCCAGCAAGGTATCAGCGACGGCGCTGAGTTCATAAAAACGCTGCTTTATCTTTTTTGCTTCGCTTTGTAATTGAAAAGGGCGTCCTGATTCTGCGGTATAGGGAGCAATAGCTGCTAGCTGAGCAACCCCTTCAGCCAAGGTGAGTGCGGTACTGATTTCAGGCAGGGTTTGTGCTTCAAATTCAGATAAGGTGGCTTCACTCAGACGCATGGCTTGCCATCCAATGGCCATCATAAATAGCGCAACCAGACTAATGGCAAACATGGCGATAGACGTCTTATGACGTAAACTGGTGACTCTCATACCCAATCCTATACCTAAATGAGGACGACTTATTCGTGCCTTCTCTAACTGCTTCTGACCGGACCTTGGAATAAATAACCTAAGCCTCTTTGTGTTTTAATGAATTCGGGTGTTTTGGGATTGGCTTCAATCTTTCTTCTTAGTCGTAAAATGAGGACATCGACAGTACGGTCAAATACCCCAGTTTCTAAACCTCGACTCATATCTAATAATTGTTCTCGAGTCAGAATACGGTCAGGGTGTTGGGCTAAGGCTTCTAACAGGGAAAACTCCCCAAGGGTTAATACCACATGCTTGCCCTTGTCGTCCTTAAGTTGACGTGCTGTTAGGTCCAGCATCCAATGGCCAAAACTTAAACAGTCGTGAGTTTCTTCAATGGTGTTAGGTAATTGGGCTACTGTGCTAGGCGTCAATTGGGTCGAGCGTCTTATGAGTGCATGAATTCGTGCCATCACTTCACGAATACTGAAGGGTTTCATCATGTAATCATCAGCGGCCAGCTCTAATCCTAAAATACGGTCAGTTTCATCGCCTTTACCGGTTAGCATCATGATAGGCATGTGATGTAATTCACGGACGTCACGGGCGAGTTGTAAGCCATCTTCCTCTTGTAGGTAGAGGTCCATGATAATAAGAGATACCTGGTGCTCTTCCAACTGTTGCCACATTTGGTCGCCATTTTCGGCCAATAAGGCGATATAGCCTTTTTGCTGTAATGCATCAAAAAACAAGTCTCTAATATCAGCGTCATCATCCACTAATAATACGGTTTTTTTGGCTAGTTCGGACATACCGGCGCTATCTTCCTTTTTATCTTTATTATGAAGCATCGTCACTTTGACAAGACTGAATTGGGTTTCAGTTCGTATTAAGTTACTTATCATTAACATACTTAAGTTAATGAAAGATGAACAGAGTCACTTCAGTGTATTCAATTAAGGGCTTTTATGGGGAGTTTTTACGGGTTAGAGGGAAGCAAAACTAAAGGGCTTGTTCATAAATGAGGCTTTATTGAGAGTGCAGGAGTCGGAATGCTGAAGGTGACTGCGGGTGGTATCGTGCCCATAAACGACGAAATTGTCTGGCATCGTCAAAACCACATCGGCCTGAAATAATTTCGATAGGTAAGTCTGAAGTTTGTAATAGCTGTAGCGCTAAATTTAGGCGCAATTTGTAGGTGTATTCCTTGGTGGTCACCTGAGCTTCATTTTTAAAAAGGCGAGCAAGGTGGCGAGTACTGCAGTGGGCTATTTTAGCTAGCTCTTCTAACGACCAGTTTTTTGCCGGTTCTGACTGAATGGCATTTTGTACTTGATGTACTTTTTGATGTAGATGGTTTCTATGCTCAAGCCAAGGTGAGTAGCTAGGGTCCTGACTGCCTCGCCTTGAAAAAAGTACCATGTATTGTGCTATGTCTGCCGCTAAACTCGCTTGGTCATTTTCTTGAATAAGGTAGAGTGCGAGATCAATACCTGCCGTGACACCCGCACTCGTATAAGTATTGCCATCTACCACGAAAAGACGATTTTCTAATACCTGATGAGCTGGTATTAACTTTCTTAAGTCATCAAGATGATTATGATGCGTGGTGCATTTTTTAGCGTTTAACAAGCCTGTTTTAGCAAGTACGAGAGACCCTGCACAGACGCTGATATAACGACTAAAAACATGTGTTTTGATCCAATCACAGGCCTTTTTGATTGCTTGTGTGTTGAGTGAAATATCGTCCCCCACCAGGCCTGCAATAATAAGCCAAGCATCCGTTTCAATTTTTGCGGGTAACGGGTCTAGATTTAACGGTAAACCAAGAGAGTTAGAGGCATGACGCTCTGGTCCTACAAAATGAATCTGATAAAGGGCTTCTCCACCGCGCTTTTGGTTAATACGATTGGCGTATTGAAAAACCTCAGCGGGCCCGACGGCATCTAATAAAAGAACGTCGGGCAGGATTAAAATATAGATAGGAATCATGGTTTGATTACTCAACTATTCGTTAAACATGGTGGCGTATTCGCTCATTTTGAAACCACTGCTTTGGGTTTGAATAATGCGGATAATAGGCGCTTGCCAAAGGTATTTACGAGCAGGCCAAGTACCACCAAACTAATGCCTATCCATTGCGCCTGATTAATGGTTTCACCCAGAATAAGGGCTGCAGAAGAGATACCAACAACGGGTACGCCTAAGGTTAAGGGCGCAACTTGGGCTGCTGGATATTTTTTTAACAGATGGCTCCATAAACCATAACCTACCACAGTCGCTAATATAGACAGATAGAGCAGCGCGACGGCAGATTGCAGGCTGAAGTTAGTTAAACTTGTGATAATAAGATCAGGGCCTTCAATCCAATAACTGGCGATGAAAAAGGGGATAGGAGGAATCCAAGCGCTCCAAATAATGAGGTTCACATTGGCGGCATAACCCTTTTGAGAAATGGTTTTATTGGCAATATTACCCATTGCCCAGCTGGCGGCGCCTGCCAGCGTTAAAGCAAAACCTAGGGCAGTCATGGTTTGTGTGTTGTGACTTTGGGCAATAAAGATAAGGCCCAAGGCGGCAATAATAATCGCTAATACCTGGTAACCTTTAATGCTCTCTTTAAGGAATAGCATGGCAAATATCAGAGTAAATAATGCCTGTGATTGCAGTGCTAGAGACGCTAAGCCTGCTGGCATACCATTGGCCATGGCACTGAATAGAAAGGCAAATTGTAAAAAACTGATGGGAACAGCGTAAGCAAACCACCACTTTAACGGGGTTTTTGGGCGTTTGAAAAATAAAGAGCCTACCAGTGCCACTAATAAGAACCTAAGGCCGCCTAATAATAAAGGCGGGATGCCCTCAATGCCCCAAGCAATCACGACAAAATTAAAGCCCCAAATGAATATAATAGCCAAGGCGAGCAGTATGTCTTTGGCAGTCATGGATATGTCCTTTTAAAAATGAATTGCACTTCAATTGAATGCTCACTTTATCACAGAGTGAAATCTTTCAAATGCATGGGGGTAATTGAATTTACTGTATGGACGCAACTGTATGGTTTTTAATCTGGAATAAACAAATGGTGTCAGTACAGTGAATCTATAGGGAATAGAGTAATGCTTTTCGGGTTATGAGAAGAGGTAGGTTTAGGCTAGGAATCGGGTCAAAAAGGACATTGCTTGAGCTGTGTTTTTATGGGAAAAAAGGAGTGCATAACCTCACGTAAACGTGTGCTTAGTAAGGTTATGCTGGTTTAAGTCGTCAGACTCTCTTTCGATAAAGCTTTATAAAAAGCTAATCACACCTTTAAGGCTATAAGATATGATGGTTAAGGTGATAAGCCCTAACAGGTAGAGTCGAATAAACCAAAACCATTGTTTTTGCTGTTTCATACTTTTCTCCAAAGACTTAATAACCTTCTTCATAGTCTTCAACTTTTCCGGCAAATACGCGATAGCCCCAAAAAGTGTAAGCGCAGATTAAGGGTAGGAAGATAACAACCCCGTAGATTAAAAAGCTTAAACTCGATTCAGGTGCAGCCGCTTCCCAAAGTGTCATTTGTCTTGGTACTAAGTAAGGGAATAATCCAACCACCAAGCCTGCAAAACCTAGTAGGAATAAACCTGCGGTACACCAAAAGGGCCAGCTTTCATGTTTTTCTTTATGGTCGCTAGCAAAGCTCTGCCAAGCAATATAGCTCAGTAGGGCCGAGGCCAGAGGCAATGGGCTTAACCAGATAATATTGGCACCATCAAACCAGCGGGCGCGGATTTCAGGCTGATCAATTAAGGTCCAAACACTCACGGCTGCCATGGCAATGATGACCACAATGAGAAGGGTTCGGCCTTGTCTTGCTGCTTGCAATTGAATTGCACCACGACTCTTCATATAAAGGTAACTTGCTGCAAGCAATGCATAACCTGCCATTACCGCAAAGCCGGTTAAAATGGAGAAGGGGGTCAACCAAAGTAGGCTGCTTGATTCACTGGCATTGACAGGGACGCCGTCGACGACAGCGCCTAGGATCAAGCCTTGACAAAATGCGGCTATGGTTGAGCCAAAATTGAATGCGATATCCCACCATTTTTTTGAGGTATCTGACTTAAAACGATACTCAAAAGCAACACCTCGAAATATAAGGGCGAATAGCATGATCATGATAGGTAAATAAAAGGAGGAGGTGATAGTGGCATAAGCGCTGGGAAACGCCGCAAATAAAATGACACCCCCAAACACTAACCAGGTTTCATTACCATCCCAAACATGGGAGATAGAGCGCATGAGATGATCTCTTTCCTCCTTGTCATCAAACCAAGGGAATAGAATACCTATGCCCAGATCGAAGCCATCTAACAAGGTGTACATAAAGATAGAAAAACCCAAGATGAGAAAATAGAAAAGTGCGTAATCCATTATTTATCTCCTTGTTCTTGGTGTTTAAGGTTTTTAACCCAGGCAAGGGCATAACCCGGAGCTTTCATACCAATTAACTGCCTTTCTAATTCAGCCATTTTTGGTGGTCCCTTTTTAATGAGCTTACGCATGAAGTAAAGATAGACACCTAATAGCAGGCTATAAATGACCACAAACATAATCAAAGAAAAGAGTACTTTCTCAGCCGGTAGTAGTGAGGTGACATCCATTGTGCGAACCAAGCCATGCACAACCCATGGTTGGCGTCCTGTTTCTGTCACATACCAACCCGCCAGTACGGCGATGACACCCATGGGAGTAAAGGCAGTGGTTAAAAGTAAGAAGGCTTTATTTTCGTAAATTCTGTCTTTTCGTCTCAGTATCAGAGCACATACGGCAATGAATAGCATACCAACACCAATGGCGACCATGACTCTGAAAGACCAGAATACGATAGGTACATAAGGTCTATCTTCTGGCGGCACCGATTTTAAACCTTGTACACCGCCATCCAGGCTGTGAGTTAATATCAGGCTGCCAAGATAGGGGATACCAATTTCAAAATCATTTTCTTCGGTTTCCATATTGGGTAATGCAAATAATAAAAGCGGAACGGGCTCTTCCCATTCAGGCCAAATACCTTCCATCGCAGCCAATTTTATCGGTTGATGCTCAGCGACATTAAGGCCGTGCAAATCACCCACATAAGCTTGTATCGGTGTTAAGACCAAGGCAAACCACATGGTCAAGGAAAGGCCTTTTTTAGCAAACTTGATATGCTGCTTTTTCAACAAATAATAAGCACTGATACCGGCGACTAAAAAGCTTGCGGTTATCATGGTGGCTAATAGCATATGGGCTAATCTAATTGGCATAGAAGGATTGAAAATTACTTCATACCAACTGGTGACTTGAAATTGGCCTGCAACTATTTCGTATCCTGTCGGTGTTTGCATCCAAGAGTTAGCCACGATAATCCAAAAGGCAGAAATCCAGGTACCGATAGCTACAATCATGGTGGCGCTAAAATGCATTTTAGGGCTGACTCTTTGCCAACCAAATAGCATGACACCTAAGAAACCTGCTTCTAGGAAGAAGGCGGTTAATACTTCATAGGCCATTAAAGGGCCTATGACTGGGCCTGCAATATCGGAAAAACGGGAAAAGTTTGTGCCAAATTCGTAGGATAAAACGATGCCAGAGACGACACCTGTACCAAAGGTAATGGCGAAGGGTTTGATCCAGAATTTTGCGAGTTGTAAGTAATAAGGGTTATGGGTTTTAAGCCATAATCCTTCCCAAACCGCAATCAGGGTAGCAAGCCCGATTGTGATGCTAGGAAAGATAATGTGAAAGCTCACAGTAAAAGCAAATTGAATCCGTGAGAGTATGGCGACATCAAGTTCCATGTGTACCTCAAATTAAAAGTAGGGGGTCTAATTTACTTTATTGCTTGCTTGATAAGACTTGGCAATAGCGCTAGTCCAGTAATAGAGAGTAACGTTATGACTTCGATCAGTAAAAGATTATTATTCATGTTTAATTACTTCTTTGATTAAATTAATTGAAAAATGTTTGAGTTGGATCAAGTTTTGCTTTTCATTTGTCAGACTTAAAGCAATACCGGTGCCAAAAAATAATAAATGATTTAACTTATTGAAAAGTAACGAGTTATTTGTTTTAAAAGTAAGTTTAAGTATAGGGGTGTAAACAAGGTTTACATACGAAGGCAAGAGAATGTTAATTAGGTTGACAGTGTGCCAACATTAAATATGATTTTTGAAATGGTTATCTTGCTCACGAGCGTCTGTGGATTAATGGCGGGCTGTTGGCTTTATTGGCGAGCGGCTGGGAAGCGAGATTTAACGGCTTTATCTGCTTTCGCTATCATGATGGCATTGTGGTGTTTTGGTCATTTGGCGATTGCCCATGATAGGCAGGCGTTAGGCATATTTTTGATATTGGCGAATCCGCTCATGCCGACTTTTTTCCTCGATTTTAGTGTGCGTTTTGTCTCCAATAGCCAGATACAGGGAGAGTATGCCCATAGGTTTAAACCTTGGCTGGCATTTTTGAGTCAGCACCTCAATAAAGTATATGCTTTAAGCTTCTTAGTATGCGTGCTTAGCTGGTGGTTAAGTGGTGCCATAGTGATAGAGAAAGCCGGGTTGTTTTTATTCGTCTTCACAGATACTGGTTGGTTTAACCTTATTTATACCGTGCTTTTAGGAATACTGGGGCATGCTGTTTTACTTTATGGTTGGTTTATACATAAGGGAAATAAGCGCCGCTCTATTCTCGTACTCTTTATGGTGAGTGCGTGGGGTTTGTTATTAGCCACTAGTTTTATTTTCCCCTCCGTGGGTGTGGATGCTTTTCCGTATCCCATGATGCTGTTGCCGACCTATATTTTATTATTGGTTTATGCGGTTTTACGCTATCAAATTCTTTCGGTGAATGCCTTTGCTAACAGGGCCTTGCTCTGGTTGGCTATGATGTTGTCGTTATTAGTTTTGATTGCGTTTATTAGTGCTATGTCTGCGCCATTAGGGATGCAGGCACTGGCCAATGTCCCTGCTTGGCAATTGTGGTTGTATTCTTTAACGGTACTCTTATTGAGTGCCTTGATTTACCCGCCCTTATCGCGCTTAGTTGAGCGTCTCATTTATCCTGGCTCTCGCCTTAATGAAGGTTTGTTAGATACCTGGACTCAAGCGCTTAAACAGGCAAGGGACTGGCCTCAACTAATACTTATTGGTGAGTCGCTTCTGCATCAGCAATTAGGTCAAGGTGTTAGGGTTTCCATTGCATTAGAGGGAGAAGAGGCAAAGAGTGCTCCTCAGTGTTTAACGGATGACAATCAGATGAGATTAGTGGTTCATCATACCTATCAAGGTTGGCAATTTGAGCTTGTCGCTTGGCAAGATGTGAGCCCGGGTATGCGATTATCTGGTGAGGTGTTTGCGTCATTGTTTTCAACACAATGTGGCCTATTGCAGCAAAGTTTAGAGCTTGCTCAAGCTGAGCGACAGCGTTTGGACGAGCAGCACCTTGTTGAATTAGGCGGCTTATCTGCTGCCATGGCACATGAATTACGAAACCCTTTAAACATTATTTCCATGGCTTCTATGAGTACAGATGATGTCATTAAAAAGCACATTCAAACGCAAGTACAAAGGGCAGATCGACTTATCAGTGATTTATTGCTTTATTCAGGCAGTTTAAATCTGGATTATGCTAGCGTGCCGCTCAAACCACTGTTACTGAGTTTGCAGCATCAAGCTGAGTTAGAGAATGTCAGCGTAACATTTGATATGAATAACGACATTGAATTGCGGGTGGATGCACAAAGAATTCAACAAGTATTTATTAATCTCATGGATAACGCCGCCGCATTTTTGCGTAATCAAGCTGATGCAAAACTTAAGATTGAAGCGAAAGTGTATGTGCCAAGTAATCTGGTGCGTATTCGATTGCACAACAATGGTCCGCAAATGGCTGACAGCATGGACACAGAGAATCTGTTCCAACCTTTTGTCAGCAAACGTTCTGGCGGCCATGGTTTGGGCTTGGCCATAGTGAAACGAATTGTTGAAGCTCATCAGGGAAAAATACGTTTTCGTGATGATTTGAATTGGCCGGTCAGTTTCGAAATCGATTTACCTCTTAATACAAAAGAGACTAAATCAGAGATATCAAAGCATAGGTTTATGCCAAGCCGTTAGCCAAAACTTAATGTTCAATGGTAAGTGTTTTTTGAACCGCTAACTTGCTTAATAAAGTGAAAGCGTGAAACCGATTTATAAAGGGTTAAGAATGGGATCTGTGGCAAAAATTTTATTAGTAGATGACGAGCCGGCATTTTGTCAGCTTGCACAAATATGGTTGGAAAAAACGGGTTATCAGGTACAAACTGCTGCTGATTTAGAGTCTGCTAAAACCTGTTTACAGCGTTTTGACGCAGATTTAGTCTTGCTAGATCTGGCCATGCCGCCTCATTTTGATCCCCACCATACCTTGGCCGCTATTCCAGATTTGGCCTCACGCCCTGTGATTGTTATTACGGGCAATGCAGAAAGAGACCTTGCTCTTAAAGCTATCGAAAATGGCGCTTGGGACTTTATTGCAAAACCACTGGACCCTGATATGTTAGCCGTGGTGGTGAAACGTGCTTTAACTAAGCATGCTCTAGATAAGGAAGTGCATACTTTAAAGCAACTCAAGATAAATGAAAAAAGCAAGCGTGCAGCAGAGTCTTACATTGGCATATCCTCGACGGCTATTAATGTCCGAGCCTTGATTGAGCGTATTGCGCCAACTGAAGTTAGGGTGTTAGTAACAGGCCCTTCTGGCACAGGTAAAGAAGTCATCTCTAGAGCCATACATGATTTAAGCTTGCGCTCTGATAAGGCATTCATCTCGGTACACTGTGGTGCTATCCCTGCGGATCTTTTAGAAAGCGAATTGTTTGGTTATCACAAAGGGGCTTTTACCGGAGCTGATAAGGATAAGGTTGGTTTACTCTCACTTGCTGATGGCGGTACCTTGTTTCTTGATGAAATTGGTGAAATGCCTGCTCCAATGCAGATTAAGCTCTTGAGAGTATTACAAGAGGGGACTTTCTTTCCGGTTGGTGGCCGAGTGCAGCAATCGATTGATATCAGGGTGGTATCGGCTACGAATGCTGATTTAATGGAGAAAGTGAAAAGTGGAGAGTTCAGGGAAGACCTTTATTATCGAATTAAGGGCATAACTCTTGAGACCCATGCTTTAGATCAACACAGAGAAGATATTCCGCTGCTAATACAAACGTTTTTAATACAAAAGGCCGAGGTAAAGGCAGGACCCAATACGGGCACGTCCTTATCAACTAAGGCGTTACAATGGTTTGTTAATCAAACTTGGCCGGGTAATGTACGAGAGTTAAAGAATGCCTTAGAAAGTGTTTCTGCCATCGCGCAAAATAGAGACATTAGTATGGATGATATCCTGTTACTTTTTCCAACGGAGCTGGGGCAAGCTCAAGTGATGCCAGCATCTGCTAATCAGTTATCACTCAATACCGGGTTGGATGAACAGGTTAAGCAGCTCGAAATTTCTCTGATTAAGTTGGCGTTGCAGGAAAGTATCGGCAATCGCAGTCAGGCATCACGTCAACTGGGTATATCAAGGCAAGGCTTGCTGAAAAAGATCGAGCGTTATCAAATAGGTTAATGCTATAAAAAGGTTAAAACCGTAAAGGTCCGAGAAGGCCCTTTACGGTGAGAGTTTTAAAATTAACTGCTTTTCTTTTTACTGATGACTTCACAATTTAGTTCGCCATCTTCTACCCGTACTTTGATTTTTTCACCCTTCTTCGCCTGTTGAATGTTTTTAATAACACCATCCTCATTGCTTGCTATGGCATAACCTCGTGACAATATTTGCAGTGGGCTAACAAGGTTGAGTTTTTCCATCAAGGAGGCAAAGGTTTGGCTTTTTTGCTCAAGGTTTTGTTTTAGTGCCAGGGATAAGCGACGCTGATAGTCTTCAAGTTCTTGTGTCTTCCTTGTAATCGCTTGTTTAGGGCTTGATTGGGATAGTCTTGCTTGGCTGTGCTCTAGTTGTATTTTTTTATTTGAAAGACGTGCTTGTATCCCTTGTATGAGGCGTTTCTCTAATTGGCTTAATTTATCCTGCTGGATTTGAATGCGTTCACTAGGGTGGCGCATCCTTTGGATTAAGTGATCCAATTTTTGTTGTTGCGTTTGAAGTTGGCGCTCAAAAGAAAGGGCTAGGCTATTTTCTTGAGACTGTATTTGCCTGATAAGCTGTTCACTGTCGGGGCTTAACAACTCAGCCGCAGCCGTGGGTGTAGCCGCTCTTACATCGGCAACAAAATCAGCAATGGTGAAATCAACTTCATGACCCACGGCAGAAATAATCGGTGTTTTAGCGTTAAAAATAGCCCGCGCTAGGGTTTCATCATTGAAGCTGTATAAGTCTTCTAATGAGCCGCCGCCACGGCCAATAATAATGGCATCGAAATGGCCACTAGTATCCATACGAAGAAGTTGCTTGGTAAGATTTTGTGCTGCGCCATTCCCTTGAACTAAAGAGGGGATGACAGTCAATTCGGTTAATGGAAAGCGGCGCTTAAAGACGCTGATCATATCTCTTACGGCAGCACCAATTGGGGAGGTAATGATAGCAACACGCTCTGGGGTAACGGGGAGCGATTTTTTGTGCTCCTGTTTAAATAAACCTTCAGCGTCGAGTTGCGATTTTAATCTTTCGTAAGCTTGTTGTAGTGCCCCTTCACCACCGGACTCCATTGACTCAACGGTTAATTGGCAATCGCCTCTTGGTCCATAAAAAGTGACCTTGGCGCGTAACTTAACTAGGTCCCCATCTTTGGGTTTAAAGCGTACGGCATTCGCACGATTTTTGAACATGGCACAACGGATCTGAGCTTTACTGTCTTTTAATGAAAAGTACCAATGGCCCGAGCCTGGACGGGCTAAATTTGATATCTCTCCTTCAACTAAAACCCAAGGTAAACTCGCTTCCAATAGGCTTTGTATTTGACGATTTAATTGAGAGACACTGAAGGCGACCTCATTTTGTTTCTCTGTTGTAAAAAAATTCATCAATCTCTCATTGTTTTGATTTACCGCGAGGGCTTTCTCCGTTAGAATTACTTGCCATCTAAACCTACCCCAGTTGGCAACGGAAACCCTCCCATTATGTTACGAATCGCGCAAGAAGCTCTAACGTTTGATGACGTATTGCTCATACCAGGCTATTCCGAAGTTCTACCTAAGGATGTTAGCCTTAAAACTCGTTTAACAAAAGACATTGAATTGAATTTACCGCTTGTTTCTGCAGCGATGGATACGGTAACAGAACACCGTATGGCCATTGCTTTAGCGCAAGAGGGCGGTATTGCGATTGTTCATAAAAACCTGTCTGTCGAAGAGCAAGCTGCTGAAGTACGTCGTGTTAAGAAGTACGAAAGCGGTATCGTTCGAGACCCTGTTACCATAAACCCTGAAGCAAGTGTTCGTGAGTTGGTTAAATTAACAGCCAGCTATAACATTTCAGGCGTACCTGTTGTTCAAGGCAATGACCTAGTAGGCATAGTGACTAGTCGTGACGTACGTTTTGTAAAAGACTTCGAGCAATCTGTGGCTGACATCATGACGCCAAAAGAGCGTTTGGTAACGGTTGAAGAAGACGCTTCTGCGGGTCAAATTCGTAAATTGTTACATGAGCATCGTATCGAGAAAGTCTTGATGGTGAATGCGGCGTTTGAACTACGTGGCATGATTACCGTTACTGATATCGATAAAGCTTCCGCTTACCCTAATGCCTGTAAAGATGAGCATGGTCGTTTGCGTGTTGGCGCAGCGGTTGGTACGGGTGCAGACACTTCTGATCGCGTTGCGGCTTTGGTTGAAGCCGGTGTCGATGTGATTGTTGTTGATACAGCACATGGCCACTCTAAAGGTGTTATTGATCGTGTACGTTGGGTGAAAGAAAACTTTCCTCAGGTGCAGGTTATCGGTGGCAACATAGCAACAGCAGAAGCGGCCATTGCATTAGCAAAAGCCGGAGCGGATGGTGTAAAAGTCGGTATAGGCCCCGGCTCAATTTGTACTACTCGTATTATCTCTGGTGTGGGTGTACCACAAATTTCAGCGGTCGCTAACGTGGCGGCAGCTATGGCTGAATATGATGTCCCTGTTATTGCTGATGGTGGTGTTCGTTTCTCTGGTGATATCGCTAAAGCGATTGCAGCCGGTGCAAGCGTTATCATGGTAGGTGGTTTACTTGCAGGTACTGATGAAGCGCCAGGCGAAATCGTCTTGTATCAAGGTCGTTCATTTAAATCTTACCGTGGTATGGGCTCATTAGGTGCTATGTCTCAGTCTCAAGGTTCGAGTGATCGTTACTTCCAAGATGCAAAAGACGGTGTTGAGAAACTGGTACCAGAAGGCATTGAAGGCCGTGTACCTTGTAAAGGTCCTATGGTTGCTGTTGTGCACCAAATGATGGGCGGACTTCGCTCTTCAATGGGCTATACAGGTTCTCCTGATATTGATGCGATGAGAACGAAAACACAATTCTCTCGTATTACGGGTGCAGGTATTCGTGAAAGTCATGTACATGATGTGACTATCACTAAAGAAGCGCCAAACTATCACGCTGGTTAAGTGTGAAATTAATTGAATCTTAGATGGGGCGAATTAATCGCCCCATCTTTATTTTAATAAGCTTAGGATTTTATAAAAAACTTAAGCAAAGACCCTAATGTCTATTAATGAGTTAAAAAATTATGTCGCAAAATATCCACGCTCATAAAATTCTTATCCTTGATTTTGGTTCTCAATATACTCAATTGATCGCACGTCGTGTTCGTGAAATTGGCGTTTATTGTGAAGTCCGTGCCTATGACATGGAAGATCAAGAGATAATTGAATTCGCTCCCAAAGGCATTATCCTAGCGGGTGGCCCAGAATCTGTTACTGAAGCAGACTCTCCTCGTGCGCCAGAATCTGTTTTCACTCTTGGTGTGCCAGTCTTAGGTATTTGTTATGGCATGCAAACCATGTCCGAGCAATTGGGCGGTAAAGTTGAAGGCTCAGAATTACGTGAATTTGGTTATGCTCAGGTACGTACTCATGGCGATACCAGCCTGCTAACTGACATAGTTGATCATGTTGCTAACAATGGCGTGCAATTGTTAGATGTGTGGATGAGTCACGGTGATAAAGTCACTGAAATGCCTGCTGATTTTTCTTTGATGGCATCAACAGAAAGTTGCCCAATTGCGGGTATGGCTAACGAAGCTAAAAAATTCTATGGTCTACAATTTCACCCAGAAGTGACACACACTAAACAAGGTGGTGCGTTACTGTCTCGTTTTATCGTAGATATCTGTGAATGTGAAACCTTGTGGACGCCAGATAATATTGCGACTGATGCAATTGATCGTATGCGTAAGCAAGTCGGTGAGAAGCAAGTGCTACTTGCGCTTTCTGGTGGTGTTGATTCGTCAGTAGTCGCAGCGCTTTTGCATAAAGCGATTGGCGATCAATTGACGTGTGTATTTGTTGATAACGGTTTGCTGCGTTTGAACGAAGGCGATCAAGTAATGGCTATGTTTGCTGAAAACATGGGTGTTAAAGTGATTCGTGTTGATGCAGAAGAGATGTTCTTATCTCGTCTTAAAGGTGTTGCTGATCCAGAAGCGAAACGCAAAGTGATTGGTAATAGCTTCATTGAAATTTTTGATGATGAATCTTCAAAGCTGAACGAAATTGAGTTCTTGGCTCAAGGAACCATCTATCCTGATGTGATTGAATCTGCTGCCTCTAAAACAGGTAAAGCACATATGATCAAGTCTCACCACAACGTTGGTGGCTTGCCTGATGACATGAAGATGGAATTAGTAGAACCACTACGTGAATTGTTTAAAGACGAAGTGCGTAAGTTGGGTCTAGCCTTAGGTCTTCCTTATGACATGGTTTATCGTCATCCTTTCCCAGGGCCTGGTTTAGGTGTTCGTATTCTTGGTGAAGTGAAAAAAGATTATGCTGATATTCTACGTCGCGCCGATGCTATCTTCATTGAAGAATTACGTCGTTCTGGATGGTATGATAAAACCAGCCAAGCCTTTGCTGTATTCCTACCAGTTAAGTCTGTAGGTGTTGTGGGTGATGGTCGTCGTTATGAATATGTTGTGGCACTGCGTGCGGTTGAAACAATCGACTTTATGACGGCTCGATGGGCGCACCTTCCATACGAATTACTGGAAACGGTATCCGGTCGTATCATTAACGAGATCGAACATATTTCTCGCGTCACATACGATGTCTCTTCTAAGCCACCTGCAACGATTGAATGGGAATAACTTCCTAATCAGTTAATGTAGTCGCTTTAAGTGATTGAAAAAACGGCTCTCTTTTTATAAAGAGGGCCGTTTTTCGTTATGATAAAGTGAACTGTAAAAATATTAATTTAAATAATAAGGTTCTTATGAAGTTTCCTAATCCTCTTATCGAAGCCAAATTAATTAAGCGTTATAAGCGCTTTTTAACTGATGTACAAATGCAAGACGGTAGTGAAATAACGGTGCATTGTCCTAATACAGGCTCAATGAAGCGCTGTATGCCAGAAGGTGCTCGAATCTGGATTTCAGATAGTCAGAATGAAAAGCGTAAATATCGGCATACTTGGGAGTTGGTCGAAATTGATGAAAAGCACTTAGTCTGCATTAATACGGGCTTGCCGAACAAAATAGTCAAAGAGGCGATCGATAACGGTGTGATTGAGGAGTTGCAAGGTTATCAAAATATCAAGGCAGAAGTGAAATACGGTGAAGCAAGTCGAATAGATTGGTTGCTCTCAAATGATGAGGGCAAAGACTTGTGTTATGTGGAAGTTAAAAATGCCACCTTGCTTGAAAGTGGAGAGTTAGGAGAGGGGGGGCATGGTTATTTTCCTGATGCGGTTACCGAGCGTGGTCGTAAGCATCTTTATGAACTGGCAAACATGGTAAAACAGGGTCATAGGGCAGTGCTTTGTTTTTGTGTGAGCCATACAGGAATTGATAAAGTGTCACCTGCGGGCCATATAGACAAGAAATACACACAAGCATTAAAGGAAGTGATGGCGTTGGGGGTTGAGGTGATTGCTTATAAGGCCAAAATTAACATGCAAGAGATCAGCTTAGAGCAAAAAATTGCTGTAATTGTATGACTATTGATCAATTTTGAAGTTAATTTGAGTTTTTTGCCTGATCGGTCAAAAAGGCCTTGTGATAAAAACTGAGGTGGGTATTATACGCCCCACTGACACGGGGAAGCAAACAAAGCTTCACTGACAAGTTACCAAGTAACTTACTATCAAACACTGATAAGTCGGACCGCTCTTTAAAATAGTTAATCAGATAATTTGTGTGGGCACTCGCTAGAGACTTCAGCAAGTTATTCAAGTTGTTA